>Ga0209634_1000188_pt1 | contig 49225 bp, 46 predicted proteins | sample LinPmetageLP40_FD_184043 | JGI IMG/M metagenome (GOLD analysis project Ga0209634, IMG submission 184043) | Marine viral communities from the Pacific Ocean - LP-40 (SPAdes) (version 2) | ecosystem: Environmental > Aquatic > Marine > Oceanic | place: Pacific Ocean | collected 2010-08-26
GCCTTGTTGGTGTTTCTGCGGTCGAGCCCTTGGCATAGTCGCGCGCCGTATTAATCAGGCGGTCGAGCGTCCCAGAGCCAGCCACATCGGAGGGAAGTGCCAGAGGGCTGCTGTGGGATCTCCCATGCGCCTCACCCTCGTTTGGGAGAGCCCTGTTCGATGCGGATGGATGCGGATTTTCGTTGTTTTCTGCCATGGCTGCGAGGGTATTCCATATGTCCGATAATACAATCTTATTGGACACATTTGAGGCCATCAAGGTGGGGCGGTTATTGCTATATTTGTTGGCAGAAAGCGCCGTACGAGTTTAACCTCAGAACATGACATTTGCCGACCGGATCATATCAGCGAATTCGACACGCTACCCCGGATGCCCGCCTGGGTCACTTCCATAAGTGCCAAAACGAGAAGATATTGCGTTTTCCATCGGGCGCAGCCGTGAGCCACCTGCATCTTGTGGTGCGGCAGAAAGCTGTGCCTTAGGCCTTGTTACGCGAGCGGCTGGCGCTTCGTACAACAAGGCCTAGGCGCGTTTTCAGGATAGTTCGCGCCGCTTCCTGCTTGGAGGCCCCCGGCGATCTTCCTGATCGAGCGTAGCTCGTGGAGGCAGATCGATTTGTCGATGCCATCGCGCCCAATGAGTATTTCCCTGGGCGCGATCTGAACCGGCGTCGAGTGTGTAAGCGCGAACCGCAAAGTGTTCCGGTCACACCCGGCAATCAGCCCGGAAGGCGCGCGACGACGATCATCTCGACGCGCATGCCGGCGCGGGCCAGTTGGACGCCGCCGGTTGCCCGCGCCGGCGGGTTCTGGGCGTCGACCCAGGCGTCCCAGACCTCGTTCATCACGCCGATATCAGAGATGTCATTAAGCCAGACCTGGATTGAGATTAGATCCCTTTTGACCAGAAAACACTAGCTATGGTCCACCTCTGGGTAGCTGCAACGGTCTGTCCCGGAAAAACCTGAAAGGTACTCGGCATAGGCGAAGAGCCATATGTGTCCGCAGCTTGGAGATAGGCTCTGGTTGATTTACCACGGAGCGATAGAGGGTAGGTCCGTGAAACTGCCGTCCAGGGAATGTTTGCAATCCTCCCTGATGACTGAGGAACCCATCTTTACTTACGGAAGCCCTTAACACTATTGGCAATACGGTTTCACGCCACGTCGGTGTGGCGAAACGGGGAAAGTGTTAAACTCACTAGGCGGGTCCGCCTTTCGAGCGGTCTACAGGATAGGTAAGGTTCCGCGGGCAGTATGAAGCGGTACAGAAGCTTTCCAAGCTGAATAAGTATAACCATTCGTTATAGCCACTCGATCTTTGCGACTTTGTACCTCGGTCAGAACTCTGCTTTGTCCAAACCGCACTACCTAGAAAGGGCAGTCATGCATGTATCTATCCTTGGGGCCGGAGGTATCGCTTATTCCTATGCGGCTTTTTTGGCCTCGCGAGGCCATCAACCTTTGATCTGGTCTCCTTCTGGCAAACGAGCACGCGAACTAGCGGCAGGGACGGCGCTTACGGCCAGCACTGCCATGGAAGGCCAGTTTACTGTCGGTGTTTCGAAATCTGTTGAAGAGGCGGTGGCGTCCGACGTGGTTATTGTCGCTGTACCCGCATATGGCTATCGTAAGATCTTGGACAGTATCGCGCCGATCCTGCGCGATGGACAAACGATTATTATCAGCGCGCATTTGTCCTTCGCTGCGGTCTATTTGTCCAGGCTGCTGGTAGAACGAAATACGGTTTGTTCGATCGTGGTTTGGAATACCACAGTATCAACCGGACGCCAGACAAGCTCCACTGCTGTGTCGATCTCTATGCTACGCTCTAATGTCGAGATGGCTGTCATCCCGGACAGTGCGGGGGACGTGTGCCTTGCCCTTTGCCAAGACCTATTCGGTGATCGGTTCACCCTTTCACCCGATATGATCGGCGCCGATTTGGGAAATCTTAATCCCAGCGTTCATTATGGAATATCAATGTTCAATCTGACTAGGATGGAACTAGGCGAAGACTGGGCGCAACAAGCGAACATCACGCCTGCTGTTGCAAGGTTTCTCGAAGACCTCGACCGTGAACGGCTGAGTGTTGCCGTCGCACTTGGCGTTCCATCACGCAGTATTCACCAGGCCTACGCGATACCTGGTAAGATCGAGATAGCCCCTCTCGCCGAAATGATGTCCCAGATCGTCGCCACACGGAAAGGGGTAAATGGTCCGACTACTTTGGATACACGGTATGTAACCGAAGATGTGCCATATGGCCTGCTGACCACGGTGCAGTTAGCCGACTTAGCGCAGGTCGATGTGCCATTGCATAGAGCGGGGATCACAATTTTTTCTTCTCTTTACGGGCGAGATTTCAAGTCTGAGAACCAGATTCTACCCGAAATCTCGGATGCATTTAGCTCTACTGAAACGCTTCAAAAAATTGTTCGGCTTGGATGGTCCGCACTCTAAACTAGTACTCCGCTGGATCGAAGTATTTAGTGGAATATTGGTTTGGAAAACGGCACCCGAATTTCATTCGATGAAACTGGGTGCCGCCAAATGCTCGTTTAAGCGGCTAGTATTCCATCACAAGGTGATCATTTCCTAACTGTTGGTATTGCCGCTTTGGGGGGACGTAATTTGCTGGCCGAATTGGGCTCGGAACCTCATCGTTGTCAAGCGGCTGACGAACCCGGCGCCTTGATGGATCGGGAACAGGAACCGCCGACAGTAGCTTGCGCGTATAAGGATGCTGAGGATTGCCGAAAACCTGCGCTCGTGGCCCAATTTCAACGATTTCTCCTAGATACATAACCGCCACCCGGTGGCTTACCCGTTCGACCACCGCCATATCGTGGCTAATGAAGAGATAGGCCAGCCCCAACCTTGCCTGCAATTCCAGCATAAGATTGACGATCTGCGCCTTGATCGACACATCCAGCGCTGAGACAGATTCGTCTGCCACTATCAAGCGCGGCTCCATCCCAAGAGCGCGCGCAATGCATACTCGCTGGCGTTGACCACCGGAAAACTCATGTGGGTAGCGCCCGGCCACAGTGGAGGGCAGTCCGACCTGTTCCAGCAAGGCCGCGACGCGGGATCGCACCGATTGGCGGTCTGCCAAACCATGCACTAACAACGGCTCAGCAATCGCGGCACCAACTGTCTGGCGCGGGTCGAGGCTGGCGAAAGGATCTTGAAAGATCATCTGCATCCGGCAGCGTTCGGCCTGTAGTTGTGATTTGGTCATCCCCGCTAGCGATTGACCTGCGACCTGTACATCGCCGGCTTGTGGCTGTTCCAGATGCAGGATCGACCGTCCGGTTGTCGATTTCCCACATCCGCTCTCGCCTACCAAAGCCAATGTTTCTCCCGCCCGCAGATCAAAAGACACGTTCTCGACCGCATGAACACGACCTTTCACGGTCCGAAAAACGCCACCGCGTATGTCAAACCGTGTCGATAGGTTGCGCACCTTCAAGAGCGGCTCTTGGTCTCGACGCACGGTGTCGACCTCGGAGGTTGCGGGCGAAACCGCTTGTCCGCTTTCGTCCATCTCGGGGAAGGGCGTAGGACGGTCCGAGCCGCCCATGGCGCCTAGCTTAGGCACTGCGAACAGCAACGTTCGAGTATAGGGGTGCTTAGGGTCCGCGAAGATGTCATTACAATTACCAGTTTCGACCACGTCGCCACGCCGCATCACTACTGCCCGGTCAGCGATTTCGGCGACAACACCCATATCATGGGTGATGAAGAGAACACCCATTTTCTCCTCATCTTGCAACTCTTTGATTAAATGAAGTATTTGAGCTTGGATGGTAACGTCGAGCGCTGTTGTCGGTTCGTCAGCGATCAGCAGCTTGGGCCGACAAGCCAGCGCGATGGCGATCATAACACGCTGCCGCATGCCCCCAGAAAACTGATGCGGAAACTCGTCTAGTCGCTGTTTAGCTGACGGAATACGGACTCGATCAAGTAGTGCCAGTGCCTCCCCACGCGCGGCCCGACCCGTCATACCGCGATGGACTGCTAGAGATTCCGCGATCTGACCACCAACTGTCATGGTCGGGTTCAGCGATGTCATCGGCTCCTGAAAAATCATCGCTATACGGTTACCACGTAAATCAGCCATGCTATTTTCATCCAGCTGCGTCAACTCCTGACCATCAAACTGAATGCTGCCATTCGCGATCCGCGCGCCTAGCGGCAAGAGCCGTAAGATCGACAGCGCCGTAACGGATTTTCCTGAACCTGATTCACCAACAACAGCCAAAGTCTCATTTGCGTGGATCTGAAGCGATAGATCATGAACGGCAGACTGCCACCCATCGCGGCTGCGGAACTCAGTCCGCAGATTTCGTACATCGAGGATCGGGGAGGTATCGGATTTCACAGCTGGACTCCTCTTATTCAGCGCGGGTTTTGGGATCGATAGCGTCGCGCAATGCATCGCCGAGAATGTTTAGAGCAAGTACGGTCAAGAGGATGGCGAGACTTGGGAATATGGCGAGCCACCAGGAATCCAGAATATTTTCAAAGCCTTCTCGGATCATGCTTCCCCAAGTTGGCGTGGGGGGTGGAACACCCAACCCAATAAAACTGAGCGAAGCCTCAGTGCGAATGGCGCTGGCCATCCACATTGAACCCATCACAACGACCTCGGACACCATATTCGGAAAAATGTGCCCCCCCATAAGCCGCAAATTGGAAAAGCCCATCGCCCGGCCTGCCTCGATGAAATCTCGTTGCTTCAAGGCGATGGTCGGCGCCCGTGCTACCCGTGCAAAAGGTGCAATTTCTGTGATGGCGATGGCAATCACCAGATTTTCAAAACTGGCCCCCAACATCGCAGCAATCATCAACCCCAACAGAAGGGTTGGAAATGACAGCATGACGTCGAGAAAGCTCATCACGACACGATCGAAGATGCCGCCAATGAAACCTGATAAGATGCCGATAGCTGATCCGATGACCATCGCAATTAGGATCGCAACGAAGCCAACGATCAGCGATACGCGCGCTCCATAAATCAGGCGCGAAAGCACATCGCGCCCATAGGTGTCTGTGCCGAGCCAAAACTCGGCGGAGGGTGGTTGCAGGCGATGGATAATATGCTGCTCTAATGGATCGTAAGGCGCCAGAAGCGGGGCAAAAATAGCTGCACCAACGATTATGACCAGCAGTCCTAAGCCGACCCAAGACAAACGGTTGCGGCGGAATGCCAACCATAGAGCGTTCTCGCGGGCGGGAATTTCTGTGATTGTAGACATCAGTTGTATTTAACCCTTGGATCAACCAGCCCGTAGGCAATGTCAGTCAGCATGTTCACAAGGATCACGAAAGTTGCGAAAACAACCATGAGACCTTGGAGCAAGGTGTAATCGCGTGCATTCAACGCACCTAAAATCAACCGCCCTAGTCCTGGACGGGAGAAGACGATCTCGGTCAAGACGGAATTGCCGATGAGTGTGCCAAAGTAGAGGCCGACAACGGTCACAACCGGGATCAGAGCATTGCGCAACGCATGGCGGCGGATCAATGGTCCGGATCGTACACCCTTCGCTCGCGCCGTCCGGATGTAATCCTCGTTCAACACCCCCAACATCGAAGATCGTGTAACTCGAGTAATATAAGCAGTCATAATCAAGCCAAGATTCAGCGCTGGTAAGGCGAGAATGCGAAAATGGTCTACGATACCGCCCCCACCACTGCCGATTACTGGAAACCAACGTAGGTGAACCGCAAAAGCCAGGAGCATCAGAATACCCGAAACAAAGGCCGGGAATGATAGTCCTACAAGCGACAGAATACGGCTGAAGTAGTCAGGCCATAGATTTCGCTTCAGGGCAGCGTAAGTGCCCAAAGGTATCCCAACCACAGCCCCAATCGCCAAGGCCGCGGCTGTCAGTTCTAGCGTGTACGGCAATACAGCAGCGACTTCTTGTAGTACGCTACGGCCGGTCGATAAGGATTGCCCAAAATCCCCAGTGGCGGCTTTAGTCAGAAAATCTAAATATTGAATATAGATCGGTTGATCTAAACCAAGTTGAGCGCGCATCGCTGCAAGAGATTCTGCGCTGGCTTGATCACCGAGTATCGCGATTGCAGCATCGCCTGGTACCAACCGGACCAAGACAAAGACGACAGTAAGCATCAGAATCAGCGTAGGAATCGCTAGCAAAACGCGCCGGACTACATATTGAATCATTCAACGGCTCCTTGGGTTGTCAGACGGTCGGCATTGAAGGGTAAGAGAACGTCAGGCACCACGCCCGTGATCACCATGTCGGCTATCGCTGCACCTGCAGCAGGTACAAGCTGAAATCCATGGCCCGAAAAGCCGAAGATATGAAACAGGCCTGCGGCTTTACCTGGACAAATAACTGGCAGTAAGTCTTCGGTCTTGCCCTCTATCCCAGACCAGCAGCGGGTGATTCGGACACCCGCGACCGACGGGATTAGTTCCCCCGCCGCCGCTGCACCTTTGGCCAAAGCATGAAAATCCATCGCGGTGCGCCCACTATCCAGATCGTAGCGCCCCTGTATTCCTCCCCCCAGCACCAGGGTTCCCTGTGAAGATTGCTTGAACGAAAGTGAACGACCGACAATGCTGACAACTGGGCGGATCGTTTCAGTCAGCCGCTCGGTAACCATCATCATCGATGCTTTGGCCGACAGAGGGATAATTTCCCCAGTCATGGCCGCAATACGTGCGCCCCAAGCACCTGCAGCATTCACGACCTTGGGCGCAGTGAATGCCCCTACTTTCGTCTGCACGGTCCAATTCTCACCGTCGCGTTTCATAGCCTGAACTGGCGCGCCCTCATAGATGCTCACACCAGCTCGTATTGCTGTGGCACGAAAGGCAATTAGTGTGCGGTGTGGATCTGCTGCACCATCGTCAGCAGCATAAGCCCCACCGATAAACTTTGGGTTGAGACCAGGCACTAGCTGGCGGATCTGATCTTGGCCGATGATGACCTCGTTAGAATATCCGCTGTCGACAAGACGCGAAACCCGCTGCGCTTCAGCTGCGATCTGGGCATCGGTTTCTACGACCCGTAACTGCCCGTGTGCGTGGAAACCGCAATCGTCCTCGACCAACTCAGAAATCTCGTGCCACATGTCCATTGCTTGGATTGCTAATGGCATTTCTAATGTGTTGCGCCCTAGCGTCCGCACCCCCGCCGCGGATGCTCCAGAAGCATGTCTCCCTACGAACTCTCCCTCCAGAACGGTTACCTTGGCTCCCGCTCTTGCTAGATGCAGAGCACCGGACAGTCCGTGAAGACCACCACCAACAATAATCACATCTGAGGCGGTCATGGTGCCTTTTGCCCCTCTTCCAGCGCGGCTAATTCGCCAAGGGTGACAGGCTTTAGCGGTGGGCGGATACGGAAAAAACCGGTTTCAGATCTACTTTGATTGTATTCTTCGGACAGGATGCGGTTGACGGTGTAACCGCACTGCCTTCCCTGACAGGGACCCATGCCGCATCGGGTATAGGCCTTGATCTGATTTGGGCCCCCGCGATGTTGTTCGGCTGCGGCGCGGATGTCGCCCGCTGTCAGCTCTTCACAGCGACAGACGATGGTCTCATCCGGAATTTCCACATCTGCGGGTGGATAAAGCGCGTCAATCACTGGACGAGAGGCCAGCGCTTGATCCAAGCTCGCACGCGCTTGACGCAAATGCGATGATACCGACCCGTGCCCCAAAAATTCCGCGATTCCCAAACCGGCAATCCGGCCCTTAGCCTCGGCGGCTAGCGCGCCGCCAATCCCGGCCCCATCTCCGGCCAGATATAGACCGCTAACGCTGGTCATGCCGATGTCATCGGTACAAGGGACAAAACAACCCTGCGTATCAGACCAATCGTGGTCACAGTTCATCGCCAACGTGGCATGGATCGAGGGAACAACTCCTTCATGCAATAGTAAGAGCGATGCTGGAACTTCATGCATTACCTCGTCCGAGGTCGTATAACGCAGCTTCTCCATTTTCTCTTGGCCAATGGCGCGCACATCCCGCACACCGCGCAACCAAGGCACGCCCGCCGCTCTTAATTGACGTAGCCATTTCAGCCCTTTAAATAGATCCGCCCGCCCACGCAGCGCGGCCATCGCATGTGGGATGATCCGGCCCGCCTGGCCGCTAGGCGTTGTGTCCAGGTATCCTGCAATCTGGCCACCCAAAGACAGCAACTGTCGCATATACAATAGCGGCAATGGTCCAGAGCCTGCGACCCAAACTGGAGCATCTGGGATCTGAGCCGACGTTTTAAGGAGAATCTGTGCCGCCCCTACCGTCATGACCCCCGGTAGCGTCCAGCCAGGGATTGGCATTGGGCGTTCTTGCGCGCCGGTCGCTAATAAGACCGCACGATACCGACGCGAAAACGCAGCCTCATTGCGGGACATAAAGACTTGAAAGCCCGGCTCTAGGTGCCAAAGACGAGTACCGGGCATATAATCAACGCCAGAAGCACGGAACCGAGCGACCCGATCCGTACCCTCGGCATACTCCGGGCCCAACGCTTGTTGCACCGCTCCCGTACGGTGACCTTCAGTCGCCCGCCAAATTTGCCCCCCTGGCATAGCCTGTTCGTCAATAACGAGCGGTGACAGCCCCAATTCGGTTAGCTGAACAGCAGCGGCCATCCCCGCCGGACCTGCGCCAACAATTAAAATATCGTGTTCGGTTTTCATGGTTGTACTCTCACCTTGCCGCGGGGGCGTTCAATCCGCATATCCGGACGGGCCTCAACCATGCAGGTTTGAACCGAGGTGATCCCATCTACCGTTGCCAGGCAATCAAAACAGACCCCCATCAAGCAGAAGGGGGCACGCGGCGTTTCCTTCACGGGCGTATGTCGCGCGACATACGGTGGAGTGCGCAGCAGGATTGCAGCAATTGTATCGCCGGGACGCGCAAGGATCGCCTCACCGTCAATATAAACATGGAACGTGGGATCACCGGGATCAGTGAGCTGTTTGAACATCGAAACGCCTGTGATGGAAAGGTTCATAGGTGGCAGGAAGCATGCCCGCCGTGATATGGTCGGCCAGCTCCCCGGCGTGGATTGCAGCCAACGTCACACCGGAATGACAGCTTGCCACAAAGATGCCAGGGTGCTCTTTGGACTGAGCATAGACTGGGTGTCCGTCTGGGGTCATGATCCGTAGACCGGACCAGTGCCGCACCAGCTGCACGCGCGCCAGATCTGGAGCAATTTCAACTGTCTTGAGTGACAGCCAAGCAGAGGCCTGCGTCGTCGCTGATACATCCGCACCAACCTCTTCTTTTGTTGCGCCAATCATAATTGTGCCCTCAGCCGTTTGACGCAAACCACTGCACGGCAAGGGAAGGACCGGGGCACATCGCTGGGTAACCAAAATCTGACCGCGCTGTGCCCGGATTGGCACATCCAAACCGACCTGACGCCCCAAGTCACCGCTTGCGATCCCGGCCGCGATGACAACTTTTGGCGCTCGCCATTTGGACGTAGCGGTGCGCACCTCATAACCGTCGCCAACAGACAGTATCCGCTGCACTACGCTGTTGCCTTTTATTTCACTACCTTGCCGGTGAATGGCATGGTGCATCGCAGACAACAGTTGCAGTGGGTTCACATGCCCGTCGCGATTTCCAAAACTGGCTCCACTAACACGTTTTCCCAGTCTCAGGTCGGGCATCAGGTTTTGCACCTCATCACGACCTAGCATATCTACTTCTGATGATCCGGCATCAGGAAACTCCGATAGATGCTCAGCATGCAGCGAATTGATCTGCGCCTTGCGTTCTTCGTAACCATGATCGCCTAAGCAGAAGACAATACCGCCGCTGTGCTGGTAATCTATACAGGCCCCGCCCGCGTTGTCGCCCAACTCCTGATGAAAGTTGGGCCAAAGATCGCTGCTGCGCTTGGTCAGATCCTGATATGCGGGCATACCTTTGCCCTTACCCTGAGACCAGACCAGACCGAAATTTGCTCTCGCCGCGCGGAAATCCGTATCGCCTCCATCCAGCACCAAAACTCGCTGCTTACGCAATCCAAGGCCATAGCCGATGGCAGCGCCGACAGTTCCCGCGCCTATCACGATTGCATCGAATTCTGCCATGTCACCCCCCTTGAAGTGTTGTCACGGTAGCTCAGCAGACCTATCGTAACAAAGACGCAATTATGCCACCGGTATTCTAATAGGTTATGAGGTCGCGATGACGCGCAAATTCCGCCAGCCCACGTTGAGGCAGATCGAAGTCTTCAAGGCGGTGATCGAAACTGGCACTGTTAGCCGAGCCGCTGAAACGCTGCATATGTCTCAACCTGCCGCAAGCAAACTTCTATCCAACTTAGAGGCCGACTCTGGCTTGGATCTCTTTGAACGGCGGCGTGGATTACTCGTACCCACCGTCCGAGGTCACCGGTTCTACGAAGAGGTTGACCGGATTTTTTCCGGGTTAGATCAGATTGGTCAAGCAATCGATATTTTACGCGATGAAGAGCGTGGGCGCCTGACCATTGGCGTGCTACCGGCATTGTCGGGGCGCTTCATTTCAACCACAATCCGCAGCTTTTCCGATGAACAGCCTGATGTTTTTATCTCACTTCACGCAAGGTCATCCCAATTTTTAATAGATTGGATGCGCACTGGTAAAGTCGATGTCTGTATCGTCACCGGGCGTGTGGACGACCCACACATTCAGGCGGAATCAATTCTGAAAATGCCGATCGTCTGCTTAATGCCGCAGGATCATCCCTTGGCGCATCGAGAACAGTTAACCGTGGCAGACCTAGAGGGTATCCCGCTTGTTGCATTTATGGACAGCAGCTACGCCCGCCATCAAATGGAACGTATTTTTGAAGCAGCGAATTTTCGCCCTCGTATCGTGACAGAGGCGACAACATCTCAAAATGTATGTGAATTGGTAGCGGCCGGAATGGGTGTTGCATTGGTGCATCCAGCCTATGCCGAAACGGTCGAGGGGCGTGTAGCAGTACGCCCTTTTGTATTGGACAGTTTTCTGGACTTTCAACTATGCCGCCTGCGGCAAGGTCGCAACCGTCGATTGGTTACCGCATTTGTAGACAAAGTGCGGGCGACAGCGCAAACCTTCGCCCGCGACCATGATGCTACCTAGTCAAGTCAGTCATTTCAGTGATGCGGGGTGCAAGGTTCATCTCTCCCACCAGGTCATAGCCATAGTCCACATCCACGCTACGCAACCAAACTTGACGAAGGTTGAACAATGGGACAGAACATACTTCTTCGTGGATTAGCCGCTGGGCTTCGGCCCAATACTCTAGTTGCGCCTCCGGGTCGCTCTCGATGCTAGCCGCATCAATCGCGGCATCCGCTACGTCGCAATGCGAAAAATTCGTGATGGCGGAGGGCGTCCCCACAATAGCGCCAGAATGGTAGAACTGGGTCAAATAGCTGTCAGCAGTAGGGAAGCGTGCAGCGCCGTAAAAAGTCGCACCGCTAAGATCGTTTCGGATCATCTCGTGATAGGTTGGATGGTCCACAACTTGCATATCCAATGTAATACCGGACTTGGACAGCTGAGCTTGGATAACTTCCATGATTGGCAGTTGCGAATTAGTGGTTGAAACTACAGCATTGATCGTTACCCCATTTTCATGCCCGGCCTCAGCCAGAAGCGCCTTTGCCGCATCGGGGTCATAGGTGTACTCTCCGGCACTACAATCCTCACCTAGATAACCCGAGGGTACCACCGAACAGCCTTTGGGGCCCACGTCGGGGCCCACGAAGCTAACAATCTCATCTAAATTAATAGCGTGAGCAACGGCTTGTCGTACCCGCTTATCATCAAGCGGCGCCATCTTGGTATTAAGGTGCAACGTTCGAAACTCAGCTGGCCAGAAGACATCGACCTTTGCGCTCTCCTCGCGCTCCCACCGTTTAATCCAACGCTGTTCCCGTTTGCCGTAGATTAGGTCCAGCTCACCCGAGGCAAAGGCCAATTCGCGGCTCGCGTCAGCTTGAATCAGTCGATACTCGATTTCATCGATTTTTGGTGCGCCACGAAAGTAATCCTCATTAGCGACAAAAACGACTTTCTGCTGTGAATCATAGCGTTCAAACTCAAACGGACCGGTGCCTACAGGCTGCTTTCCGAAATCTGCAGGGTTCTCTTCTGCTGCAGCTTTGCTGATAATTTGCCCCCCATGGTAGTTAGAGAGAAGCCCTAGGAATCCCGGCACAGGGTGAGCAAGGACAATGCGAACGGTCTGCTCATCAACCGCTTCAATAGTCTCGAAAGCAGTATACTCAGCCGCAAAGCTAGACTGTTCTGAATCTTGGGCCCGTTTCAAAGAATAGACAACGTCGGCGGCGGTCAGCACGCCCCAGTCGCCGTGAAACGTTACGCCTTGCTTCAGAGTAAATACCCACTCCAAACCATTTTCGGAGACGGTCCAACTTTCTGCAAGGTCCGGTTCAAGCTTGCTCGGATCAGCGCTGCCTGGTGGAAATCGGACAAGACCATTGAACATCCAGCTCATTGGGCCCTTCTCAGCTGTTGCAGACGCGCGATGAGGGTCCAGTGTTTTGATCTCTGGTGCGTTGATGCCGACCCGTAAAACCTTATCTTGCGCCAATGCTGGATTGGCCCAAGCTAGGCTGGATAGCAATGTCGCGGACAGTGCCGCTACTTTGGTAACTTGTCTCATTTTATTCCCCGCTGATTTTTGTCTGCCGCCATCAGGCAAGGTCACCACCTATTTTGTCAAATAAGGAAACCTAGACCCGGTATTCCTTTGGGTTATGCATCCTGAACTAGAATACCGCTTTAGGGTAAATCCAGTATCTCGCACTGCGTGGCGTTTAACACTATTGGCAATAGTGTTTAGCCCGCACCCCTGTAAGGTCTCTCTACCTCCCGCCTTAAGGCCGTTTGCCGCTTCCGTATTTAACTGAATTCAGGCAAGTTGTTAAATATGAGTGAAATGCGCCTCTATGATCCCGCCGGAAACCGACTGTATCTTAACGCCGAGGAGCGTGCCGCCTTCTTGACAGCGGCACGGCGCCAACCGGCCCGCGACCGGACTCTCTGCGAAGTGTTGCATTGGACTGGATGCCGGCCTTCCGAGCTTCTCGAAATCACGCCAGCGAGGATCGATCTCTCCGGAGGGGCGATCGCAATCCGATCTTTGAAGAAGCGCAAGGAGGCGAGTGGTGCGCAGAAGGTGCTGTTTCGCACCATTCCCGTACCTGCAGAGTTAATAGACACGCTGAACACCGCCCACGGAATTCGTGAAGCTCAACGGTCCCGCAAGAAAGCTATTCTGCCAATCTGGCCTCTGAGCCGTGTTCGGGTCTGGCAAATCGTCAAAAGGGTCATGATTGAAGCCGGTATTCCGGATGCACCGTATCGATCACCCAAAGGTCTCCGTCACGGGTTTGGTGTGCATGCGACCGTGCAGGGTGTTCCTCTTCACATGCTGCAGCGCTGGCTCGGCCACGCGCAACTCTCGACAACGGCGATCTATGCCGACGCTGTTGGCAAGGAAGAGCAAGATATCGCAGCTAGGATGTGGAGGTAAGGCCATGCACCTCACTAGGACAGATCCGGAGGCTAACCTGTACCGGTTCTACCGCCTAGAAATCGTGGCGGGCCTGTTTGGAGATTGGGGTCTCGTCTGTAACTGGGGCCGGATCGGAAAGCCCGGACAGCTTCGAACCTATTGGTTCGACAGTAAAGCAGAGGCAAAGCATGCCCGCTTCCAGTTACATATGAAAAAGGCGAAGCGTGGCTACGAGTAGCGGCCAGAAACCTGCTAAAACCGAGGAGGTTTGGTCCCGGGGTTCTGGCAAAGCCAAGCCTTTGATCCTGCGTGGAGCAGAGCGAGGGACAAAAAGGACCGTATTTGTCCAACAAGCTCTGACCATAGGTTTTTGTCCAGCTTCGGCTGTTCATGACCTGTGCGGCGAAATCCCGGTTTGAGCCCAAAAACATCCGACGCTGCAAGCCACAAGAATGGCAAGTTTGGCGGGGGCAAAACTGCCAACTAATATGCTTCTGTTGCGTACTCATCTTCTCGGCAAGGTCGCTCGTCATAGACGCCTCGCGCTCGGGTACACCTATTGCGGTAGCGGTCAATTGAATCACGCACTTGTCTAGGCAAACCGTTGGTCTCGCTTGGTGGTGCAACGTATTGCCGCCAATTGTTTTCGGTCCCTTCTATAACCGTATAGATTGGGGGTTGAACTTTTGTACATATGCTCCGGGAATAGATACGTTCAGCTCTTGACCTGAGCTGCGAGAATTCTCTTTCTTCCAAATTAGAGTCGTAACGCGAAACAGCTTGCGCACGTTCTCTCAAGCCATCGCACGCAACATCTACAGTAAAGAATAGACCCTTTTGCTCAGACTCAGACTCCAAACTAGGCCCGCGATCCCATGCACGGCGGTAGATGGATTCTTGTCTGTCAACAAAGCTATCAATCGCAGTCATTTCCTCGATGATGTCGCTTAGCTTAATCCGGTCGCTAGTTGTACTCCACCAACTCGGAGAACCTAGTACCAGAGCGCCAATGACTGCAGAAGCGACCGCCCCTCCGACGAACACTGCAACTGTTTTGAATCTTGAATTTGTCTGCGCCCAGTACGACGTGAAGCTCGAGAAGATTTTCCGCATAATACCTGCCTAATACTTACTGAGCTTTCTGTCGATATTTCAAAACAATAACATTCTGCATATTGCCTGCCAAGAATGAGCCAGAGTGCGATCGGGAACAAGGTCCCGGCGGCACTGATGAAATTACCAGACGCATCCAGCCCGTCTGTGTGATCAAAGTGCGGAAAATCTAGCTCCGACCGGGGACACTTTGGGTAGCACAGCAAACACCTGCAGACTCTCGTTATGAATGAAGGACCAGCGGGGAGCAGGTCATGTTCAGTACCAGCAGTCGGGCGACTGCTGGTACCATGCATTCGCATCATTTGATACTTAGTAGAGTGGATATGTACCGGAAACGCCTGGCGTATAACCTTTCGGTATGATTATAAGCGGCAGTGGACTTCCGCGCTTTAGCAAGTTTCTCGATTGGCTGACCCCGCTAAATCCTTTCCGGACAGGCTCAAAAGATTGGAAGGTATCCATGGCACGCGAACCATAGTTTCGCGCGCCTTGCCACGCGAGGCGGCCGTAATCACGTGCTGCTTGTTCGAATAGAAATGAGCCCCCGCGAAAGCTCTGATCTGCGTATGCAGAACCTGTCATGATGAAGGGTGATATGCCGATAAGGATTGCTGCGATTTTCATTTTGAAAGTCATGATGTTCTCCTTGTTTCTGAATGGCCTAGCCGTAGCGCACGTTTGCGTAGCCCACACCACATGGTTGCTCACTTCCGGCTGTTCGCGTGGTCGCGCCCAGACTGGTAGTCGCTGAGTTTTTCGTTGACCGCTTTGACGCCATTTGAGGACCATGTGAAAGCTTCCTCCGTGTGACTGACGGGTCGGTTGTATACACCGTTGGATGCATCTCTCTGGCCGTTATTGTGATCATTCTGGCTCATCGTATTTCCTTCTTCCAATGTTATCGACCGGAAGGATTACCGTGCCGATAATCAATTTTTAGGGAGTGGGCGCCGGGGCATCTACGGGCATGAAATGACATCTTAAATACGTGTCAAAAGCATGTATGCTGTATGTCATATGAAAGTCATGTGAGGTCGCCATGGTGAAGAATAATCAGTCCTCCTTCGATGAAAAATCTAAGTTTTTCGCTGAGCAGATCAGGAAGAGGCGACTTGCAAAAGGTTGGGATCAAATAGAGTTCGCGAGAAGGATTGGAGTGAACCCGGCTACAGTAAGTCGCTGGGAGAACGGGAAAAATGTCCCTACCAAATCGTCCCACGTGAAAGCCCTCAAGCGCGAACTTAATTTCTCCGACCAAGACTTCCGCGAGGCATTTGGCGTTCAACCTTCCTCGGATGAGGCTATTACTCGGTTTGATCGCTTCGATGCTGCGGCATCTAATATGAGGTCGAAGATTTCCGAACTTATAGAAACTGAGGTGGCTATCGACATCAAATGGATCGGGATGACCATGGAGTATGGAGCACCGGTGATAGTTGATGTGGTATCAGAACTCGAAAGGTACAATTATTTAAGAAGGTTCTCAGTCGAGATTGCAATGATTGATCCCGAGTGGCGCGGCGTTAGGAAAGTCAACCCTTCCTGGAGCACGCAAATCTCGGCCCATGCCTCAAGACTTTTTGATAGCCTGCCCAAAAACCAAAGCAAAATATTTTTCTATAGTGAAGCGCCTGGTGTTCATGGTTTTTTGATAAATAACAAATATCTATATGAGGGTTTCTGCTCTTGGAGAAAGCTGGGGTCAAAGTCCAGATTGTTCGGGGGTGAAAATCCATACGAATATTTCGATATCCAACAGAAGGGAGAACCGCAGTGGAGGGGCGAGAACTTCTTGGGGTGGTTCGACTACTTCAAGCAAAGAGCTTCAGAAGGAGGAAAATGACAGGGGCACCGGACAGTTCTGCAACTTGGCTGAGTAGATAAGAAGTGACTGGTTACCATAGCGACCTGTGAGCTGAGCAGCCTTATGAGCATGGATCCCTCCGCGTGAAGGTCCAACGGGCTTTCACGCCTCGATCTCGGAGCGCGGCGAAGGGTACCCCGATTAACGCCGCACGGCGGGGTCGTGGTGGACATATGGGACCGTTTTTGACGCAAGCTCTGTTAGCTTGCATAGCTTCTGGCTGCTGTGTTCGAAATCGGTCAAATGCGAATTCAGCACCCAAATACGACCCACAGACCCTACACAGTGGGATAAAAATCTTGATCTGCTAGTCTCGCAAGGCAAAGAGCGTGTAGACTTTTAGTTCGGTGGAGTTCGACCAGTGATTAAAACATTGAGCGTCAGCGCGGCCCTCTCGCTTGGTTGGGTGACAAGCGCATTGTCCGGTGTTTGTGACTATCGGCTCAGCCAGTTGGCAGGTTCCGCGACTGCGACAACTGTTGTCACAGCAGGGGGCGGTGGCGCGACCGTCGGCCCCGCTACTATGGCTTTGGGAGGGCTTTACTTCTTCCCGCACGCGACCGCCTCAACCGTCATGTTGGGTTCGACGCTCGCAGGTGCTTCGGGCGCAGGCACCGTAGGTATCATCGGGGGCAGTGGATTTGCTGCGACCGCGCTTGGGGTTCTTACAGCTCCAATCACGTTGCTCCTCGCTGGTGGCACGGCCATTACGGTTGGCGGGCTGGAAGCCGGCTGTTTTTTTGTCGATGAACGAATTACCGAAGAAGAGCAGGTGCTTGGAATATTAAGGGAAGTGTCTCCAACCGCTAATGAAGAATACTTCAAGTTATTTGAAGTGAGCGGCAAAGATTCTTCGGAATTAGGAACGGTAAGTCGAGTTCGCATACCTAATGAGGAAGGGGAGTACCAGTTTTATAAAGTGTCAAATCTCTACATCGTAAATGGTGAGTTGATGCATCGAGATTGGTTTTTCAACACGTCGCTTGGAAATATTGCCGCCGCTTTTGTTACACAGCCTTAGCGGACCTTTCCGAAATCCAATGGTCGGAATGAAACTCATACCGCAAGGCGATAATGTCACCCATGAGCATTTCTTCAGCGATGCGCGGCTAGCCGTCTGTCCAAAACCACGGTTTTGCATCAAGAATAAATCGTAGGATTCAGTAGCGGCTCGAATAAGTTTTGGCGTCGAATTCGACAGATCGGAGCGCATTCCCGGCCCCAACATCTAGGATGGGCGCACTGTTAAGATAGTTGGAGCCCTCCCTTTGATAAAAACAGCCATCGGGATTGAGCATGAGATAGGAACGGTGCATGTCAATGTTGTCCTCTGGCACGATCTTACTCGGCATTCTTCTATGACGATCTAGGAAGCTAGAGAATTCTTCGTTTGATATCTCTTGTCCGGTCGCGCCATGGATAGGAATCACCCGCAAAGCCTTCCATCGGTCTGGTCGCAGCTCGCAAAGTGGAGATGTGAGATCATCATCAACGTTCTCGCGACATACAACTGTGTTTATCTTGAGCAAGGTATCTGGGGACACCTGCCGGAATAACTTGAATATTGCGGCCATTCGCTCGTAACCAACCTGCGCCCCTCGGTTGTCTCGTCTTCCTATCTTACGGTTTTGCTCGCCATCAAAACTGTCGATGCTGAACCCCGCAACCGAGATCATCGGCCCGAATTTCATGATGAAATCATCCGTCAACAGTGAGCCGTTACTGATGAAGGATGGTCTAAGACCAAGATCGTAAGCAAGGGTAATGGCTTGACCAAGGTTCTTCTCCAGGAACGGTTCGCCGCCTGCAAAATTGACGCGGACGCTCTCAGCAATGGCAGAGCCATTTTGGAAGTCAATTCGGCGGTTATTTAACGCGCCAAGTTCACGCAAAATTCCCACATAGTGGCGAGAGAAGATAGACTTTTGGCGATACTTGGCGTAGCAGAAATAGCAGTCGTAGTTGCATGCTTCGAGGATGTGCCAGTTTATCGTCAGTTCAGGAATTCGAAGCATCTAACACCGTTCATCACGAAAAATTAACTGATATATCAATATCGTTGGCCATAATTTTACCTTCTGCAATTAGAAATCTAAGCACTCGGCCTGACTTTACGACATTATAGTCATGATACTCCGCAAAGCGATCATTGCTCAGGATATAGGTGCTATTGTCCTGGTCGCCTAGCTTCAGCAGGTATTCGTCAGCTGCCGTCTTGCTTGGAGCCACATGCGTGTTGACCGGTGCATCCAGCGCCCGCTCAACCCCTTTGGTATCAGTCTTCAGCATTGCACGGATCGAAGCGTCGAAGACCACTGTGGTCTTGTATCGGCCGTCTAATTCTCGAAGTAGAGCGGAGAGTGCTCGAAGCCCGATGAACGACTGCCTTTCGTAGCATACGTTATTTCCATCGATTAAAAGATGGCCGATGGTTCTCTCCAACTTCTGGAACTCATCCCGAATACGGCGATCGAGCTTGGAAACATTGTTTTCGAGACTTCGCATTTTCCTCCGACAGGCATTGATGACCTGCGCCGGACGCCCTGTTCCGAACTTTTCCTCACACTCTTTGTGGATCATGGCTCGTTCATAGCCATTGGATGCTGATGCAAGCCCTTTCTCAAAGTGATCCGCGTCCGCGATGTCGGCATTCAGCTTGTTAAGTTCCAACTTCAAACGATCAAGTTCTTGGGTGTGCGGGCGAACCTTCGCCTCAATCCGCACAAGTTCGGATTTGTCCGTTGCGTGACTGGCTTTGAGCCGCTCAATCTTCGGGCCTAGGGATGAAAGTCTCTTCTCGGAGCCGTCCAAATCGAAGTTCTCGTGATCCGAAATGCGTTTTCGGGCTGCATTTATATTCCCACGGACTCGGGAGAGCTCCTCTTGATCTCTCGACAGGTTCAGGCTGGCAGAAGAAAGCTCTACCGCAAGGCGTGATACTTCAGAGCGGACCTTCTTTTGCGCTGCAGTGAAGTATACCCATACCGCAAGGGGGTTAACCTTGGTGGTCTTTGCGCGTTGAAGGCGGCGGTCTAGGTTTGCCCTGTTGACCTCTTGGTCGGCGACCCGCCTGGTAAGATTTTTTGCAGTGATCTCTAGGCTATCAAGCCTGCGTTTTTCGATCTCAGGCTCGAATGTTTTGTAGTCAGCTATCGATCTCTGCAGCTCATTACGGCGGCTTTCTAGCGCCCTGACCTGATCGACGAGACTCTCAAGGTGAGAACGGCGCCGTCGCAGCGGTTCTAAGACATCCATCGAATTCATTACAGGAACACGCCTCTGCTTGATATAATCTTCTATTTTCAACCTGCTACGAGCTCTCCTTGATAACAAGTGAGGATGAACAACTTTGTTTATTCGGCAATTTTTTGGAAACCTCGCCTGAGCAGCAGATCCAGTATCTCTGCAGTGCTATCCAGGGCAAAGAACACTTTCAGCACTGGCAGAAACGACCGTTTCTGTCACCGGCGGAATCGACCGTTTTTTAGAACTGTCTTGTACCAGCGACCACTTAACTAGTCGCTGGTAAAGCTTGTCTACGCCTCAGTCTCAACATTGAAGTCTGCATATACTTCCTTCGGAACACGGTTCCGGAGCATCACGCCAATATTCATACGCTGCTGACCATTGTTAAGGTGGTCATATCTCATTTTGATATCGTAGCGCTCAGCAACGGCGTAAAGTTTTTCCAAATCCAACTTGCCTTCATCGGATTTAACTTGAGAGTTTAGCCACGCATTGAATGGGCTGTTGGCGGTATTCCTGACCCAAGCTTCGCGTTGCTCGCGTGTGACCTTCATAACGCGCTCACCGCGATTTGGTTGACGATACGTCGCTCCGCTTGAAAATAAACTGACGCGAGTGATGCGCAATCCTGTACGATCTAGTTCGTAACCTAAAGCCTCCATAATTTGCCGCGTCATATGGCCGATGGTTTGCTTTGTTCTATCGTCCTGAATTTCATCCCCAAATTCGGCAATCAGTCCAGATGCTACAGGCTCAACAGCAGTACGTTCCAACTGGGTCGCTGTTTCCATTCGGATCAGATTGTCACCGCGCTTCAAAAACTCCCACAGAGCGGCCCCAAGCTCGGTGTCGGCGACGTCCTTAAAGTTCTGAGGGTCATATTTCAAAGAATCCAGATTGGGCAGGTATGAATTGTTCATTGTAAGCTCCAAGTTTACATATGTTACATGTACTCCTATAAAAAACAGGTGTCAATAGTACGCCTATGATAAAGAGATCGCCTCACAATATATGGTCTTTGCAGGTGCAGCGCCAATTTTGTTGCTACGTCAATGATACAGTTACGTTCTCAAAACCACCATTTTTTGAAGGGCACACACTCTACACATCGTCGGCTGCCTGCTCGAGCATCTCTAGGAACGCCACGGCCGCGCGCGAGCGGTGGCGGGCGGCGTGGACGAGCGTGCCGAAAACGCGGTCGGGGAACGCGAAGTGAGCGGCGCGTACGCGTCCTGCGGCAAGGTGCGGCGCGGCGGCGCGCATGGATACCACAGTCGCTGTGACGCCCGAGGCGACGGCAGCGAGGCAGGCTTCATTTGAGGGCAACTCGATCGCGTGGGGCAGGGCGTCGAGTTGGATGCCCAGCGTTTCGAGATCGGCCTCAAGCGCCGCGCGCGTGCCCGAGCCCGGCTCGCGCATCGCCCAAGCGCTTTGCGATAGGTCCGCGGGGGCCAACGCCCGACCGTCCGACCAGAGATGATCGGGGCCGACCACGAGGGTGAGCCGGTCGCGCGCGACCGGCTGCGCGTCGAGGTCCGTGCCGAGGGCATCGCCCTCGACGACGGCAAGGTCCGCTACACCCTCGCGGACCTGCTCCGCGGCCCATGCCGTGTTGCCCACCGAGAGCGAAATTTCGACGCTGGGATAGGCTGCCTTGAATTGGACGAGGTAGGGCGGCAGCCAATAGGTACCGACGGTCTGACTGGCCGCGATGGCGAGCCGTCCGCCTGGCTGGCCGGCCATATCCGCAAGCATCTGTCGCGCCTCCTCCGCCCGGCGCAGCACGGCGGCGGCTTCGTACCGGAACCGGCGCCCCTGATCGGTCAGTTCGATGCGTCGGCCCACCCGGTCGAAAAGCTTGACGCCGTGCTGCGTCTCTAGTCTTGCGAGGGCAGCGCTGACGGCCGACTGCGTCATGTTGAGCACGCCCGCCGCATTGGTCACATGCTCGAGCCGTGCGACTTCGAGAAATACGCGAAGCTGTTCGAGGGTCATGGTCAAGGCTCCAGGCAACCATTCGATATTATCGATTATAATAATCCAAACAATCCGTTGGAAAGATTAAATCCTTGGGCGCAGACAGGCGGTGCGAAAGGACCGCCGCCATGACCCATATTCTCGACGCCCTGACCTTCGCGACCGAACGAGCCCGATCAATACCCGTCGCGGCGCATATACCGGGGCTGGCGCTCTGCGCCGCCATCGGGGGCGCAGCGCTCGCGATCCATGAATTCTCCGGCGTCGCCGCCCTCAGCCCAATGATCCTCGCGATCGGCCTCGCGGTCGCGGTCAACACGACGATTGGGACGCCCCCGCGCGCCGTGCCCGGCATCGCTGTAGCACTCAAGCGATTTTTGCGGCTCGGGATCATACTGCTCGGGTTGCAGATCACCGCGGGACAGATCTTGTCGATGGGGCCCGTGGCGCTGGCGATCGTGAGCGTCGCCCTTGCCGCCACCTTCCCCGCGATGCTGCTCGTAGGGCGTCTTTTGGGTGTCGAGCGCCCGCTGAGACAGCTTATCGCGGCGGGCACCTCTGTCTGCGGGGCCTCGGCGGTGATCGCCGCCAACACGGTCGCGTGCGGCAGCGACGAGGACGTGGCCTATGCCGTGGCCTCTGTGACCTTGTTTGGCACGTTGTCGATGCTGGCTTTCCCGGCGCTCGGGGCCGCGCTTGGCCTTGATCCGGTCGCCTTCGGCGTGTGGATCGGAGCCACCGTTCACGAGGTCGCGCAGGTCGCCGGGACGGCGTTCGCGATGGGCGACGAGGCGGGGCAGTACGGCACTGTGGCCAAGCTCTGGCGCGTGGTGCTGCTGGCGCCTCTGATCGCCGTGCTCGCGGCGTCGGCGCGGTTCGGCCGGATCTCGCGCGCGCGGGGAAGCGTCGGCGCAGGCGTACCTGTGCCGTGGTTCGTTGTGGGGTTCGTTGCCTTGATCGCGCTGAACAGTGCGGTATCGATCCCTTCCGCGGCGCTCGAGGTCGCGGAATTTGCGGCGACCTTGTTCCTCGCCATGGCGCTCGCGGCGATGGGGCTGCAGATCGACCTGCGCGCGCTGCGTCATCGGGGCGTGCGACCCTTCGTACTCGCGGCCTTTGGCTGGCTCTTCATCTCCGCCTTCGGGCTGGCGATGGTCTCGGCCAGTTGGGTGTGAGTGCCCGCTCGATACGAAATACGCATAGGATCATACTAAAATTATATTCGACCGCATAGCTGACCTCTCCTAGCACTGGAGAGAGATACGTGCGGGCCGCTCCCGCATATTCATGGATGAGGAGGCGCCCGTGGCCATAGTCGAAGTTAAGACCGAGATTCCCGGAAACGTGTGGAAGATTGTCGTGAAGGTAGGCGACACGGTCGCTGAGGACGACCCGATCTTGATTCTAGAGTCAATGAAAATGGAGATCCCGGTGGTCGCCCCTGAAGCTGGCACGGTGACCGAGATCACCGTCGAGGAAGAGCAGTTGGTGGGGGAGGATGACACGGTCGCCAAGATCGAGACATGATGGATGGATTTCGCATTCTTGTCGCCAATCGCGGGGAAATAGCCCGCCGCGTCATCCGCTCGGCCCATGCGCTAGGTCACGATACGGTGGCGGTGCATTCCGACGCTGACGCCGACGCGGCGCATGTCGAAGAGGCAGGTGCAGCCGTCGCCATCGGACCTGCCGCGGCCCGTGAGAGCTACCTGCGCACCGACGCGATCCTTGCCGCGGCGCGTGAGAGCGGCGCGGACGCGATCCACCCGGGCTACGGCTTTCTCGCCGAGAACGCCGCGTTCGCAGAGGCAGTGATCGATGCGGGTCTCGTCTGGATCGGCGCGCGGCCTGAGACAATCCGCGCGATGGGCGACAAGGACCGCGCGCGGCGGATCGCGTGCGACGCGGGGGTGCCGGTGGTGCCGGGCAGCGACCGACTGGTGCCGGGCGAGGCCTACAACCTCGACGCGGCGGCGAAGGCGACGGGGTACCCGCTTCTGGTCAAGGCCTCCGCGGGCGGTGGCGGTATTGGGATGAGACGGGTCGACGGCCCAGAATTGTTGGAAAAAACGGTAGCCGCCACCCAGTCGATGGCGGAAAAGTCATTCGGCGACGGCACCGTGTTTCTCGAACGTTTCGTGCCGCGCGCGCGGCATGTCGAGATTCAGGTCTTCGGCCTCGGCGACGGGCGCGCGGTGCATTTTTACGAGCGCGACTGCTCGCTACAACGTCGGTTCCAGAAGGTGATCGAAGAAAGCCCCGCGCCGGGGTTGTCCGCTGAGCTGCGCGCGCGCATGGCCGCGGCCGCCGTCGCGCTGTGCGAAGAGACGCGGTACACGGGTGCGGGCACGGTCGAGTTCATCCTAGATGTCGAGACGCAAGAATTCTTTTTTCTGGAGATGAACACCCGTATCCAGGTTGAGCACCCGGTGACCGAGATGGTGACCGGCTATGATCTCGTGGCTCTGCAGATTGACTTGGCGCGCGGCCAACTCGAAAATCTCGATCAATCGCAGATCTCCCTCGACGGGCACGCCGTCGAATGCCGCCTCTATGCCGAGCGTCCAGAGAAAATGTTCATGCCCGCGCCTGGCACGCTCTCGCGGTTCCGCCTGCCAAATACGAACGACACCATGCGCATCGAAGCGGCCTATCGCGAGGGTGAGACGATTAGCACCCATTACGACCCGATGATTGCGAAGATCATCGCCCACGGTCCCGACCGCGCGACGGCCTGCGATCGTGCCGCCGCGGCGCTACGCGCCATCGAGATCGAGGGGCCGGGTCACAACCGAGACTTTCTCATCGCCTGCTTGGAGCATGACGCGTTCCGCGCCGGCGCCGTCCACACGGGCTTTATCGACGTCCATCGCGATGCCCTCGTCGAAGCCGCGACGCAAGGAGAAACGACATGAGAACGACCGGATACGCGCCCCTGGCGAACCTCTTTTCCATAGCGAGTGGCGGGGTCGCCACGCATTGTGGAATGGGGCCGCTATCCTTTGAGAGGATAGCGGCTTCGATGCATTCAGTTCGACCTGTGCCATGCGTAAAGCGCATAGGTTCATTATGAAATTATATTCGACCGCATAGGCTTGCGCTTCCTATGGTTAATCTGTCGCAACAGCGCGCTGGCACATGCCAGCGGGTCCAGACACGGGAGAACTCATGAACCACGATGATCGGATCACCGAGCACGAGCGACGTCGAACCCGCGCGCTTGCGATGGGTGGCGAGGACAAGCTCGCTCGCCGACGCGCAGAGGGGCACCTGAACGCCCGCGAGCGCATCGATCGGCTGCTTGATCCCGGCAGCTTCGCCGAAACGGGCCTCTTCGCCACGTCGATGCAACCGTCCGAGCGCGACCGCACCCCCGCCGACGGCAAGGTCGCGGGCTTCGGCAAGATCGAAGGCCGCCTCGCGGGCGTGATCTCGAACGACTTCACTGTGAAGGGCGCCTCATCGAGCCCGGTCAACACTCGTAAGATGGAGCACGTGAAACGCACCGCCGCGCGTAGCGGCTTTCCGGTCGTGTTCTTGGGCGAGTCCTCGGGCGCGCGAATGCCGGACATCATGGGCGCGCAGACCGTCATCGGCATCAACAACGACCCGGCGCAGTACATGCGCATCCGCACCAACCCTTGGGCTGCGGGCGTCTTGGGCTACTGCTTCGGCTCGGCGACCTGGTACGCCGCAATGTCCGACTTCACGGTGATCCGAAAGGGCGCTTGTCTCGCTGTGTCCTCTCCGCGCCTGATCCGCATGGCCACGCGCGAAGATGTGGATATCGAGGAGCTCGGCGGCTGGCGTCTGCACACGGAAAAAACCGGCCTGGCTGATGTCGCCGTCGATACCGACGAAGAGGCGCTCGACCTTATCCGCCGCTACCTCAGCTACCTGCCGTCCCACGCCAACGAGCCGCCGCCGCTTGCGCCGGTGCCCGAGGGTTCGGACGACGCCTCGCAGACGATCCTCGACGTGATCCCCGAGCATGGCGGCGGCGTCTATGACGTGCGCAAGGTCATCGAGCGGGTCGTGGACAAAGGCAGCATGTTCGAGCTGAAGCCGCGCTTCGGCAAGACACTGGTCACGGCGCTGGCTCGCATCGAAGGGCGCAGTGTCGGGATTATCGCCAACAACCCGTTCTTCAAGGGCGGCGCGATCGACGCGGATGCCTGCGACAAGGCCATCAGCTTTCTCGTTCAGTGTGACAGCTACAACGTGCCGCTCGTCTTCCTGGTGGATCAGCCCGGTTTCCTGATCGGCATCGCAGCCGAGCGCAGCCGTATGCCGAACAAGGTGATGACCTGGTTGAACGCACTGGCGCTTGTCACCGTGCCGAAACTCTCGGTGATCTTGCGCAAGAGCTATGGCCTTGCAGTGCGCAACATGGGCGGCAGCAACAACGCCGACACCGTGTCGGCCTGGTGGACCGCTGAAGTCAGCTTCATGGACCCGCGTTCCGCCGTGTCGGTCGTCCACGGCGAGGACACGCAGAATGACCCCGACGCCTATGCCGCCGCACTCGGCGAGATGACGCGTGACACTTCTGCCTACGATCTTGCCGCTGGGGCGGGGGCGCAATCGGTAATCGATCCGCGCGAAACGCGGTCGCATCTCGCTACGCTGCTGGAGATACACGAACGGCGCATGGATGGCGGGGTCGGCGCGCACAAGCTGGCGAACTGGCCCACCGGCTTCTGATCTAGGTTCGAGGGAGCGGACATAATGACTGAATTCCAAAACGATACGACCGAAACCGGGGCACGCGGCGCCGGAGCGCAGGGGCAGACCCCACCGCATCCCCTGACGGGTGTGCGCGTGGTCGATTTCTCGCACGTGCTCTCGGGGCCCTACTGCACGATGCTTCTGGCCGACCTCGGGGCAGAGGTCATCAAGATCGAGCGGCCCGGAACCGGCGACGAGAATCGCCGGATGCGCAGCTATGAAGGGCGGAGCACGGGGGACGAGGACTACTTTTACCCAATGAACCGCAACAAGAAGAGCGTCGAACTTAACTTGAAGGACGAGGCCGACCACGCTCGTGCTTTGAAGCTGATCGAGGGTGCGGACGTGGTGGTCGAGAACTTCACGCCCGGTACGATGGCGAAGCTCAGCCTAGACTACGCAACGCTTTCGGCCGCTAACCCAGGTCTCATCTATTGCTCGATCTCTGGCTACGGCCAAACCGGTCCCTATCGCGACCGAAAAGCTTACGACTCGATCGTCCAAGCCGTCTGCGGCGTGATGTCGATTACCGGAGAGAAGAACGGCCCGCCGGTGCGCTCGGGGCTGATGTTTGGCGACCTATCGGGCGCGCTCTACGCTTTCTCATCGATCATGGTTTCGCTTTTCGCCCGCGAACGCACCGGCAAGGGGACTTATATCGATCTTGCGATGGCCGACGCGCTTCTTTCACTCTTTTCGACCAACGCCGCGGAATACCTTGCCGTAGGTAAGCCGCCCCACCGCGCGGGATCAGAGAACCCCGGCCGCAGCCCCACCGGCAGCTATCTTTGCGCCGACGATCGCTACGTGCAGGTGATGGGCGGCAGCGACCGGCTGTGGGGGCATTTTTGCAACGCGACCGGGCTCGACGACCTCCGCGACGACCCGCAGTTCTCGTCCAACGAGGCCAGGATCAAGAACCGCGACGCCTTACGCGCGCGTCTCGAACCGGTGTTTCGCGAGCGCGCCGCGCATGAATGGGTCAACCGGCTTTCGGAGCATGGATGCCCCGCCGCGCGCATCAACACACTCGACGAGGCGCTCGCGGATGCGCAGTTCCAGCACCGCCAGATGCGGCTGCCACTCGAACATCCCGCCTCGGGACAGATACACACTATCAACAACCCGTTCCGCTTCTCAGCGTGGTCCACATGGCGCGACGCGCCGCCGCCGCTTCTGGGCCAGCACAACGAGGACTACTGAAGGAGCTCACCCGACCGTGTCAACAATGGACGACAACCCCGCAGATGACTGGACCGCCGAGCTCGATGAGCTCGAAATGCGGCGTTCCATAGCCGAAGCGCTCGGCGGACCCGACGCGGTCGAGTTCCAACATTCGCGCGGCAAGCTGACGGTGCGCGAGCGCATCGACGCGCTTCTCGACGAGGGCAGCTTCCGCGAGCAGGGCAAGATCACCGGCAAGGGCGCCTACAACGAAGACGGTAAACTCGTCGATTTCACCCCGTCAAACGCGGTGATCGGGACGGGCCGCGTCGGCGGGCGCAAGCTCGTCGTTTCAGGCGACGACTTCACCATCCGGGCGGGCTCTTCGGAATCCACCGTGTCAGACAAATGGGTCTATGCCGAGCGGCTGGCCCACGAGTACCGCATGCCGCTGGTGCGCTTGGTCGATACCGCGGGCGGGTCCGTTAAGATATTGGAGCAGCAGCAGGCAACGAAGATCCCTGGGTATGCGCGCTGGCCGTCTATCTCGCTTTTGGGCAGTGTCCCCGTGGCGGGTGTGGGCCTCGGCGCTTGCGCGGGGCTCGGCGCGATCAAGGTCGGCCTCAGCCATTTCTCGGTGATGACAGCCGACACCGCCTACGTGTTTGCGGGCGGGCCGCCTGTGGTCAAGCGGGGGCTCGGCCAAGACGTCACCAAGGAGGAACTGGGCGGCGCGAAGGTTCACGCGAAGTCAGGCGTGGTGAGCAACATCGCCCGTGACGAGGAGGACGCCTTCGCACAAGTGCGCGCCTTTTTGTCCTACATGCCCCGCAATGTCTGGGAGGCCCCGACGCGGATCACGCCCGATGACGATCCGAACCGGGCCGAGGCCGCGCTCGACACGATTATCCCGCGCGATCGGCGCCAAGTCTACAAATCCCGACGCATCGTTGAACTGGTGATGGACGAAGGCAGCGTCTTCGAGGTCGGCCGCCGCTTCGGCGGGTCGATCGCAACCTTCTATGCCCGGCTCGACGGTCACGCGGTGGGGGTAATCGCGTCGGACCCGGCGGTGATGGGTGGTGCTCTGACGCTTCAGGCGGCGCAGAAGATGGCGCGATTTGTGGACATCTGCGATACTTTCCATCTACCGGTCGTAAATTTTGCTGACCAGCCCGGCGTGATGACCGGCCCGGCCGCGGAACAGGCCGGGACGCTAACCGCAGCGATCTCGCTTCTAGGGGCGATCGAACAGGCCGAGACACCTTGGTGCTCGATCATAATGCGCCGCGCGTTCGGTGTCGGGGGCGGTGCGCACGGCCCCAAACACGGGCCCGATGGTCGCTCACTGAATCACCGCTTCGCCTGGCCCTCAGCCCGCTGGGGGTCGATCCCAGTCGAGGGCGGGGTGGCCGCGGCCTACAAGAAGGACATCGCCGCCGCGCCTGACCCCGATGCGCGTCGCGAGGAACTCGAAGCCTATTACGGCGAGCTCGCCTCGCCTTTCCGCACGGCCGAAAAGTTCGGCGTAGTCGACATCATCCGCCCCACCGAGACACGCGCAGTGCTCTGCGACTGGGTCGAGGACGCCTACGCCCTCAGCTTGAGCCAGCTCGGCCCCAAGGCGCGCACTATGCGCTGACACCACGAGGCGGACCGGCGTCAGGCGCCGCCGCCCTCGGCCTCTTCGGGTATGGCGAGGCGCGTGCTGCCCACCCCCATCATCACTGCAATCGCCACGAACACGCCCGGCACGGCGCTGAAGGCTAGCAATCCGCCCGCCGCCAGCGGCGTGACGACCTGTGTGAACCGGTTACAGGCTAGCCGAAAACCCAACACTTCACCCACCTTGTCGGCAGGGGACAGGTTGATCGTGCGTGAAATCGACAGCGGCTGGCCGACACCGAGGCCCATGCCCATAATGAGCGATACCAGCGCGAGCGCCCAGACCGCACTCACGAGTGGCAGCGCCGCGAAACAGGCAGCGGCCACGGCGATGGACAACACGATGACACGATTCTTGCCGAGATGCCGCACGAGCGGGAGCATAGCGAACCGCATCACAACGCCGCCGCCGTTATGCAGCGCGACTATGGTGCCGATGAGGGACGCGCCGAGGCCCGCCTCGAGCGCGTAGACCGGGAAGTAGGCAATGTAGATGTCCTTGCCCATCAGAATGAGCGACGAGATCAAAACGGCGCGGCCGAGATAGGGGTGGTAGCCCAATACGCGGAGCGGCGTGCGCAGGCTCGGTGGCGGCGTCAGCGCGCGCCCGCCCGAGGCCGCTTCCGCCTCTCGGTCGTCCGCAACAAAGTGCAGGACGAAGCCCACCGCGGCCAGCGCCGGCACCGTCAGCAACAGAAAGGCCATCGCGTACCCCAAACGTTCGGCCGCGAGACCGCCCAGCAGCGGACCCGCCAGGCCGCCGAGCGCCACTCCCATGGAAAAAACGGCAATGCTGCGCTCGCGGTCCCAAATCGTCTTGGCCAAGCGCCCGGCTTGATTTTGCGCGGCCAGCACGAAGATCGTGAAACCGCTACCGCAGATCAGCTGGCTTACATAGAGGCCCGCGCGTCCGGGCAGGAAGGCGGGCAAGGCGAGGCCCAGAGCGCCCACCAGCCCGCTGGCAAGAAGTGCGCGGCCCGTGCCGTGGTGGTCCATCCAGACGCCCGCGCGACTAGCAAGGGCGAGCGGGATGATCGCGAACACGGCAACCAGAACACCAATCTCACCCGCGCCGATCCCGAGATCGAGTGCAAGCAGCGGCACTAGCGGGCGCGTGCCCATGACGCCGCAAAAGAACAGGAACGCGGCCACGGCGATCGGCGGGATGCGCAAGCTCATCGGCGCGGCACCTTCGCCCCGGCGCGTTCCGACCGCGGGGGGGCGCTCACTCCGATCCGGCCGGCGCGCCCTGTCGCGCCACCTTGCGCCGTTTGGACGAGCGCATGACCGCCCCACTGATGCTGAGCGCCAGAACGCCCACTATCAGCAACAGGATCGCGATGGAGTATCCGCGCGTGACGAACATCTCGTAGCTGCCGTTCGAGATCAGCAAAGCCCGACGCAGGCTCTCTTCCAAAATCGGGCTCAGCACGAAGGCAAGGATGAAGGCCGGCGCGGAAAAGTCGAGCTTGTTCAGCACAAAGAAGGCGATACCAAAAATCAGCGCAAGCCAAAGATCGAACAACAGGTAGTTCGAGGCGTAGACCCCGATCAGCGCAAGTGTCAGCACAGTCGGCACCAGCAGGTAATTAGGCGTCTTCAGCACCCGCGCGAAGAGCGGCGTCAGAAGCTTTCCGGCGACGTACATCGCAATCGTGGCCAACAGGAAGCCGTAGAAGATGCCGTAAACGAGGTCGGTGTTCGTCAAGAAGATCGACGGCCCCGGCTGGATTCCGTGAATGATGAACGCGCCGAGGATGATCGCGGTCGAGGCCGAACCGGGAATACCGAGTGTGATGAGCGGTAGGAGCGCACCGCCGACGGTCGCGTTGTTGGCCGCTTCGGGGGCGGCAATGCCCTCGGGGTTTCCCTTGCCGAAGGTCTCGGGTTTCGGCGAGGTGTTCCGTGCCAGCGAGTAGCTGAACCATGCCGACGCGCCCGCGCCCATGCCAGGCATGATCCCGATGATCGAGCCCACAGTCGACCCAATGACCGTCGCGCGGCCGATCTGGCGGAACTCCGAGAGACTCAATCGTGTGGATAGGCCGCGATTATCGCGGATGTAGGTGCGGCGAAGCTCGGTCGAGATCATCGACAGGATCTCGGCCACGGCGAAGATGCCAACTAGCACGGCCACCAGATGCAGACCGTCGAAGAGCTCCGGGATTCCCATGGTGAAGCGCCGCGCGCTGGAGATCACGTCGGTGCCCACGGTGCCTGCCATAAGGCCCAAGATCACCGAGATGAAGCTGCGGGTGATGTCGCGTCCCGACAGTCCCGCGACCGCGATCAGTCCTAATATGCCTATGAGGAAGAATTCCGGGTCGCCCATCCTGAGGGCGATGCTTGCCAGCGGGATAGACAGGAATAGCAGCACAATGCCTCCAAACAAACCGCCGATGCTGGACGCCGTAAGTGAAAAGGCCAGCGCTTTGCCGGGCGAGTTCTGCTTTGCTAGCGCGTTGCCGTCGAGGATCGTGGCCGCCGCGGCGGGCGTGCCTGGAATACCGAGAATGATAGACGAGATCGAGCCGCCGTATTCCGCCGCTTGGTAGGCTGCGACCAGCATCAGGATCGAGGCCAGCGGCTCCATCCCGTAGGTGAAGGGCAGTAGAATGACGATGGCCACCGTCGCACCGAGGCCGGGTAGGGCACCGATCAGCAGGCCTACGAAAGTGCCGAGCAGGATGCCAATCAGGTTGGAAACCTCGAACAAGCTAGCGAAATCGAAGTCGAAGATATCCATTGCTAGAATCTTACCTGCATGATCACGCCGAACAGCCCATAGATCACAGCCGTCAGGACGGCGGCGAGGCCGAGATAGAGGGCTACGCGCTTCGGGTCGCGCTTCGGGGCGAAGGCGACCATGAGCCCCGCGGCGAATACGAAGGTGAGCGCGTAGAAGCTGTCGAGATAGCGCCACGCCACAAGGAAGGTGCCCGTAGCCACGATCGCGAGGCCGACAAACCCGGCATTCGGAAACGTCAGGTCGGGCCGGTCGGTACGGCGTACCGTCTGGACCGCCGAGAGCGCGCAGAGCACCAGAAGCAGTATGCCTAGACCTATCGGGAAATACGCGGGCCCGATCGACGCGCGGTTGCGCGAGTCGGTCAGCCCTGTGGCGAACCAGATATAGACGGCCCCAAGGGCAGCCAGAAAGGAAAGGACCAGAAATGATGCGGTGCGATAGCTCATCGAGAGTGCCTTTGAAAAGATGGACGCCCCGGCAAGTCCGCCGGGACGGCCGGAGAGATTATTCGATGAGGCCAGCCCGACGCAGCAGCTCGCCGTTCTGTTCGAAATCCTCGCGCAGCGTCTCGGCGTAGGCCTCAGGGCCTTCATAGGCGATTTCGAAGGACTGCATCTTCAGCGCTTCGACCACTTCGGGATTCTCAAGCGTCTGCTGGAACGCGTCATGCAGGATCTGCACGCGATCCTCAGGAATGCCTGCGGGGCCGACGATGCCGCTGAAGGCATTCTTGAAGGCGTCGATACCGGCGTCGCGCAGGGTGGGCACGTCGGGATTCTTCGACGAGCGCTCAGACGAGAAGTTGATAAGCGGTCGGGTCTGTTCGGGGTCGGCATTGCCCTGGAAAGTTGCCACACCGCCCACGTTACCGCCGAGCATCGCGGTCATTGCGCGGCCGCCGCTGTCGTAGGGGATGGCGCGGGTCTCGACCCCAGCGGCTTCGTTCAGAACCGCCATTGCGAGGTCCGAGATCGAGCCGTTGCCGGGCGTCGAATAGGTGAATTCGCCGGGATTGTCCTGAACATAGGACAGCCACTCGTCGAACGAGCCCCATTGTGCGTCCTTCTGAACGAGAAGGACCTGAGGGATGTCCACGAGCTTGATGATCGGCGTGAAGCTATCGAGGCTGTAGCCCGCATCGGGAAAATGCGGCTGGATCGTTACTGGGCTGTTCGAAGTCAGTGCCACAGTATAGCCGTCGGGCTCGGCGGTACGCGTCGCGTTCATGCCGATAGTGGTCGAACCGCCGGGACGGTTGACCACGACCACGTTCACGTCGTTCGGAAGATACTCGCTCACATGGCTCGCAAAGAGCCGCGCGGCGGTGTCGGTGCTGCCGCCCGGCCCGAATGGCGTGATAATCTCGATGGTGCGCGACGGGTATTCGCCATCCTGCGCGACTGCGCTGATGGGCAGCGCAACGACGATCGAGACCGCAATTGTCGAAAAGAGCTTGTTCATTTTTTCCTCCCTGAGTTCGTCCGGGGCGCCGGGGGCTCCACATCGTCCTCCCGTGGGGCCTGCGGTCTTGCTCCCGCACGCCGCTAAGATTGAAGCATTGACGGTGTAATCTATATCGTCCAACACTAAAACGTCATCTATCGATGTGAAAAACGCATAGCTTGGCGACCCAAGCGAGGTACGCATCCATGATCCACCGGCTTAATCTCAAGCAGCTCGATGCCTTCCGCGCGGTAATGATCGCGGGCTCGACCGCGGATGCCGCGCAACTCCTCAATATCTCACAGCCCGCCGTCAGCCGCGCCTTGCAGAATTTTGAGGCCTCCGTGGAGTACCCGCTGTTCGAGCGCCGGAACGGACGACTTTTTCCCACCCCCGAGGCAGAGAGGCTATTTCTCGAACTCGACAAACTCTATTCGAGCTTCGACCACATCACGAACGTGATGAAGCGGATCCAGCCCGCGAGCGACGGGCACATCTCGATTGTCGCCTCGACACCGACCGCGCAACGCTTTCTTCCCGAAGCCTTCGCGGCGTTTCAGGAGCGTCGGCCGAACGTCTCGATCTCGCTCAGGATTGTGGTCAAACGCGAGACTCGCAAATGTCTGGAATCCCAAGAATTCGACCTCGCAATTCTGTCGCTTCCGGTCGACTATCCGACCGCGAACGTGCGCCATCTGGTCAGCGTGGACGGTGTCGCGATCCTTCCCGAAGCGCATCCCTTGGCTGCGCGCGAGACGATCCATGCCGCCGACTTCGAGAGGGAGAAGTTCATCTCCATCGTGCCCGACACGGTGCTGCGCGCGCGGGTCGACGGTGCGTTCAAGTCGCACGGCATCGAGCGCACGCGGATGTTTTTGGAGACGCAATCTGGTGCCTCAATTTGCCAGATGGTACGCGCAGGCATGGGTGTGTCCGTGATCGACCCGTTCAACGCGCAGGCGTTTGGCGATGTAGGCCTCGCGATTCGACCGTTTAGCCCGCGGGTGCGGTTCGACTACGGCATGGTCTTCCCGCTCAATGCCCGCACGACCCCGTTGGCCTTAGAGTTCTCCGAGCTTCTGTCCGAGCGGACCAAATCGCTCGACATGACAGGCTACAGTACAATGTAAACGCCATTCAGAAATGTCATCGATTGCGCAAAGCAGGAATGTCACCATGGGCGCTTGCGGTAGCGCAGCCTGACAGGGTGTAGACCTCAGATATCGGAGCCCTGTCTACTGCGCGGGCCTCCATTGGGGAGAGTTCCAGCCGTCGTTGCGACAGCCATGCAGTTCGTAGTGAGAGCCGATTGTCTACGCACCGTTTCTTTGGTGAGGCCTTGTCATGTTATTCCTTTGGACCCCTTCTACCCCGGAAAATGACATGCTACCCAATGTCGGGGTTCCTCTCGACCTCATTCTTTAGACGCTGAATTTCTTCATGCTGCTCGCCGATGATCTGATGAAGGTGCTCAATTTCTTCCTCGGCATGATCTTTGAGCAAATCGGCTTCGAGCGCTACTTCTCTGCGCAGTTCCGCAAACTCGCCTTCCATCGCAGACCAAAGCTGCCTGACTAAGTCATTTCCCATAGCTGATATATGATCAGGCATGGCCAGCGAGGATGAAGCAATCTCTCGAGCGCGCCGCCGGTACCACTCCCGTAGCGCAGCTGCGATATCCCTACGAGACCCCCGCCCCCGCGCTTTGAGGATCGTATCGTAACTTAGCTTGATACCCGATGCATGCAGTTCGGTACACAACGCCAATAGTTCATCTTGCACTGCCATGATTGGTACTCCGGTATAGTAAGAGTACCACTTTGACCACTATGGTTGAGGGTACCTATTTTTAGAAGTCGTACCATTTCTTAGGGCAGCAGCAATGGTACTGCAGATGAATATCCGGTACCCTTTTTCGAAACCGATGTCAGTACCATTTACGGGTACTTTCAGGGAGGGTCGTCATCAAGGTTTTTGAGGACGTTTTGGAGCAGTTCCATCAATCGCTTCTGATCGGTATCCGCCACGTCTTTTGTCAATTTTGCCAGCTCTGCCTGTGTGATCTGCTCCGCCTGCTCCCCCAGTTCCCTCGCACGCGGCGTCAGGTGCAACAGCATCGCTCGTTTATCTTTAGATGAAGGCTCTCTCACAAGGAGACCGTCTCGCTCCAAACGGACGGCAAGAGCACTTAGGGTGGCGGTCTCTACACGCAATACTTTGGCAACATCGGACAATGTCATGTCCTCACGGTCACCAACGGCACGTATAAAACCGGCAGCGCCGACCGAAAGGCCGACTGCCCCGAGCTTTGCCTGACTTTTCTTCGCCATCGAACGGGAAATCGCAGAGCAGAGTTCATGTATGCGGCGCCCCTGAGCCACTGTATCCGGCATTCCATGATCTATCATTCAAGAAGTACCTTTCCAGTACCATCTATGATCGCGCCCCTATGAGGCACAGACCTAGACGAAGCTTCCCGCGAAAAACTTTGGTTGCTTCCTATCATTCCGCTACCCGAGCATCAACGCCGGGCAGGGTCGAACACATAAATAGCCTTAGAATTTACCGATGAACGCCCGAAAGGCCGCGAAAAACTTCTTGTATTGCGAATTTGGCTCCATAACTAGTTAGGTAGCAACCTACCTAGTTGGAGTCAGCACATGCCTACCCTCGTCGCCTATACGCCTCCTCTCGACCCAATCGAACTCCGCTTCCCGATCGTCATGACAACCGCGGAACTCGCTGCTTGGTGTCAGGTCGGGAAAAATACCGTCCCCTACATCATCAGTTACTTTGGCCTCAAAGAGCTCTCTGGTGCTGCGAAAAACCATCGGTTTGGCGTGCATGAGATCATGCGAAAAATCATCGGTGTGACACCTTTCGGCGACGCGGAGATCAAGGCTCTCCTCTATCCGCTCCAGAAGGCCCCCTGGGTATCTGAGCGCACGGGTTTGAGCGTCTCTTCTATCAATGCAGCCATCTGCGAAAACCGCTTGTTGCTGCCGGCTCCAATCGAAGTGACTTCCACGCAAACTGGCCGCACAGCAGCGCGCGGGAGGCGTTGGCTCCCCGCTCAGATCGAAGCCTATATCCGGAGCGATCCCATCCCGTTCCAAGCAAAACGGGCACCTCGCCCAGACCCAAAATCCCGGTCGAAACCCACGTTCCGTAACGCATTCGAGGCAATTTGCTCCGATAACGCCGAGGTTTCCTCTTAACGCCAACTGTAACGAACAGTCCCAAATTTCCGGTGTTGGGAAATTTAGGACTATTCGTTACCGGCCGCCCGATAACGCCACAAAATCCCTGTAACGCCAATATCTTAAGGAAAAGCCTTTGAAGAAAGAAACACCATCCTCCCCAACGATGCAAGACGCTGTTGCATTTGTTGAAGCCAATGGGACCAAGAGCCAGACCCAAGACATCCGTAAGGCAAAGGCCGCGTTCGCGATCCATGGCCTTGAGGGGCCGGACTTCGATGGCTTCCCGGCTGATCTGACGGCCTATGAAAAAGCCGTTCCCAAGCTTCGTGGCAGCATGCCGGCCCTGCAGTCACTGATTGAGGCCGCCGGGATTTCGGATGGCAGTTACAAACAGCACCAGCGTGCCGGACGTCGGCTGATTGAAATGTTCATGGGAGCAAACACCGCCAAGATTGAGCGCAAAACCCGCGCCGATGAATGGGCCGACCTGCTGAACCAGGTCACCCTCTTGGTCCAGGCCGGCTTTGCGAAGCCTTTCCATCGTGTTTCGCTGGCCGCCTTGGCCGATACCTGCCGCGCCGCTGATACCCCGCCGCAGGATCTGACTGCGGAACAAATTCAGGTTTGGCTGTCCAATGCACATACCGCAAAGCGGAAAAGCCTCCGGAACGGTCTCAAGGCTTTGGATGATCTGCGTGACGTTGATCGCCTGCGCCCCCTGCTGCCACCTCACCCTGTGACACCCGAAGCAAAACCCGCCAGCCGTATCGGAACACTCCCTCTGCCTTTGCAGAACGTTATTAACACCTGGGTTGATATTGCGGCACGCGAGCAAATTGAAAGCGAAGACCACCGGCATCTCGCGGAAGCTTTGTCGCGCCCGACCCGTGGCGTCTACAGTGCGGCCACGACACTCTACATCCAGACACTGTTGGAGTTGGACTGTGGCTTTGCCGACGAGACACGGCTGGATTTCCTGTTCACCAAAGCGAACGTTGATGTTGTTTTAAGCTCATGGGGCCAAAGCGCCTCTCAGTCAGAGCGGACCCAAGCGGATTACGCCAATAATATCGGGAGCATGCTGATCCGGAATGGTCTGCCGGAAATGGGGTCATACGTCATTGGCGTCACGAAAACCCTCCCTCACCTTAAGAAGGGGCGTTCGGCAGGCAAGGTAATGAGCCCGAAAGTTAAACGGTGGTGCGAAACGCTTCTGCGCGACCCTAAGAAAACGACCCTCTTCCAGATTCAGCATCTCGAATATTACCGACGCGCGCTCGAAGCCCTCGCTGCCGCGAAAGCCGCCGGGATTGGCCTTCTCCCGCTTTCAAAACCCGAGGTATTGGCCAGCTTGCCGGATAAGGATCGCGCGCAGGTCAAGGCAGCGCTACGCAGAGTGCGCATGTTCGGCTTGATGGCCGCCTACTCCGCCATCGCGCTCGAAGGGGCGCCGTACCGTCGGATGAACATGCTCTCTATGCGGCATACCGGGCCCAACAAGACGTTATTTCTACATCTCAAAGACCGCCCGCCGCGTGTCGTCATCAAGTTCCCTAACGAGGAGCTGAAGAATGGTGTGTATCTGTCCGAGCGCGGAGAAGAACTCGAGCCCATCACGATCGAAAGTCGCGGGGCGGGCGACCATGCCATCGAGATCATCAAGTTTTACCTCCGGGAAATCCGCCCCCTGTTTCCCGAGGCGCCCAAAACGCATGCCTTTTTCCCACCGCTTGGGCGAGCCGCCAATCCCACGTCATGTTTTGTGAAAGGCACATTCTACGACTGGCTCGCAGAAGCCTCTGCCGCGATCGGCCTGCCGTTGAACTCGCATAATTATCGGCATGGGTTCTGCTCAATCGATATCAACGACGGGCGTCGGTCGATCGAAGACTTGGCTAAACTTCTCGGAGATACTGTCGCTGTGGTGCAGCGCAACTACGCTTGGATTAACGCCAAGAAATCCGTCCTGAACGTCCAGAAAGATGCCGCCAAGCGCCGGTCTGAAATTCTCAAGGCACGAGGTGCCGCGGCATGAACAAGCTTCAGCTCCTCTCCAAACCCGCATGGAAACATTTTTTGGGTATCGAAGGCCTTCATGACCTCCCCCTGCCCGCTTTGCTGGCGGCGGATCAGCTGTGGGAGCATATTCGCGCCTCTGGAACGACCACGCCTGCGCCGTCGGATTACGCCTCCTGGGCCCACGCATCGGCAGAGAGCGACCCGATTTTCTGGCTGGAACATCTGCGCACAGCAGTGACCACACTCATCCCATCGGAGGTTGCCAAGGTGATCGATGCCAAACGCTTGTTGGTATCAACCTCTGCCCCTCCTCCCCCTTCGGGGTCTGAGCATTCCGCAGACATGGGCGCATGGGACCCGTGTAAATACGACGGCAACGCTCGTGTTCGGAAAGTATCTCTCCATCCATGGGACCTGCCGATCACTTGGCAGGAAGCTTTGCGGCGCGCCGCCCAAGGGCTTCCCGGGGCCCGCGCCGCCGCCCCTGCCCGCGACATCCTGAAACGCATGCGGGACAAGCTGTGCCAATGTGCCTGGTCTGCACGGGAAGCGGGTCTTACCGTGGGTCTCTCAAAAGAGATCGTGGACCAGTACCTTACAGATCTCGAAGCACGTCTGCGCCTGCGTCTCCACGGGATCCGCTGGGCAACCATGCGGGCCACAGTCGAAGAATTGCACCGCTTTGCACGGTACAGTGGTCTCGTTTCCGAAAAGGATACCAACTACCTCGGCAAGCGCCTGTCGCGTTATACGCTTTACGAGCAAGGTCAGGATGCCCTGAAATTCTCGGCTCTTCTGGAGATGGGGAATACAACACTGGGTATGTTGGACAAAGCCGACGCGCTGCTTGTTCAGGCAGCCGATGAGACCATCGTATGGCGGCGTCATCTACTGCGCAACGCAGGCGCCATTCTCGGCCTCTACAGCATCGTACCTCTGCGCAACGCCGACGCGAACCTTATCCTTGGCGACACCCTTATCTGGGATGCAGGGACCTGGGTGATCGATACCGAAATCCAAAAAACCGCTCATCATAACCCGGAACGCCTCGTGGTGCCGCTTGAGCCTGACTACGCAAAGTACATCGATGCCGTTGTGCAGGGAGATTATGCTGCCCGTCATCTTCCTGATCTGAGGGCGCGCGCCCTGAAGTCTGGCAGCCCGCTCTTTGTGCGCGACAATGGCAAATATACCAGCCCCACATACATCCCCAGGCTGTTCAAGACCTACGCGGGCACCTCATTCACCACGACTCGGACCATGCTGCACACGGACCAGGCTACAAGTCGGGGGGAGGTTGGTACTCGAGATACAATGGTCATTGCTCAGCAGCGCGGCCCTAAAACCGCAAAAAAGTATCAGGCCAAGAATGTGCGTCAGGTGGCCGTTCGCCGGGTCCAGGCCGCCGCCGCAGACCGGCGCGCCAAGCTCGTGACGACTGACCTTATGAAGCAGATTCGCGCGCTCAGCACAGAAGAGGGCATTCACAATGAAGATTTCTGAAATCTATAAAGCCATTGAAGCGGGGGATCTTCTCAACGGGGATGCGGGCTATGTCACTTTGTGTGCAATTGAGTTTCTGGCCCGCGCCGAAGGCGTTCCTGTCGTCGCGCTGGACCTCACGGCGCCCTCTTTCGCCTTGGCGTACCCCTTTGAGAAAAGAGACATTCGGGGATGGCGCGGCGTAGCGCACTACCTAGCATGGCGTGCCTGCATTCTTAATGTACAGATGTTGGCTGCCCCAGGCGACATTGATGGCGATCCCTGGCGGTCAATCTGTAGAATCGAGCAGTTTGCCACCAAGAGTTCTAATGCTGTCCTGACAGACATGGCGCTGTACCTTCCGGCGCAAACGCATCCGACAGACGTAACAGACGCTCTTATCCGCGAGACGTATGAGAGACTGGAGGGCTCCGAGCGACTGCGGTTTCGGGCGTCGGTATACGCACTCCGTCGGCTGTTCGATTTCGAGATGACACGCCAGTCCGGCTTGCTGCCAGCAGTGCAACCGATCCCCTTCCTTGGATTGCGTGACCACCACGCTCATGCGCCAATGGCGCCCGAAATTGAAGCCGCACGGGGTTCTTTGACCCGGGAAAATGCCCTCAGAAGTTTCGATTACATCCATCGACTGGCATTCACCGGCGGCCTGCTGAATGGACAGGATGACACATTAGAGGATCTGCGTCGGGCCCTAGTAAAGCTGCCAGTTCCCGAAGATGTTGGTGTCCCACCGGTCGAGCCCCAAACCTTACACAACTATGTAAACTTCATCCTGCTTGAGATCGGGGGGCGAGACTATCGGCTTTCAGATACCGAACAGGCATGGTCAGACCTGCGCAAAGCGGCACGGGCTGCAGGGTACGAAACAAGCGCCCTTTACAATTTGTCGATGCCGGCCGCAGCACAGGGTATGATGCCCTCTGAAATTACCCCATCATGGGTCGAGGGCTTGATCACATACCACAAGTCTCGCGAGGATCACACCACGCCTACGCAATGTCGGGTCGGCTGCGAACAGTTCGATGCCTTGCGGAGCGTTTTGCCAAAGGAGCTTTTCCCGGCTGAACCTCTTGGAATTCGCCGTACACCACCCCGCGTGAAGCAACCTCCTCAACCCAAAGATCCGGTCGTTGCAGCATGGGACATGCTCTATGATGAGATCAAGCAGAACGCCTTGCTGAGAGAAGAGTATAAGCACCTCTGGTACATTCGTCGTGAGGCGATCACGGCTGCCCTACCGCCCCAAAAGATCACGCAAGATTGGCTCCTCAAACTGCAGAATACATGCCCCAGCGACCGTCGTTCCGCGCTCTATGGCGGCATCGAGAACTTGCGGGGCATTTCCAGTTTCCAACATCTTAAACCGCTCAGGACTCGCAAGCAGCGGCATGGGGGCCTGCCGAGCAAGCTTGCTAAGGAACTTGAGGAAGTTCTGACGGAGATGGGCGCTGCTCCTACCTCATCGAGACAGGTCAAACTCGCGGTAGGCGTTCTCGCAGATCGTCTTCATCTCGATGACACCGCAGGGCTTCAGGACATCTGCAATATCGACCTAGAGACCGTCGAGTGGGGCTGTTCCTCATCCAAGGCGAAAACCTATTCTCTTAAGGTTTGCCATCTTCAAAAGTATGTCGGTCTGCCATGGACCAAGGAATGGAAAACCCTGCAGCAACTTGTAAGGGACGCTGGGATCGGCTTGTTGAAAAATCCCGTCCCCAAGCTTTTATCCTGGGGCCCAGGCCCCTCGCCTCGGACGGTGACACTAGAGTGGGCACAAGAGCTTGACCGCAATTTGCGCTCGACACTTCAGAATAGCCCCCATGGGCGTGCCGACCTCGCCAAAACGATGGCTGGGCATGTGGCGGCTTTTGATAGGTTGCGAGAGATTCCAGAAGTGGTGGCATCAGGATTGATGCCAGAACCGATCGGGCCGGTGCGATAGGATAATCTCTGGACAACAATTGTTGCCCGAAGGTCACTGATATTATCCGACCCCAAGCCCGGCTGCTGTGACAGTTTCCGTCAAGCCACCATTTTAATCGCCCATGGAACTCCTCCGCGCTCAGTATGTTTGTTAACATGAGTGCGGTTACACGCATCCGCAAGCCGACTGCAGATCAAAATAAGAATCTGAACGGACGTTTGCTATGCCGCGTCTTCGCTTAGGTATTCCGGCCACGATATATGTTCAACACCTTCCAAAAGGCCACGGATAGGTAATTTGATGTGGAAGAAAATTGATAGATTACACCCTATCGTTCAGGCCTTTTTCAAAGGTAACGCTGAACAGATGGATTGGTATAAATCATCAAAAACCATGCAGTCAGCGGGGGCGACGTCGAGAGTTCCCGGGGTGGGACCAGCACGAGAATACGCTGAGTTGATCGTAAAGCGATGTTTCCGTGACCCCCACCCTGAGATCGCAGGTAGCGTAGCTCCAGATTCGACAGTTTATCATAAACATCATATTATTCCCAAAGCCTTAGCACCTCAGTATGGGATGGAGATGTGGAACATAGTCCGGCTGACCTTGCGGGAACATTTCGAAGCTCATGTTCTTTTGGTAAAGATGTTTCCAGAAGAGCTTAAGCTCCACCAAGCGCTCGCCTGCATGTCTTTTAGGTATCAAGGTGTTGCCGGGAAACTTGACTGGAACCTTATAAATGAGTCTGAACGGATAGCTGGAAAAGCTTCTAGTAAGCTGCAATCCTATTTACGGAAAAAAGATTGGAGAGATCCTGCGTATGTCAAACGGCAGTCTTCTATTCGATCTAAATCAAATAGGAAGAATTGGGCAAAACCGAAATATCGAGAGAATCAGACAAAACAGATCACTAAGGGCCGGAAAGAGCGATATTTTTCCAGCCTTGAAAAGGTGGCCCGCGCTACAGCAGCTCAATCCGAAAAAACTTCAGGGGCGGCGCATTGGCGACATGTTCCAGTCAACATCTACAACCATAAGACGGGAGATTTGGTAGCAGAGAATGTCAATCTAACGGCTTACTGTGAGGAAAACGGGTTAGTCCAAGGTCATATGCATAATACACTGCATGCGGATCGGCGCAGCCCCTCATCCCGAAGAAACCGCACCCACGCGAAAGGTTTCTTTGCGCGAGCTCTTGATGATAAAGGGGAGGTGATCGGGTTGGTCTGCCCTGCTGTTCCCCAGGCTGACCACCACAATGCGCGTCGTGCTGATATATACCGGTACGTTGATGGCCATATCGTGGCTAGGAATGTGATTATTTCCCAATTTTGTCGCAACAATCCTTTCGGGATCAGGCTTTTTCAAAGCGCCCTAAGCAGAACTGCCAACCTGAATTCACAGAGCGGGGAAAAGCGTCGACTTCACAAGGGGTTTTATGCGCGTTATCGGGATGACTGAAATATGAACAAGAGTTTCACACAGATTAATCGCAATATTGTACTGGAATAGAAAGATAGTGCGTAATCCTATCTTTATGCGCATGCAGGGCCTCATGAGACAGCCAGTAAATCAAAGAAGTCGGTCTGCTTAGCGCTGATCTCACCAAGGATGCGTTCCTTAGTACGCGGGCTACGAAACATTTGGTAGTGCGCAACAGCCTTCTGCTGACTACATGCAGCCGCAACCCTGCGGATAGCTTCTTCAACCAAGGCACGCGCATCATCATCAGTTGGAAGCTGAAAATTTTGTGACTTCACATGCAGTAACTTACACGCAAAGAGAACGAACCAATGACCATAGACAAGATACTGGTGCTCGTGACCACTTTCCGGCGACGAGCCATACTCTGCTTGATATTCATCTCGCATTTCTTCAATAATTTCATAGAGCTGATAAAGCCTAATCATCTCGTCGACGCTATGCCGATTATCAAAAATAAGATGGAATCGAGAGTCGAAGATCGAATCAGACTCCGTCTTGGCTTTATCGGGCTCTCTTAGCTCATAAGAAAGAACGATCTGACCAAGCTTTAGCGCGTCAATTCTCTTTTCGTCTGCCTTGTCCGAATGCATGTTTTTCTTTCGCTCGAAAAAATAACCGCGCTCCTTGAAAGCCAATTCTAACTTCTTCAAGGTCTCATGGTTCGACATTAAATCTCGGCTTTGAATTCTTGCCTGACTGTTGGTCGCAACCGCCACCCTCTCCGCGATGTCCGCTCTATCTGTCGCGTACATTCGAACCATCAAGACTACATCGGCAAGCGCTTCCGGGTTTGTTCGTGCGGCCTCAACAAGAGAATGGGAGGTTTGAGCGCCGTTGACGATCTGAAAGTCCTTGAAAACAAGCTTTGGATTTGCGTGGCCTTTGTTGTAGGAGAAACTCTTGCAGGTAATCGTCACCCCGTTATTTAGATACCAGAAAAGATAGCTGTCGTCGGATGTTGCAGTCGAAATAATTGCTTGATTGTAACCACCCTTCGCGCCTAAGAAAACGCGTAAGTTATCATCGAACAGGTGGCGTTTGATCGTCTCGCCGTCCTCAGCGGTGATAAGATCGACAAACGACTGAGCATCGACGGATGCAATAGCCCCGCGAACATCACCGTCGGATCGTTCTAGTATTTCTTTACCTATCACTTGAAGCTGACCATCTTCGGCGTCCCTTCCTTCGATGGCCATGGCCTGCACGACATCGTGTCCGCTGTAGAATTCAAAGGACACTGATGAATGGGATACTTTGACGCTGTCTATGATCCCTTGAGCCGAAGTGGAAAAGCTTCCCCCATTTGAGCAAAATATAACCTTGTATCGGCAAATTTTCCCTTTGTCGTGAAGCTCCCAAATTCTCCGTACGGCTTCCTGCAGTTGAAAATTTCCACTACCAGCAAGGGCGTCCGCTTGGTCATAGAGCTCATTTAAAAATAGTGAAACTTTTAAGACTTCAGCATCGTTAATCGTCTTATGACAGGTTGCGTGACTTTCCCTGTACTTTGACTGAAAAAGGAAAATTTCAGCGCTACTTTCACTCTCAACGATGTGGATGGCATCTACGCCCCGATCATCTGGTCCGTCCGTTATGATCTCTTGCAACTGGTCTTCATGGCCGGGAAATATTTGGTCTATGACGATGGCCAGGAATCCAATCGTCTTTCTTTGGAACTGGTGACGCTTGCATGCCTTGCCGACGCGAGCTTCGATGATATCCCAGTCCATCTTAGAAATTTGCTTCATACTTTGATCTCCGCGTGGCAATTTCTGAGTGCCACCACGTGGCTTTGGTAGCAGCTGGTAGAATGGTTCTTATGTGAGAAATGGGTTCTTTTAGTTCTAAGTTCTAAGTTCTAAGATTCAGGGCCGAGTTTATTCATCTTACCAATGGTTTACATGTTTAAATGTGAGGATTTCGGGGACTCCGGTGAGGTTTTCGGGGGATATTGTGAGGTTTTCGGGGCTTACTGTGAGGAACACGGGGCATTAATATGAGGTTTTCGGGGAAGTTGGGGAAAGTTATCCACAAGACCCTATACCCCTAGTCGTCGTCATCAATTAGGTGACGTAAGTCTCCCCTACCCCGCCGCACCATTCTATTTTGGCTTGGGTATGCGTGGGTCACGGTAGTTGCTGTTCTTGCAATCCTGGCCTTCCGACCGACTTTCGATCTGTGAACCTCGCGCCAAGCAGCCTCCATCTCTTCCTTATCTTTTTGCCACCATCCAACCCGGATATGCGTCACCTTCTTTCCAGTTTTAATTGGGAGCACCGTTACACTAAAAGCTGCCAAAGCGTTGAGTTCCAAGACAGTTTGTTTGATTACGTGTTTGTTCAAGGCGCCGAACGCAGAATATTTATCTTTCTCTACGCCAAGAAGTTCGCGGAACTCATCAAGTGTCATATCTTGAAAGCTTTTTCGGCTAAGGCCGGTCCATTGGCTGATGTGTTCATAGAGGCTGACGGAGTATTTCGAGGAAAAAGCCATTAGAACGGGGATAGATATTTTTCCCCAAATCGCGGAATCCCGCAATATCTCGACCAGTCTCTTGTCAAAACTGTAGTTTAGCACGCCAGCGGGCCGATCCGGATCGTCTAAGTCGTTCCCCCCCAAGAACTGAACGCGTCTAGTTTGCCCGCCGGGAAGCCTTACTCGAAGTATTGTCGACATCAACGCTTCAATGGCCTCTTCGACCATCTCATATCCTTTGTGATCATCGGGTTTGAGATCGTCAATCTCGATCGTGTAGTCCCGACCTTCTTCTACTCCCTGCATGTGCGCATTGTGCCAGAGCAGAGTGATCGAGCGACGCGCGTTAAGCGTCAACGTTTGATGGCCCGTGATTTGGATTAACTCAGCAGGCTTCGTGGCCTGATCCCGGCGGGGGTTCAAGTCGAAGACTTTAAGTTTTTTGGCCGACTCTTTTGTCATCACAAAACAGAACATAGTGTAGTACAACAAAGTGTGAAAGAGCTTAGCGGAATCTATTCACATTTCCCCGAATTCCTCACTTTAACTGGTGTTTGAGCGGTAATTCGATCGAAAAAGCATAGATAAGACAATGACTTATACACCTGTTGTGGTCTGAAAGGCTTGCCCCCGAATTCCTCACTTTTGAAGCTTCTTGGCTTCACTTGGTGATTGATCCCAAAAAGCTTGCATCATCGGAGAAGATGAAAGATAGCTGTTAGCTAGCAAGTAGCTAGCTGTTAGCTAGCAATATAACGCTGCGTGTTAAGCATATCGCTGTATTGTTGGTAGCCTCTATACACATCTTGTTAAGAATATATCCTTAGTAGCTAACTAGTAGCTACCAGTTAGCTACTAGTTATTTTAGAGTAGCTACTAGCTAGCTAATGGCATATTAATGTAATGAGCTATGGATGAAGGGATAGTCATGCCAGTTATTGCATTTGCCAACCCAAAGGGCGGGGCCGGCAAAACGACCTCAGCGCTTCTTCTCGCTTCTGAATTAGCAGGCAACGGTGCCAGCGTAGCGATTGTTGACGCTGATCCCGAAAAGTGGATTTCACAATGGGGCGCGCTTCCTGGACGGCCCGCAAGTGTAACGATCATCAGCGAAGTGACAGAAGATTCTATTGTTGACCAGATTGAGCAGGCCGCAGCTGAGGCCCAGTTTGTTGTGATCGACTTGGAGGGAACCGCTAGTTTGATGGTAGCGAATGCCATTGGCATGTCCGATTTCGTGATCATTCCTACTCAGGGGTCTTCAATGGATGCAAAGGGGGCTGCAAAGACAATCCGACTTATTCGTAATCAAGCCCGAATGGCGCGGCGGGATATTCCCCACGCGGTTTTGCTCACTCGAACCAGTGCAGCCGTTGCGTCCCGTGCTATCCGAAACGTACGAAAGCAGTTGGACCAGGCCGGAATCCCTGTTTTTCAGACATCTATAGTGGAGCGTGCGGCCTATCGCGATATTCTCGATTATGGTGGGCTGCTAGCTAACTTGGACCGGACCCAAGTCAGTAATGTCGACAAGGCGGTGGATAATGCACGAGCATTTGCCAGCGAAATAGTAGCGCGCTTAAAAGCTGCGAGAACCGCGGAAGAGGTGAGTTAAATGGGCCAAGATCGCGCAGACCTCGGGTTCGGAGATCCGTCAGATGATCTTGATCTTAGTGATTTCCAGCCGCGCAAGGCACCGGTTCCGCGGCCGCGGTTGGGGGAAACTAACCGAGCTGCAGAAGCCGCTGGTTTTCGCAGCCGTGAGCCGAAGCCGTCGGAGAGCCAAGCCGAAGGGGCAGGGGAGGCGGTGCCACAGCGTCGGCGTCGGACGGGCCGAAATGTCCAGTTCAATCTTAAGGTGCGACAAGAAACAATTGATGCGTACTGCGCTCTAGCGGACCAAATGGGGTGGGGGTTGGGCGAGACACTAGAGAAAGCTGTTGAGCTACTTGAGCAGCGATATGCTCAGGTTGGCCGGCCGGCCCCATGAGCGTTTGATTATCGAAGGAAGCGGCTCTTACACAAGACTACTTTTGGGTTGGGAGAAATGATCGATAGCAGAGGTCAATACCTTGGTCATTTTAGAGACCCGCCGCTTTCGTTAAATTCACCCGAAACCGATCACGTCTGCGCTGATACCGGCGCGTCATTTCAGCAGAAACGTGACCGAGGTGCTTTTGGACATAGCGCTCGTCAATCTCAGCTGAACTGGCAAGACCGGCGCGCAGCGAATGACCGGAGAACAGCGCCAGGCGGTCCTTTTCGGGCAGCTCGGAACGGACACCGGCATCCAGAACCGTGCGCTTGATGAGGCGTGCGATATGCTTGTCGTTCAGCCGCGCCTCAGATGCGCGTTTGCCATCGCGCGAGGTGCCGACAAAGATCGGGCCGAAGTCGATCTTCGCGAAGTGCAGCCATTGCTCGAGCGCGTGAACAGGGCATGTCTGGTCGCTAGAGCCGCGGCCAATCTCAACCTCACGCCAGCCGGTTTTAGCGTTCAGCGTGAGCAGGGCACCCTTGTCGAAGATCTCGATCCAACCGCCCGAGTCCGGTGTGTCGTCCTTGTGGACGTCCAAGCAGATAATTTCCGATCGACGCAGACCGCCTGCATAGCCGAGGAGCAGGATGGTTCGGTCTCGCAGTCCGCGCAGGTCGAACGGAAGGGTGCCCAGCATCTCGAGAATATCGTCGGCCAGGATTGCTTCTTTCTGCACCGGAGGGCGCGCATGCTTGCGCTTAATCCCCGCGAGCACTGTCGCGATGTGGCGATCCTTTCGGTCCAGGGTGAACCCACGTTGCGCGTAATGCCACGCGAGGCCAGACCGGCGGCGCTCGATGGTGGAAACAGATAGAGGAGGCGTCGCTCCAGTCGGGGCGGCAAGGTCGGTCAAGTAGAGGCCTATCATCTCGGATGAGGGGGGCAGGGGGGCGTGCCTTTCAGGCGGCACCAGCGTGCGAAATGTTTCCAGTCTGCGGCGTAAGCCTTGTTGGTGTTCTCTGCGGTCGAGCCCTTGGCATAGTCGCGCGCCGTATTAATCAGGCGGTCGAGCGTCCCAGAGCCAGCCACATCGGAGGGAAGTGCCAGAGGGCTGCTGTGGGATCTCCCATGCGCCTCACCCTCG
>Ga0209634_1000189_pt1 | contig 49056 bp, 48 predicted proteins | sample LinPmetageLP40_FD_184043 | JGI IMG/M metagenome (GOLD analysis project Ga0209634, IMG submission 184043) | Marine viral communities from the Pacific Ocean - LP-40 (SPAdes) (version 2) | ecosystem: Environmental > Aquatic > Marine > Oceanic | place: Pacific Ocean | collected 2010-08-26
GAGGTCGGACTGGTCCAGATCGCAGAGCGGGACCGGACGACCTTCGCCCGCGATTATTTCGACCGCGTGCGCCGCAAGATCGCCGCTGACGGGCCGCCGCCATTGGGAATCCATCTGTTGATGGGGGACACGGCAGGCACCAAGATCGACAATTACGTGACCAATCTCGCCGCAGGGCGCATCGCCCCGTACGAGATGATCTTCAAGAAACCCGCGTCCTGACGCCTCAACCGAAAGGGTCCTCATGGCCAACCTGACAACCGACTTCATCGGGATCAAATCGCCTAATCCGTTCTGGCTGGCCTCGGCCCCGCCGACCGACAAGGAATACAACGTCCGCCGGGCGTTCAAAGCCGGTTGGGGCGGCGTCGTCTGGAAGACTCTGGGCGCGGAAGGCCCGCCGGTCGTGAACGTGAACGGACCCCGATACGGCGCGATCTATGGCGCGGACCGGCGGTTGCTGGGGCTGAACAACATCGAGCTGATCACCGACCGCCCGCTGGAGGTAAATCTGCGTGAGATGAAGGCGGTCAAGCGCGACTATCCCGACCGCGCGATGATCGCGTCGATCATGGTCCCCTGCGAGGAAGATGCCTGGCGCGCCATCCTGCCGCGCGTCGAAGATACCGGCGCTGACGGGATCGAGCTGAACTTCGGCTGCCCGCACGGCATGTCCGAACGGGGCATGGGTGCCGCCGTCGGCCAGGTGCCCGAATATATCGAGATGGTAACCCGCTGGTGCAAACAATACTCGCGCATGCCTGTCATCGTGAAACTGACACCCAATATCACCGATGTGCGCAAACCGGCGGCGGCGGCCCGGCGCGGCGGCGCGGACGCGGTGTCGCTCATCAACACGATCAATTCCATTACCTCGGTCAATCTGGACACGATGTCGCCCGAGCCTTCGATCGACGGCAAGGGCAGCCACGGCGGCTATTGCGGCCCGGCGGTCAAACCCATCGCCCTGTCGATGGTGTCGGAAATCGCCCGCGACCCGGACACCCATGGCATGCCGATCAGCGGCATCGGCGGCGTGACCACATGGCGCGACGCAGCCGAATTCCTGTCGCTCGGCGCGGGCAACGTGCAGGTGTGCACGGCGGTCATGACCTACGGCTTCAAGATCATCGACGAGATGACGTCCGGTCTGTCGCGCTGGATGGACGACAAGGGTTATACTTCTGTCGAAGATGTCGTGGGCCGCGCCGTGCCGAACGTCACCGACTGGAAGCACCTGAACCTGAACTACATCGCCAAAGCCAAGATCGATCAGGACGCCTGCATCTCCTGCGGTCGCTGCTATGCCGCCTGCGAAGATACCTCGCATCAGGCCATCGCCATGTCCGCCGACCGCACCTTCACCGTGATCGACGAGGAATGCGTGGCCTGCAACCTGTGCGTCGACGTCTGTCCGGTCGAGGACTGCATCACCATGGAGGCAATGGCCCCCGGCACAACCGACCCGCGCACCGGCATCGTCGTCAAGGCGGAGCCTGCGGACTGGACGACGCATCCGAACAATCCGGGCGCGGTCGCGGCGGAATAGGCGTCAGCCCGTCAGCATCCGCGTGAACATCGTGGTCAGGTGGGCCTCGGCCTCCTCCCACGGGTCGCGGGTGTCGCCCAGAACGGCGCTGACCTGCACGGCGAAATCGGCATAATGCTGGGTCAGCGCCCAGACCGACATGATCAGGTGGTGCGGCTCCGACGGGGCAATCCGTCCCGCCGCCATCCAACCCGAAATGACGCGGGCCTGCGCATCGACCAGATCGCGCAATTCGCCGGACAATTCGGACTCGAGGACCGGGGCACCGCGCAGAACCTCGCCCGCGAACAGGCGGCTTTCGCGCGGATAATCCCGTGCCAGGTGCAGCTTGCGGCGGACATAGGCCAGAAACTCCACAACCGGATCGCCATCCGGGTCCAGCACGCGCAGCGGGTCCAGCCAAGTGTCGAGCAATCGCTCCAGCAGGGCCAGATAAACCGCTTCCTTCGACGGAAAGTAATACAGCAGGTTCGGCTTCGACAACCCGGCCGCATTCGCCAACCCGTCCAGCGTGGCGCCGGCAAAGCCTTCGACAGAAAACACCTCCAGCCCGGCCTCCAGGATACGCGCGCGGCGGTCGCGCTGGATTCGGGTATCGTCGTTCACCATGCATGGACCTCGGGCGGCAGGACAAAAGCACTGCCGGATATTTGAGCAAGTGCCGGAACGCCGCATCTGGACCCGCGTGCCGGTTGACTGAATTCGACCCTCTGATAGCGTTCATTTGACCAGACGGTCAAATACTCGGGGGACACATGGCAGCCAGCGCAGGACAGAATCTTCGTATCGACGCCGACCGGCTGTGGGACAGCCTGATGGAAATGGCCAAAATCGGCCCCGGCGTGGCGGGCGGCAACAACCGCCAGACCCTGACCGATGCCGATGCCGAAGGCCGCGCCCTGTTCAAATCGTGGTGCGATGCGGCGGGCTGCACCATGGGCGTCGACAAGATCGGCAACATGTTCGCCACCCGCCCCGGCACCGACCCCGATGCCCTGCCGGTCTATGTCGGCAGCCATCTGGACACGCAGCCCACGGGCGGCAAATACGACGGCGTTCTGGGCGTGCTGTCCGGGCTGGAGGTCATTCGCACCCTGAACGATCTGGACATCAAGACGAAACATCCCATCGTCGCGACCAACTGGACCAACGAAGAAGGCACGCGGTTTGCGCCCGCAATGCTCGCCTCCGGTGTCTTTGCGGGCGTCCACACGCAGGACTGGGCCGAAGACAAGACCGACGCCGAAGGCAAACGCTTCGGCGACGAATTGGACCGCATCGGCTGGCGCGGCGACGAAGACGTCGGGGCGCGTCGCGAGAAGATGCACGCCTTCTTCGAGCTGCACATCGAACAGGGCCCCATTCTGGAAGCCGAGGGCAAGGATATCGGTGTCGTCACGCATGGGCAGGGCCTGTCGTGGACGCAGATCACCATTCACGGCAAGGACAGCCATACCGGTTCGACCCCCATGCCGATGCGCAAGAACGCCGGGCTGGCGATGGCACGCATCCTGCTGGAGGTGGAAGAGATTGCACTGTCCCATGCGCCTCATGCCGTCGGTGCTGCGGGTCACATTGACGTCTATCCGAACTCGCGCAACGTCATTCCCGGCAAGGTCGTCTTCACTGTCGATCTGCGGTCTCCCACCCTGTCGGTGATCGAGGATATGGAGGCGCGGCTGGAGAAATCCGCCCGCAGAATCTGCGATGACATGGGGATGGAGGTCGAACTGGAAAAAGTCGGCGGCTTTGACCCGGTGACCTTTGACGAAGGCTGCGTGACGGCGGTGCGCAATGCCGCCGAACGTCTGGGATACAGCCACATGGACATCATCTCGGGCGCGGGTCACGACGCCTGCTGGATCAACCGCGTGACGCCGACCGCCATGATCATGTGCCCCTGCGTCGACGGCCTGTCGCACAACGAAGCCGAGGACATCACCAGGGAGTGGGCGCAGGCCGGGGCCGACGTCCTGTTGCATGCGGTGCTTGAGACGGCGGAGGTTGTCGAATGAAAACCGGCTCGCTTACCCGCTCGGCCCTCATTTTTGCCCTGATCTTCTTCGTGGCGAACCTGGCCTTTGATGCGTATCGTGCAGGAGGCGTGACCGCAGGAGCCTTCGGGTCGGCTGTGGTCACGACACTGATCGCCACGGCCCTCTATGTGCTGTTCCTTCGCTTCATGTCCCGCAGGAAAGACCGCTCAAAATGATACGCTTCCTCCCGCTTTTCGTCCTCTCCGCCTGTGCCCTGCCCACGGCCAACGGTCCGGTCCCCGACCCCCAGGCATACAGCGTCAGCACGGCCCCCGTCCCCTTCGCCGTCAACCGCCTTCTGCCGCGTGGCGTCACCGTGCAGGACGTCCGCGTCGCCGACAATTGCTACGGCTATCAGTATCAGGGGCAGATCTACCCCGTGCTGATCCCGCGCGGGACGCAGTACTGCCTGTGATGCCAGGGCTGTCCCACATTGTGCTGATGCTGACTGTCTGGCCCGCCGTCGCGGTCGCCGGGGCCGGGGCGTTCACGGCAGGGCAAAGCTGGGACTGGCAGCTTACGGAACCCTTTGACATGACCCGCGACGTGGCAGTCATGGACATCGATCCCGACAACCACGACCCTGCGGAAATCGCGGCGCTGACGGCGCGCGGTATCGCCACCATCTGCTATGTCAGCGTCGGCACGCTCGAGGCTTGGCGCGACGATGTGGGTGCCTTCCCGCCCGACGTCGTCGGTCGCACCTATGACGATTGGCCGGACGAGCGGTTCCTCGACATCCGCCGCCTCGACATCCTGGTCCCGATCATGGAGGCGCGGATTGCCCGCTGCGCCGCGCTCGGCTTCGACGGGGTGGAGCCGGACAATATGGACGTCTACGACAATGCCTCCGGCTTCCCGCTGACCGAAGACGACGCCGTGACCTATATTCGCGCGCTGGCCGATACCGCGCACCGCCTCGGCCTGGCCATCGGACAGAAGAACGCCCCCGGCCTGACACCCGCGCTGATTTCAGATATGGATTTCGCCATCACCGAAGGCTGCGCACAGGACGGCTGGTGCAGCGCCATGTCGCCCTACATCGCCGCAGGCAAGCCGGTCTTTGCCGCAGAATACACCGACCGTCCGCTGGACGTGGCCGACGTCTGCGCCCAATCTGCAAGCCTCGGCCTGTCGACCATCATCAAGGATCGGGATCTGACCGCCACCCGCCGCGGTTGCCCCGAATGAGGAGGTTTCCATGACCAAAGTCATCAAGAACGGCACCATCGTCACCGCCGACCGGCAATGGAAGGCCGATGTGCTGATCGAAGGCGAAAAGATCGCGCAGATCGGCGAAAATCTTTCGGGCGACGAGGTGATCGACGCCTCCGACGCCTTTGTCATCCCCGGCGGCATCGACCCGCACACGCATCTGGAAATGCCCTTCATGGGCACCACCGCCGCCGAGACCTTCGAGTCCGGAACCTTCGCGGCGGCGGCGGGCGGCACCACCATGCTGGTCGATTTCTGCCTGCCGGGCGAAGACGGCTCCCTGCTGAACGCGATCGACGACTGGGACCGCAAATCGCGCGACCAGATCTGCACCGACATCAGCTATCACATGGCGATCACCGGCTGGAACGAGAAGATCTGGGGCGAAATGGAAGCCGTGGTCAAAGACCGCGGCATCAACACCTTCAAGCACTTCATGGCCTACAAGGGCGCGCTGATGGTGGAGGATGACGAGATGTTCGCCTCCTTCCGCCGCTGCGCCGAACTGGGCGCGCTGCCGCTGGTCCATGCCGAGAACGGAGACATCGTAGCCGCCAAGCAGGAACAACTGCTGGCCGACGGCATCACCGGCCCCGAAGGCCACGCCTACTCCCGCCCGCCGGAAGTGGAGGGCGAAGCGGCCAACCGCGCCATCATGATCGCCGACGCCGCCGGTACGCCGCTCTACATCGTCCACGTTTCCTGCGAACAGGCGCACGAGGCCATCCGCCGCGCCCGCCAGAAAGGCATGCGCGTCTATGGCGAACCGCTGATCCAGCACCTGACGCTCGACGAATCCGAGTATTTCAACAAGGACTGGCAGTATGCCGCCCGCCGTGTCATGTCCCCGCCGTTCCGCAACAAGATGCATCAGGACAGCCTCTGGGCCGGCCTCGCCTCCGGGTCGTTGCAGGTCGTCGCGACCGACCACGCCGCCTTCTCGGACGAGCAGAAGCGCATGGGCGTCGGTGATTTCACCCGCATCCCGAACGGAACCGGGGGCCTTGAGGAGCGCATGGCCATGCTCTGGACCAAGGGTGTCGACACCGGTCGCCTGACGCCCGAAGAATTCGTCGCCGCCACCTCCACCAACATCGCCAAGATCCTGAACATCTACCCGATGAAGGGCGGTCTGACCGTGGGCGGCGATGCCGACGTCGTGGTCTGGGACCCGTCGATCAAGCGCACTGTGTCCGTCGCCACGCAGAAATCCATCATCGATTACAATGTCTTCGAAGGCATGGAATTGTCCGCCGCGCCGAGGTTCACGCTGAGCCGAGGCGAGGTCATCTGGGCCCACGGCCAGAACTCGCAACCGCAGCCGGGACGGGGGAAATTCGTGCGGCGCAAGCCGTTTGCGTCGGCCTCGACGGCGCTGAGCAAATGGAAGGCGCTGAACACGCCGCGCAAGATCGAGCGCGACCCGATGAATATTCCGGCGGGGGTTTGATGGACGAGAATTTAGCCAAATCCCAAGAGTTCGTTGGCGCACCTCTGAAAGACCTTGCACGCCTAGAACATCCCTTCACTCCATTGTTGAGAGGAGATTTTGGATGACCACAATCTCCGCCCAATCCCTCGACCTCACCTTCCCGTCCCCCGACGGTCCCGTCCACGCGCTCTCCGACATCTCGCTCGACATCAACGAAGGCGAGTTCGTCTCCTTCATCGGCCCCTCGGGCTGCGGCAAGACCACCTTCCTGCGCTGCGTCGCCGCCCTCGAGACCCCCACCGGCGGCACCCTCACCGTCAACGGCATGACCCCCGACGAGGCCCGCCGCGCCCGCGCCTACGGATACGTGTTTCAGGCCGCGGGCCTCTACCCGTGGCGGACCATCGGCAGGAACATCTCCCTGCCGCTGGAAATCATGGGTTACTCCAAGGCGGACCGCACAAAGCGCACCCAAGACGTCCTCGAACTGGTCGAACTCGACAAATTCGCCAACAAATACCCGTGGCAACTGTCGGGCGGGATGCAGCAGCGCGCCTCGATTGCCCGCGCGTTGGCTTTCGATGCCAAGGTCCTGCTGATGGACGAACCCTTCGGCGCGCTGGATGAAATCGTCCGCGACCGCCTGAACGAAGAACTCCTCGCCCTGTGGAAGCGCACCAACAAGACCACGCTCTTCGTCACCCACTCGATCCCCGAAGCCGTCTACCTCAGCACGAAAATCGTCGTCATGTCCCCGCGCCCCGGCCGCATTACCGACATCATCGACAGCCCCCTGCCCCGCGACCGCCCCCTCGATATCCGCGACACGCCCGAATTCCTCGCCATCGCCCACCGCGTCCGCGAAGGCCTGCGCGAAGGGATGGAGGTCGCATGACCCGCGACACCTGGCAGACCATCGCGGACATCATCGTTATCGCGATCTCGCTCTGGTTCCTGTTCTCGGGCAATTTCGATGACATTCCCGCGCGGCGGGTGGTCAGCGCCGTGGCCCTGTTCGTGATCGCCACCTCGGCCTGGCGCATCTTGCGGCGCTGGCGGGCCAGATCGTGACGGATACGCAAATCTCTGCCCCCGGCGCGGGCATCGGGCGGTCCGGCAGGGTCGCGCTGGCGATGCGCGGGATGCACCATCGGCTTGGCCCCGTTCTTGCCGTCGTCGCCGCACTGATCGCACTCTGGTATCTGGCCGCCATTCCGATGAACGCGCAGAACAGCCTGATGCTGGCCGAACGCGAGGGCGTGGCCCTGACCCCTGCCACCGCGTCCGAGCGGCGCAACATGAGCGGCCTCGCCCTGACGCTGGCCGAACCATCCCAGGCCGTGGCCCGCGCCTTTGCGCAGGACCGACCCCGCCTGCCTTCGCCGCATCAGGTGCTGGCTGAATTGTGGGACAGCACGGTCAACCAGAACGTCACCTCCAAACGCAGCCTCGTGCGCCACGCGGGCATCACGCTGGCCCCCACGCTCTTGGGTTTCGTGATCGGATCGCTGGCCGGTATCGCGCTGGCCGTGGGCATCGTGCATTCCCGTCTCATGGACCTCAGTGTCATGCCCTGGGCCATCGCATCGCAGACCATCCCGATCCTGGCCATTGCGCCGATGATCATCGTCGTTCTCAATTCCATCGGCGTGCAGGGGGTGCTGCCCAAGGCGATCATATCGGCCTATCTGTCGTTCTTTCCGGTCACGGTCGGCATGGTGAAGGGGTTGCGCGCGCCCAGTCCCTCGGACCTCGACCTGATGCGCACATGGAATGCCTCGGCCACCCGCACCCTGCTGTCGCTGCGCCTGCCGGCGTCGCTGCCCTATCTGTTCGCCTCGCTGAAGATCGCGGTTGCCGCCGCGCTCGTCGGTGCCATCGTGGGCGAATTTCCGACCGGCGCCGTGTCGGGCCTCGGCGCGCGGCTTCTGGCGGGCAGCTACTACGGCCAGACGGTGCAGATCTGGTCGGCTCTGTTCGGTGCGGCCATCGTCGCGGCGGCACTGGTGGCGGCCATCGGGCTGGCGCAGCGCGTGACCCTGAAACGCATGGGCTTGTCATGACTGTCGCCGCGCACAGGCCCGCTCGACTGGTCCCGTGGGGTCTGGCCCTCGGCGGGTTCGTCCTGATCGGCGTCGCGTTCCTTGTGGGATGGCAACTGGCGCTTGTGCTCGCGGTCTGGCTGGCACTCTGGGCGGTCAACGTCGGCGTGGCCGGGACGACGGCGGGCACATGGGCCGCGCCTGTCCTGTTTGGCCTGACGCTCCTGATCCTGTGGGAACTGACCGTCCGGCTGTTCAACGTGCCCGGCGTCATTCTGCCCGCCCCGACACAGATCGCCGTGGCACTTGCCGAAAACACCAACACGCTCCGGGCCGATTTCGTCCAGACCGTGCTCAAAGGCGCACTCGGCGGCTGGCTGATAGGCAGCACCGCCGGCATCGCCACGGCCCTTCTGGTGGCGCGCTCCGATTTCCTGCGCCGTGGCCTTCTCCCGGTCGGAAACTTCGTCGCGGCCCTGCCGATCGTCGGCACCGCGCCCATCCTTGTGATGTGGTTCGGCTTCGGCTGGGAAAGCAAGGCCGCCGTCGTCGTCGTCATGGTCTTCTTCCCGGTGCTCGTGAACACCGTCGCGGGCCTTGCCGACACGACATCCATGCAGCGCGACCTGATGCGCACCTACGGCGCCTCCGCGGGACAGGACCTGCGTTACCTCCGCGCGTCCTCCGCTCTGCCCTTCGTGTTCAACGGCCTGAAAATCGCCACCACGCTTGCCCTCATCGGGGCCATCGTCGCCGAATTTTTCGGCAGTCCCACCTTCGGCCTGGGCTTTCGCATCTCGACAGAGGTCGGACGCCTGAACCTGCCGGTCGTCTGGGCCGCAATCGTCGTTGCCGCCGTGACCGGAAGCCTCTGGTACGGGGCCATCGCCATGTTGGAAAAACGCCTGACGTTCTGGCATCCTTCACAAAGAGGGCGGAGATGACATCCGCCCCTGACAAGCGCACGGTCCAACCCGTCCGCACAACAGCAGAGAGAGAGACATGAAACATCTGATAGCTTCCGCAGGACTTGCCGTCGCAGGCCTGACCGCCCCGGCCTTCGCCGACGCCCACGCGAACGCGGTAACCCTGCAATTGCAGTGGGTCACGCAGGCGCAGTTCGCCGGATATTACGTCGCCAAGGACAAGGGCTTCTACGAGGAAGAAGGTCTCGACGTCACGATTCAGCCCGGCGGACCCGACATCGCGCCCCCGCAGGTTCTTGCCGGCGGCGGGGCCGACGCCATGCTCAACTGGATGCCGTCTGCCCTGTCGGCGCGCGAAAAGGGTCTGCCCGTCGTCAACATCGCGCAACCCTTCAAGACCTCCGGCCTGATGCTGACCTGCTGGAAGGACACCGGCATCACCGGCCCGCAGGACTTCAAGGGCAAGACTATCGGCGTCTGGTTCTTCGGCAACGAATACCCGTTCCTGTCGTGGATGTCGCAGGAGGGCATCCCGACCGACGGCGGCGACGACGGCGTGACCGTGCTGAAACAGGGCTTCAACGTCGACCCCCTGCTGCAACGTCAGGCCGACTGCATCTCGACCATGACCTACAACGAATACGGTCAGGTGCTCGACGCGGGCGTCTCCGAGGATGAACTGATCACCTTCAAATACGAGGACATGGGCGTCGCCACGCTGGAAGACGGCATCTGGGTGCTGGAAGACAACCTCGAGGACCCTGCCTTCGTCGACAAGATGACCCGCTTCGTCCGCGCCTCGATGAAAGGCTGGAAATACGCCGAGGAGAACCCGCAGGAGGCCGCCGAGATCGTTCTGGAAAATGACGAAACCGGCGCCCAGACCGAGGCGCATCAGGTTCGCATGATGGGCGAAATCGCCAAGCTGACGGCGGGCTCGAACGGCGCATTGGACGAGGCCGACTACCAGCGCACGGTCGATACCCTGCTGGCAGGCGGGTCCGATCCGGTGATCTCGAAAGCGCCGGAAGGAGCGTGGACATCTGTGATTACGGATCAGGCGCTGAACTGAGGCCTGGTTCTTCGGTGAAGGAGGGGGCGTCTCGCGGGGCGCCCCTTTCCGTTCGGCGGATATGCGCGGCTAATTCGATGACGGCCGATCTCCGGCTCCAGTGGATCAGGGCGAACGCATGAAAGGAACAAAAAGCCGAAAGCAAGGGTTCCGTCCGAGGGCCGGCAAAATCACAACCAACACCGATAGTTGTTCCATCGAAGCGACCCCTGAGGACACCACGCCATGGAAGATCCAATCGTTCCATTCGATTTGATGCGAATGTTCTTCGGGACAGATCCGGCGCTGTTCTACCTTGAGATCGTATTCCGAACTTTCGTGATCTACGCCTATGCCCTTCTTCTGATCCGCTGGGTCGGCGGGCGAGGCATCGCGCAGATGTCGGTAGTCGAATTCCTGCTTGTCATCGCGCTGGGCTCAGCGGTGGGCGATGCGATGTTCTACCCGGAGGTGCCGATACTGCACGCCATGCTGGTCATCACCATCGTGGTGCTCATAAACAAGTTCCTCGATGTTCTGATATTTCAATACAAGCCGATAGAAGAAATCATCGACGGCGTAACGTCAGAGGTAGTCAGCGATGGCGTGATCAATATGGAGACCCTGCGTAAAAGCAAACTCGGCAAAAGCGAACTCTTCGAGGGTCTGCGCGAGCAGGGCTATGTCAACCTTGGCGCCGTGCGGCAGGCATATCTCGAGTCCTCCGGACGGTTAAGCACCTTTCGCGCCAGGCCCCCACGCCCCGGACTGCCGATCGAACCCGCATGGAGTGTATGTCCTCCGGAAAAATTCGGCCCCGGCACGGTCGTTACCGGAACAGGGGCGGCCTGCTGCAAATGCGGCACGGTCATACAAGACTCCGGCAGGACACTGACTGCATGCCCCCGTTGCGGCAACAAGACCTGGACACATGCCGTGCTGGCTGAACAGAACGGCTCTTGACTGCAAATCCGGCTCACAGCCAAAAAATGGCACCGCCGGGTGCCATTTTTCCGCTTCGGGGGGTGAACCTGACGTCATCGCCTCTCCCATAGCTGAAAGACGATCTCAGGCCTCAGGCTCCAACGGGCGATTTCGCTGCATCGTTGACCGTCTTGTCCGCAAGTTTGGTCAGATCGGCGTCGGTCTTCCATTCCTGCTGCAACGTTTCATCCAGCAGTTTTGCCGCATCATCCATGTTCAGTTCCTTCGCCCAACGGTGAAGGGTCCCGTAGCGCGTAATCTCATAGTGCTCGACGGCTTGAGCGGACGAGATCAGGCCCGCATCCAAGGCCGGGCTGTCCTTGAAGTCTTCGATGATTTCTTCGGCCTCCGAGATGATCCCCTCGATTGCATCGCATGTCTTGCCACGCGCGGGCTTGCCGAGGATTTCGAAAACCTTCTGAAGGCGTTCGATCTGTTCTTCCGTTTCGCCAAGGTGCTTGTCGAACGCCGCGGCCAACTTCTCGTTGGTCGCCGCGCGTTTCATCTTGGGCAGGGCCTTCAGGATCTTGCGTTCGGCATAGTAGATATCCTTCAACGTATCGAGAAACAGATCTTCAAGTGTCTTGACCTTGGCCATCGTCGCGTCCTCTCCGATGATGAAATTGTTTTACGAACGGCATCACGTGCCGCGCAGGCCAACACCTGTCTCGATCAAACGTTCCATTCGCCGGGCAACCGCCGGCATCGTTCTCGACAACGACGAGACCGGGGCCCGGACCGAGGCCCACCAAGTCCGCATGATAGGCGAAATCGTCAAACTGACGGCGGGGTCGGACGGCTCGCTCTCCGAGGCCGACTATCAGCGCACAGTCGATAGATTGCTGGCCGGCGGCTCCGACCCGGTGATTTCGATGGAGCCTGAGGGGGCCTGAACGAGCGTGATTCCGGATCAGGCGCTGAACTGAGGCTTGGTTCTTCGGTGAAGGAGGGCGCGTCCGGGAGGGCGCCCTTTTGACAACGCCCCGATCCGCCCCCACGCCGGGCGCGCGCCTGTCCGTGGGATGGCGCCGCACCGCCCGTGAATCCCACTTTATCCCCGCTCAACCCCTCTGCCGTCACGTTCCGCACCACGGCAGCACCGCGCCAGCCCGCCCGGACGGGCAGGCGCGCGCCCGGCGGCCGCACGCGGCCTACTCGACAGTCTGGAGATCGAGACTTGTACGGTTCTGGCCCGTGCTTCCGCCTCCCAGTCTTTCTATGAACTCGCCCTGCTCCTCCCCGACCGGGTCGCTCGCGGCGTCGTCGTCAACGGCCTTGTGCCGCGCCGCTACATTGCGGGCAAACGGACCGCTTCGCGCTGGACGGCGACGTTGATGGGTGCCTCCTTCGTATCCTACCCCGTCGCGCGCATGATCCTCGCGGCGGGACAGCGGCTTCTGCGGCAATCCGACCCGGTGTCGTTCCTGCAAAAGATGTACGATCACTCGCCCAGCGACCGCACTACGCTGGGCGACGCGGCCGTCGCGGCGTCAATCGTGCGCGGCGTCGAAGATGTGGTGCGTCAGGGGCTTGATGCGGGTATGAACGATCTTGTATCGGGCTTCGCCGCCTGGACCACCGATCTGGGCGCGCTTACCGTGCCGGTCATACTATACCACGGGCGCGAAGATCCGAATGTCCCTTTCAACAGCGTTGCCGAGTCCGCCCGCGACAACGCCCACTGCATGACCTTGCTGCCCGAGAATGGCGGTGGCCAGCTTTGCTATTCGCACATCGACCGCGTGCTGGACCTTTTGCCTGGGGATGACGACCACGGCGCGGACCGCACCTGAGGCGGAACGCCTATGCCCCCAACGCCTTGAGCCGTGCAATCAGGCTCGACGTATCCCATCGTCCGCCCCCCATCGCCTGCACATCCTTGTAATACTGATCGATCAGAGCCGTGCCCGGCAGCGGCGCTCCGATGTTCTCGGCTTCCGACAGGCAAATCCGCAAATCCTTACGCATCCAGTCGACGGCGAAGCCGTGATCGAACTTGCCCTCCAGCATCGTCTTGTGGCGGTTGACCATCTGCCACGATCCGGCGGCACCGCCCTGAATGACATCAACCACCGCTTCGCCGTCCAGTCCGGCCTTCTGCGCGAACAGCATCGCTTCGGACAAGCCTTGCACCAGTCCCGCGATGCAGATCTGGTTAACCATCTTGGTCAACTGGCCCGCACCCACGTCACCCATCCGGCGCGAAACCTTGGCGAAGGCAGCCATTACCGGCTCGGCCCGATCATAGTCGGCCTGCGCGCCGCCGCACATGATGACCAGCTGGCCATTCTCCGCGCCCGCCTGTCCGCCGCTGACCGGCGCGTCGACCCAGGCGAAGCCCTTCTCGGCCGCCGCCGCCGCCAATTCGCGTGTCACCTCGGCGGATACGGTCGTGTGATCGACGAACAGCGACCCTTCCGCCATGCCCGCGAAGGCCCCGTCGTCGCCCAGGCAGACACCGCGCAGATCGTCGTCATTGCCGACGCAGGCCATCACGATGTCGCGACCCGCCGCAGCGGCACGCGGGGTTTCGGCTGATGTCCCTTCATGAACTTCGACCCAGGATTCCGCCTTGGCGGACGTGCGGTTGTAGACGCAGACATCGTGTCCGGCCTTTGCCAGGTGGCCCGCCATCGGTGCCCCCATCACACCCATTCCCAGAAACGCGACATTAGCCATGATGGCCTCCCTTTGCATCTACTCGTCGTGAAGGTTAGATCGGCCCGGACCAAGGGGGTCAACAGGGGGAAGTATGGAGCGTCTGTTCCGCTGGACATTCCGTATCGTTGCGGCTGTCCTGCTGTTGGCCGGCCTGGCCATCGGCGTTGTCTACTGGCTGGCCTGGCGCAGCCTGCCCGACTATGACGCGACCGAGGTCGTCGCCGGACTGACAGCTCCGGTCGAGATCGTGCGCAATACCTACAATGTTCCCCACATTTTCGGCGAAACGGATGCCGACGTGTTCTTCGGGCTGGGCTATGCCCATGCGCAGGACAGGTTGTGGCAGATGACGCTGATGCGGCGCACGGCGCAGGGCAAGCTGTCGGAATTGTTCGGCCAGCGTACCCTGCGCACCGACGAATTGCTGCGCCGCCTTGGCCTATACCGTGCCGCCGTACGGTCGGTCGCGGCGCAGGACGACGAAACGCTGGCGATGCTGGAGGCTTATTCCGCCGGCGTGAATGCCCGGATCGAGGTCATAAACCGCGAGGCGCGCGGGCGGGGCGCGCCCGAGTTCTTCCTGTTCGAACCTCAGATCGCCCCGTGGCAACCCGCCGACAGCATCGCGATCGTCAAGCTGATGGCGCTGCAATTGTCCGGACAGGCCAGTGAAGAAGTGCTGCGCGCCCGCGCCTCGCTGATCCTGCCGGAGGAGCGTCTTCGCGACCTGCATCCCGACGTTCCCGGCAAGGGCAAGGTTGTTCTGGCGAGTGATCTTTTCCCGACGCTGTCGCAGACCCAATTCGCCCAAGCCGACCCCGAAGAGGACCCGTTTTTGTGGCCCGTTCCGCGCCGTGGCCTGTCGGGCGCGTCCAATGCCTTCGCCGTCGCCGCCGAACGAGCGGCCGCCGGGGGCGCCCTGCTGGCCAACGATCCGCATATGGGGCTGACGGCACCGACGATCTTCTATCTGGCGCGGTTGCAGCTTTCGACGGGTGGCGCCATCGGCGGCACGATCCCCGGCATACCTGTCGTTATGGTCGGACGGACAAACCAGCTGGGCTGGGGCCTGACATCCAGTTACATGGACGATCAGGACGTGATGATGGAGCAGTTGAACCCCGATGACATCACTCAGTATCGCACCCCCGACGGATGGGCCGATTTCGAGACCGAGCGGACGATCATCAAAATCAAGGATGCCCAACCCGTCACGCTGACCCTGCGACGGAGCGTCAATGGCCCGATTCTGACGGGACGCCAGTTCGATCTGGGAACGGTAACCCCGCAGGGCTATGTCCCCGCCCTCTCCTGGACCGCGCTGGCCGAGGATGACACGTCGCTGCGCACGGGACTGGATTTGATGCGGGCCGCAGATCTGGACGAAGGATTGGCTGCCGCCAGGTATTTCGTCGCGCCGTCGCAGAACCTGATGCTGACCGATGGCAAGCGTATCGCCATGCAGGTGATGGGCCGTCAGCCCGACCGGGACGAACTGCATCAGTCCCAAGGCCGCATCCCCGCACCGGGCTGGGTCGAGGCCAATCGTTGGAAGGGCACGAAACCCTTCGAAGAGAATCCCGTCTGGGCCGACCCCGAGGGAGGGTTGCTGGGCAATACCAACAACAAGACTGTCGATACGCCGTTCCCCGATCATCTGAGTTTCGTATGGGGCGACAGTCAGCGGGTGCAACGCATGGAGCGCCTGTTGCAGGCCCGCGACGTGCATACCCGCGCCTCCCTGATGGAAGCGCAGCTGGACACCGTGTCTTTCGCCGCGCGATCGCTGCTGCCGCTGGTCGGGCGGGATCTGTGGTTCACCGGAGATTCCGCCCCCGCCGACAGCGTGCAACGGCGCAGACAGGTGGCGCTGGAACTGCTGGCCGCATGGAACGGCGAGATGTCCGAACACCTGCCAGAGCCGCTGATCTACTCCGCATGGATGCGATTCCTGCAACAGCGTCTGATCCGCGACGACCTTGGCCCGCTTGCATCGGAATACCCCCTGATGGAGCCGCTGTTCATCGAACGTGTCTTCCGCAACACGGACGGCGCGGGCGCGTGGTGCGATGTCATTCAGTCGACAGCGCCGGAAACCTGCACCGAGATCGCGCGCCAGTCGCTGGACGATGCGTTGCAGTTTCTGGAAGACCGCTATGGCTCCCGTGTCGAGGCATGGCGCTGGGGCGATGCGCACGAGGCCCGGTCGGACCACCCCGTTCTGGGCGACATTCCCGGCCTGGGGCTGATCGTGAATATCCGTCAATCGACTTCCGGCGGCGATCATACGCTGCAACGCGGGCGCACCAGTGGTGAGTTGCCCGACCCGTTCCTGAACGTCCAGGCGGCGACCTATCGCGGCGTCTATGACTTTGCCGACCCGGAAAGCAGCGTCTTCATCACCTCGACCGGGCAGTCAGGACATCCGCTGTCCAAGTATTACGACGACCTGGGCGAGTTGTGGCGACGTGGCGAATACATACCGATGACGCTGGACCCCGATCTGGCGCGCGCCGGTGCAGTCGGGATCACGACCCTGTTGCCCGTACCTTAAACGGGCGCTCCTTCAGTCTGACAGGGCCTTGCCCAGCCGCGGCAAACGCACCCGTTTCATCAGGGGGCGCAAGGGTTGCGGTGTGCCTGAAAGACGCTGCGCCGTCGCGCGCACGTCTTCGACGACCCGCGCAACAGTCGCGCCGTCCACCAGCCAAAGGTCCATCAGGAAAGCGTCGGGGTTCTGCAACTTTATCCCCTCGGCAGCCACGTCGCGGCGTGGAAAATCCTTGATGTTCAATGTCACCAGTACGTCGGCCCCGGCGTCCGAGGCCGACGCCAGAACATGGATGTCGTCCGGATCCGGCAACCAGAGCCGGGCCTGCGTTGCATCGCCAGGAAGGACCTCCGCCTTCGGAAAACGCGCCCGCAGAGTCGCGATTTCACCCCGCGAAAACACTTCGCCGCCTTCGATCTTGCGCGAGGCCCTTGCCCATTCCTCCAGCACCCGCGGCGACCAGAGCGGACGATACAGTTCCGCGCGGGCGCAGCCGATCAGAATTTCGCGCAGAACCGTCGGATACAGCACGCAGGCATCAAGGAAGACTTTCAATCCAGCAACCGGAACGTCAGTGCCTTGAGATACCCGCTTTCGGCCAGTTGCGGATGCACCGGATGGTCGGCCCCGGCGAACCCGGTATGGATCAGTTGTGCCGTTCTTCCGGCCCGCCCGATCCCCCGGATGCACGATGCTCGAAATTTGGACAACTCCGCAGCATGGCTGCACGAACACAGCGTCAGGTATCCACCCGACGCGACCAACGGGGCCGCCAGCCGCGCCACCCGTTCATAGGCCCGCAGGCCTGCCGTCAGCGCCGGTTTCGCTGGCGCGAAGGCCGGTGGATCGGCGACCACGATGTCGAACCGCATGCCCTCCTCGCCCAAGGCGGTCATCACGTCGAAGGCATCGCCCTTGCGCGTCGTGAAAGCCTCGGTTCGACCCATCCGCGACGCCCCCTCCTCGGCCAGCGCCAGCGCGGGGGCCGATCCGTCGACAGCCAGCGCCGATACCGCACCCGCCGCCAATGCCGCCAGCCCGAACCCGCCGACATGGCTGAACACATCCAGAACGGTCGCATCCTTGGCAAGCCCGGCGAGGAAAGCATGGTTCGGGCGCTGGTCGAAGAACAGCCCGGTTTTCTGCCCGCCTGTCAGGTCCGCCATATAGGTGGCCCCGTTCATCGGCACCGCAACCGCCGCGTCGAGTCCCCCGCGCAGCCAGCGCGTCCCGTCACTCAACCCTTCGGTCGTTCGGGCCCGACCGCTGGCGTTCAACAGAACATGCGCAATTCCAAGATCGGTCAATGCCGCCGCGATTTCCTCGACCAGAACATCCGCCCATGCTGCATTCGGCTGCACCACGGCGGCCTCGCCGAAACGGTCGATCACGACGCCCGGCATTCCGTCGGCCTCGGCATGGATCAGACGGTAGAAAGGCGCACCGATCAGCCAATCTCTATGCGTCACGGCAGTCGATAATCTGGCCGCGATCCATGCGCCATCGATCGCGGCGTCCGGGTCCGGCGACAACACTCGCGCAGCGATCCGCGATCCCATGTTGACGCCGACCGTGGCCAGCGGCACGCGATCGGCGTCTTCCAGAACGGCAAGGCTGCCGGGCGCGATGGTGCGACTGCGGCGGTCGGCAACGATATCGTCAAGATAGACCCAGGGGTGGCCGTGCCGGATGCGTTTGGCATCGACCTTGGGTTTCAGGCGGAGCGTCGGGCGGGGCGTGGGGGTGCTGTCGGACATACGCCTCCCCTAATCGGTGCCCACGCCGTGCGAAAGCCCTGCCCGACATGCAAAAGCCCCCGAATAGGGGGCTTCGCATGGAACGTCCGGGCGAATGGCCCGTCGTCATGTGACTCAGGCGTGAGCGTCACCCGCCGTGTTCGCGCGCGTATTGCGGATGCGAGCGGCAATGGCTGTGAATATATCGCGCACAAAAGCCGCACGAAGGGCGCGGGCATTGGCTTCGATTTCCATCGTGTCGATCATGTTTGGATTTGTCATTTTGCGTCTCCGGCTGCATCAGGAGCGTAGGGCACGTTCCGTTTTTGCTCGAAAGACACATATGCCGCGATGCGGCAGAAAACCAATGCCAGCGCAGCATTTCCCCCATGCATCAGATGCAACCCGGAAAATCCACCTATTTCAGCCCGTGGATACCTGCTGCAACCGCCTTCGCACCCTGCAATATCCAGCTGTGCTCGCTGGCCACCACGAACATGGTGAACCCGTTGGGGCGCCAGTTTCGCGCCGTTTCGATATCAGGTACCCAGGTCACAAAGGTCTTGTTCTCGTCTGCACAGACCTGTCCTACGGAGGCCATCGCGGCAGGCAGGTCGGGGTTGTCCAGCGTGTCGTGACCATAGGCGACCGTCAGGTCGGCCGGACCGATGAACAATCCGTCGACGCCAGGCACGCAGGCGATTTCGGGGGCCGCTTCCACGCCTTCCGGCTCTTCGATCTGGGTCAGCACGATGGTTTCCGCCGCCGAGCGGGCCAGCAGGTCGGGCATCTTCTGCGCCGTGAAACCGGCCCATCGGGTCGATCCGGCATAACCCCGCCCGCCATGGCCGAACCGGGCGGCGCGGGCGATGGCGCGGGCCTTCTCGACAGTATCGACATGGGGCACCACGATGCCCGTCGCCCCCATGTCCATTACGTCGAGGATGCGCGCCGGGGACCCATCGCCGATGCGGACCAGCACCGGAAAGTCCCGTGCCCGCGCCACGGCCATGCAGGCGTCGATGGCACCCCGGTCGAACGGCGAGTGTTCGGCATCGAGGCAAACGAAGTCCAATCCGGCCAGCATCAGGATTTCCAGCGTGACGTGGTTCGGCGTCTTCATGAATGTCCCGACGAGCATGTCGCCCGCCTGCATCCGGGCGCGAAGTCCCCTGGCTCTGGTCAGATCGGTCACGTCGCGGCCTCCGGAAATAGTGTCGCACGCAACCTTAAAAGGCGGCGGCCGGAGGGCAAGCCCGGAGAAGCGCGTCAGGGCAGGTCTGGCAAGTCGGGCGGATCGGGCAGGTCGGGTAACTCCGGCAGGTCGGGCCATTCGGGCAGGTCGGGTAATTCCGACATGTCGGACAAACCGTCCATCGCGGGCACCTGGTCCATCGCGGCCAGACTACCGGATGCAGCCTGCGATGCACTCCGTTCAGCTTTCGGCCCGTCTTCGCCGTCAGATGCAGTCTCCGCCTTTGAAGAGGTCAGTTGGCCGGTCCCGCCGAACTCCGATTGCCCGTCGCAACCGCGATCGACCGCCTCTCCCGGAAGGGCCGCGATCTTGACGGCGCGCAGGCCGTTCAGCTGACCCAGCCGCGCCACCATTGCCGCGCCGCGTGGCAGACGTTTGCGGCCTGGCAAGGTCAGGCCCGAGGCACCGCCATGCAGGACGATCTGCGACAGGGCTTGCGGGTCAATCGGGATAAGGTCGCCTGCTTTCATGTCCATCAGACGCGACAGCGGCAAACGCATCGGCGGCAATACGGCCTGCAGCAACACGGGGGCCTCTGCAGTGGCGGCGCGCATCGCGGCTTTCCAGTCGGCCTCGGGGTCCAGCGCCTCTCCGGCTTGCGGAAGCGGCGCAGCGTCCACTGGAAGGATCACCGAAATCGACCCGTCCCGCAGGCCGTCGCCCAGCTTCACCGCCATATCCAGCCGCAGGAACTGCGGCGACGTCAGGATCAAGGCCAGCGAGTCCGGCCCGGCAATGAAACTGCCCCCGCGCAATGCCCCGGGGCGCGGCTCCTCGGTCGCGGCGGGCAGCAGACGCTGCATCTGCACCAGCAGGGCGCGCGCGAAGGGTTGGACCAGTGCCGCATCGATCCGCGTGGCCCGTCGCGCCGGGCGGGCGGGACCATCGACCCGGCCGATGGTCTGCACCTCCACCAGGGCGTCGGTCAGCGCCGGATGCAGCACGATCAGACCGGTCAATGCGGCCAGAACCTCGGGCGAATGGGCCGTGGGCGCGCCGGGTACCATTCCCGGTGGATCGATCGGCAGGCAGAGCGCGCGTTCGTTGAGATCATCGAACGCGGCCTCGGCCGTGACGCGCCGGGCCGTCCGCTCGCCCGTGGCAAGCCCAAGGCCCGACATGTCATCGCCGACCCGCAGTGCGGCCATTCCAAGCGCAGCCAGCAGATCGGGTGCCGCCGAGGGGGCGGCACGACCCGACATGCCGGAGTCCGGCCCGCCGGACGGGCCCCCGGCCATACGGCGGAGTGTGGAAGAGGACAGATCGGGCGACATGGCATCCGGTTGCGAAGAGACTCACTGCCTCCTGTCTGCGGCAATCGGGTTAACAAAACCTTTGCACGGGTCAGAACTGGGGTCGGGCGGGGCTATTCCGCCGCCCGCGCGGTGCCCGCGGTCCGCGTCTCCCCCGGCAGACGCAGGCGGAACGCGGCACCGCCCTGCCCCGGCAGGTAGTCGATGCTGCCGCCCAGCCGCGCCATGACCTCCCGGCAGATCGCAAGCCCAAGGCCCGCACTGCCTGCCGCCGCCTGGTCCGATAAACGTGCGAATTTCTCGAAGATCAGGCCGCGATCGGGCGCGGCAATACCGGACCCGTTGTCGGTGAAATCGACGATTACGCCATCTGCCGCCGCCATCACCGCTATCCGCAACGCAGGGTCGTCCGCATCGCAGTATTTTGCGGCATTGGTGATCAGATTGATAAATACCTGCGACAGCCGATCCGGGTCCGTCCGCAGTGTCACATCCTCGCCCTCCGGATCTCGGTCGATCCTCAGGCCGAGTGACACCGTGCCGGCCGCCGTCACGGCACGGTCGATCACGGTGCGCAGTGTAACGTCTGCGGGGTTCAATACGACTTGCCCCGATTCCAGGACGCTAAGGTCCAGAAGGTCATCCAACAGACGGGTCAGTCGCTCGCTCTCGTCCAGAATGATCCCGGCATAGCGGGCACGATCCGCATCGCTTACCCTACCGTCAGCCTCGTCTCCGCGCAAAATCTCGGAAAACGCCCGGATCGACGTCATCGGTGTCCGTAACTCATGGCTTACCTGACTGAGAAAAGCGTCTTTCTGATGACCTAGTGCCGTCAGCTTGTCATTGGCCGCACGCAATTCACCCGCAGTGCGGACCAATTCTGCCGACGAGGCCTCCAGCCGGGCTGAATAATCCATTATCTGCGCCGTCTCGTCGGCCACGGCCAGCAGGTCTTCAACCGATACGGCGGCATCTCCGGTGATGCCGGTGACCATCGCATGCGCAGTCGCGGCCCCGACCGACCCGGCAAGCTTCCGTTCCAGCCGATCCAGTAGGTCGGGCGTCGTTTCCGGCAGATCCGATGGACGTCCCTGGGCGCGGGATTCGGCAGCAAACACCTCCTGTGCCTCGGACGCGCCAAGAATGCGCTGCGCCATGATCAGAAGTTCCTCGGCCCCGGCATGATAGCTGCGACGGCCCCGAGGTGCTGCGGTACGGTCGAAGACCTGCACGAAACGCGGGGCCTGCAACTGCTCCATCGGCGTGGGGCGGGTCAGCAGGGATGTCAGGCACAAGACGAAGGTGTTCAGCCCCAGCGACAGGATCATCGCGGACAACAGCGGATCGCCGGTCAGTCCGAACGGTGCTTCGGGGCGCAGCCATTCGATACCGAACGGTCCGACCGACGTCGGCCCCGCCAACACCGGCACAAGCATCGTCCAGGCCCAGATGACAAAGCCGGTGACGATGCCCGCCGCCGCGCCCAGCCGTGTGGCCCCCGTCCAGAACAGGCCGAACCCCAGTGCCGGCAGGACCTGCGCCATGCCGACGAAGCTGATCAGCCCGATGGAGGCCAGCGCCGCCGTGCCGCCAGTCGCCAGAAAATAAAGATAGCCCATCGCCAGCACGACCAGGATCGACGCCCGCCGCGCCCGCAGCACGACGCCCCGCACATCGCCGGAAATCGACGCCTGTGCCTGCCCGCTTCCATCCCTGTTCTGCGCCGCCAGCCAGAGCGGCATGACGACGTGGTTCGACAGCATCGTCGCGAGCGCAACGCTGGCCACGATCACCATGCTGGTCGCCGAGGAAAATCCGCCGAGAAATGCCAGAAGCGCCAACCCGCCCTGCCCCTCGGCCAGCGGCAGCGTCAGGACGAACAGGTCGGGATTCGATCCGGCAGGCAGTCGCGCCAGACCCGTCACCGCGATCGGCACCACGAAGATGCACATGGCCATCAGATAGGCCGGAAACGCCCAGCTTGCGGTTACCAGGTGCCGCTCGTCAGAGTTTTCGACGACCAGCACCTGAAACATGCGCGGCAGGCAGATGACGGCGGCACCCGACACAAAGATCAGCCCGGCCCAACGCCCCGGCACTGCCGTCCAGTTCGCAACCGGTGACGTCGCGATGGCTTCGCCCGTGGCCGCGGCCCCGCCGTTGATGCCCCAGACCACGAAAGCGCCGACCGATAACAGTGCCACCAGTTTGACCACCGCCTCGACCGCGATGGCCGAGACGATACCGTCGTGACGTTCGCCTATGTCCAGCTTGCGGGTGCCGAACAGAATGGTGAATACCGCCAGCCCGCAGGCCACCCAGAATGCCAGACCCGTCAGCTCGCTGGCCTGCGTTCCCGGTGCCGCGAAGACACCGAACGACAGCGTGACCGATTGCAGTTGCAGCGCGATGTAGGGTGTCGTGCCGACCACGGCCAGCAACGTCACGATCACCGCCAGCAGGTTCGACTTGCCATAGCGGCTTGAGATCATATCGGCGATCGAGGTGATGCGTTCTGCCCGCCCGATCCGCACCAGTTTGCGCAGGCCCCACCACCAACCGATGAAGACCAGCGTCGGGCCAAGATAGATGGTCATGAACTCCAGCCCCGATCGGGCGGCGTATCCGACGGCGCCATAGAACGTCCAGGCTGTGCAATAGATCGACAGCGACAGAGTATAGATCGTCGGCCCGCGCATCAGACTGCGCCCTTTGGCGGCGGCTCGCTCGCCCGCGAAGGCCACGACGAACAGGAAGGTCACATAGGCCAGGCAGACCGCAACCAGCAGGTTGAACGTCAGGTTCATGATCGCTGCCCTGCAAGAAGCGCATGGCCGATCATTCGGCCTCGCTTTCGCGATCTGCATCGTCGCGCAGATCTCGCATATGCAACCGCCCGATCCAGAGCGCCAGACCGATCAGTCCCAACCACGAGGCGAAAAGATACGTAAGCCAAGGCGCAGTTGCCCCGGCGGCGGCAGGGTCATCGGACAGCACGAGGTCGGGCACCAGAAACAGCACCGCCCCCAGAAACGGCAGCAGCCGGGCCGCATCCGCCAGACGTGCCCTGCGATGCGCGCGGGTTTGGGCGTCCGTAGCCGTTCGGTCCGCCGCCGCCCGGCCCGTCATCCGGGTGCCTTCCGCGCCAGATCACGCACGGCCTCGATCAATTCCCGGTTCGAAAAAGGCTTGGTCATGAACCGGCTGACGCCCAACGCCTCGGCCCGGTCGCGATCCTTGGTCTGGCCTTTGGCGGTCAGCATCAGGACCGGCAGATCTGCCCGCGTGCCATTCTGTCCGGCGCGCAACCCTCCCAGCACCTCGAACCCGGACTGGCCGGGCAACATCACGTCCAGCACGATCACGTCCGGCGCATGCCGCACCACCGCGTCCAGCGCCGTCCTGCCATCTGAATGGGTGGACACGCGCCAGCCCTCTCGTTGCAGCAGAAAGCCGATGGCGGTGGCGATATTCGGTTCGTCCTCGATCAACAGAACACGGCCGCGCGGCGCGTCAACTGGCGCATCGGCAGAAGGTATATCAATCATGTCCGGCCTCCCCTCCGATCATGAACGCGGTAAAGTGTCCCCCGTCAGGTCCACCATGTCCAGCATATCCGGTCGCGTCGACAGGACCGACGGTTCCCGACGCGCCAGGCATTCAGCGCGGGGACAGACGCGGCAGCCCGGTCCGACCGGCGCACCCGCACCGCCGCTGTGAGTTCGGGTCAACAGCATCGTCGCGCGTATCACGGGCGCGGCGCCGAAGCCCGCTACCGCCACCGCCTGAGCGATGGCATGAACGCGCCAGCCCGCGCCGTCCGGCGTTTCAACCACCACGGTTAGAGGGCGACCCGGCTGACCCAGCGCAGTGTACACAGGCCAGAGCGGACATCCGGCCCCCATTACCGGCAATGGAAATCCCGCCACCGGCTTGCGCCGCAGCAGTGCACCGGCGGCATCGCAGATCACCAATCCGCGCCCCGGATCGACGACACCCATGCGCCGCAGAACCAGCGCCAGATCGCCCCCGGCAGCGGTGATCAGATCATCCGGGCCGTCTGCTGCCTCGACGAGCGCGCGTGGCAGTCGAGATGCGTCCTCGGCGTCGCCCGTCAGAATTTCTGTGGCCAGGACGCGCGCATCCTCCCCCGTCAGACTGCCGACAAGGTCCGGGACGGCGGCGACCCCGTCCCGTTCCAACACATCGAACCGGTGGCCCGCGTCGTCCAGAAACCGCGAAACCGTCTCGGAAGGCAGCATGCGGTCCGCCCCGCGCGCCGCCTGCCGGTCGAACAGGCCGACGACGGCTTCGGCCCCATCGGCCAACCTGCGGCTGTCGGCGTCGAGGTTGGCATGAAACCGGCCCAGCCAGTTGGCGTCGATCTCGGGCGTCTGCGCCAGGATCGAGGCGGTGGAGCGGACGACAGACACTGTCGACAATAACTCGTGCATTGCGTCGGCCAGTGTCGGATCGTGGGACAGACGGTCCGATAGCGCCTCAATCGTACGGGCCTGTGCGGCCAGGGCCCGCGCCTGCGCCGCGATCAACCCGGCCCAGTGTGGAAACCGACGAGCCAGGTCGGGGGCATCGTCAAACTCCGCCTCGTTGTTCTGCTGTGCCCCTGCAGCCGCCCGTAGTTCCTCGATCAGTGCTTCGTCGCCGTCTTCGGCCAGGGCGGCGCGGTCGGTTTCCAGTGCCGTGGCCAGGCGTGACAGAAGACTACCCCCGATCGCCCTGCGGTTATGCTCGATCAGGTTCAGATAGGACGGCGAGATACCCACTGTCCCGGCTACGACGGTCTGTTTGCGCCCCAGGGCCAGGCGGCGTTCGCGGATTCGGCTGCCGGTTGGAATGGACCTTGGCATACAACCTCCTGACCTTGTTCGATTGCTGCGCGTGCAAGCGATTTGCTGCATATGCGGGACAAAAAATTTACACACACCCGCACAAGCCTGTCATATTTTTTACAAAAAAATCGCATCCCGTCTATGAGTTATTGATGATTTCACTTCAGGTCGTCGATAGTGCCGTTGACCCGTCAAGCTGGACGGGCCTGTCGCGCGGACCTTCGGAGGAGGGGGAGCGGGACGTCAAAAACAGGGAGGGTCTCAATGACCAAATCGAATTTCACTCGCCGTGGCGTGATGAAGACCGGTGCCGCAACCGGTGCCGGACTTGCCATTCCAACGGTTTTCTCGGGCGCGGTCTGGGCCGACGCCCATACCGGTTTCACCAATGCGCCTCAGGGCGACACGGTCACGCTCGGCTTCAACGTGCCCCAAACCGGCCCCTATGCCGACGAAGGCGCGGACGAGCTTCGTGCGTTTCAGCTCGCGGTCGAGCACCTGAACGGTGAGGGCGACGGCGGCATGATGCAGACCTTCTCCTCGAAGGTTCTGGATGGCACCGGGATCATGGGCAAGAAGGTCGCGTTCGTCACCGGTGACACGCAGACCAAGTCGGATGCGGCGCGCGCCTCGGCCAAGTCGATGATCGAAAAAGACGGCGCGATCATGATTTCGGGCGGCTCCTCGTCCGGTGTCGCGGTCGCCGTTCAGGGCCTCTGCCAAGATGCTGGCGTGATCTTCATGGCAGGCCTGACGCACTCGAACGACACCACGGGCAAGGACAAGAAGGCCAATGGCTTCCGCCACTTCTTCAACGCCTATATGTCCGCCGCCGCACTCGCCCCCGTGCTGGAGCAGCTCTATGGTGCCGACCGTAAAGCCTATCACCTGACCGCAGACTATACTTGGGGCTGGACGCAACAGGAATCGATTGCCGCCGCGACCGAAGCTCTGGGCTGGGAAACCGTCAACGACGTGCGCACACCGCTCGCCGCGACGGACTTCTCGTCCTACATCGCGCCAGTCCTGAATTCCGGTGCCGACGTCCTGATCCTGAATCACTACGGCGGAAACATGGTCAACTCGCTGACCAACGCGGTTCAGTTCGGCCTCCGTCAGGCGCAAGCCAACGGCAAGCAATTCGAGATCGTCGTGCCGCTCTATTCGGAGCTAATGGCGCAGGGTGCTGGCGAGAACATTGCCGGTATCGTGGGCTCGCAGAACTGGGACTGGAAACTCGAAAACGAAAAGGGCGCGCGTTATACCGGCACCAATGCCTTCGTGAAATCGTTTGGCGAAAAGTACGGCTTCCCGCCATCACAGGCCGCTCAGACCTGTTATGCGCAGACCATGCTGTATGCGGATGCGGTCACCCGCGCCGGTTCGTTCAATCCCTGCGCCGTTGTCGAAGCCCTGGAGGATTATGAGTTCGACGGTCTGGGCAATGGCCCCACGCTTTACCGCGCTGGCGATCACCAGTGCTTCAAGGACGTGGTCGTCGTGCGCGGCAAGGAGAACCCGGAGAACGAGTTCGATCTTGTCGAAATCGTCGAGGTCACTCCGGCCGAGCAGGTCACATACCCGGTCGATCACCCGATGTTTGCCGGTGGCGAACTAGGCGAGTGCAACCCGGGCGCGTAAGCGAAAGCTGACAAAAGGGGCCGTGTCACTGGCACGGTCCCATCCCTCCCCAGCCGGTTCATCGGTCGCCGGATACGTCAATGGCAGTGGTCCCGCGTCCCATGCACCCCGATGCCGCCCCATAATCAGAACGCATCGTCTTACAGGAGACCTCGGGCCATGGAAGCCTTCATCCTCCAAATCCTCAACGGTCTTGACAAGGGGTCCGCCTATGCGCTGATCGCTTTGGGTCTGACGCTGATCTTCGGCACGCTGGGGGTGGTCAACTTCGCTCACGGCGCGTTGTTCATGATCGGGGCCTTCGTGGCCGTGACCATGTCCAAGCTGCTGTCGCTGTCGACCACCACAATCGACCCGACCCGCACCGATTTCCTTGGAAATCCGGCAACCATCGATACGCCCTATGTCGTCAACTGGTTCGGGCCGGAAGTCGGGGCCACGCTCATCGACTGGGCGGTGCCCTTGGCCATCCTCCTGGCGATCCCGGTGATGCTCCTGTTCGGCTTCATCATGGAACGTGGGCTGATCAAGCATTTCTACAAGCGCCCCCATGCCGACCAGATCCTCGTGACGTTTGGCCTTGCCATCGTTCTGCAAGAGGTCATCAAGTATTTTTACGGCGCGAACCCGATCCCGACCCCCGCCCCAGACGTATTTCGCGGGTCGTTCGACTTCGGCGCGTTGCTGGGCTTCGATCCGAATACCGTCATCTATCCCTACTGGCGTCTGGTCTATTTCGCTTTCGCGGGCGTCATCATCGCCGCAGTCTTCGCATTTCTTCAGTTCACAACCTTCGGCATGGTGGTCCGCGCAGGCATGGCCGACCGGGAAACCGTGGGCCTGCTGGGCATCAACATCGACAAGCGCTTTACCATCATGTTCGGCATCGCTGCAGCCGTCGCCGGTCTGGCCGGAGTGATGTACACGCCGATCAATCCGCCGAACTATCACATGGGCATGGACTTCCTCGTGTTATCCTTCGTTGTCGTCGTCGTCGGCGGCATGGGGTCACTTCCCGGCGCGGTGCTGGCGGGTTTCCTTCTGGGCATCCTTGAGAGCTTCGCCTCGACCACATGGGCCACGAACGCCGTACCCGGTATCAACCAGATCATAATCTACCTCGTCGCCATGATCGTCCTTCTGACGCGTCCGCGCGGGCTTATGGGGCGCAAAGGCGTGATGGAGGACTGAGCACATGACCGACCAGACACAACATATCGCCACCCCGACGTCAGAGCCCGCCAAACCGGCCCGCAAACGAGTCGGCGGCGGCATCCTGGGATTGACGCGCAAGGACTTCGCCCTGCTTGTCATTGTCATTCTGCTGACGGTGTTGGCACCGTTCCTGCTGAACCCTTTTCCAACCGACTCGGCCATGGCGCAATTCAACGCGGGCTATCCTGACCTGATGCAGCGGTTCGTGATCTTCGGCATCTTCGCCATCGGTTTCAACATCCTGTTCGGCCTGACCGGCTATCTGTCGTTCGGCCATGCGGCCTTCCTCGGCGTCGGCAGCTATTCCTGCGTCTGGATGTTCAAACTGCTGGGATACAATGTCCTGCCGGGCATCGGGCTGGCGATCATCATTTCTGGCCTGTTCGCCCTGTTGATCGGGTTCATCTCGCTGCGTCGTTCGGGGATCTATTTCTCGATCCTGACGCTGGCCTTCGCGCAGATGTCCTTCGCGCTGGCCTATTCGGTTCTGTCGAATCCCAAATTCAATCTGACCAACGGCGAGACGGGCTTGCAGGTCTACACCAATGATCCTCAGATCTTTCACAACCCGGCCACCACTGTGAATGCGCCGCATATCTTCGGTCTAGCCATGCGCGAGACCGAGACGTTGTCGTTGGGAAGGTGGGATTTCCAGTTCAACGTCGGCTACTACTTGTCGGCGTTCTTCATGGTGATCTGCTTCTATCTGGCAATTCGGCTGTTCCGCTCGCCTTTCGGGATGATGCTGCGAGCTGTGAAGTCGAACCAGCAGCGGTTGAACTACACCGGGCTGAACCCCAAACCCTATACGCTCGCCGCCTTTGTCATCTCCGGAATGTACGCCGGGCTGGCCGGTGGCCTGTTGTCGGCAATGGACCCGTTGGCCGGGGCCGAACGGATGCAGTGGACGGCAAGCGGAGAGGTCGTCCTTATGACCATCCTCGGTGGGGCCGGGACCCTGATCGGGCCGGTTCTGGGTGCAGGCTTCATCAAGTATTTCGAGAACATCTTCTCCAAGATCAACGAATCCACCTTGCAAGCCTGGTTCGCCTTCATGCCTGACGGGATGCAGGATGTGGTCGTCGCCATCGTTTACCCATTCGTAGGCAAAGGCTGGAACCTGACGCTTGGTCTTCTCTTCATGGTTGTCGTCATCTTCCTGCCCGGCGGGTTGGTTCAGGGCGGGCAGAAGATCGCAACAGTCTTCCGGCGCGACCGGAAGGCATCAGGCGTAGAAGACGATGCCGCCGAGCAACGTCAGGCTGGGGAGTAAGCGTCATGGGTATTCTCGAGGTCAAAAACGTCGGTAAGCGCTTCGGCGGATTGCAGGCCCTGTCGGACATCAACCTGTCAATCACCCAAGGCACCGTTCACGCCATCATCGGTCCGAACGGCGCGGGCAAGTCGACCCTGCTGAACTGCCTTGTCGGCAAGCTGATCCCCGACACCGGATCGGTCAGCTTCGAAGGCAAGTCCGTACTGGGCCGCAAACCGCACGAGATCAACCAGATGGGCATTTCGCGCGTTTTCCAGACGCCCGAAATCTTCGGCGATCTGTCTGTCATGGAAAACATGATGATCCCCTGCCTGGCCAAGCGGGACGGTGCGTTTTCGCTGCAAGCCTATCATGCGCTGCTAAGCGACCGCGAAATCGTCGACCGGGCCGAACACATGCTCGAAGACATGAACATGGCCGACAAACGGAACATGCATGCGGCGGCGATGTCGCGTGGTGACAAGCGACGGCTGGAAATCGGTATGTGCCTTGCCCAGGAACCGCGCCTTCTGCTGCTGGATGAACCGACGGCGGGCATGGCGCGGGCAGACACGAACAACACCATCGATCTGCTGAAGCAGATCAAGGACTCGCGTCCGATCACCATCGCCATCATCGAACATGACATGCACGTCGTCTTTTCGCTGGCCGAACGAATCACTGTGCTGGCGCAAGGCACCCCGCTGGTCGAAGACACGCCCGACAAGATCAAGGGCCACCCCAAGGTGCGCGAAGCCTATCTGGGCGAAAGCGCCGAGCACTGAGGAGACATTCGATGAACGTCAAACCCGACTTCACCCGCGACGCGAACCAGGCCGCGACAGCCCCGGCGTATTTCTCGGTCCACGATATCCACGCCTATTACGGCGAGAGCTACATTGTGCAGGGCGTCAGTTTCAATGTCCACGAGGGCGAGATTCTCGCGCTGCTGGGCCGCAACGGTGCCGGCAAGACCTCGACACTGCGGACCTGCGCGCGACTGGGCAATCCGGAGCTCCGGCACGGCGAAATCTGGCTGGATCACAAACCTCTGCACAAGATGAAGGCGCATGAGGCGTCGCAGGCCGGTCTTGGCCTCGTGCCCGAAGACCGCCGTATCATCGCCGGTCTAACGGTCGAGGAAAACCTCAAGCTGGCGCAGATTGCCCCGCCCGTCGGCTGGTCACTTGAACGCCTTTACGAACTTTTTCCGCGACTTGGTGAGCGTCGCAAACAGGAAGGCATCACCCTGTCCGGCGGCGAACAGCAGATGCTTGCCATCGCCCGTGCCCTTGCCCGTGATGTGAAGCTTCTGCTGCTGGACGAGCCTTATGAAGGACTTGCGCCCGTCATCGTCGACGAGATCGAGAAAACGCTGCACGAAATTCGCAAGCTGGGCATGACCACGATCATCGTTGAACAGAATGCCGTCCGGGCCCTGGAAATCAGTGATCGGGCCATCATCCTCGACACCGGCGGCGTGGTCTTCGACGGCACCGCAGCCGAGGTGCTGAGCAACGCGGAACTGCGCGCAGAATATCTAGCGATTTGAATATATTATCGGGGTACCTTGCAGCCCCGACGCGGCCCGCACGGGCAAAGGAGACCCCATGCCAGACGATCAGATTTTCCCGCCCTCCGCCGAGATGGCGGCGAATGCCCATGCCGACCGCGCGACCTATGATGCGATGTATCAGGCCAGTGTCGAAGATCCCGAGGCGTTCTGGGCCGAGCATGGCAAGCGCGTCGACTGGATCAAACCCTATACCCGCGTAAAGGACACCAGCTTCGCGCCGGGCAACGTATCGATCAAATGGTTCGAAGACGGCACCCTGAACGTCGCCGCGAACTGCATCGACCGTCACCTGAAGGACAGGGGCACGCAGACCGCGATCATCTGGGAGCCGGACTCGCCCGATGACGAAGCGCAGCACATCACTTATCAGCAGTTGCATTCCCATGTCTGCAAGATGGCCAACGTCCTTAAAGGCATGGGTGTGACCAAAGGCGACCGCGTCGTCCTGTACATGCCGATGATTCCGCAGGCTGCCTATGCGATGCTTGCCTGCGCGCGGATTGGTGCGATCCATTCGATCGTCTTCGCCGGTTTCTCGTCCGAGGCGTTATCGGCGCGGATCAACGGATCTGACGCGAAGGTCGTCATCACCGCTGACGGCGCGCCGCGCGGCGGGCGGGTCACCAACCTCAAGGACAGTGTCAACAAGGCGCTGCTGCATTGCGACGACAGCGTCAAATGCCTGTTGGTCAAGCGAACCGGGCAGCAGGTTGCGTTCCGCCCGGAGAATGACGTCTGGCTGCATGAAGCGGAGGCAGAGGTTTCCGACGACTGCCCGCCTGAGGAGATGAACGCCGAGGATACTTTGTTCATCCTCTACACGTCCGGCTCGACGGGGATGCCCAAGGGCGTGGTCCATACGACCGGGGGCTATCTCGTCTACGCCTCGATGACGCACCAATACACCTTTGACTACAAGGACGGCGAGGTGTTCTGGTGCACGGCGGACGTCGGCTGGGTCACGGGTCACAGTTATATCGTCTATGGCCCGCTGGCGAATGGCGCGACGACGCTGATGTTCGAAGGGGTGCCGACCTATCCTGACGCGGGCCGGTTCTGGGCGGTCTGCGACAAACACAAGGTTGCGCAGTTCTATACCGCACCGACTGCCCTGCGTGCGCTGATGGGGCAGGGCAATTCCTTCGTGGAGCCGTATGATCTGAGCAGCCTTCGCATTCTTGGAACCGTGGGTGAGCCGATCAATCCCGAGGCATGGGCCTGGTACAACGACATCATTGGCAAAGGCCGCTGCCCCATAGTCGATACCTGGTGGCAGACGGAAACCGGCGGTCACCTGCTGACCCCCCTGCCCGGCGCCATAGCCACCAAACCGGGCAGCGCGACCCTGCCGTTCTTCGGCATTCAGCCCGTCATCCTTGAGCCCACGACGGGCGAGGAAATCCACGAAACCGCCGCCGAAGGGGTGCTTTGCATCAAGGACAGCTGGCCCGCCCAGATGCGGACCGTCTGGGGCAATCACGCGCGGTTCGAGAAAACCTATTTCAGCGACTACAAGAATTACTATTTCACCGGCGATGGCTGCCGCCGCGATGCCGACGGGTACTACTGGATCACGGGACGTGTCGACGACGTGATCAACGTGTCCGGTCACCGCATGGGCACCGCCGAAGTCGAAAGCGCGTTGGTCGCCCACCCCAAGGTGGCCGAAGCGGCAGTCGTTGGATACCCGCACGACGTCAAGGGTCAGGGTATCTATGCCTATGTCACGCTCATGGGGGGGCAGGAGCCTGACGACGCATTACGCAAGGAGTTGTCAGATTGGGTCCGTTCCGAGATCGGACCCATTGCGAAACCTGATCTGATCCAATGGGCACCGGGTCTGCCGAAGACACGGTCAGGCAAGATCATGCGTCGCATTCTCCGCAAGATTGCAGAAAACGACTTCGGTGCATTAGGCGACACCTCGACTTTGGCCGATCCGTCGGTTGTGGACGATCTGATCGAAAACCGAATGAACCGATAAATATATGATTTATATACGTTAACGACGTCAAATTCTCGCCCCTGCATTACCGTTTCGACGCCGTGATACAGGGGTTTTCTGTTCTGGCCCAGCGGGCGTAGCAAACAGAACGGAGGCCGACATGGCTATCATGGGACTTATCGGATCGTCACAACCATCATCAGGCGCGACAGCGACATCGGGTCAGGCGAAAGAACCGGACCGGGCATCATCCACCGACAGTTCGACATCGACTGACACAAGTCATACCGCGGGCAACGCAAGTGCCCAGCAGGCAGACGCGCCACGGACTGCGGACCAGACCCCTCCCGTGACGTCTGCCCGCGGCGTGAACGGGACCGCATCGCGCTCCGGATCGGATGGTGGCGACAGCGTGGCCCGCGCGCAGAATGCACAGACGGATGCCGCGCGCCTGTTGCAGGCATTTGCGCCTGATGCCGACGAAAATCGTGCCCGACGTTATGCCGAAGCAGCGCAGGACCGGCTGGTCAGCCAGCAACTCCTGTCTCGCATACCTCTCCCGACCGAAGCCCGACCCAATCTGATGGTCGAGACCACTACCACGAACGATGGGATCGCATCCAGTGGCACACCCCCACGAGGTCGCACCGCCTGACAGGAGGGCGGATCGCAATGGACGTTTACCAAGGAGTCCGATCATGCAGCGATCTTTATGAGTTCACAATGAGCGCGGGAGCAGCCTTGGAGGCGAAGTCAATTGTCGGCGCAGCATTCCGGAGAATCAGGATATGCCGTCTTTTTCAGCCCTCGCGCCTGCCGGTGCTGTCCCTGTGCCGTCGTCCGTTCCGACCGACCCGCCGCCGTTGCCCCAACCGCGCGCAAACCTGCGCTCCGACCGGCAGAGGCGCCATCCGATCCGGGGCTCGAAGCGTCGTCAACGCGCGCGATCGATGACATCCGTCAGGGCCTTGCCAGACTTGCCGCTTTGCTTGACGCGCGCGGCTTTCCCGGTCTGACTTCGACCTATCTGCTGGCCAGCGTTGCCGAAATCCGCGTCGCGATCGTGCCACCCCGGCTGACCTGTCTGGACCGTCGCGGCTGACGAACGGACGCTCGACTGGTCGGGCTGCCATCATCGCGATCACATCGAAGTCCTTTCCCTCGCGGCACGGACGCGGTAATGCCGGGCAAACAGGCAGCGGAGATGGCAATGACCAAAAACCACGAGAGCGATGTCGCCTTTATCAAGGCGCTGGCCGAACTTCTGCGCGAAAACGATCTAAGCGAATTGGAAGTCAGTCGCGAATACGGTGAAGACGACGCGCTGAACGTGCGTGTCGCGCGGCAACTGATCTCTGCCCCCGTTGCGGCCGCGCAGGCCCCGATGCAGATTTCTGCCCCACATTCGCCCCCGGCTTTGGCTCCTTCCAGTTCTGCCACCCCGCAGGAAGACCCGGCGCAAGACCCCGGCGCGGTCACATCACCTATGGTCGGCACGGCCTATCTGGCGTCCGAGCCGGGCGTGGCCAGCTTCATCGCCGTCGGCGATACTGTGGCCGAAGGCCAGACGTTGCTGATCATCGAGGCCATGAAGACCATGAACCAGATCCCCAGCCCGCGCGCAGGCACCGTCAAGCGCATTCTGGTCGAGGACGGCGCTGCCGTGGAATACGGTGCCCCCCTCGTGATCCTGGGCTGAGCGCGATGTTCAAGAAAATCCTGATCGCCAACCGGGGCGAGATTGCACTGCGCATCGTACGCGCCGCGCGTGAGATGGGGGTGGCAACCGTCGCTGTCCATTCCACCGCCGACTCCGATGCGATGCACGTCCGAATGGCCGACGAATCCATTTGCATCGGGCCTGCGCCAGGCAGCCAGTCTTACCTGAGCATACCGGCGATCATTTCCGCCTGCGAAATCACCGGCGCCGAAGCGATCCATCCCGGATACGGATTCCTGTCAGAAAACGCCGCCTTTGTGCAGGTGCTGGAAGATCACAACATCACCTTCATCGGCCCCACGGCGGAACACATCCGCATCATGGGCGACAAGATCACCGCCAAGGACACGATGATCAAACTTGGCGTGCCCTGCGTGCCGGGTTCGGACGGTGGCGTGCCCACGCTGGAGGACGCGCAGCGTCTGGGCGAGGAAATCGGATATCCGGTCATCGTCAAGGCCACGGCAGGTGGCGGTGGGCGCGGCATGAAGCTGGCCAAAACCGCCGCCGACATGGAAACCGCGTTCCGCACCGCACGCACCGAATCCAAGGCGGCGTTCGGCAACGACGAAGTTTATCTGGAAAAATACCTGACCACGCCGCGCCATATCGAGGTTCAGGTCTTCGGCGATGGGAAAGGCCGTGCGGTTCATCTGGGCGAGCGGGATTGTTCGTTGCAGCGCCGTCACCAGAAGGTCTTCGAGGAGGCCCCCGGCCCCACGATTACACCCGAGCAGCGCGCGCAGATCGGCAAGACCTGCGCCGAGGCCGTAGCCCGCATCAACTATGCCGGCGCTGGCACGATCGAATTCCTGTACGAGAACGGCGAATTCTATTTCATCGAGATGAATACCCGCCTTCAGGTCGAACACCCGGTGACCGAGGCCATCTTCGGTGTCGACCTGGTGCGCGAACAGATCCGCGTGGCGTCCGGCTTGCCGATGTCGTTCCAGCAGGACGATCTGAAGATCAATGGCCATGCCATCGAAGTTCGGATTAATGCCGAAAAGCTGCCCAACTTTGCGCCCTCGCCCGGCACGATCACGCAATATCACGCCCCCGGCGGGTTGGGCGTGCGGATGGATTCGGCGCTTTATGACGGGTATCGCATCCCGCCCTATTACGACTCGCTGATCGGCAAGCTTATTGTCCATGGCCGCGACCGGCCCGAAGCACTGGCTCGTCTGCGACGGTCGCTGGGCGAGTTGATCGTCGATGGGGTCGATACCACGGTCCCGCTGTTTTTCGAGCTGTTGAAAGACTCGAACATACAGTCCGGCGATTACACGATTCATTGGCTGGAAGGCTGGCTGGAAGAGAACCTTGGCTGGAAAGGCTGACGCGCCAGAGGCCTGAAAAGTCTTGGCGACACGGATCGACTGCGCGACAATGGGATCATGCCCCGCGATACCGCCCCGATCACGCCCGAAACCCTTCTGATGGCCTATGCCTCGGGCGTTTTCCCGATGGCCGAAAGCCGGGCCGATCCCGATATATTCTGGGTTGACCCCGAAAGGCGCGGTGTGATGCCACTGGATGGGTTCCGTCTGTCACGCAGCCTGGCAAAGCTCATCCGGCAAAACCGGTTCATCGTCACCCTGAACGAAGAGTTCGACGGTGTGGTCGCAGGATGCGCCGACCGGGCTGAAACTTGGATCAATCCCGAAATCATGGCGCTTTATTCCGCCCTGCACGACACCGGCTTCGCACATTCGCTAGAGATATGGGACGGCGATACACTGGCGGGCGGGGTCTATGGTGTGACGCTGGGTGCCGCGTTCTTCGGCGAGTCGATGTTCTCGCGCAGGCGCAATGCCTCAAAAGTGGCGCTGGCCTATCTGGTGACATTGCTGAACGCGCATGGATTCAAGCTGTTCGATACGCAGTTCCTGACGGAGCATCTGGCATCCCTGGGCGCAATCGAAATCTCTCGCGGCCAGTATCACATTCGACTGAAGGATGCCCTGTCCAAAAAAGCGAAATTGACCGGGCCGGTGCCTCAGTTTCCGGCCGTCATGCATCTGAGAAGCCAGACGTCGTAACGCCGGTGCTCCAGCGCATTGAGGGCCGGTGACGAAGCCACCATCCATCCGGCGAACAGTTCCTTCACTTCACGCGCATCGACGATCTGGATCAGGCCGAAGGCATCACCGGTGGGATTGTTGGCAGGGAAGCGGCATTCGACCAACGTCACCTGCAACGGACCATAGGCCATCGTCTGGCCAACCGACATTTCAACGTCGATGACTTCGCCGCTGGTCTTGTCGAGCGTTCGCAGCACCGCGCCGTTGCCTGTGCCGGTGCGCACTGCCTGTGCCGAAGCGGGCGCGGAGGCGACGACAATCGCGGCGGCACAGCCAATAATGGCGGCGAAAAAGCGCGTCACTCCGGCCTCCACGCCTCGTAGTCGGAGGCGGGTTCGACATCCGCCCGGCGTAGCGATCCCTTGCGGAAAAACGCTCCGTCCGACCCGGTCAAATTGGGCAGATGCGGCTTTTCCCATGTCTTGCGGATGATCGGGTCACGGGTCGGCGGAAGCGCATAGGTGTGATGCAACCAACCATACCATTCGGTCGGCACGCGGCTTGCATCGTTGTCGCCGACATAGTGAATCCAGCGGCGGCTGTCGTCGGCATTGCGATAATAGACATTGCCCGCCACGTCCTCGCCGACTTTCTCGCCGAAGCGTCGGGTCCAGAGTGCGGTGCCAAAGCTCTGCCCGTCCCACCATCCAAAGAGGCGTTTCAGAAATCCGGCCATGACAATCCTCCGCGCGATGCACGCCACTTCCTACACCGCAGAGCCGGGTGGTCAAGGTTACAGGGCGCAGTGCGCGACGGGTCGCGTATCTGTGCATGAATGCGTATTGAGCCGATCGGTTCAGTTTCCATATTACCTCCCATCTGAAACCAAGGACTCCTGTCATGATGCGATCCGCCCTTTTGCTGTCTACCATTCTGATGCTGGTCGCCCCGCCCGTCCTGTCACAACCCGAGCAGCGCACCGATATGGGCGAAGCGGCCATCGACGGGTTTGCCTACTCCATCGACCTCAATGCCGACGGGCAAATTTCGCCGATCGAGATGGACAGCGCGACGCGACAGGTTTTCACGTCGATGGATGTCGATGAAGACGGTCTTGTCGTGCGCAACGAGATGATTGGCTGGGAAAACGGCCTGTCCGGTCTGGCCGAGTTCCGGGGGCGTGGCCAAGCCTATGGTGCGACGATGGGTCTGGTGTTCGACATGCTGGACGCCGACCGCTCGGGTGCGCTGGACGTGGACGAACATGCAGCAGGCCTTGCGCGGGCATGGGTCTATGCCGACCGGGACGGCAATGGGATGATGTCCGTTTCGGAGTTTCGGGACAATTTTCTGGTAACGGTGGCGTTGCGCACCGCTTTGACCGAGTAACCCCGCTAGCCGGCGGATACCTTCAGCCCTGCAACTCCGGCCACGATAAGGGCGACCGACACCACCTTTAGTGGCGTCAACGCCTCCCCCAGCCAGAGCCAGCCCAACACGATGGTGCCGATGGCGCCCAACGCTGTCCAGATGGGATAGGCGACCGACACCGGCAAGTCCCGCATCGCCAGGGCCAATAACCAAAGGCCCAAGATAACGCTGATAATTGTAATCACAGTCGGTCCTGTCCGGGTAAGTCCGTCTGACATCTTCATTGAAACTGCGAAAGCCACTTCGAACACGGCGGCAAGGGCGAGATATATCCAGGCCATGTGCCCTCCGGTGCGACGGACTCTGGTCGCTGTGGTTTCTGATGGTTCAGCGCAGGCCTACGGAATATCTAAGAAAGATGGAATTTGATCCCGGATTGGCATCGCCCAGTCCGCCGTTCGATGTGTGGTCGAGTCCGATACTGATCTGGCTGGAGCTGCCCAGCTGAATTCCGGCTTCAACGTCCGTGCGAAATTGCAGGGTATGGCCCAGATCGGGCCCGTCGCCGCGGCTGTAGGCGCCAGGCATGAACGATCCACCGACGAACCATCCGCTCGACGTCTCAATCCGGCCGGCCAGACCAACGCCAGCCCAGACGGCCCCGGCATCGGTGATCGCCGCGCCATAGACCAAGCTTAGCCCAAGGGCGCGTTCATCCTCCATTCGTCGGACATAAAGTTCCGCATCGCGGTTGCCGTCCGTCTCGCGGACCCCCAGCGAAAACGCCAACTCCTGCGCCGGGGCGGTATTGGAAAATGCCAGGATTGTAGAAACGGCAATCGCCAATGGCCGAAAACCGGACAAACGTCCGGGTCTGCTCGAAATACGCAACATCAAGGTCTCCGCCTTTTTGTGTGTTTTTTGCCTCGGCTGAGAGAGTAGCCCCGCCCGACCCCAAGGCGAAAACCCAAAACGGCGACAGCGGGCATTGGACAAACATCTGCGACCTTCATATCACACTGCGAACAGAGGGCACGCGCCATAGTGCCAGGCAAGGGAGAGCGAAGATGACAGAGACCCGCCAATACGGCTTCGACACGCTGCAGATTCATGCAGGCGCGCGCCCCGATCCGGCGACCGGCGCGCGCAATACGCCAATCTATCAGACGACGGCCTATGTGTTCCGCGACGCCGAACATGCCGCCGCGCTGTTCAACCTGCAGGAAGTCGGTTTCATTTATTCACGCCTGACCAACCCGACCGTCGCGGTGCTGCAGGAACGCATCGCCACGCTGGAGGGCGGCGCGGGCGCGGTCTGCTGTTCTTCAGGTCATGCCGCACAGATCATGTCGCTGTTCCCGCTGATGCAGCCGGGTCGCAACATCGTCGCCTCGACGCGTCTCTACGGCGGCACGGTCACGCAGTTCAGCCAGACGATCAAACGCTTCGGCTGGTCCTGTAAGTTTGTCGATTTCGACGATCTGGATGCCGTGCGCGATGCCATCGACGATGACACCCGCGCCATCTTCGGCGAGGCGATCGCCAACCCCGGCGGCTGGATCATGGACGTGCGCGCGGTGGCCGATATCGCCGATGCAGCGCAAATTCCGCTGATCATCGACAACACGTCGGCGACCCCCTATCTGATCCGCCCGATCGAACACGGGGCAACGCTGGTTGTCCATTCAACCACGAAATACCTGACCGGAAACGGCACCGTTACCGGCGGCTGCGTCGTCGATTCCGGCACCTTCGACTGGTCCGCAAGCGGCAAGTACCCATCCCTGTCCGAGGCCGAGCCCGCCTATCACGGCCTGAAATTCCACGAGACATTCGGCAACCTGGCCTTTACCTTCCACAGCATCGCGGTCGGGTTGCGCGATCTGGGCATGACGATGAACCCGCAGGCCGCACACTATACCCTGTGCGGGATCGAGACGCTTTCGCTGCGGATGGATCGCCATGTCCGCAATGCAGAAACCGTGGCTGGCTGGCTGGAAAAGCACCCGGCGGTCGATCACGTCACCTATGCCGGGCTGCCGTCGTCCAAATATCACGCTTTGGCCAAGAAAATTTCCCCCAAGGGCGCAGGTGGTTTGTTCACCGTCGCCCTGAAGGGCGGTTATGACGCCTGCATCAAGTTTGTCGACAACCTGGAGATCTTCAGCCATGTCGCCAACCTTGGCGACACGCGCAGTCTGGTGATTCACTCCGCCTCGACGACCCACCGGCAGCTTTCACCGGAACAGCAGGCGGCTGCGGGGGCCGGTCCGGACGTGGTCCGCATTTCCATCGGGATCGAAGACGCCGATGACCTGATAGCCGATCTGGATCAGGCGCTGACCAAGGCGTCTGCCTGACAAACCGAAGACCGGGGCGGAACACAGCAATTGTCCGCCCCGGAAACTCCGTCAGCTTTTCATGCGCGGTATCCTGCCTTAAGCTGCTTTCTTGTTCGGCGTCCTACTCGCTAGGGCGCGCATCCCCGTGCTAGGCCTTTTGCATGACCCCATTGATCGCGCTCGACCTTTCACTTGACGGCATCGCCATCCTGTCCCGTACCGAAGGGGGGGTATGGTGGCGCGAGGGCATCGTTCGGCTGGATGTGCCCGATATGGGCGATGCGCTGACCCGGATGCGCAGGCGTTGCGCCGCGCGCGTAGGCGAGGATTTCACCTCGGTTCTGATCATTCCCGACAGTCAGCTTTTGTTCACGTCGCTGGAACGCGACGATCGTGACCCGAAGGTGACGATCCGTGCCCTTCTGCGCGGTCGCACTCCCTACGAGGTCGAGGACCTGACCTTCGATTTTATCCAGAAGGGCGACCGGCTGCAGGTCGCCGTGGTTGCCTTGGAAACGCTGCTGGAGGCGGAAAATTTCGCGGCCAAGTTCGGCTTCCGCCCGGTTGCCCTGATCGGCGCTCCGAAAGATGCCACCTATCCCGGCTTGCCCGACTTCGGTCCGACCGGTATCGCAGCGGAAATATTGAACGGCGAAAAGCTGATCCTTGATCTGGGTGACGAAATCACCGTGGTTCCGGCCCCGGACGTGCCTGAAGAGTCCGAGGCCGAAACCTTCGGCGAAGCCCTCGCCGCCGTCAAAGCTTCCGATGCGGATGATCGGTCGAAACCGTCTGCAGAAGACCCGGTTTCGCCAAAAGTCGCGGCTCCGACGTTTCCGCCATCCGCGCCCTTGCCCTCGCCCGCACCGATCGCGCCGCCGCGCGCCCGTGCCGAACCTGTGCCGTCTGTCCGCGCGGTTCCGCCGCCGCCGATCGGCAGCGCACCTGATTTAAGCGATCAGGGACCTCAGGATACTGCCGCGGTACTGCCGGAACCCGATGTGACTCCCGAAGTGCCGACCCTCCCGGAGGCGAAACCGGCAGACGTGACCCCGCCCACGCTTGTCACTCCGGCGGCGGCATCCGCGCCGTCTTCACCGGAGGTATCGACCGAGAGCGTCTCCGATAAGCCAGGTTCAGAAGAGCCTGCACCTGCCGGGAAAGTGTCGGATAATCTGGATAACACGTATGTTTTTGCCCGTGCCCCGGAAGACCAGCGCAGGCCCCCCACGAAAAGCCCAACGTTCAGCACTCAACGCAAACCACTGAGTGCGGCCGAACAGTCAAAGAAGCCACATCTGGCGCGCATAACTCCGCGCCTGAGTGGCCCGACCGCCGTGACCGACAGGAATACCTTGGCCGACGCAGCGGACCAATCGAAACCAGCCAATGTATCTGCCGCAAGTTTCCTGTCTGCCGATAAAGGCGACGACGATCTGACGTCGGCGACCGGCGATACGCCAACCTCTGCGCCGCCGCAGCCGACATCTCCGGCCAAGGCGTCAACATCCTACGATCAACCCCGCCCAAAGGCGCGGAATGCGCTTGTGGACCGTTTGCGCCGACAGCCCAAGTCACCCCGCCCGGCCCCGTCCGCGTCAACCACCACGGACGAGACTGTCGCCATGACACTGCCGGGACTCGCGCGCGAGAATGCCGCGCAACCTGCGGGCAAGCCGGGCCTCGGAATGGGCCTTGTCCTGACGCTGGTCCTGCTTGGGCTCATGGCGTTGATCGCTGCGTGGTCGGTGCTCTTCCAACCCGGCGATGCAGTTCCCGAGGTTGCGGACGACGCGTTGACGAAGCTTGAAGATTCCGCATCGGTTACGCTGATCCCGAATGCCATGCCCGCACCTGACACCGACGAAACCGCAACTGTGATCCCGGATGCCACACCCGAGGTATCGTCCGGACGGCCGCCCGACACAGACGTCGCATTGCTCTTGCCGGACAGCAGCAATACCACCCGAAGTGCGGAGGGCAGCGTTGCCTCTCCGGTGCCCGATCTGGTCACAGCGCCTTTGCCGATTCCCGGTGCATCACCCGAGGAAATGGACGAAGTGGAGTCCGCAGACGCCTCCGACGATGCCGGACTGTCCGAAAACCAAACCGACGTCGCAGGCGCGGATGGCGCGTTCGAAACACCCGGTGCCTTCGACGCGGTGACGGCCCTGCCGGATGCACCGCAGGCACAAGACCCGGAAGATATATACGTCGCATCGATCGACCCGGCTGTCCGCGTGGGCGATGCCGTCGCCCTGCCGCAATCTGCGCCGCCCGCCGATACATTTTCGCCGCAGACCGTGCCCGCGCCTGCCGGGACCGAGTTTCCGACAGCTACGAACGGGCTTGTCGTGGCCAGCGCCAAGGGCACGCTTGCGTCCGGTGGCTATACCGTGGTGTCCGGGCGACCGCAGGTCTTTCCTGTACCCCGGCCCCAGACAAGCGCGGCACAGGTCGCGACCCGATCCGCCGAAGATGAGGCCCAGCGGGCCATCCTGTTGCGCACCCGTCCCACCCAGCGCCCGAACGACGCTGAAGAACGGGTGGAACGCGTGTTGTTCAATGGCATGACCCAGGCGGAGCTGACCCGTGTCCAGCCCCGCCAGCGGCCTGCGTCGATCATCGCAGCCTCGGTCGCGCAAACTGAAACGCAGGCTGCGGCTACTGCCCGCGCCGCCTCCGAAGCCGCGGCCGCCGTTGCCGCGTCCGACGAACAGAATGCTGCCGTTCAGGCCGCCGCCGCCGCTGCCGCCGCATCTCTGGCCAATCGATCGTCCGCCGCTCCGACATCCCGCCTGGCGCTTGCGGAGTCGAACCGGCCCCGCACGCGCCCCCGTTCGGTCGAGCGCGAGGCCGCGCAGATTGTCACGCAGCGCCGCGAACAGGCTACTGTCGCTTCCGCCTCCACAAGTAGCGCGACTGCTGCTCCTCAGGCGACCAGCAGGGCGCCTGCAGCTCAGGCCAGCAACACTCGCCAGACCATCCGGTCGGTAGGCGGCAGCGTGGCCCGCGCGGCCACACAGTCCAACGCCATTCACCTTCGCGAAATCAACCTGATCGGCATCTATGGACGCCCGACAGATCGGCGCGCTCTGGTCCGGATGTCGAATGGCCGATATGTAAAGGTCAAGGTCGGCGACCGGCTGGACCGGGGCCGCGTCACGGCCATCGGCGAAAGCGAGCTGAGCTATCAGAAGCGCGGACGCAATATTGTTTTGCGGATGCCCCGCGTCTGATCCGGGCCAATCTCAATCTGTCAGTCCGAGGGCGGCGCGCGTTGCCTGTGTCCATCCCAGGTGAAGCGTTGTGTCGGTGTCCACTACTGGACGTTTGATCAATGCCGGGTGCGCCACCATCAGTGTCACGGAATCACCTGCACGGACCTCTTCTGGCAGTCCGCGCCATGTCATCGACCGTGTATTCAGCATCGTGTCACCCAGTGCGTCATGCCAGTCCGCGACCTCGGCGCGTGTCACCGGATCGTCTCGCAGATCGCGCAGCCGGACATCATGCCCCTGAAGCGACAAGAGTTTAAGCGCTTTACGGCAGGTATCGCAGGCTTTCAGCCCGTGCAGGACGATCATCGGCAAGTCTCCCATTTTCAGGCTCACGTTTTGCCCTCTCCCCTTGACGTTTTCAACGCAACCTTTAGCTCAGGATTGTGTCCGGAGGTCTCCGCGAGCACCTTCTCGCTTTGTGCTCCGGTCACCAGACCGTCGCGATATTGCGGACGGACGACACGAAGGAGACACGGGAATGGCCGTTGGCACCGTGAAATGGTTCAATGCTACCAAAGGCTTCGGCTTCATCGCACCCGATGACGGTGGAAAGGACATTTTTGTTCATATTTCCGCAGTCGAACAGGCCGGTCTGACGGGCTTGCGGGACAATCAGAAAGTACAGTTCGAGTTGCGGGACGGTCGCGATGGCCGCACCTCCGCCACGGATCTCGTGGCGTTGGACTGAACCGTAAACTGGCAAACTGATTGTCACGCCGCGCCATTGCGGCGTGACGACCTGGGATGCCTGCGAAAGCGGGCATTTTTTACCGAAGCATGGCAACTGCCATAGCGGGAGGCTGCGCCCCCAGAACGTCAGATGAACGGCCGAACGCTAGGCCCATTCCCACGGGCGAGTGTAATTGCCCATGACGGCAATGACGTCCCGCTGCTCGACTTCTCCGGTCTTTTCCAGCTTGGCGACAAGGCCGCGCTTCTTGTCTTCGAACACGGACTGCACCCTGGCGGCAATACCGGCATCTGCCAGCGCAGCATCATAGACGCGCGTGATGGCCTTTTTGCGCAGGTCCGGCTTGAACACCTTGCCCACGGCAGTCTTGGGCAATTCGTCCAGGATTTCGATATATTTCGGAAGTGCCGCGCGTTCATGGACGTGTTCCTTGCACCAGGCAATCAGATCGTCCGGCGTGCATTTGGCCCCGGCGACCAATTCAACATAGGCGCAGGGCAATTCGCCCGCGAAGGCATCGGGCTGACCGATGGCCCCAGCCATGCCGACCGCTTCATGTCCGGCCAGCGCCTCCTCGATTTCGGCGGGGTCGATGTTGTGACCGCCACGAATGATAAGGTCCTTGGCGCGCCCCGTGATCCAGAGATAACCGTCCTCGTCCACCCGTCCCAGATCACCGGTTCGCAAATGCGTGCCGTAGTGGAACAGGTCGGTGTTCTTAGTTGCCTCGGTGTAGGTATGACCAGCCCAGACACCGGGAGACGCAACACAGATTTCCCCCACGGTATCCGTCGGACATTCCTTTACGCCATTGCCATCTGTCGTCAAAATCTTGACGTCCGTGTACATGAACGGAATGCCGACCGAGCCGATTTTCTTCTCGCCGTCGATCGGGTTGCAACTGACCAGACAGGTCGCCTCGCTCAATCCGTAGCCTTCGACCACCTTGACGTTAGTCGTCTTTTCAAAACGACGGAACAACTCGACCGGCAGCGGGGACGATCCGCAGAACGCCGTCTTGATCGAGGAGATATCGGCATCGACTGGGCGCTGCATCATCGCCGACATGGCCGTCGGCACAGTAATCAGGAACGTGACCTTCCAGCGTTCGATCAGCTTCCACATGTTGTCGAAAACACCTTCACCGCGATAGCCCTGCGGCGTCGGGAAGACGACATGTGCGCCCGATGCGACCATCGCCATCAGAATGACGTGGCAGGCGAAAACGTGAAACAGCGGCAGCGGGCAGATCACCACGTCCTGTTCCGAAAACAGCAGGCGATGGCCGATCCAGCCATTGTAGATCATGCCGGAATACTTGTGCTGTACAACCTTCGGCATGCCCGTGGTGCCACCAGTGTGGAAGTACGCGGCAACGCGGTCACCTGCACTGTCGGCAAAAGTCAGACGATCCTTGGGCTGCTTGGCCATTTCTGCGGTCCAGTTCAGGACGCGCGCCTTGTGCTTGACCTCGACCTTGGGCCGGATCAACGGCACGATCAGCTTTTTGACGCCGGTCAGATAGCGGTGCAGATCGACCTCGATCACCGTATTGACGTTCGGAGCCAGCGCGACGGCTTCGGCCACCTTCTGCGCTACGTCGGTTTTGGGGAACGCGCGCAGGGTGACGACGATCTTGGCCTCTGTCTCCCGCAGGATGGCACCGATCTGCTGTGCTTCCAACAACGGGTTGATCGGGTTGGCGATGCCGGCCACGGTCGCACCCAGAAGGGCAGTCGCGGTTTCGGTGCAATTGGGCAGGACATATGCAACGCTATCGGTCTCGGACACGCCGAGCGAACGGAACAGGTTCGCGGCCTGAGTGACCTGACCATGGAACTGCGACCACGTCAGCGTTTCGGCCGGGTCGGTCGGACCGGACAGCAATTGATAGCTGATGGCCGCGCGATCACCATGCTTGGCCGCGGTCTGCGACAGAAGCTGATACAGAGTCTGCGCGGGCTGCGCAGACTCCCACGGCTCTGCCGCCTCGATGTCCAGAATATCCTGCTTGTTGGCGAAAGATGCCATGTGGTCGTCCCCTCCCGGTCAGCCGAGGCTCCCTCCCCGGTTCGTGCCGCGCAGGATGGGGGACAGGGCGCGTTGGTGCAAGTGAGACGCTACGGCGAGACGGCTTTCACTCCCTTCCAAATTTGTCAGGATCATCAGCCAGTGACACAGTTACGGTCTGGATCAGAAGGGCCCGTCGGTTCGCTTCCAGGTCAGCAGCTCAGCTGCGCCTATTCCGCCGCCAGTCCGTCGGTGAACTGCAGTCGCGCCAGGCGTGAATATAGCCCGCCCTGCGCCACCAGTTCGTCATGCGTGCCCTGCGCGGCGATGCGCCCGTTTTCCATGACGACAATACGGTCTGCCTGTTTCACGGTGGCCAGCCGGTGCGCGACGATAATGGTGGTGCGGTTCTGCGCCAGCTTGGCCACAGCATCCTGCACCGCGCGCTCGGATTCGGCGTCAAGTGCACTTGTCGCTTCGTCCAGCAGCAGGACAGGGGCATTCCTGAGAATGGCGCGGGCGATCGCGATGCGTTGCTTCTGCCCGCCCGACAGCATCACGCCGCGTTCGCCGACATAGGTATCGTAGCCCTGCGGCAGCGCAGACAGAAAATCATGCGCTGCGGCGGATTTCGCCGCCTCCTCGACCTGTGCATCGGTGGCTTCGGGGCTGCCGAAGCGGATGTTTTCGCGGGCCGATGCGGCGAAGATCACCGGGTCCTGCGGCACCAGGGCCAGATTGGCACGGAAGGCATCGCGATCCATATCCCTCAGGTCGACACCACCCAGCGTCACGCGCCCCTGATCGGGGTCATAGAACCGCTGAATCAACTGGATAACGGTGGATTTTCCTGCCCCCGACGGCCCGACGAGCGCAACCGTCTCGCCGGGGTTCACCACCAGATCCACGTCGTGCAGCGCCTTTGTTTCCGGTCGCGTGGGATAGCGGAACGTCACGCCCTCGAAAGCCACGGCATCGGCGCGCGGCGACATGACGGGCTGCGCCGGGTCGCGCACATCGTCTTCCACTTCCAGCAGTTCGACCAGACGTTCGGTCGCGCCCGCCGCGCGCTGCAATTCACCCCAGATTTCTGACAGGGCCGCCACCGATCCGGCGACCATGATGGCGTAGATCAGGAACTGTATCAGCTCACCGATCGACATGATTTCGGCTCGTACATCCCGCGCCCCGATCCACAACACGCCAACGACGCCGGCGAAAATCAACGCAATCACGATCACCGTCATTATGGCGCGAACCTTGATGCGGGTGCGTGCCGACAGGAAGGACTTTTCGGTCACTTCGTCAAACCGATCAGACGCTTGCCCCTCGTAAGTATAGGCCTGCACGGTTTGCGCCGATAACAGCCACTCGGACGCCCGGCCTGAGGATTCAGCGATCCAATCCTGATTTTCACGGCTGAGCGTCCGCAGCTTCCGCCCCAGCACGATGATCGGCACGATCACCGCCGGTACCAATAACAACACCAACCCCGATAATTTGGGCGCAGTCCAGAGCATGAGGGCCAACCCGCCGCCGAAGATCAGGACGTTGCGCAAGGCTATGCTGACCGACGACCCGATCACCGATAGCAGCAGGGTTGTGTCCGTAGTGATGCGCGACAGAACCTCGCCCGTCAGAATATTGTCATAAAAGCTGGGAGACATGCGGATCATCCGGGCGAAAACCGCCTTGCGGATGTCGGCCACGACCCGTTCGCCCAGCCGCGTGACCAGATAATATCGCAGTCCGGTGCCCAAGGCCAAAAGTCCTGCAACGATCAGGGCGGCACCGAAATATTGGTCCAGAAGCTGGGTTTCACCCGTCTGGAACCCGTCGACCACGCGGCGCACCGCCAGCGGCAGAACCAGAGACACAAAGGCAGTCAGTACGAGCGCGGTCATCGCGGCGAACACCATGACCAGATGCGGCCTGAAGAACGGAATCAAGGATCGCAGGCTGCCAATCCGCTTCGACCCCGTGCGATCGGCTACCTTCGCGATATCGGCCATGCGGTTCTCCGGCTGTATTGACGCTGACCTAAGCGCGACATGAGGGCGGCGCAAGTTCACGAACCTGGTCGGGGGGTGGAGCGGGCGGCGGGAATCGAACCCGCGTCATTAGCTTGGAAGGCTAAGGTCTTACCACTACACAACGCCCGCATCAGTAGACGCAGTTATCGCGGTTCGTTTCTGAGCGCAAGATCACACCTGCTCGATCCGAGTCAGGTTTGCTCATGGAGGACAAGCGCAGTCTCGCCTCCTGTCTCACAGGTGCCCGCAGGAACCCTTATTGGCCACGGCACCTGCAACCACAGTCCAGCTCCGGCTGTGAACCGATGCGGCAGGGCCTTAGTGACTGGCCGATACTGCGGTCAGAACCGGTTTGCGATGCGACGGGCGAAGCGTGCCATAGACGTCACCGATGATCTCGGTCAGGCG
>Ga0209634_1000190_pt1 | contig 48880 bp, 47 predicted proteins | sample LinPmetageLP40_FD_184043 | JGI IMG/M metagenome (GOLD analysis project Ga0209634, IMG submission 184043) | Marine viral communities from the Pacific Ocean - LP-40 (SPAdes) (version 2) | ecosystem: Environmental > Aquatic > Marine > Oceanic | place: Pacific Ocean | collected 2010-08-26
GCAGTATATCATCATGCGGTCGCACGGGTCGAAGCCCGACCTGTTCGGAAACATCAAGTCCGGTTTTCGCAAGAAGGCGGCTGCCAACGATGTCAGGCCGCCGTCCTCCAAGGGAAAATAGATGCGTCTGGTCGAGATCTGGCGCCATCCGATCAAGGCCCATGGCCGGGAGGACATGTCTGCGTTCGAAATCGAGGCTGGCGGCACCATCCCTCTCGACCGGGAATGGGCCGTCGCGCATGAGGCTGCAAAGCTGAACGGCGAGTCCTGGGTGCCCTGCGCGAACTTCAGCCGTGGTGCCAAGACATCGGCCTTGATGGCGATCAAGGCTCGGACTGGGGACGGTGTCATCACGGTATCTCACCCTGATCTGGCTGATCTAACCTTCGATCCTGATTGCGACAATCGCATCTTCCTTGAATGGATCGCGCCCCTGGTCGATCCATCGCGTGCGGCCCCGACCGGTATCGTGCGGGCCGCAGACCGGGGCTTCACTGATACCGAGTTTCCGTCGATCTCATTGCTTGGCATGGCGTCTCACCGCGCCGTCGAGCAAAAGGTCGGGCGGCCTCTTTCGCATCTGCGATGGCGTGGCAACCTTTGGATCGACGGACTTGCCCCGTGGGAAGAGTTCGACATGATCGGGCGGGAGTTGACCTTGGGCACTGCCCGGTTCGCTGTCGAAGAACGGATCACGCGGTGCCGTGCCACGATGGCCAATCCGGAGACCGGCAAGATCGATATCGACACGCTTGGCGCGTTGGAGGATGGCTGGGGCCATCGCGATTTCGGCGTCTACCTGAGCTGTGTTGCGCCGGGCCATGTGGCAGTCGGCGATGTGCTGGTGCTATCGTGACAGTCAGCGCGGCGGCGTCCCACGTCCGCAGAATTTCCAATTCAATGGAGGCCGCCGCATGAGCCTGCCCTTCCCCGTCGCCGATGCCCCGACCCCCGAAGCCGAGGAGATTGGTCGCAAGCTGTTCGCCACGGGCGGAGAGTTCCTCAAGGGCGTGGTCGCCATGTCGGGCATGCCGCCCGCAGATCGCTTGGAGGTCTGTTTCGCGGGCCGGTCGAACGTCGGAAAATCGACACTGATCAATGCGCTGACGGGCCGCAAGGCGTTGGCCCGTGCTTCCAACACGCCCGGACGGACACAGGAAATCAACTATTTCACGCTGGCCGACAGCCACTACCTTGTGGACCTTCCGGGCTACGGTTTCGCCAATGCGCCCGTCGCCGTGGTCGCCAAGTGGCAGGCCTTGCTCAAGGCTTATCTGGCGGGGCGGCCATCGCTGCGCCGTGCCTTCGTTCTGATAGACGCGCGCCACGGCGTGAAGTCCGTGGACGAAGAGATCATGACCCTGCTCGACCGGTCCGCCGTGCCGTTCCAGACCGTGCTGACCAAGGCTGACAAGGTGAAGGACGCGGAGCGGGAGCAGGCGCTGGACCAGACCCGCGCGGCCTTGGCCAAGCATCCAGCCGCCTATCCGGAACTGATCGTCACCAGCAGCGAAAAGGGCTGGGGCATCCCCGACCTTCGTGCCACCATCGCGACGATGGAGTGACCCAATGCAGAAACAGGATTCCATGACCGCCCGCGACAATGCCGCCATCGCCCGCACGCTTAACGAAGCATTGCCTTATCTGACGCGCTATAACGACGCGGTCGTCGTCATCAAGCTGGGCGGACATGCGATGGGCAGCGATGAGGGCATGGCCAGTTTCGCCCGCGACGTCGTGCTGATGCGAACGGTCGGAATCAACCCGGTGATCGTTCACGGCGGCGGACCGATGATCAATGAACTGCTGGCCAGGCTTGGCGTCGAGTCGGAGTTCGTGCGCGGCAAGCGCGTGACCGATGCCGAAACCGTCCGTGTCGTCGAAATGGTGCTGGCCGGAGAGGTCAACAAGCGGATCGTTCAGGCCATCAACTCGGCCGGTGGGCGCGCCGTTGGCCTGTCGGGCAAGGACGCCGACATGATCGTCTGCACGCAGACGGACCCGGATTTGGGCTTTGTCGGCACCCCGTCCGAAGTGGACCCCCGTCTGTTGCACAGCCTGTTTCGCGATGAGATGATCCCTGTGATCGCCCCCATCGGCACGGGCGAGAACGACGAGACCTTCAACATCAACGGCGACACTGCCGCAGGGGCCATTGCCGGGGCATTGCGGGCCGATCGCCTGCTGTTGCTAACGGATGTGGCTGGCGTAAAGGACGGCACCGGCGAAGTCGTGACGCAATTGTCGGCCTCGCAGGTGCGCGAAATGACGGCAGACGGCACAATTGCGGGCGGCATGATCCCCAAGACCGAAACCGCGCTGGATGCGCTGGCGGCGGGTGTGCGCGCCGTCGTCATTCTGGACGGGCGGGTGCCGAACGCGGCCTTGCTGGAACTGTTCACCAGTCACGGCGCAGGTAGCCTGATCCGGATGGATCCGGCCAACTGATAGCCAACTGACACGGGTGTCTAACCCCGATAATCAGTCCTCGGCGTGGGCACGGATGCGTCGGATGACCCACCAGACCAGAAGGACGACAGGCACCACGGCCATGGCCGAGATCATTTCTTTCGTCAGACCGATGGCCGATCCGAACGGATAGGCAATATAGGTCACGAGGTTGACGGCATAGTACCCGATGGCGACGACCGACAGCCCCTCGACCGTCTTTTGCAGACGCAACTGCATCGCGGCGCGGTCATCCATCGAGCGCAGCAGTCTGCCATTCTGGGTCGCCCGCTCGACGTTCACACGGGTAGACAGCAAATCACCGGCACGGCGCGCCCGTTCGGCCAGGGCTTCCATTCGCCGTTCGACCGATTGACAGGTGCGCATCGCAGGGTCGAACCGGCGCATCATGAACTCCGCGAAGGTTTGCCGCCCTCCGGTCCGATCTTCGCGCAGGATGGCAATGCGCTGCGCGACCAATGCCGCATAAGCCTCGCGCGCGCCGAAGCGAAAGGCCGAGAGGGCGAGCATTGTCTCAAGCTCCGACCCGATGGCCAGCAGGTCTTCCAGTGTCGCATCGGCATCGCTGTCGGTCTGACGCAGGGCCCCGACGAGTGCGGAAAGCTGCGTATCCATTTTACCCAGACGGGCGCTCAGATCATGGGCGCGCGGAAGGGCCAGCATCGACATCGTCTTGTAGGTTTCAATCTCGCAAAGCCTTTGGGCAATGCGTCCGATCCGCCGTTCACCAGTTCCCGGAGCGGTAAACAGGGCAAATCGCATATGACCGCTGGCGTCGATGCGAAAGTCGCCCGCAATCGTCGCGCATCCATCCAGCACGGTGGCGGCGGCAAGGCTTTCGGGTACGAACCATTTTGACATTTTAGCGTCCATGTCGTCGCACTCCGGCTCTACCCGGATCAGGGCGGACGTCAGACGCAGGCCCGGCGCTGCGGCCAACCAGTCAGCGGGAAAGGCCGCAAACAAATTGCCGTCAAATGGGAGCGGCGAAAGACTGTCGGAAAACAGCGTGTAGGTCACGAATTCGGTATGACTCTCCCATTTGAGGCGATAGCGGCCCATCTGGCCGAAGAAATGGGTTGCATCGGGTTTAGGATGGTCCGCGCCAAACCGGTCCAGCAACGCCAGAAGATGCGCCCTGTCCGCTGCGCGGTCACGATTGGCAGCATCGTGTTCCCGCTTGATGGCGAGGAACGCGGCTTCGGACCCGGTCGGCAGTGACGGGAACGGACGGGCATGAAGCTCGTTGGCCAAATCGTAGCGGCAGGGATAATCGCGCAACATATCAGGTATCTCCGACGTATGGCGCGATAGGTGTGCGTCAAGCGGAAGGGTGCAATCGCCACCGCGCGGTATGCAATGGCATGGCGGCTTTCAGGTCACGGCCTTACGCGCAAGAAATTGCGGCTGATCCCATTCCCGCGTGGTCAGAACCTGCGCCAGATGGGAGACTGCCGCATCCACCTCGGACTCGCCGATGAATAACGGGGTAAAACCAAAGCGCAGGATGTCGGGTGCGCGGAAGTCGCCGATGACACCGCGCGCGATCAGGGCCTGCATGACCGCATAGCCCTGATCGTGGCGGAAGCTGACTTGCGAGCCGCACGTCTGATCGGCGGGCGATGCAGGCATCAGCGAAGGACATAGTTCGGAGACACCGTCGAAAAAACGGCCAGACAATTCGAGAGAGCGCGCCCGCAAGGCAGGCATGTCGACGTCGTCCCAGATATCGAGTGCGGCGTCGAGCGCGGCGAGTTGCAGGACCGGAGGTGTGCCGACGCGCATCCGCTCGATCCCCGGACCGGGACGATAGGATGGATCGAAGGCGAAGGGCGCGGCATGTCCCAGCCACCCTGACAGCGCCGGGGCGATCCGGTCCTGCAAGTCGGGGCGGACGTGGACAAAGGCGGGCGCACCGGGGCCGGCGTTCAGATACTTATAGGTGCAGCCGATTGCGAAATCGGCATTTGCGGCCGTCACATCGACTTCGTGCGCGCCGGCGGAATGGGCCAGATCCCAGATTGCAAGCGCGCCGTGATCGTGGGCCAGTGCGGTCAGGGCCGCCATGTCGTGCATCCGACCGGTGCGATAATCAACCTGCGTCAACAGGGTGACGGCCACGGCTTCGTCGATCGCCGTTGCCACGTCTTCTGGCGCGACGACCCGCAACTCGTGCCCCTGCCCCAGCGTGGCGATCAATCCTTCAGCCATATAGAGATCGGTCGGAAAATTGCCGCTGTCAGACAGAATCACGCGACGGTCGGGTCGCATCTTCAGGGCGGCATCCAGTACCTGAAACACCTTGATCGACAGGGTGTCGCCCACGACGACTGACCCCTCGGGCGCGCCGATCAAGCGACCTATGCGGTCGCCCAGACGTGTGGGCCATCCCATCCAGCCCTCACCGTCCGCGCCCGTGTTCCAACCGCGGATCAGAAGCTGCCCCCACTCGTCTTCGATCGTTCGGCGCACGCGCTCCGCCGCTGCGACCGGCAGTGGACCCAGCGAATTGCCATCCAGATAGATCACCCCATCCGGCAGATGGAACCGTCTTCGCATCTCCGTCCAGTTCATCAGTATTGCCCCCCGGCGATCTGGATCGCCTGACCGTTCACGCTACGTGCGCCATCGCTGCACAGCCATATCGCGGCATCGGCTACTTCATCGACTTCGATCAGGCGGCGATGGGCGTTTTGGCCGATCATCACATCGCGCGCATCCGCCTCGGACATGCCCGTCCTTGCCATGATCCGTGAGGTGTTGTCAGTTACGATCGCGGTATCCACATATCCGGGGCAGAGCGCGTTAAACGTGACGCCGCGTCCCAGATGATCCGCTGCAAGCGCCCGGATCAGGCCGATCATTCCATGTTTCGACGCGGTATAGGCCGATGCTCCTTTCAATCCCTTAAGCCCCGCGATGGATGACACGGCGATGACCCTTCCCCAGTCGTCCATGTCGGGCAGGCAGGCGCGGATCGTGTGAAACGCCCCGTCGAGGTTTGTCGCCATGATGCGCCGCCACATCTGCGCATCAGTCCTGGCCAGTGATGCACCTTCTGCGATGCCCGCGTTTGCAATACATATCTGAACAGGGCCAAACGCGGCGCGGGCAGCGTCGATGCCCTCGATGACAGAAGCTTCGTCGGTTACATCCATCGCGACTGCATTTGCGCCGGACACGGATTGCAATGCTTCCAGTCGCCGTCCGGTGACCGTGACGCGCGCGCCCGCCGACATCAGGCTTTCCGCAATGGCGCGACCGATGCCGCTGCCACCGCCTGTTACAAGTGCGTGCCGTTCGCTCAATTTCCCCAAGGTCATCATCCTTCACGCAATTAAGTGTCGCATCAGCGCATGTTGCATTGAGGCTTCCGTTGCCGACAGATAAGAGGGATTACCGCTAACTGCCCCCGGAGACTTTGCAATGAAGATCGGCGCACCGAAAGAGGTACACGAGGGCGAAGCCCGCGTCGCCATCACCCCAGAGAGCGCAGGTCATCTGCAAAAGCTCGGGCATGAAGTTTTTATCGAGGCCGGTGCCGGTACCCTCGCCGGGTTCACGGATGATGCGTATCGTGATGCAGGGGTGGAAGTCGTCAAGACAGCGCCGTCCCTGTTCAAGATGATCGACGTCGTGGCCAAGGTGCGCCCGCCGACGGAAACTGAAGCCAAGCGACTGACCAAGGGCCAGACGCTGATCTCGTTCTTCTATCCGTCGTCGAACGAGGCGCTGATGGAAACGCTGAAATCCAAGGGCGCGACTGCCATTGCGATGGACATGGTTCCCCGGATTTCCCGCGCCCAGAAGATGGATGCGCTGTCGTCGATGGCGAATATCGCCGGGTATCGCGCGGTGATCGAGGCGGGCAATAACTTCGGGCGTTTCTTCACCGGACAGGTAACGGCTGCAGGCAAGGTGCCACCGGCCAAGGTTCTGGTGATCGGTGCGGGTGTCGCCGGTCTGGCCGCGATCGGCACGTCTACATCACTGGGCGCCATCACCTATGCCTTTGACGTGCGTCCCGAAGTGGCCGAGCAGATCGAGTCGATGGGGGCGGAGTTCGTCTATCTGGAGTTCGACGACAGCGAATTGCCCGACGGCGCGGAGACGGGCGGCTATGCCCCGCCTTCCAGCCCCGAATTCCAGGCAAAGCAACTGGCCAAGTTCCGTGAGATCGCTCCGGATATCGACATCGTCATCTCGACCGCGCTGATCCCGAACCGGCCCGCGCCGGTGTTGTGGACGGCCGATATGGTCAAGTCCATGAAGCCCGGATCGGTAATCGTGGATCTGGCGGCCGAACGCGGCGGTAACTGCGAACTGACCGTGCCGGACGAAAAGATCGTCACCGATAACGGCGTCACGATCATCGGCTATACTGATTTCCCCAGTCGAATGGCGGCGCAGTCGTCGACGCTTTATGGCAACAACATCCGTCATATGATGGCCGACCTGACGCCCGAAAAGGACGGTGTCGTGGTCCACGACATGGAAGACGATGTAATCCGGGGCGCGACCGTCACGCACGAAGGGTCGATCACATGGCCGCCCCCGCCGCCCAAAATCGCGGCCATCGCAACGAAGCCGAAGCAGAAAGTCATCGTCCCGACAGCCGAGGAAAAACGCGCGACCGAAGTCGCCGCCTTCAAGGCACAGACCCGCAATCAGGTCGGGCTGCTGGTCATCGGTGCCGCGCTTCTGCTTTTCGTAGGCTTTTTCGCGCCTGCCAGTTTCATGCAGCACTTCATCGTATTCGTCCTGTCGGTTTTCGTCGGGTTTCAGGTCATCTGGAACGTGTCGCACAGCCTGCACACACCACTGATGGCAGTGACGAACGCGATCTCTTCGATCATCATTCTGGGCGCTCTGGTGCAGATCGGCTCGGGCTCATGGCTGGTGATCCTTCTGGCGGCGTTGTCCGTCTTCATGGCCGGGATAAACATTTTCGGCGGCTTCCTCGTGACACGGCGCATGCTCGCCATGTTCCAGAAATCATAAGGGGGACCGGTCATGGAATTCGGATTCACCACTGCGGCCTATGTTGTCGCAGCCGTTCTCTTCATCCTGTCTCTGGGCGGATTGTCAGGTCAGGAATCGGCCAAGCGCGCCGTATGGTACGGCATCGCGGGCATGGCTCTGGCGATTTTCGCAACCCTGATCGGCCCCGGTGCGGGGCTTTGGTTGCTGTCGCTGATCCTGATCGCACTGGGTGGCGTCATCGGTTACCAACTGGCAACCAAAGTGCAGATGACGCAGATGCCGGAACTGGTTGCGGCCATGCATTCGCTGGTCGGTCTGGCTGCCGTGTTCGTCGGCTTCATCGCGCATTTCGAAATGGCGCGCGTCGCGGGGCTCAAAGCAGAGGGCGCTGATCTGACGACACTGGGCACCTTCGCCACGCTGATCGCCAAGAAGACCACTGTCGAGCTGAATATCCTGCGAGTCGAGTTGTTTCTGGGCGTCTTCATCGGAGCCGTGACCTTCACCGGTTCGGTCATCGCCTATGGAAAGCTTGCGGGAAAGGTCGACTCGGCTGCTAAAAAGCTACCGGGCGGTCATCTGTTGAATGCGGCGGCGGCGGGTATCTCTCTGCTGGCGCTGATCTGGTACTTCAACACTGGCGGGTTCTTTCCACTGTTCATCATGACGCTGGCCGCGCTTTTCATCGGGTATCACCTGATCACGGGCATCGGCGGCGCAGACATGCCCGTCGTCGTCTCGATGCTCAACAGTTACTCGGGCTGGGCAGCCGCGGCGATCGGTTTCAGCCTTGGCAATGACCTGCTGATCGTGGTCGGCGCGTTGGTCGGATCGTCGGGCGCAATCCTGTCGTATATCATGTGCAAGGCGATGAATCGCAGCTTCGTGTCGGTTATTCTGGGCGGCTTCGGTGGCCCGGCGGGCGAACAGATGGCGGTCGAGGGCGAACAGGTCGCCATTGATGCCGACGGCGTAGCGAATGCGCTCAACGAGGCGGACAGTGTCGTCATCGTGCCGGGCTATGGCATGGCGGTCGCGCAGGCACAGCAGAATGTGGCCGAACTGACCCGCAAGTTGCGCGCCAAGGGCAAGAACGTCCGCTTCGCCATTCACCCCGTCGCGGGCCGTTTGCCCGGCCACATGAACGTGCTGCTGGCCGAGGCGAAGGTGCCCTATGACATCGTGCTGGAAATGGACGAGATCAACGACGACCTGCCCGACACCGATGTCGTCATCGTCATCGGGTCAAACGACATCGTGAATCCCGCCGCGCAGGACGACCCCAACAGCCCCATCGCCGGGATGCCGGTGCTGGAGGTCTGGAAGGCAAAGCAGGTGTTCGTGTCCAAGCGCGGTCAAGGCACCGGATATTCCGGCATCGAGAACCCGCTGTTCTACAAAGAGAATACGCGCATGTTCTACGGCGATGCGAAGGCTTCGCTGGACCTGTTGTTGCCGAAGATCGACTGATTCATGAAATGCCTTGAGCTTGCGCAAGATGGTTACTCCAAATTCCGCACTGCCGCCTTCCTCTTTATGAAAGAAAATATAGACCGCACAGTTAAGCCGCATCGAAACAGATAGTTTGGCCATATATTCCGAACACCTTGGCAAGGCAGGTCATACAGTCAGCGGATACAAAGCTCCGGCATTTGACAGACCATCGAAAAGAACAGTGAATTGCATGGGCTGCCTTTCGGGGCGGCCCTTGACATTCCGAGCGTAAGAGCCACTTTTGCGAATAGTTCTCAATCTCAGGTATTCATGTTTCGCATCGTCCTCGCCATCCTTCTCCTCGCCACACCCGCCACGGCGCAGGAGGGCAGATTGAAGGTCGTGACTACCTTCACCGTCATTGCCGATATGGCCCGCAATGTCGCAGGCGATGCCGCCGATGTCGTGTCGGTCACCAAACCGGGGGCGGAAATCCACGGCTATTCCCCCACACCGCGAGATCTGGTGCGTGCGTCGGATGCGGATCTGCTGCTGTGGAACGGCCTGAATCTGGAGCTATGGTACGAGCAATTCCTGTCAAATCTGGGCGACATCCCATCCGTCACCGTCAGCGATGGGATCGAACCGATTTCCATCACCGAAGGCGGCTATGAAGGGCTGGCAAACCCCCACGCCTGGATCGGCCCGGATGCCGCACTGATCTATGTCGACAATATCCGCGATGCGTTGTCGGAAGCCGACCCTGCGAATGCGTCGACGTATGCTGCCAACGCCGATGCCTACAAGATGCAAATCACTGCCACCCTCGCCCCGGCGCGCGAACGTCTGGCGACCATCCCCGAAGATGGCCGCTGGCTGGTCACCTGCGAAGGGGCCTTCAGCTATCTGGCGCGCGATTTCGGGTTGAAGGAATTGTATCTGTGGCCCATCAACGCCGATGCCGTTGGCACCCCGCAGCAGGTGCGCAAGGTAATCGACGGGGTGCGCGACCATAATATTCCCGTCGTATTCTGCGAAAGCACCGTCAATACGGACCCCGCCAGACAGGTCGCCCGCGAAACCGGCGCGGCCTACGGAGGCGAGTTGTATGTCGACAGTCTGTCGGAAGCCGACGGGCCGGTCCCGACATATCTGGATCTGCTGCGGGTAACGTCGGAAACGGTGGCCGACGGCCTTTTGGCAAACCGATGATAAACAGTGTGGCAGATGGCGGCGGCATCGACGCGACCGGTGTAACCGTGACCTATCGTAACGGTCTCACGGCGCTGCGCGACGCGACCTTTCACATTCCCAAGGGCAGCGTGACCGCGCTGGTCGGGGTGAACGGGGCGGGCAAATCCACGCTGTTCAAGGCCATAATGGGCTTTGTGCCTGCATCCAAGGGTGAAATCAGACTGTTGGGACGAACCGTACGCGAGGCCCTGAAGTCCAATATCGTCGCCTATGTCCCGCAGGCGGAGGAGGTCGACTGGGCCTTCCCCGTACTGGTCGAAGACGTCGTGATGATGGGCCGTTACGGCCACATGGGGTTCCTGCGCCGCGCCCGTCCGGCGGATCATGCCGCCGTCGATCAGGCGCTGGCCCGCGTCGGCATGTCCGATTATCGGCAGCGTCAGATCGGTGAGCTTTCAGGAGGTCAGCGCAAGCGCGTCTTTCTGGCTCGCGCCCTGGCGCAGGACGGTCAGGTCATCCTGCTGGACGAGCCGTTTACCGGCGTCGACGTCAAGACCGAGGAGCAGATTGTCGCCCTGCTGCGCGAAATGCGCGAGGAAGGCCGGGTGATGCTGGTGTCGACGCACAACCTCGGGTCCGTGCCGGAATTCTGCGATCGTGTTGTCCTCGTCAAAGGGACAGTCACCGCTTACGGCAAGACCGACGAAGTCTACACCCGCGATAATCTGGAGGCTGCCTTCGGAGGCGTCCTGCGGCATTTCACGCTGGGCGGGACCGAGTTGCACCACGACGACGAAGACACCCGCGAAGTGCGTATCATCACTGACGATGAACGACCGTTTGTGATGTATGGCGAGAAGCGGAAGAAATCGATTGCGCGCATGACGGTCAAGGCCGACACAGATGACGGCAATGCTTGAGCCCTTCGCCTATTCCTACATGGTTAACGCGATGTGGGTCAGCGCACTGGTCGGCGGCGTATGTGCCTTCTTGTCGTGTTACCTGATGCTCAAGGGCTGGTCGCTGATCGGAGATGCCCTGTCCCATTCGGTCGTGCCCGGAGTGGCGGGTGCCTATATGCTGGGCCTGCCTTTCGCCTTCGGCGCATTCCTGTCGGGCGGATTGGCGGCGGCGGCGATGCTTTTCCTGACCGATCGGTCAGGGCTGAAAGCCGATGTCATCATCGGCATCATCTTCACATCGTTCTTCGGGCTGGGCCTGTTCATGGTGTCGGTGAATCCGATATCTGTGTCGGTTCAGACCATCACGATGGGCAATATCCTGGCCATCACGCCCGAGGATACGCTGCAGCTTGTCATCATCGGAACAGTGTCGGCGGTGGTACTGGCGCTGAAGTGGAAAGACCTGCTGGTCACCTTCTTCGACGAAAGCCACGCCCGATCCATTGGATTGCGGCCCGAGTTGCTGAAAGTCCTGTTTTTCACCCTGCTGTCCGCTTCCGTTGTCGCAGCAATGCAAACCGTCGGCGCGTTTCTGGTGATCGCCCTGGTGGTGACCCCCGGTGCGACCGCCTATCTGCTGGCCGACCGGTTTCCACGTCTGCTGGCTTGGTCGATCAGCATCGGGGCCGGCACATCGTTCGTTGGCGCTTACCTTAGCTTCTTTCTTGATGGGGCGACCGGCGGCATCATCGTGACGCTGCAAACTCTGATCTTCGGAATCGCTTTTGTTTTCGCACCCGTGCATGGCGTTCTGGCGACCCGTCGTAAGGCACGGAAAGCACGGAAGGTAGCATGATCGAGACACTGCTCCTGCCATTTCAGTTTCCGTTCATGCAGAACGGCTTTCTGATTTCGCTGATCGTCTCGCCAGCGGCTGCGCTTCTGTCGTGTTTCCTCGTCCTCAAGGGTTGGGCGTTGATGGGCGATGCCGTCAGCCATGCAATCCTGCCCGGCGTCGTATTGGCCTATCTGCTGGGCATTCCGTTGATCGTTGGGGCATTTACCGCTGGCATGGGATGTTCGCTGCTGACCGGGTATCTGGCCGAAAATTCGCGCGTCAAACGCGACACCGTCATGGGTGTGGTATTTTCCGGCATGTTCGCAGTCGGATTGATCCTGTTCGTTGCATTTCCTTCGGATGCCCATCTGGATCAGATCCTGTTCGGGAATATGCTGGGCGTCGGCCCTGCGGACCTGTGGACCGGGCTGGCCATCTCGGGGCCGGTGGTCGCAGTCCTGAGCCTGAAATGGCGGGACTTTCTGCTGCATGCCTTCGATCCTGCGCAGGCACAGGCGGCGGGACTGAATACGAGGTTGCTGCATTACGGCCTCCTGACGATCCTGTCATTAGTGGTCGTGGCAGTGCTTGCCTCCGTCGGCCTGATTTTGGCTGTCGCTCTGCTGGTGACGCCGGGGGCCATAGCGTTTCTGGTCACACGAAGTTTCGGACGTATGCTGGTCGTTTCTGTCGTCGTCTGCACCGGTTCGATGCTGACGGGCATATATGCGAGTTTCTGGCTGGACAGTGCACCGGCGCCAACCATCGTGCTGGTTTTGACGGGCTTGTTTTTGGCTGCCTTCACGGCTCGCCGTATTCAGGTCGCACGACAATCGCGTGCCGACCGTGAAAAATACGAACGCCCCAGTCCTAATGAAAGAACCGGGGCGCCGCTCTGACGATCGCCTCCCGCACCGCACAACCACCGGAAGACGACCGGAGCCCATAAAGGGGAGATATGCCAACGGTTGTGGCGTAGACATTTTGTGCGGTTCGATAAATCAACGGCAGCCGCGGCGTATAGTTCCGCCCAATCGCTCGTGTTACAGAAACATGTCGCCAGGTTCCGGCGGAACCTGCACGGTATCTGATTTCGCGACCTTGGACGCCCCTTTGTCGCTGCGTCCCACGCCGATACAGATGTCATCTTCCACAAACGCGCGCACGAAATGCCCCTATTGTAAGGTCAGTCCACCGCCAGGACACCCCGCGCGATCTGGTCAGCCTCGATGCTCTCGAACAGGGCCTTGAAGTTGCCTTCACCAAAGCCGTCATCGCCCTTGCGCTGGATGAACTCGAAAAAGATCGGCCCGATGCAGGTCTTGGAGAAAATCTGCAGCAGAATCCGGGTCTCGCCCCCACCGACGACGCCTTCACCGTCGATCAGAATACCGTGCTTCTCCATCCGGTCCAGCGGCTCCGTGTGGTCGGTCACCCGTTCCCGACTCATGTCGTAATAAGATTGCGGCGGCTTCGGCATGAAGGTGACACCATTGTCGGCAATGCGGTCGACGGCCGAATAGATGTCCCTGGCCCCTACCGCGATGTGCTGAATGCCTTCGCCGTTGTAACGCTTGAGATATTCGACGATCTGCCCGGTCTCGCCGCGGTCTTCGTTGATCGGGATGCGGATGCGACCACAGGGTGACGTCAGTGCCCGGCTAAGCAGGCCGGAGTGCTTGCCCTGAATATCGAAAAAGCGGATTTCGCGGAAATTGAACAGATCGCCGTAGAAGCGGAACCACTTGTCCATGTTCCCCTTGTGGACGTTATGGGTCAGGTGATCGAGGTAGTGGAACCCCACGCCCTCCGGGTGCGCCTTGCCGACCCAGTCGAACTCGGCATTGAAGGGCGAGGCGTCACGGTACTGATCTATGAAATAGATCAGGCTGCCGCCGATCCCGATGATTGCGGGCACATCCATCAGCTTTCCCGGACCGTCGAACGGTATGGCACCCCGGCCCACGGCATGATCGAAGGCATGCCGGGCATCTGCGACGCGCCAACCCATAGCCGGGGCGCAAGGCCCATGTTCGTCGACGAAGCGCATTGCGTGGCTGCCGGGCTGGGCGTCGATCAGATAGGTAATATCGCCTTGCTGCCAGATCTCGACGGCGTCGGTCTTGTGCGTTGCGACATGAGAATAGCCCTGCCGGGTGAAAACGTCGCGCAGCATCTGTGGATCTTCATGCGCGAAAGCGACAAAGGCGAAACCGTCGGTTCCGGCCGGATTATCGGCACTGATTTCGGCATAGGGGGCGTGATGCGGGAACGGACCCATAAGTGATCTCCTTCGAATTTGCCTGTACGATACTGGCTCAACTCTGATCCTTGTGCGCATTATCAGGGCTTTCATTGCAGTTGCACGCATTCTTCGCGCATCTTACCTCTTGGGAACGCGATAAACGCGCACCATTGAGGCTAGCCGTGCTTGATGAAACCGACCGCCATCTTCTTCGTCTGGTTCAGCGCGATGCAACACTTACGGCAGACGCGCTTGGTCGCGCCCTGAACCTGTCGCCCAGTCAGGCAGGACGGCGGCGCGCCCGACTGGAAACGGACGGCCTGATCCGGGCCACGGTCGCCCGGCTCGACCCATCCAAACTGGACCTGAATGTGCAGGCCTTCGTTCAGGTCCAGATGGCCAGCCACGCCCCGGACCGCGCCCGTGCGTTTCTGCGTTTGCTGGAGACAGAACCGCGCGTCGTGTCGGTCTGGACGATGACGGGCGAGGCGGATTATCTGCTGCGCGTCTGGTGCCACGACCTGACGACGCTGAACGATCTCATCCACCGTGTCCTGCTACCGCATGATGCCGTGGCCCGCGTTCAAAGCCAGATCGTCATGGACCAACCCAAGCGGGATGGCCCTCTGCCCGTCTGACGCCAACACTGCGTTGCCCGACAGGGCAGTGTGGCCTAGACCCATGGCATGGAATCCTTTCTCTTTCAGGCGGCGATATACTTGGGTGCGGCAACGCTCTGCGTGCCGCTTGCCGTACGATTCGGGCTGGGCTCCGTTCTGGGCTATCTGGTCGCAGGTATCCTGATCGGCCCGGTCACCGGCCTCGTCGGGTCCGAGACCGTGACATTGCAGCATTTCGCGGAATTCGGCGTCGTCATGATGCTTTTCGTAATCGGGCTGGAACTTGAGCCCCGCGCCCTCTGGGAGATGCGGGTCCGATTGCTCGGACTGGGTCTGGGTCAGGTCTTGCTGACGACCGGCATCGTGACGGTGACAGCGGCATGGTTCGGCCTGCAGCTTCCCGTCGCAATCGCGATCGGAATGGTGTTTGCACTGTCGTCCACGGCAATCGTCATGCAGACTATCGATGAAAAGGCCCTGACCTCAACCCGAGGCGGACGCTCGACCTTTTCCGTCCTGTTGACGCAGGACATCGTTGTCATCCCGATGTTGGCCATCATGCCCCTGTTGGCCATCGATTATGAATCGGCGGCCACAGGCAAAGCGGAAACTGAAGGTGAGCCAGCGGCGGTTGGTGACGGCGAAAGTGCCACGATGGTCGCCGATGTCACATCCTGGGTCGACGCCCTGCCCGGTTGGGGGGTCGCCCTGCTGACGATAGGCGCGGTCGCGGTCATTATTCTGGGCGGCACGTTCCTGACGCGACCGGTTTTCAACTTCGCCGGTCGCGCGCGCCTGCGCGAAATGCACACCGTCGTGACGCTTCTGTTCGTGATCGGTGTCGCAGTCATGATGTCGCTGATCGGGCTTTCTCCCGCGCTCGGTACATTTCTCGCTGGTGTTGTGCTGGCCAATTCCGAATTTCGCCACGAGCTGGAGGCGGATATCGAGCCGTTCAAAGGGCTTCTGCTTGGATTGTTCTTTATAACCGTCGGGGCAGGCATCAGCTTTGAAACCTTCGCTTCGGCCCCTCTGATCGTCCTGGGGATCGTTCTGGGCGTAATGTTGGTCAAAGGCGCCATCCTGTATATCCTGGCTCTCGTTTTCCGTGTGAAGGGGCGAGACCGCATCCTCTTTACGCTCAGCCTCGCGCAGGCGGGGGAATTCGGGTTCGTTCTGGTGTCGGTCGGGGTTCAGGATGGCGTCTTCACGGACAGCGTCTCGTCCATCCTGCTGCTGGCAATTGCCCTGTCGATGCTGCTGACCCCGCTTCTGTTCATCGTCTATGAAAAGCTTGCCGCCCGACAACCCGCAGGCGAGGACGTTCCTGACGATAAAATCGACGAACGGGCCGAAGTTATCATCGCCGGAGTCGGGCGGTTCGGTCAGGTCGTTCATCGCATGCTTCAGGGCGCGGGGCTCCGCACGGTGGTTCTGGACCGGGATATCGAAACGATCCAGTTGCTTCGCCAGTTCGGAATCAAGACTTATATGGGCGACCCGACCAGACCCGAATTGCTGGAAGCTGCTGGACTGAAAACCGCGAAGATTCTGGTTGTAGCAGTCGACAGCCGGGCAGACGCGGTCAAGCTGGTCAAACTGGCGAAAAAGGCTAACCCCGAAATACATATCGTCGCCCGCGCCTATGACAGGGTGCATGTCTACGAGTTGTATCGGGCTGGTGCCGATCAGATCGTTCGCGAGATGTTCGACAGCTCCCTGCGGGTCGGGCGATATGTTCTCGAACAGATGGGCTGGTCGGAAACCGAAGCCCATGAAGCGCGCGAAACTTTTTTCCGTCATGACCGAGAGGCGATGCTGAACCTTGCAAAAGTCTGGAAACCAGGTGTGTCGATCAAGGATAACCCCGAGTATACTGAACAGGCCCGCGCCTATAACAAGGATCTGGAAAGCGCCCTGTTGACTCGTTTCGGCGAAGACCCGGCTACAGCCGATGCTCTTACAGGGAACGGCGACGCAACCTGACCCTTTCGGCCCAGGTCGGCGTTTGACGATCTGGATCGGGTTGTGAATCGGCCACCCCCCGCATCTGATCAAGTAGCGTACCGAACGCGAACGCAATGACTTCAGCTTGGTCGCCACCCCTCGCGTCCGTCATGGTGGCGTCCCGGCACGTTGTTACGACACGGTCGATGGCTTTTGACAGATTGCTGATCTGGTCATGTATCAACTCGCCGTCGGCCAAGGCATCCAGAACGTCGCCGCCGAGTTTCGAAATAGGAGCGAGCGGTTCCTCTAAAGGCGTTTGCCTCAGGTCCTCCGTGCGCTGCATGATCGAATTGAGCAGCCAGATCGCATCGGACGCCGCATCAGCAGCCTGCAGGCGTTGCGTCATGGCACCGTGATCAGCCATCTTGGCGGCCTCGTTTACTTCGCGGGCGGAGCGCAGACTATCACGGGCGGCTTGATGCCCCTTGATACCTGCATCCGGTTTCGCCTGCGTGGCCTTTTCCGAAACGTTGCGCATCGCGTCGGCCATATGGCGCAGGGCCGCCGACAGATGACGTTCGAACCGGGCGGTTGCGGTATCGGGCCAGATCGTCGCCGACACGATCAGACCTGTAGCCACGCCCAGCGCAATAGCGACAAGGCGCGTGATGGAGGCCGTGGTCAGGTCTTCTGTATCGGCGATAGACAGGGCGACCGCGGCGACGACCCCATATGACCACTCCGGCTTGAGCTGGGCAAAGGCGTTTATGATCAGCATCGTGAAAAGAAGCGCGAATGCCGTGCCGAAGCCCGTGGGCAAGACGATCAGGCTGACCAATCCGATCAGCGATCCGATGACCGATGCCGCGATCCGCGTGCGCGCGGCATCTATCGTACCCCCGACACTGGGTTGCAGGATCAGAACCGCCGAAAGTATTGCCACAAAGGCCTCGTCCGAACCGATTGCCCGGATAACGATATAAGAAACCATGGCGGCAATCGCGCTCTGGATCGACAGGCGGGCCGCATCGCGAAGCGTTGCATTATCGTAGTCCAGCCCCATTCGGGCCAGAAATCGGGACAATATTCGAAAAATCTGCATGGTCCTGAACGCGCGTCCTTCGCCGGGGTTCCGGACGCGCGCTCAGGTCAGAGGCCCTTGGCCTGATAGCTTGCCGCAATCCGACCGATCGAGACGATAAAACCCGCTGTCCGGAGGTCGGGAACCGCGTCGCGGGAATGCCAGACTTCGCGCATCGCGCCGTAGGCCGCGCGCATTGTATCGTCGAGACCGGATCGAACGAGTTCCAGTTCACCCGCGCCCCGCAGGTAGTTCTTCTTGAAGTCGTCCGAGAGTGTCCAGGCCACCTCCTTGTTTTTCGACAGCCGCTCCAGCTCATTCACCAGCACATGATGTCGGGCTTCCTCCGCGCGGCGCTGCATTCGACCGAAGCGGATATGGCTCAGGTTCTTGACCCACTCGAAATAGCTGACCGTGACACCGCCAGCATTGGCGTAGAGATCGGGGATGATGACGCAGCCGCGTTTCTGCAAGATGTCGTTCGCCCCGGCTGTGACCGGACCGTTCGCCGCCTCGATGATCAGCGGCGCCTTGATACGGTCGGCGTTCCCTTCGTCGATCACTCCTTCCAGAGCGGCCGGGATCAGGATGTCGCAGTCGATTTCCAGCAACTTGGCGCCGTCGGGCTCATAAGTAGCGCCGGGGAAGCCTTTCACGCCGCCGTTTTCACGAATGTGCAGATGCACCATGTCGACATCGAGGCCGGCTTCATCATGAATCGCGCCGTCGCGCTCGATGATCGCGATGATCTTGGCCCCATCCTCCCGCGACAGGAAGCTGGCGGCATGGAAGCCCACGTTGCCCAGACCCTGAACCACGACCCGCTTGCCGTCGAGCGTGCCGGTCAGGCCCGCGATCTTCATGTCATCGGGGTGACGGAAAAATTCCCGCAGTGCATATTGCACGCCCCGGCCCGTCGCTTCGGTCCGACCGGCGATGCCGCCCGCATTCAGCGGTTTGCCGGTAACGCAGGCATTGCCGTTGATGTCCGTGGTCTTCATGCGTTTGTACTGATCGGCGATCCAGGCCATCTCGCGCTCGCCGGTTCCCATGTCGGGGGCGGGGACGTTCTGACTGGGGTTGATGAGGTCGCGCTTGATCAGCTCATAGGCGAACCGTCGGGTGATCTGCTCCAGCTCATGCGGTTCCCATTGGGTCGGGTCGATGCACAACCCCCCTTTGGACCCGCCGAATGGCGTTTCGACCAGCGCGCACTTGTAGGTCATCAGCGCGGCAAGGGCCTCGACCTCATCCTGGTGGACGGCCAGCGAATAGCGAATACCGCCCTTCACAGGTTCCATATGTTCGGAGTGGACGGAGCGATATCCGGTAAAGGTGTGGATCGCCCCCCGCAGGCGCACACCAAAGCGAACGGTATAGGTCGCGTTGCAGACCCTGATCTTCTCGACCAGCCCGGGACCAAGGTCCATCATACCGACAGCCCGGTCGTACATCGCGTTAACAGAGGCGCTGAAGCCCCCTTGTTGGGTAACCATTGTGTCGTATCCTCCGAAGCTGCGTTGCGTGTGCGCAAAGTTCCATGACCCACGATAGAGGCTGGATCGGGAAACGACACCTCCATTAGGGCAAGATCATATAAATCCTATGAACAATGCCTTGCTTTTTCCTCATTCACGCCCGGCAGACACCCTGATCGGGGGCAATAAAAAGCGGCGCGACTCAGTTTTGTCGTATCTCGTTAACCGTATTAATCTGAGTGGTATCTGCCGTGATCCGCGATTATGAAAACCCGCCCCGCCCAGCCGCTGCCAAGGCTGCCCTCGCCTTCGGACAGCGCGAGGACGGAAGTTTGACGATCTTCGGATTGATGGTTTTCATGTTGATGATGGTCGGCGGCGGGATCGCCCTCGACATCATGCGCTCGGAGCTGAAACGGACCGAACTGCAATATGCAGTCGACCGCGCATCGCTCGCCTCGGCTGGCCTTGACCAGAACCGTGATGCGGAAGCCATCGTGAAAGACTACATCCGGGCGGCAGGCATTGATGAAGAAAGCGTCGAGGTGACGTCCACAGTCCAATCCGATGCCCGCACGGTGGAGGTCACTGGCTCGGCGGACGTGAATAGCCTCTTCATGGACCTTCTGGGCGTGGAAACCCTTCGTCAGCCGGTGCGATCGGTTGCCCTCGAGCGGCGGACCGAACTGGAACTGTCACTGGTCGTGGATATCTCCGGTTCGATGGGGGGCGCCAAGATCGAAACCCTGCGCACCGCCGCGTCGGACTTCGTGGCCGAACTTCTGCGCGGTCGCACCGATCTGACGTCAATTTCCCTCGTGCCCTACAATGACCGGGTGAATGCCGGGTCGCTGGTCGGTGGTGTCTTCGACCTGACCGAAGAGCATCCGTTCTCGAACTGCGTCGTTTTTTCGGATGCGGAATATCGTCGCCTGGATCAGCCCAATGGCTTTCCGTTGCAGCGGATGGGCCATTTCGACTTCCGGACGAGCTATCGCTCGGGGAACTCGCCCGGTCTGGTCGAAAACCCGAACTGCCGCACGGATGAATATGGTGCGATCCTGCCTTGGTCCAACAACGTGACCGAGCTTCAGAACCGTATTTCGGCCCTGCAAGCCGGCAGCTGGACCGCAATGGATCTGGGTGTGAAATGGGGCAGCCTGCTTCTCGACCCTTCGTCGCGCGATGAACTTGCTACCCTGAGCATTGACCCGGACGTCTCCGACGCAGAGCGGGTGAACGCCAACTTCGTCGGACGTCCGGTCGACTATAATACCGATGGCACGCATAAGGTGCTGGTGGTGATGACCGATGGCGTCAACACTCAGCAGTGGGATCTGAAACCCTCCCGCAAAACCGGCGCTTCGGGCATCTATGTCTATCGCGAGCCGCTGTCCGTTGTCTGCGAGAATTACCGTGCCAATGCGACGGTCTACAGTAACGGCAGCCGATCCGACGGCATCTGGCCCGAGGATGTGGCCCTGTGCGAAGGCTGGGTCGATGCCGGTCGCCCCGACCCGGCGGACAACACTCCATTCAATCTCAGCGTGCTGGGTCAGACAATCAGCCTGAACCTGTTCGGTTTGAACGGCAGCGGCTGCGGCACGGTCGGAGATCTGAACGAAGCCCTTTGCCAAGCCTATTACGATGACGATCAGGACAACACCTACGCCGTGCGCTTCTCGGTCTACGACCCCGCGGAAAACGAATACTGGATCGACCATCAGAACCGCTACAGAACATCGGTTTATGGTGGCACCGCCGCGCGGCGTCTGGACTGGGCCGAAGTCTTCGGATCGCTGACCATGAGCTATATTGCAAACGACATCATGCGCGGCATGACCTTCAACACCCGCGTCGACTACTTCTATTCATGGGAAACGACCCATGGGCAGAGAGAGGCCGACACCAACCTGTCGAATATCTGCAAGCAGATCAGGGATCAGGGTGTGGTCATCTATACCATCGCCTTCCAGGCGCCGTCCGACGGCAAGGCCGCGATGCGCGATTGCGCCGGCGACGGTGACGTCTCGATGGGCGATAACTTCCGGGCCCGCTATTTCGAGGTCGAGAACCTCGATATCGAATCCGCCTTCGATGACGTGCTGGCCTCTGTCTCGCGCCTGCGGTTGGATCAATGACACGGCGCGCCCTCCCCCTTGTCGGGCAATTGGCCCGCGCCTGGGGCGTTCTGTCCCGTGCACTCGTCGGACGCTTCGACAACGCGGCCTGCCCCGGCCAATGCGATGCGGAACGGGGTGCCGCCTCGGTCGAATTCGTCCTTCTTCTGCCCGCATTCCTGATGGTCTTCATCTCATCCTTCGAGGCGTCGATCATGCTGACACGTCAGGTGATGCTGGAGCGCGCGGTGGATATCGTCGTGCGCGACATCCGACTGGACACCGGCAGTACGGTCACCCAGGGACAGGTTCGCGCCAAAGTCTGCAATCGGGCGAAAATTCTGCCCGACTGCAGCGAGAACCTGGTGATCGAAATGACCGAAATCGACCAAATTACCTATTCTACGCCCGATACAGATGCTCCTTGCGTGAACCAACTGACTTCGATCGTGCCTCCGTCGCGCTTTGCCGCCAACCGGACCGGTCGGATGATCCTGCTGCGGGCCTGTTATTCGGTGCTTCCGACATTGCCGCTTTCGGTGATGGCGGGGAACCGCACATTGGGCTCGCATCTGGTGAATGACGAAGACGGATCGTTCCGCATGGTGACGTCGAACGCTTTTGTCGTCGAATCGAATTGAGGACGACGCAAATGAAGACCATTCTATCGCGCCTTCGGACCGCCACGCGCCACTTTGCATTCGAAGACCGCGCCTCGCTTTCGATCGAAGCCGCGATCATCCTTCCGGTCATCGCCGCACTCTATGTTGCAGGCTACCAGTATTTCGACGGTTATCGCCGTGAATCGCAGATGTTCAAGGCCAGCTATGCTGTCGCGGATATGCTGTCGCGTCGGCTTAGCCTGCTGAGCCCGCAGGATCTGGATGGTCTGGAAAGCGTCTACGAAACGCTGACCTTCTCGGAAGATGCCAGCTATATGCGCTTCACGGAGGTGCGGCGCACCGACGATGGGCTGGAGGTCGTCTGGTCCTATGCGACCGATGGGCAGCCCGCCTTGACGACAACCCGCCTGCAAAGCTTCCTCGACAAGATTCCGCGCCTCGACAAGAACGAGCGCCTCACTCTCGTCGAAGCCTATACTTATGATTCTCCGTTCTTTTCCGTCGGTCTCGAAGATCGGATCATCCCGAACTTCGTACCAATCAGCCAGAGGTACTCGGCCCGTCTGGCCTTTGCGCCCGGCGAGAACCAGGAAGGCAACACCAGCGTCAACAACAACAACCTCGACTGCGGCACGGAAGTGGTGCTGATCGACGGTGTCCCGCTCATCGGTCTTGGAAACTGTACCGCAGGCTGAGGTCTGCGCCACGCGTGCAGTGTCTCGAATGGCGAAACGCCCCTCCATTCGGGATCGGGCGGCGTCTGGCGTACCGGTGGGTTTCCTGTTCCGCACACGCTCGGGCGACAATCGCCGCCGACGGTCGCCCGCAGGTCCATGATCGCGCTGCGCCCTCTCGACTCTGGCAGGTCGCAGGCCGATATTGCGGCAATGCGCCTGCCCGACAGCTTCCTCGACGATCTTCGCAACCGGCTGAGCCTGTCTCATGTCGTCGGGCGCAAGGTGACGTGGGACATGAAGAAGACGAACCAGGCCAAGGGCGACTGGTGGGCCCCCTGCCCGTTTCATCAGGAAAAATCCGCCAGCTTCCACGTCGACGACCAGAAGGGATTCTACTACTGCTTCGGCTGTCAGGCGAAGGGCAACGTCTTCGGCTTCGTGCAGGAGACCGAGAACGTCGGCTTCATGGAAGCTGTCGAAATTCTTGCAGGCGAGGCCGGGATGCCGATGCCCGCGAAAGACCCGAAGGCCGCCCAGAAGGCCGATCTTCGCACCCGTCTGGCCGAGGTCACCGAAGAGGCCCTGAAATGGTTTCGCCTGCAGCTTGCGACGCAGGCCGCCACGGATGCACGCGCCTATCTGGAACGCCGGGGCCTGAACCGCACCACCCTCGACCGCTTCGAGATCGGGTTCGCGCCCGATGCCTCCGACCTGCTGATGAATGCGCTGACCGACAAGGGCATTCCATTCGACCTTATAGAAGGGGCCGGCCTGGCCGTTCCTGCCGAAGATGGCAACGCGGCCCGCGACCGTTTCATCCACCGGATCATCTTTCCGATCCGCGACCCAAGAGGACGCTGCATCGGGTTCGGCGGTCGGGCAATGAACCCGAATGCCAAGGCGAAATACCTGAACTCGCCCGAAACCGTGCTGTTCGACAAGGGGGCCAATCTCTATAATCTCGGACCCGCGCGCACTGCGGCGGGCAAGGGTCAATCCCTTGTCGTGGCCGAGGGTTACATGGACGTCATCGCCCTGTCGCAAGCCGGATTCGAGGCATCCGTCGCACCGTTGGGCACTGCCGTCACCGAACGTCAGCTGCAGATGCTGTGGCGCGTCACGCCCGAACCGCTGATCGCGCTGGACGGCGACGTGGCGGGACAGCGTGCGGGGCTGCGTGTGGTGGATCTTTCGCTGCCTCTGATCGAAGCGGGTCAATCCCTGCGCTTTGCCATCCTGCCCGAGGGCAAGGACCCGGACGATCTGATCCGCGACGGCGGGCCGAAGGCGATGCAGGCCGTGCTGGACGAGGCCCGGCCCATGCTGTCGCTGCTGTGGCACCGCGAAGTGGTCGGCAAGTCATTCGACAGCCCCGAGCGTCGTGCGATGCTGGACCGCGACCTTCGGGCCGTCGTGCGCCGGATCAAGGACCCCAGCCTGCGACGACATTACGGCGAGGAAATCGCCCGCCTGCGCGCCGAATTGTTCGGACCCGTCGTGCCCCGCGGCGACGGTGGCGGGCTGCGGGGCAACCGCGAATTCGTCTCGACTAAATCCTATGCGCAAAACCGCCCCTTCACGCCCGGCAAACGCTGGCAGCCACCTGCGCAGGCCACGACAACGGCGCGCACCTCGGATCTGGCGGTGGGCAAGACCAGCCCCGACACATTGCTGGAACAGGTCATCCTTGCCGGATTGGCCCTGCATCCGTCGCTGATCGGGGAGTTTTCCGATCTGCTCGAAGCGGGCCACTGGACGCGGGACGAACATCTTTGGCTGGCTCAGGTATTGATTGCACTGGAGCCGCAAATCGGCGCGGAGGCGGCACGGATCACCATTGACGAACGTCTTGGCCACGAAGCCCTTGAAATACTTCTGGCGCAGCGCCATGTCCGCATCTCGCCTCTGACCCGTACCGATGTGGACGGGGCGCGGATGTGCATTCGGGATGCGCTGGCGCGACTTGATGCGCGGCGGGGGGCCGACCGGGAACGCCGGGAGGCGATCGAGGATTTCGAGGACGGAGCCGATGAGGCAATGACCTGGCGGCTGGCGCAGGCCGGGCGCCTTCGTGACAACAGCCAGCGGATGGCACGGAGTGATGACTTGGACGGGGCGGATGAAGTCGGCCTGTCCACCTACTTGCAGGACCTTCTGGACACGAAGGTTTGGGAAAAAGCTAAGAAAAAGTGATTCGGGGTGCGGCTCCGTGCGATTCGCGCTAGTGATTCGCCAGACGAACCATGAAGAATCACTCCTCTGATCGGAGCGCGGCGATGGCCAAAGATACGGACGACGAAAAGCAACAGGATCCGGATGGCGATCACTCGCTCGATATGAGCCAGGCGGCTGTCAAAAAGATGATCGCCGAGGCCCGCACGCGGGGCTACATCACCTACGATCAACTCAACCAGGTTCTGCCGCCCGAACAGGTATCGTCCGAGCAGATCGAGGATGTGATGTCGATGCTGTCTGAGATGGGCATCAACATCGTCGAGGCCGAGGAAACCGAGGACGAGGACGAGGATCAGTCTGGCGGGTCCACTGCCGTAGTCGATGCGTCGAAAAAGGGTGGCGACGTTGCCACGACCGAGGGCGGCGCCGAAAAGCTGGACCGGACCGATGATCCCGTGCGGATGTACCTGCGCGAAATGGGGTCTGTCGAATTGCTGTCGCGCGAAGGCGAAATCGCCATCGCCAAGCGGATCGAGGCCGGTCGCAATACTATGATCCTGGGTTTGTGTGAAAGCCCGCTGACCTTTCAGGCGATCACGATCTGGCGGGACGAATTGCTGTCCGAGGATATTCTACTGCGCGACGTGATCGATCTGGAAACCACATTTGGCGACCAGATGGAGGAGGAGAGCGAGACTGCTGTGGTTGGCACCGCTCCCGTATCTGGGGCAGCTCCGGACGCAGGCGCCAAGCCTGAACTCGATGCCGACGGCAATCCGATTACGGACGCGGATGACGAAGACGACGAAGACGAAGGCGCGAATATGTCGCTGGCCGCGATGGAGGCGGCTTTGAAGCCGCGTGTCCTGGAAACGCTCGACGTGATCGCAAACGACTACATCAAGCTGGCCGAGATGCAGGACCTCCGGATCAGCGCCACGCTGAACGAGGACGATACGTTCTCGAACAAGGCCGAGGACGAGTATCAGAAGCTGCGCTCCGAGATCGTCGAACTGGTCAATGCGCTGCATTTGCACAACAATCGGATCGAAGCCCTGATCGACCAGCTCTACGGGATCAATCGTCGGATCATGTCCATCGACTCGGGCATGGTGAAGCTGGCGGATCAGGCGCGCATCAACCGTCGCGAATTCATCGAGGAATATCGCGGCCATGAACTGGACCCGGGCTGGGTCGATCGCATGACCGAGAAGACCGGGCGCGGCTGGCAGGCCCTGTTCGAGCGGTCGCGCGACAAGGTCGATGAATTGCGCGGCGACATGGCACAGGTTGGTCAATACGTCGGCGTCGACATCAACGAGTTCCGCCGCATCGTGAACCAGGTCCAGAAGGGCGAGAAGGAAGCCCGTCAGGCCAAGAAGGAAATGGTCGAAGCCAACCTGCGCCTGGTGATTTCCATCGCCAAGAAATACACCAATCGCGGCCTGCAATTCCTCGACCTTATTCAGGAAGGCAACATCGGTCTGATGAAGGCCGTCGACAAGTTCGAGTATCGTCGCGGCTACAAGTTCTCGACCTATGCGACCTGGTGGATTCGTCAGGCAATCACGCGCAGCATCGCCGATCAGGCCCGCACGATCCGTATCCCGGTCCACATGATCGAGACGATCAACAAGCTGGTCCGCACCGGCCGCCAGATGCTGCACGAGATCGGCCGCGAACCGACACCCGAAGAACTGGCCGCCAAGCTGCAGATGCCGCTGGAAAAGGTTCGCAAGGTGATGAAGATCGCCAAGGAGCCGATCTCGCTCGAAACGCCGATCGGCGACGAGGAGGACAGCCAGCTTGGGGATTTCATCGAGGACAAGAACGCCGTTCTGCCGCTGGACAGTGCCATTCAGGAAAACCTGAAAGAGACGACGACGCGTGTCTTGGCATCGCTGACCCCGCGCGAAGAACGCGTCCTGCGGATGCGGTTCGGCATCGGTATGAATACCGATCACACCCTGGAAGAGGTCGGCCAGCAGTTCTCGGTGACCCGCGAACGCATCCGTCAGATCGAGGCGAAGGCGCTGCGCAAGCTGAAGCATCCGTCGCGCTCGCGCAAACTGCGTTCGTTCCTCGATCAGTAAGTGAAAAATGAGCCGCGTGCCGCTCAGGTCATCCTATTACCTGAACGGCCAGGTCTCTGGAGCCATAGTCGTATCGCGGACGTTGACCGGTGGGCCCGTCACGACCAATGCCTCGGATCGGATGGCCGAGTATTACACGGCTGAAAGCGCTGCAATCGTGGCACGGGTATACGCCAGTGATTTTGCGCATCTCCGGTATTCGACAGACCTTTCCGAGGCCCGATAGAATTCCCTGGAGCTTTCACGGCTTACACGACAGCGGGAGGAGCGCTCCCGCTGCCGCATGGCAACGCGGTATCTAGTACCTTCCGGACTACTTCTTCCCGTCTTCGAGGATGAACGTCACCATCATGTTGACCTGATAGTGGTCCACCTTTCCGTCCTGGACGCGGACATACTGCTCCTTGACCCAGGCGCTCTGGACATTGCGCAATGTGTCGTTGGCGCGTTCGACACCTAGGGCCACGGCGTCATCGAAGCTCTTCTTCGAGGTAGCGGAAATTTCTGTTACGCGGGCGATACTCATGTTCTGATCCCTTTCAACTGTGTCGGAACAGGTTGCGGGCTCGGCTGTCGTCAGGTCAAGGAAACATGCCGCAACCCGAGTTTGCGCGGACGTCCGCTGCCCGCACGGGGTCCGGCTAGATGCGGAGGCGCATTGGAAGATGCCGCATCGCACTTGCCACACCACCATTAGAACGGCACACTACCCGCGCACCTAGGATTGGTCCCTTGCGCCAGATGTCGCTGGACCGAAGACCCGGAGATCTATCATGCGATGCCCCTTCTGCGGAAATGTCGACACCCAGGTGAAGGATTCACGACCGGCCGAAGATCACGTCGCCATCCGCAGACGTCGGTTCTGTCCGTCCTGCGGGGGCCGGTTCACGACCTATGAACGGGTGCAACTACGCGATTTGGTGGTTATTAAATCCAGCGGCAAACGCGAGGAATTCGACCGTGCCAAGCTGGAGCGCTCGATCCGCATCTCGATGCAGAAGCGGCCCGTCGATCCTGAACGGATCGATCAGATGATTTCCGGCATCGTGCGGCGGTTGGAATCGATGGGCGATACCGACATCAAGTCAACCACGATCGGCGAGATCGTGATGGAAAGCCTCGCCCGGATCGACACCGTGGCCTACGTTCGTTTTGCCAGCGTCTACAAGAACTTCCAGGCCGCAGACGACTTCGAAGACTTCGTTCACGAACTGCGCCCCCCCGCCGACCCGTGATCGACCCCCGCTTCATGGCCCACGCCCTGGGTCTGGCACGGCGCGGTCTGGGCCGGGTCTGGCCAAACCCGGCCGTCGGCTGTGTGATCGAACGGCATGGCGTGATCCTGGGCCGCGCGCGGACCGCCGACGGGGGCAGGCCTCATGCCGAAACACGCGCCTTGGCTCAGGCCGGTGGGGCGGCGCGCGGGGCGACGGCCTATGTCACGCTGGAGCCTTGCGCGCACCATGGCGCGACCCCGCCATGCGCGCAGGCCCTGATCGATGCGGGTATCGCGCGGGTCGTTATCGCCGCTCGCGATCCGGACCCCCGCGTCGATGGGGGCGGCGTCGCGATGCTGAGGGCCGCCGGGATAGAAGTGATTGAAGGCGTTCTGGACAGCGAGGCAAGGTCGCTGCAGCAGGGGTTTCTGACACGCCTCGCGCAGGGTCGCCCGTTTGTTACGTTGAAACTCGCCACCAGTATCGATGGTCGTATCGCGACGGCAAGCGGCGACAGTCAGTGGATCACCGGACCGGAAGCACGGGCTCATGTCCATGCGCAGCGGGCTTGCCACGACGCCGTGATGGTCGGTGCCGGAACCGCACGCAACGACGATCCGCAACTGACAGTGCGCGGAATGGGCGAGGTGCCGCAGCCCGTCCGCATTGTCCTGTCCCGGCGTCTGGACCTGCCTGTCGACAGTGCAATGACCCGTGGCACGGCCCCGGTCTGGATGGTGCACGGCAGCAAAGCGCCAGAAGATCGCCGCGCCGCCTTCGCAGCCAGGGGTGTCAGCCTGATTGCCTGCCCCGCCGGGCCGGGCGGGCATATCGACCTGTCAGCCGCGCTGTCTGAACTGGCCCGGCGCGGACTGACGCGGCTATATTGCGAGGGCGGCGGCACGTTGGCCGCGGCATTGCTGTCCGGAAACCTGGTCGACCGGCTGGATTGCTATACCGCCGGACTGGCCTTGGGGGCCGAGGGCACGCCCGCACTTGGGGCAATGGGGCTCAGCGTCCTGTCCGATGCGCCGCGACTGCGCCTGTCGGAGGTTCGAACGCTGGGCCCAGACATCCTGCACCGCTGGACCGCCGGTTAGACCATCCGGTCAGACTTCGGTGGCGATCTTTTCGGCCAGATCCGTCCGCTCCCACGAAAAACCACCGTCCGCCTCGGGCGCGCGACCGAAGTGACCATAGGCAGCCGTGCGCTGATAGATCGGTTTGTTCAGGCCCAGATGTGTGCGTATGCCGCGCGGCGTCAGATCCATCACCCGATCCAGCGCGCGTTCGATCGCAGGCTCTTCGACCTGCCCGGTGCCATGCGTATCGACATAGATCGACAGCGGCTTCGCCACACCGATCGCGTACGACAGTTGCAGTGTGCAGCGTGTCGCCAGTCCGGCGGCGACCACATTCTTCGCCAGATACCGCGCAGCGTAAGCGGCGGAACGATCCACCTTGGTCGGATCCTTACCCGAGAATGCTCCGCCGCCATGCGGGGCCGCGCCCCCATAGGTATCGACGATGATCTTGCGCCCGGTAAGGCCCGCGTCGCCGTCCGGCCCGCCGATCACAAAGATGCCGGTCGGATTCACGTGCCAGACCGTATCGTCGTGAATCCAGCCGTCGGGCAGAACTTCGCGGATATACGGCTCTACGATGGCGCGAATGTCGGCCTGCGTTTGCGTCTCATGCGCGTGCTGTGTCGACAGGACGATGGACTCGACCGCCACCGGCACGCCGTCTTCATAACGCAACGTCAGCTGCGACTTGGCGTCCGGCAGCAGCGTCGGTTCGGTCCCGTCCTTTCGCACTTCGGCAAGACGGCGCAGCATCGCATGGGCGTAATGGATGGGCGCGGGCATCAGATCGGGTGTCTCGGAACAGGCATAGCCGAACATGATCCCCTGATCGCCCGCGCCCTCTTCCTTCTGGTTGGTCGCGTCCACACCCTTGGCAATATGCGCCGACTGACCGTGCAGAAGATTCGTCACCTCGACCGTGGCGTGATGAAACTTGTCCTGTTCGTAACCTATATCGCGGATGCAATCGCGGGCAATCTGCTCGATACGACCCATGTAGTCGTCCAGCGCCGCCTTGTCGGACAGCCCCACCTCGCCACCGATCACCACGCGGTTCGTCGTCGCGAAGGTCTCGCAGGCGACGCGTGCCTCGGGTTCCTCGGCCAGAAAGGCATCGAGGACGGCGTCCGAAATCCGGTCACAGACCTTGTCAGGGTGCCCTTCGGACACGGATTCCGAGGTGAAGGAATAGTTCTTGCGACTGCTCATGAAAGCGCTCCGATTATGATACCGCGCCCCGTCAGGAAGCCGTTGGGACGGTTGGTGTCTTCGCTAGGTGGGATTGCGAACAAGGGCAACCGGATTCCGGGTCCGGCGCCACAACAGAAAGGGGACCATCAATAACAAAAGCACAAGAACCGCCCAGTCTCCTGTCATGATATACAGTGTCGGGGGCAGCGCGGGCGGCAAGGCTGCGTCGAGGTGCCCGGCCTCTCCCAGTGGCAGCGACCCGAGAATGTTGCCCCGCGCGTCGATGACCGCCGATACCCCGGTATTCGCGGCGCGCAGCAGCGGCAGACCGGATTCGGCTGATCGCAGCCGCGCCAGAGCCAGATGCTGCTGCGGCCCCGCATTGGCTCCGAACCAGGCGTCGTTGGTCAGGTTCAGAATCGCCTTCGGGCGATCTACCTGCCGCAATATCTGGGGAAAGATGGTTTCGTAACAAATCAGGGGCAACACCGTTCCGATTCCCGGCAGGTCCATCAGAACGGGTCCGTCGCCCGGCACGAAGCCACCCGCCAGCTGCGCCGCGAGGGGGCCTAATCCGAACATTTCGAAAAAGCCCTGCAGGGGCAGGTATTCTCCGAATGGAACCAGTCGGAACTTGTCCTGGACCTGGGCGACGTCGCCCCCCTCACCCGTCAGCATCACGACCGAATTCCGCGGTCCGCCATCCTCGCCGTATCGCTGCGCTCCGATGACGACCGGTTTGCCACCCGCCGCCGTGGCGATAACAGGCCGCAGGTCGTCGGAGTATCGCAAAAGCTGTGGCAGAGATGTTTCGGGCCAGACGACGGCATCCGGCGCGCGGCCAAGCGGAGCGGCGGCGGTTTCGGCAAGCCCGCGCTGGAAGAATACGTAAATGAAATCCGGATCCCATTTCTGACTTTGCGGCGCATTCGGCTGCACCAGCCGGATGACCGGCGCATCGTCGGGCACGGCGGGGGCATCCGGCAGGGTCAGTGCCAGACCGAATGGCAGCAGCCATATCGCCACTCCGGATGCCATCCGCACCGGCGTCCGCGCAGCGATCAGGGCAGCCCCCAGAAGCACCATCAAACCCAATCCATGCGCACCGACATAGGCCGATGCCGTAAGGGCAGGCGATCCGATCAGGATGTGCCCCGGCAGGCCCCAGGGAAACCCGGTCAGCACGTAGGACCGCAAAAGCTCGGCCCCCGCCAGCGCCACGCCGACCCCGATAGGCCCGCCCGACAGGCGCATCCCCAGCCAGCCGGCAACCGCCCAGAACAGCCCGAAACCCAATGAGAAACCAAGCAGGGCGAAAGGCGCAAGCCATCCGGTCAGAGCCGCGTCCACCAGGAAAGGTTCGATGATCCAGTTCAGGGCCAGCGCGAAATGGGCCATGCCGAACAACAGACCGGCCAGGAATGGCCAGCGCGCAACCGTGATGGAATATATCCCTACGACATAGCCCGGCAGCGCCAGCCACCACAACTCCCACGGGGCCTGACCCAACGCGGCGGCAAGTCCCGCAAGAACGGGAAGAAGGTGGTGAAGGTGGCGCATTCTCAGGCGGCTTGCGGCATACGAAGGCGCAGACGCTTGATCCGGCGTGGATCGGCATCGACCACCTCGATCTCGGCACCCGATGGGTGGGGAATAACCTCGCCACGCTCGGGCACGCGCCCGGCCAGCATGAACACCAGCCCGCCCAGCGTATCGACCTCTTCCTCATCCTCGGGCTCGACCAGCCGGAAGCCGATCTCGTCCTGAAAATCGTCGATGGGCGTGCGGGCCAGCGCCAGATAGCAACCGGTCTTCTCCTGCCGCCAGAACTTGCCTTCTTCCTGATCGTGCTCGTCCTCGATCTCGCCGATGACCTGTTCGATCAGGTCCTCCAGCGTCACCAGACCGTCGACGCCGCCATATTCGTCGATCACCAGCGCCATATGGATGCGCTGCGTCTGCATCTTGGTCAGCAGCACGCCGATGGGCATCGACGGCGGCGCATAGATCAGCTTGCGCAGCAGGGGGCGCATGTCGAACGCCTTGTCGCGATCACCGTTGAATCCGTGGTTCAGCGCCAGATCTTTCAAATGGATCATGCCCAGCGGCTCGTCGAGCGTATTCTCGAACACCGGCAGGCGCGTCATCCCGGACTGGCGGAATTTGGCAACCAGATCCGGCAGCGAGATATCGACCTGCACGGCCACCACCTCGGCGCGCGGGATCAGCACATCATCCAGCCGCTTCAGCCGAAGGTTCAAAAGGCCAGGCATCGGACGCGCTGTCGCCACGTTATCGGCTCGCAACTGTGGATCGGGCATCAAACCACCGAAAACACGCGCCATGAATCCCGGACGTGCACCGATATGCCCGTCGCTTGCTGTATTTTCGTCCTGCGCGCCCGGCGCGGCGCTAGACGATCCGTCGTTGTCCATCGGACCCGGTGGCCCCTTCCTGTTGATGCGAAACATCGCTTCGCGCATGTCGTATCATTCCCTACCAGACGCATAGGGATCGGGGAAACCCAATCCGGCAAGGATTTTAACTTCGAGCGCTTCCATGCGCGTCGCCTCCGCATCGGTCTTGTGATCGTGCCCCAGAAGATGCAGCGTGGCATGGATCAGCAGATGAATGACATGGGCTTCGAATGGCTTGTCCTGCTCGGCAGCTTCTTGCCTGCAAGTATCGAAGGCGATTGCGATATCGCCCAACTCCGGATCATCCGGCACCTTGCCGGGCATGCGGTCCCCGGACGGCCAGCTCAGCACGTTGGTCGGCACGGGCTTGCCGCGAAAGTCCGCGTTCAACACGGCGATGCGCGTATCGTCGCAGCCCATGACCGCGACCTCGAAATCGCCGGTCAGGTCCGATCCGCGCAGTGCTGCGGGAATGGCAATCTGCGCCAGACGTTCCAGATCGATCCAGCGCGCGTCTTCGACGATCACGTCGGCGATCATGCCCCGATAAATCCCCAGCCATCGGGTGTGAACCCGAAACGCAGCGCCGCCTCGGTGCAGCGACGCTCCTCGGCATGGATCGTCTCGGGCGTCAGTGACATGACACCGGTCTGCACTTCGATTGCCTCTTCCGGGTCATCTTCATCCTCGGGGTCGGCCTCGTAATGTTCGACATCGTATCCCGCGTCTTCCAGCCAGCCCATGAATTCTGTCGCATCCGCACCGTCACCAGCCCGGAAATGCAGGTCCAACTGGCCCTGATGCGGCAGGTCGTGCTGCGCCGACATCTCCGCCCAGAGCGCCTCCGTCGCGGCTTTCTGCGCGGCATAATCAAAGCTCATCGCGCGTAATCACGCGGCGCGGCGCGCTCGGCTTCGCGTCGCGCATCATCAGCCTCGTAGGCGGTGATGATCTTGGCGACCAACTGGTGACGCACGACATCGGTGGCGGTGAAGTAATTGAAACTGATCCCCTCCACCCCTTCCAGAATAGCCTCCGCATCGCGCAGACCCGACTGAACACCGCGTGGCAGATCGACCTGCGACCGGTCGCCGGTGATCGCCATGCGCGACCCCTGCCCCAGACGCGTCAGGAACATCTTCATCTGCATGGTCGTCGCGTTCTGCGCCTCGTCCAGAATGACGAAGGCATTCGACAGCGTGCGCCCCCGCATGAAGGCCAGCGGCGCGATTTCGACCCGCTTGTCCTCGCGCAGTTTCTGCAACTGCTTGCCGGGCAGAAAATCATTCAGCGCATCATACAGCGGCTGCATGTAGGGATCGACCTTCTCGTCCTGTGTGCCGGGCAGGAAGCCCAGCTTTTCGCCCGCCTCGACGGCGGGCCGTGTCAGGATGATCCGGTCGACTTCGCCGGTGATGAATTTCGACACCGCGACCGCGACCGCGATATAGGTCTTGCCCGTTCCCGCCGGGCCGATCCCGAAGGTCAGTTCGTTCTCCAGAAGGTTGCGGGTATAGGCTTTCTGCGCCTCGGTCCGCGGCTCCATCGTCTTCTTGCGAGTGCGGATTTCCAGTTTGGGACCGGCGAACATCTCGGTCTGATCGCCCTGACGCGCGCCATCGTTCTCTTCCTCGGCGCGCAGACGGATCAGACCGTCGATCGCGCCCATATCGACCTGTTTACCCGATTCGAGCCGGGAGTAGAGCGCATTGAGCACCCGTTCCGCCTCGGGGGCCGCTTCGCCATGCACGGCAAGCGCATTGCCGCGATGGACGATTTGCACGCCCATTAATTGTTCGATCTGAGAGAGATGGGCACCGCCGGGACCGACCAGGTCGATCATCAGGCGATTGTCGGGGAAGTCCAGCTGGACGGCGATTTTGTCTTCGGGGGCAAGCAGAGTGGCCAAGCACGCATCCTTCTAGGGAGTATCAACAGCGGCGATCGCAAAAGGGTGCCCCGAACACGATGGAGCCGCAAGGGAACGTCGGTGGCATGAGCGCGATTTCAACCCCGAATGTAACAGGGCCGCGACGTTTCCGCAGCGACCCCTTCATTGGCACCCGAAAGCAACAGTCAAATTCCGTCGCTGACGTCCTGTCCGCCACGGAACGGACCGGTCACATATTCCGGCGGAGCCGTGTTGCGGCCACAGACCTGACGTCCGGTGCGCGGGTCGTAACGGGCCGAAAGATATCCTTCCACGCCGTCGTCTATCAGCCAATGTTCACAGCCGCGCGGGTCAACCCAGATACCCGGCGAAAGGTCCTGCAGGGACGAACGACCGATCAACCCGCGGTCGATGGTCTTGTCGCCGGTGTTGTCCGATTCGCATGCGGACAGCGTGATGAACACCGCACCTGCGGCGGCGATACGAAGAATGCTCATGTCAGTGTTTCCCCCGGTGCGTCTTTGGCGGTTGATTGCATACGGGAACACCAAGCTCTGTCACATGCGGCGTCATGAAGCCTTCGACACCATCGTCCATGACCCAATGTTCGCATCCGTCTGGGTCAGTCCAGATCGTGGGCGTGTAGCGTTCGGCCTGAATGCGCCGCTCGGTCGTCGGCTCGGGAATCGTGCGCCCCTTCATCCAGACGCCGCGCCCGGTCCGGTCGCGTACGAAAGTATAGATGTTGCCACGCGAATCCGCGCCGACATCACCGATATTCTGCGCCATCGCGGGGGCTGCTGCGACCTGCAGCGCAGCCATACTCAGAAAGGCCATCGCCATCCTGAATGTCTTCGATCCGTCCCGAGCCACACTGAGCCTCCCATATCGTTCCGTCAGAATATCGCGCGACTCACCCCCACGAATCCGACGTCACGATTGCGAAAGACAGAACGGACGGTGGCAGCCGCTGGCTCGCAGACTATCAAATGCGGCGCGCCTGCAAAGCCCCATTACTACATATTGCGGTTTATTAGGGCCGAACCCCAATTTTTTCGTCCCCATATCCGCTTTTCTCGGGACAATTCCGGCTATCCCGGCCTTTCGTCTCCGGAGCGAGCAAAATGCGCCATAATAGATGTCAAACCTCTTCGAGAGCGCTAGTCTGACCGATATGCGACGGTCTTTCGCGCGGGGTGACTCGTGAACCGGGGGGTTCGGGCCGACGCATGTGTTTGCCATAACCTTCACAGGATAACGTCATGAAAACTCTAACTGCCGCGCTTACCGTTGCCGTGATGCTTCCGGCATCGGCTGCCTTCGCGCATCAGGGCCACGGCTACAAAGTCCGCCACGCGACCCCGCAAGTGCAGCCCCTTAAGGTGCGCGTCAGCTGCCAGCGCTTCTTCAGCGATGAAGTCATCTGGGACCGGCCCAATGGCGTCTTCATCGATGATCTGCGGGCTGCGGGCTACAACCCGTCCGACTCTCAGTCGATCGCCACGTCGGTCTGCCGCGATGAACGTCTGGTCAATAATCCCGAAGGGCTGGGCGACAAGATGCGCGAAATCCTCGCCTCCAATCCGCCCCGTCGCTGAATCGGGTTTGTGCATTCGGGTGCGGGTCCGTCAACGGCCCGCACCCGTCAGATCAGGACACCGGCCAGCGAATTGGTCTTGGCTTCAACGATGCGGACCCGCGCGACCTGCCCCAGCAAGGTATCGGGCGCATCGGCGTGAACCGCCTGTAAATACTCGGATTTGCCGATCAACTGACCGGGATTGCGCCCTGCCTTCTCGAACAGGACCTCCGTTTCGCGCCCGACCATCGCGTTCTGCGTCTCGTGCTGCTGCTGAGTGATCAGCGTCTGCAGACGATGCAGACGGTCGACCGCGATGTCCTGCGGAACGTCTTTCCTCTCGGCGGCGGGCGTGCCGGGGCGCGCCGAATACCGGAAGGAATAGGCCGCTGCATAATGCACCTGCCGCACCAGATCCATCGTCGCCTCGAAATCCGCTTCGGTCTCGCCCGGAAAGCCGACGATGAAATCGCCCGACATCGCCAGATCGGGCCGCACCGCCCGCAGCCGCTCAAGGATCGCCAGGTATTCCGCCGCCGTATGCTTGCGGTTCATCGCCTTCAGAATCCGGTCGCTCCCCGACTGCACCGGCAGGTGCAGATAAGGCATCAGCTTGGCGCAACGCCCGTGCGCCGCGATCAGATCATCGCTCATGTCGTTGGGATGCGACGTCGTGAACCGAATACGCGCCAACCCTTCGATCCCGTCCAGCGCCCAGATCAGATCGGCCAGCGACCAGGTTCGGCCATCCGGACCGACCCCGTGATAGCCATTCACGTTCTGCCCCAGCAGGGTGATTTCCCGTACGCCGCGCGCCACCAGATCGCGCGCCTCGCCCAACAGACGCTCGACCGGGCGGCTGACCTCGGCACCGCGTGTATAGGGCACGACGCAGAACGCGCAGAACTTGTCGCAGCCTTCCTGCACAGTCAGAAACGCGGTCGGCCGCGCGGCACTGCGCAGTTTCGGCAGAAGGTCGAACTTGTCCTCCTCCGGCATCTCCGTATCCAGCGCCTTCTCGCCCGCATCGACCTTGCGCATCATCGCTGGCAGCCGGTGATAGGTCTGCGGACCGACGATCAGATCGACAAGTGGCTGACGGGCCATGATCTCCGCGCCCTCGGCCTGCGCAACGCAACCCGCGACCCCGATCTTGAGGTTCGGATTGGCCTCCCGCAGCGGTCGCAAGCGGCCAAGGTCGGAATAGACCTTCTCGGCGGCCTTCTCGCGGATATGGCAGGTATTCAACAGGATCAGATCGGCCTCCTCGGGCCGGTCCGTCACCTCATATCCTTCCGGCCCCATCGCCTCGGCCATGCGCTCGCTGTCATAGACGTTCATCTGACAGCCATAGGTCTTGATGTGCAGCTTCTTCGGCGCGCTCATGGCAGGGGTCTCCGCGGGGGTACGAGTTGCGCCAATACCGCAGGCCCGCAGCTACCGCAACGCGGCCCCGTTGCGGCCTTGGTAACTTTGCGGGAAGGTGCGCGACGAACGGGCAGGCGGGCGCACTGGATGGACTTTACCTCGACCGAGGATCTGACGGCCCGCGCCGGTGCTCTCGGCACGGGTCCTGCCCTGATGCTGATCTGCGAGGACGACTGCGAAATCGCCAGCACAGTCCGGCATCACTCCGATGCCGGGTTCCGGCAGATCGTGCTGGCCGTGCCCCCCGGCATCACCGTGCCCCCGGCCCTGCCCGAAGGTGTGCATCGCCTGACCCTGGACCGACGCCCCGACGACATGGCGACGACCTGCGTGAACGCCCTGATCGCCGGTCGACCCGCCGGGGCCTGGACCGGATACGTCCATAACGCGGAATACATCTACCATCCGTTTGCCGAAACGCGCCGCATCGGCGAAGCCCTCGCCTTCTGCGCCGAAGAACGCCGCGATGCCGTGCTGACCTTCGTGGTCGATCTCTATTCCGGCACGCTGCAGCGGGGTCAGAACGGTGTCGATCCGAACGATGCCTGGATGGACGAGGCAGGCTATTTCGCACTGGCCCGCTGGAGCGAGGACGGCCCCGTCGACCGGCAGCTCGACTTCTTCGGCGGCCTGCGCTGGCGGTTCGAGGAACATATCCCGTGGGAACGTCGCCGCATCGACCGTGTGTCGCTGTTCCGCGCCAAAAAGGGTCTGCGCCTGCTGCCCGACCACCGCCTGTCGGACGAGGAAATGAATACCTACGCCTGTCCGTGGCATCATTCGCTGACCGGCTGCGTCGCGTCCTTCCGCGCCGCCAAGGCGCTTGCTACCAATCCCGGTTCGCGCGCGGCAATCAAGGCATTCCGCTGGGATGGCTCGATACGCTTCGACTGGCAGGCACAACAGTTGATCGACCTGGGCCTGATGGAACCGGGGCAGTGGTTCTGACGGCACGCTCCGGCACCCATGGCGTCCCGACCTTGACCAGACCTCGCAGGCCACCCTGCCCGTCCCTTGCCCGGTTCGCCCTGTCCGGCCGGGCAAACGGCCGCCAGACAAAAACGCGCGCCCCCATCTCCGGGGACGCGCGCCACTCCTCATCTGCGAGGGTCAGTCTTGGGGACGTTCAGACCTCGACAGTCTCGGAGGTTCCTTCCAGTGCGGGCCGCTTCGGCGCGCCCGACTCGATCTCGATCCGGCGGGGCTTCAGGGCCTCGGGGACCTGACGCTCCAGATCTATATGCAGCATGCCATCGGCATGGCTGGCACCCGTGACGGACACGTGATCGGCAAGCTGGAACGACTTCTCGAAGGCACGGGTGGCGATGCCACGATGCAGATAGGTCGGCTTGGTCTCGGTCTCGGCCTTGCGGGCAGTCACGACAAGCTGGTTTTCACGCGCTTCGATCGACAGCTCGTCTTCGGCGAATCCGGCCACGGCAATCGAAATCCGGTAATCGTTCTCGCCCAGCTTTTCGATGTTGTAGGGCGGATAGGTCGTCGCCGTGTCGGCGGTCATCGCGCGGTCCAGCTGATTGGCCATGCGGTCGAAACCGACGGTGGCGCGATAAAGGGGGGTCAAATCTAGGGTTCGCATGTCATGCATCCTTGCTTCAAGCGATACGGGACGGTCCCCTCCGGGATGGACAGGGACCGGGTCTGCTGATGCCGGACCCTGTTCAGGCATCCGACACAGAAAAATCTGGGGATCGGACGTAATCGCTTCAAGGGGGGCCGCTGAAAATCCTGACCCCAAAGCCGATCAGGTGCCCCTGCCCGTTTTCTGCTGCAAGGTATCGATCCGCTTCGACGCCTCGGCCTTGGTCAGATCCGGGTCAAACGTCTCGCCCGCCTCTTCGCACAGCGTCTTGAGATAGCTGGCCTGTGCGCCGGTCATCTCCTCGTCACCCGTGGTCCAGTCGTCCGGATCTTTCTCGGCGTTGCCTGGGGCGTCGGTTTTCGGGGTATCGGTCGTCCTGGTCATGGGAACCTCTTCTGGTTGAAGTTCCCTTAACGTTCTTGTTGCGGCCCCGGTTCCCTTCCCGATCTCAGGTCGGCTCGATCAGGTCCCAGCGCGTGCCGAACGGGTCGCGCCAGACAGCCACCTTGCCATAGCTTTCGCTGCGCACCGCTTCTTCGAACACGCCACCTGCCTTCTCGATCTTCCTGGCATCGCGGGCAAAGTTCGTGGTCTTCAGGAACAGGCCGACCCGGCCCCCGAACTGCTGCCCGATGGCTGCGACCTGCGCATCCGTGTCGGCGCGTGCCAGGACCAGGCTTATCGGACCGCAGCGCACCGTAATCCAGCGCTTACGTCCCTGGTCGATATCCTCGACCAGTTTGAATCCAAGCCCGTCGACAAAGAAGGCCAGGCCCTTGTCATAGTCGGGCACGAGATAAGCGAAGGCGCCCAGCTTCATTCGCGTCGCCCCCCCGCAAACCGCTCGGCCCAGCCTTGGCGGGTGGCATCGTCGATCTTGGCAAACAGGACTTCCGGCACCGTGAACGCATGACCGGGGGCCAGCACGCGCACCGCTGCATCCACGTCGTCGGGCCAGGCATCGTCCTCGGTCTGCATACCCGCCAGCATTGCCGCAGCCGCATCCGGAATGAACGGGCGCGACAAAACGGCGTAGAGCCGGATCAGGTTCAGCGCCAATCGGATCTGCGCCGCCGCCTGTTCAGGATCGGTCTTGAACGTGGCCCAGGGTGCGGCCTCCTGCAGGTATTCGTTCCCCGCGACCCAGATCGCCCGCAACTCCGCCGCCGCCTTGCGGATTTCGATGGCGTCCATATGCCTCTCATAGGCGCGGATGCGCGTCGTCAGCGTGTCGATCAACGCCGTCTCCGCCGCGCCCCAGTCGCCACCCCCCGGCACCGCCTCGCCGAACTTCGAGCGGCAGAACTTGGTGACCCGGCTGACGAAATTGCCCAGCACGTCGGCCAGGTCCTTGTTCACGTCGGTCTGGAATGCCTCCCAGGTGAATTCGGTATCCTGATTTTCCGGCGCATGGCTCAGCAGCCACCAGCGCCAGTAATCCGACGGCAGGATCTCCAGGGCCTGATCCATGAACACGCCGCGCCCTTGCGACGTGCTGAACTGTCCGCCGTCGTAATTCAGATAGTTGAACGCTTTCAGATAATCGACCGTCTTCCAGGGCTCGCCGGACCCCAGCAACGTCGCCGGAAAGCCCAGCGTGTGGAACGGCACATTGTCCTTGCCCATGAACTGAACATAGCGGACGTCTTCGGCACCTTTATCCTTGCGCCACCAGCGCTCCCAATCGCCGCCAGTCGCATCCGCCCATTCGGCGGTTCCGGCGATGTATTCGATGGGCGCGTCGAACCAGACATAGAAGACCTTGCCCTCCATACCGGGCCAGGGCTCATCGCCGCGCATCACCGGAATGCCCCAGTCCAGATCGCGGGTGATGCCGCGGTCCTGCAACCCGTCGCCGTCGTGCAGCCATTTCTTGGCGATCGACGTCGTCAGCACCGGCCAGCCGTCCTGGCTGTCGATCCATGCATCCAGCCGGTCCTTCAACTGCGACTGCTTCAGGAACAGGTGCTTGGTCGACCGCACCTCCAGATCGGTGCTGCCCGAAATCGCCGAACGCGGGTCGATCAGGTCGGTCGGTTCCAACTGCTTGGTGCAATTCTCGCACTGGTCCCCCCGCGCCCGCTCGTATCCGCAATTCGGGCAGGTCCCTTCGACATAACGGTCCGGCAGAAACCGTCCGTCCGCATTGGAATAGACCTGCTTCGACGAGCGCTCCTCGATCAGACCGGCCTCGTCCAGCTTGCCCGCGAAATGCTGCGTCAGCTTATGGTTCTGCGGGCTGCTGGATCGTCCGAAGTGATCGAACGACAGGCGGAAACCATCGGCCAGATCCTTCTGCACCTGCCACATCTCCGCGCAGTATTCCGCGACCGGCTTGCCTGCCTTCTTGGCGGCCAGCTCCGCCGGGGTGCCATGTTCGTCGGTGGCGCAGATGAACATCACCTCGTGCCCCCGCGCACGGGCATAGCGGGCATACAGATCGGCGGGCAATTGCGAACCGATCAGGTTGCCGAGGTGCTTGATGCCATTGATGTACGGAATGGCCGAAGTGATGAGCGTGCGCTGCATGTGGTTCTCTCGATAGGTCGAAAGGCTTCTAGGCGCGCGACATGGGCCTCGCAAGCCGGGAGCGTGGCGCCAGGCCCGTCATACCGTGGTAATACCTTCGTATGCACCGTCGTAATATGTCGGATTCAGACCGGCAAACGGCGTCAGGTGAACTGTTCCCGCAGCAGCCGTTCCTCCAGCCCGTGTCCCGGATCGAACAGCAGGCGATGACAGATCGCCGGTTCGCTGGCGACTTCGACGGATACGACATCGCGCACCGAATGCCCGTCCGCCTCGGCCATCATCGGCCGTTTATCGGGGGTCAGTACGTCGAACCGGACCCTGGCTTCCTGTGGTAAAAGCGCGCCGCGCCAACGCCTTGGCCGGAACGCCGACATCGCCGTCAGCGCCAGAACGCCGGACCCGATCGGCAGGATCGGACCGTGCGCGGAGTAGTTGTAGGCCGTCGATCCCGCCGGCGTGGAGACCAGTGCGCCGTCGCAGACCAGTTCTTCCATCCGCACCCGGTCGTCGACCGTGATCCTGAGCCGTGCTGCCTGCGGCCCTGCCCGCAGCAACGAAACCTCGTTTATTGCCAAAGCCTCGACAATTTCCCCATCGGAACGAGTGGCTTGCATCCGAAGCGGGTTGATGACCGCCTCCTCGGCCCGCGCCAGGCGACCCGTCAGGCCGGTCTCGCGGTAGTCGTTCATCAGGAACCCGACTGTCCCCCGGTTCATGCCATATACGGGCGCTTCGACTGCCATCGTTGCATGCAACGTCTCCAGCATGAACCCGTCGCCCCCCAACGCCACAATGACCTGAGCATCCGCTATATCCGTCTGGCCATAACGGTCCGTCAGCCGCTTCAAAGCGAACTGCGCCTCGGACGTGTCCGAAGCGACAAAGGCGATATTCTTGGCGCGCGGCATTAAAGCCCCCGATGGTTCCGGCACAGGGTTGTCGTGCGCGGATCGGAAAGGCAAGGCGCGCATCGGCGTCGCGGGGAACCCCCGAAGCGCCGCATTGGCGGCTTCAAACCAGACGCGAGGCGGCGTATGACGCCTGCAACCTGCCCAAAGGAGCCGTGCCATGAACGCCCCCCACCGCGACCCGACCTTCTTTACCGCCACCCTGACCGACACCGACCCGGAGATCGCCGAGGCCATTCGCCTGGAGCTCGGACGTCAACGCGACGAGATCGAACTGATCGCATCCGAGAACATCGTCAGCCGCGCCGTGATGGAAGCGCAGGGCAGCGTCATGACGAACAAATACGCCGAGGGCTATCCGGGTCGCCGCTACTACGGCGGCTGCCAATATGTGGATATCGCGGAAAATCTCGCCATCGACCGAGCCAAGGAATTGTTCGGTTGCAACTTCGTCAACGTCCAGCCGAATTCAGGATCGCAGGCCAATCAGGGCGTGTTCACCGCCTTGTTGAAACCCGGCGACACCATTCTGGGCATGTCGCTTGATGCGGGTGGTCACCTGACCCACGGCGCCAAGCCGAACCAGTCGGGTAAATGGTTCAATGCCATTCAATACGGCGTCCGCAAGCAGGACCTGACCCTGGACTACGATCAGGTGCAGGAGTTGGCGACCGAGCATCAGCCGAAGATGATCATCGCAGGCGGCTCGGCCATTCCGCGCATCATCGACTTTGCCCGGATGCGCGAGATTGCAGACAGCGTCGGTGCCATCCTACTGGTGGACATGGCGCATTTCGCGGGTCTGGTGGCCTCGGGTCACTACCCCAGCCCCTTCCCGCACGCCCATGTCGCGACCACCACGACACACAAGACCCTGCGCGGCCCGCGCGGCGGCATGATCCTGACCGACGACGAGACCATCGCGAAAAAGGTCAATTCCGCGATCTTCCCCGGAATTCAGGGCGGCCCGCTGATGCATGTCATTGCGGGCAAGGCCGTGGCCTTCGGTGAAGCGCTGCGTCCGGGCTTTAAGGACTATCAGCTCCAGGTGATCGAGAACGCGCAGGCCTTGGCCGATCAGCTGATGAAAGGCGGCCTCGACATCGTTACCGGCGGCACCGACACGCATCTGATGCTGGTCGATCTGCGCCCCAAAGGCGTCAAGGGCAATGCGACCGAGGCCGCGCTGGGACGCGCGCATATCACCTGTAACAAGAACGGCATTCCGTTCGACGATGAAAAGCCGACCGTTACCAGTGGCATTCGTCTGGGGTCACCTGCGGGGACCACGCGCGGGTTCGGCGTTGATGAGTTCCGCGAAATCGGCGACCTGATCGTCGAGGTGGTCGATGGATTGGCCGCGAATGGACCGGATGAGAATGCGGAGGTCGAAGAAGCGGTTCGCACCAAGGTGCAGGCGCTGTGCGACCGGTTCCCGATCTATCCGGGCCTGTAAGACGCGACTTACACTTGATCTCGGAATACCGTGCTGCGCCATCGGGCAGCGCGGTATTGTCCTGCCCGACACAAGCGCCGCGCGGCGATTGAAAGCCTCGGGACGACCGGATAACCCTTCTGCAAGGACAGCTTCATGCAGGGTGGGACAATGAAGAAAGTATTCGGATCGGCGGCCGAGGCACTCGACGGGCTTTTGCAGGACGGGATGTTCATTGCTGCCGGCGGCTTCGGGTTGTGCGGCATCCCGGAATTGTTGTTGCAGGCGATCAAGGAGGCCGGGACCAGGGACCTGACGTTCGCATCCAACAACGCGGGCGTCGACGACTTCGGCATCGGCATCCTGTTGCAGACGCGGCAGGTGAAGAAGATGATCTCCTCCTATGTCGGAGAGAACGCCGAGTTCATGCGCCAATACCTGTCCGGCGAGCTGGAGCTGGAGTTCAACCCGCAAGGCACCCTGGCCGAACGGATGCGGTCGGGCGGCTGCGGCATACCCGGCTTTTATACCAAGACCGGCGTCGGCACGGTCATCGCGGACGGCAAGGATCACAAGGATTTCGACGGCGAGACATATATCCTGGAGCGCGGGATCGTTGCCGACCTCAGCATCGTCAAGGCCTGGAAGGCGGATGCGACGGGCAATCTGGTGTTCCGCAAGACCGCGCGCAACTTCAATCCGCCCGCCGCGATGTGCGGCAAGATCTGCGTAGCGGAAGTCGAGGAGATCGTGCCGACCGGATCGCTGGACCCCGACGGCATCCACCTGCCGGGCATCTATGTGCATCGGATCGTGCAGGGCGAGCACGAGAAACGGATCGAACAGCGCACCGTGCGCGCCAAGAAGGAGCCTGTCTGATGGCCGACGCGATCAAGGGTTGGGACCGCAACCAGATGGCCGCACGGGCGGCGCAGGAACTGCAGGACGGTTGGTACGTCAATCTCGGTATCGGGATTCCGACACTGGTATCGAATTACATCCCCGACGGGATCGAAGTGACGCTGCAATCGGAAAACGGCATGCTGGGCATGGGTCCGTTCCCGATCGATGGCGAAGAGGACGCCGATCTGATCAACGCGGGCAAGCAGACCATTACCGAACTGCCGCAGACCGCATATTTCGACAGCGCGCAAAGCTTCGGGATGATCCGGGGCGGCAAGATCGCGATGGCGATCCTGGGCGCGATGGAGGTGGCCGAGAACGGCGATCTGGCGAACTGGATGATCCCCGGCAAGCTGGTCAAGGGGATGGGTGGCGCGATGGATCTGGTGGCAGGCGTCGGCCGCGTGGTGGTGGTGATGGACCATGCCAACAAGCACGGACAGTCGAAGGTGCTGCGCGAATGCACACTGCCGCTGACCGGCAAGGCGGTGGTCGACCGGATCATCACCAACCTGGGCGTACTGGATGTCGTCGACGGTGGCTTGCGCATCGTGGAACTGGCCGATGGCGTAAGCGAGGCTGAACTGCGTTCCCTGACAGACGCAACGCTGGTCTGAGCGGATGGTGCGACTATCGGGCGAGATCACCCGCGAAGACGGCGAAAGCGGCGGGCGCTGGGTCTATCGCGCGGACGGTGCCGGGGCCGAGATGACCTATTCGCGGCTGGGCACGTCGAAGATCATCGTCGACCACACCGGGGTGCCGGATGCGTTTCGCGGACAGGGTGTCGGGCTGGCGCTGGCCGAACGGATGGTTGCCGACATGCGCAGCGAGGGGATGCGGGTGATCGCGCTCTGCCCCTTCGTCAAGGCGCAGGCACAGCGGCATCCGGACTGGGCCGACGTCATCGAATAGGATGGGACCCCAACGGTGCGATACGGATCAGGAGCCGGTGAGTGTCGGATTGAAAACGCACCCGTCACCGGGCAATTCGGGCGGCGTGCTGCACATCATGCGCGCGACGTTCCAGGCAGCCAGCACCTTGGGTACATAGGCGCGGGTTTCGTTAAAGGGCGGCACGCCTTCGTGGCGGCGCACGGCCCCCTCGCCGGCATTGTAACCGGCCAGCGCGAGGACCGGATCGTTCCCGAACTCCTCCATCAGCCAATCCAGATAGGCGACACCCGCGCGGATGTTCTGAGCCGGATCCCTGGCATCGGTAATGCCGAACCGTTCAGCGGTAGCGGGTATCAATTGCATCAGCCCGGTCGCGCCCTTGTTGGATACCGCGGTGACCCGACCACCCGATTCAACCGAGATCAGCGCCAGCACCAGCGCGGGCGACACCCGTGTTCCGACCGAGCGTGCCAGGATTTCGGGACCATGCAGCTTGGCGATAGCCTGAAGCTGCGCAAGCGACGGGGCAAGGATGCCACTGCCGTCCGGGGGGCGGGCAGCTACCTGTGCTGCCTTGAGAAAACGGCCCGGCGTCGGCGCGATGGTGGGCGATATGGCAGACCAGAACCAGGTCTGCGGGTCGCCGCGCCCGACTTGCGGATTTGACGGGGGCGTACGCGCAACCGCTACGTCCGGGTCCTGCGGCCTGTCGGGGCGCGGGGCAGACTGGGCGTCGAACGTCTCCTGCTCGATCTGGATATTGATGCGGTTCGTAGTCCCAGCCTCGGGCGGACGCACGCGTTTGAACGTGAACTGGGCGTTCGCCTGCGTCGCCGGCAGCGCAAGAAAGAGAGCACCCGCAAGAGCGAGGGAGATAATCGGCTTCATGTCTGGACTGCCCGACCGTTGTGTCGTTGTTATTGCGGGCATCCTGCCATTTTTGTGCCCCGCCTGTCATTGCGCCTGCATGAAATCGTGCCCGCCCTGTGACAATTGCCGCGCGCAGGTCATCGCTGGACGTCCAGCAACACCGGAATAACACGCCCCGGCCCTGCTGTTGTCGCCTGGCATCGCTAAAAAGAGCGTAAATACGCCATTGTCCCCACTTTGAACGAAATGCGACACGATCTCGCCTCAATTGCCCGACATACCGATCACATCTTATGACGCGGGCGACGGCAGACCGCCCCGGCATGGATCAATAACAAGCACCGGAACATCCGGGCAAGGACCGTGGCAATCGAGCAAGTCCCCACCGATCCGTTGGCAGGCGGACCGGACAATGAGGGAAACGCCACGACATTCCATCGGTACCAAGAGCCGAGGGACAGGGGGTCGTGCTGGCAGGCGCGGCCCCTACTCTTTCCGATCTGATGAGATCCGCGGATCGGTTTGCAGGACGTGACTGGAGCATGCGGTCCCTTCACCGCGATAGGACCAATGTGCCTGGCCACGTCCGTGAAGGCGGGCACTCCAAGGCAGAATTTGCCGTAAGGAAGATTCACGTCAAATTCGTATAAATCCTTGAGTCCAATCCCAAGTCATTGGTTTTCCGGCAATGTGCAAAATGCAAGATCAACTTTGCACAATCCGTCATGTATATATAAATCAATTGGTTACAAAAATACCACCATTGTTTGACCCGCACATTTCCCCTGACTTGACCCGAAGGTGTCTCATTCCCGCCCTGTTTCACATGCAGAACCGACTCATCGAAAGGGCGAGACGGCCCGACGATGTGAAACCAGAAGAACCTTACAAGGAACGAACCAATGCTGAATGCCATCAACACCTTCAAGAACGACGAATCCGGTGCCGTGACGGTTGACTGGGTTGTGCTGACCGCCGCCCTGGTTGGCCTGGGCCTCGCCGTCATGGGCGTCGTCTCCGGCGGTATCGAGGATCTGTCGACCGACATCAACTCGGCCCTGACCGACACCGATCCGCTCACCAACCCCTTCACGAACAACAGCGACGGAATTTCCGGCACCCCCCCAGCCTGATAACAGACAAGCAAATCTGACCAAAGCGCCCCGGACATCATGTCCGGGGCGCTTTTTTTCGTTCACGATTCCTTAGGCCAGCCATGCGATGACCCAATCGCGTCCATCGTATTGCCGCATTCCGACGCCAGAACGGAAACGATCGCCCGGCCGACGCAAGTGGCGGATGTTATACAAGGAAAAGATCGATGCGCGTCATCTTCGGACTTCTGCTTCTGGTAGGCCTCGGCCTGGCCGGGTTTGCAGTCAACACCGCCAAGGGGCGGTTCAGCCAATACAAGAATGCCCTGGCCCAGACCCAGCAGGCCATCATTCCGGTCAAGGATGTCTATGTCGTCAAGCGCCAGTTGCGCTATGGCGATATCCTGAAGCCCGACGATGTTCGCGCCGTGTCCTGGCCTGCGGATGCCATCCCCGCCGGCACGTTTGAGACGATGGAAGCCATATTCCCGCCGGGCGAAAGCGGTTCCCGCACCATTCTCCGCGTCATGGAACGTGACGAACCGGTTCTTCTGGTCAAGGTCACGCAGCCGGGCGAAGATGCGGGACTTGCCGCCGCGCTGACACCGGGCATGCGGGCCTTCACCCTTCAGGTCGACGTGAACAGCGGCGTTTCGGGCTTTCTGCGCCCCGGCGACCGGGTCGACGTCTATTGGACGGGTGGCGGCAAACAGGGCGGCGTAACCCGTCTGATCCATGCGAACCTGCCGCTTATCGCCATCGATCAGCAGACGGACGAGGAACGCAACAGCCCCACTATTGCGCGCAACATCACGGTCGAGGTCACCCCCGCCGTCGTCGCCAAGCTGGCCCAGGCGCAGGCCACCGGGCGATTGACACTGGCCCTGGTCGGCGTGCGCGACGAAACCGAGTCGCAGACTGTCGAGGCGACGCTTGCGGAAATCCTGGGTC
>Ga0209634_1000191_pt1 | contig 48663 bp, 50 predicted proteins | sample LinPmetageLP40_FD_184043 | JGI IMG/M metagenome (GOLD analysis project Ga0209634, IMG submission 184043) | Marine viral communities from the Pacific Ocean - LP-40 (SPAdes) (version 2) | ecosystem: Environmental > Aquatic > Marine > Oceanic | place: Pacific Ocean | collected 2010-08-26
AGATGAAAAATTTAAAAAAATAATAGATAATTTAATCCAAATAGCATATTATAGTAAAAAAATAAAATATAACAACCTTACATATGTTTCTAATAAAGAAGCAGAAATGATAAAATTGATGAGGAATAATTTTCTAGCTACAAAAGTATCTTTTTGCAACGAAATATCAGAATTTTGTGAAAAGAAAAATATAATTTATGAAAACGTAAGAAAATTAGCTATGAATGATGAAAGAATATTACATAGTCACAGTTATGTTCCAGGACCCGATGGTAAAAGGGGATTCGGTGGAACTTGTTTTCCTAAAGATTCAAATAGTTTAAATTTTCAAATGAAAAAAGTTATGATGAATCCATATATATCTGATGCAATTATAAAAAGAAATATTAATATAGATAGAAAAGAAAAAGATTGGGAAAGCGATATAGGTCGAGCTGTAATAAATTAAGTTATATTGTATTTTTCAATTACTTCTTTTGGTAGTATTTCTTGTCGATATTTATATAATTTTTTATAACATTTCGAAATAGTTACTTCCGAAATTTTACAGGCATTAGCTAAATTTTTTTTGTTTATGTTATTGTTTATTAGCGTATTTACTAAAAATATTGAGCCTGCTGCTATGGAAGGTGATGTATTATCTTCAACAATATTATTTTCAGATATTAGTGATTTTATAGCAACAAATTCAGAAATATGCTTAATTTCATTAGAAAAATTAAGATTAGAACAAAATCGGTCAATATAATCTAATGGATTTGAAACAACCGCACTATCTATGTTTATATCATTTAGTCTGAATATCTCTTTAAATTTTTTTATTCCACGTGTCATATCTTGAATACTAATATTAAATACTGCAGCTATTTCTTTTGTGCTTCTTGGAACATTTTCTTTACGACAAGCCATATAAATACACGATGCAATTAAACCATTTCTATTTGAACCTCTAGATATACAATTTTCACTTATAGTTTTATAGTATATTTTTGCCTGTTCAATAATTATATTCGGTATTCCTGATATTTTGGATTTGTTAGTTATTTCAGTAAAAACTTTTAATTGACTCCTTTCTTTATATGGCATAGAATTCCAAGAATTATATTGAATCATTTTTTTAAAATTATACGAAGATTTTGAAGAACTAATGATAGAACCTAATGAAGATTCAGGTAACAACATGTTAGTAGGCATTCCTAATCTTTCGGGATTGCTTGATTTATTATCTAATTCTCCATAATATCTGTATTCTATATCTTCACTTAGCTGTTTGTTTTTACTTATTCCACAATGTGAACAGTAATAAATTCCATCATCATAGACTAAATTGTAATTATTACATCCTTTACATACATCTTTAGTATTTTGTTTAAAATCTGATTTATTTTCTTTAAATTCAGAAAATATATCAAACATATTATTAGCTACATCAGTCATATATTTAAAATTCAATAATAAATGAAAGATAAATCAAATTTAAATAAAATAATTATTAGAATTATTATTTAAAGAAATAATTTCCCGTTGTTGTGTCAAAGAACCTTCAATTTTGGCTTTATCTAAATCAATATAATATATTTCTGGAACTAAATCTTTATCAGATAAGTATTCATATGGCATCGTTATATAGCCCGAAATTCCAAAATATTTACCTAATCCTAATTGAATAATAAATTCTTGTTTTGAGTCCAAATATCCAACAACCATTCCAGTTATTCCACCTAATCTCTTATTTTTATTAAAATCAGGAATCCATAAATTATTTGATATTTTATTTAAATCTGTATATATAACAAATCCAATTGCTAGAACCATATCATTTTGTAAAAAATGTTTTATTAATTGTATTGAGTTTTGGATTCTATATACATTAATAAATTTATAACATTCTGCTTTTTTATAAATATCTGATGCTATATTTATATCCTTTATGTTAGATATTTCACTTGATAAATCCATTTCTGAACAGAAACCAAATTTTTCAATTGATTTAAATATACAATCAAATGTTATAAGAGAATCAACATTTTCATAGAAACTACTATTTTTATAAATAAATAGTGAAGAGGGTGGAAAAACATTCAGTTTATTTCTAGTTAATTGATAATTTAAAATAGATGTAATTGTAGAAACTGCATGAATCGGTAATTTACCTATATCAAGAACAGGAGGGCATTTATTTCTCAAATCAATATATTGTTTATTAGAATCATAATCTGTATTTATAATTTTTTTAGAGGTTTCATTATCTATAATTTCATATTCTTTATTAGGAAATGATAAAATCCAATTATACATAGGATTAAAAAAATCCTTTTTTTGATGTTCACTACTTTCAGTATTACCCATATTTATTTATAATTATTTATTTACTTATATAGTTATAATTATATAAGTAAATAATTATTTAATCCGTTTTTGTAAAATATGTTTCCACCAACTACTTATTTTGTAACAAGCCATATATTTTCTGTATATATTTGGTAAGTCCTGCACTACATCCTTAAAATGATTTATTAATTCGTTCATTAGTAAATTGTTTAAATCAAACTTTTCTTTTCTAAATCCTAATATTTTATAGTCATTTAATATATCTAATAAATACACTAATAATGTTTTAAAATAAATAGATTTTATTGTATTATTATGTTTATCTGAATCAATTGTATTGTAATCTTTAATTATTTTTATAGTATTAATACTATTATATATATTGAATTGTATGTTTTTATCTAATTTTTCGTTATTGATATAATCAATAAATATATTGATAAATTCTAGCTCTCTACTTTTTATAAACCAATATTCTTTTACTTTATTATCTTTATTATCTAATTTTAGATTTATGGTGATTTCAAGATAGACATAGTTTTTATCATTATAATCGAAATTTTCATAATAATTTTCTAAATTTTTCCAAAATTCCTCTTCTTTTAAGATTTCAATTAAATCAAAAAATGAAATATGAAACATTTATTATTACTTAGAAATAAATATTTTTAAAAAAATTAACTCATTATAATAATTAATCAAAACCTACACTAATTAATATTGGAATAGTCTGAACACTAATCGATAAACACTCAAAATAAGATACATCAGAATAGCTTAAATAGTTGGAATGGGAAAGATTAAATCATTTATTTCTTCTAAACTGAGTTTTTCTAAATTCATTACTTCAGTAATTTCTTTAATACAATTATATTCCTTATGAGAATTTAATATACCTAAATAATTTATCGAAATCCATATTACAAATTTTAAAAAATTTTTATCCCAATTATGAGTTTTATATGGTTCCAATAATTTATATATATCATTATCTGATTTACTCAGGGTAATTTTATTTTGATAAAAATAACGAGTTTTATTTTTATCAAAATCAACACATCTAGGCAAAAATCCAAAAAAATTTTGAAATTCCCATCTCAAAAATGGTTCTATAGGTTTTACTATTTTTCCCCCTATATATTCCTTTCCTTCAAATTTATAACATAATATATGTTCATTGATATAATTTCTTGCTAAATAATTATATTTTTTCTCAAAAACATCTTGTTTAATCTTATCTGGTCTATATGGAGAATTGATACAACACCAATTATTTACGGAATATTTATTTAATATTTCGATTATAGGACCAAATACTGAACTATCACGTTCTTTTTTCAATTTCATGAGTTCTATTTCTTTAGGACTGGGTGGTCTTGGTAAATTTAATATATCTAAAATTCTATCCATATGATTCCATTGACTATCAAAATGATTAGTCATAGGAAACTCGGAATATATTTTTATAATTTTCTCCTTGTTTGTTTGATTGCATAAATCTTTACATGCTAAATAATCTGATGTATTAATATAATTATATTCTCCACCTATTATTTTTATTTTAGATTTAAATAAAGATAACATATCAGGGTCACACGGATTAAGAGAATCAACCATAACAATATTAAAAAACACTTCATTCACATTTAATAATCTAATATCATCATAGTAGGATTTAAAAAACTTATTTGTATTAATAGAAGAACTTAAATATATATTTTTATAGCCTTTTCTAAAAATATCATTTATTAGTGTTTTAGATAATTTAAATTTATTTAGAATTTGTGTATTTAAAACTAACCAGGTTTTATCTGGAATTTTTTCTAAAAAATGTGAAGTCATATTTAAAAAAATAATAATTGATTATTTTAAATCAAATTTACATAAATCTATATGACTTATCTTCTAATATTTCTAAATTAGAAATAGAAATTATCTTTTGTTTATTTTGTTCATAGTCAATGTTATTGTTTTTGATTTTTTTATTTAATAAGTCTATTTTTAATTTATTTAACAATTCTTCTTTATATTTAATATTTAATACATCTTTACTTATCAACTCATCTATATATTTTGATAACTGTTGTTTTTTTTGATAAAGATCTAATTTAATCCATTTTTTATTATATTCTAAATTTTCTAATATATTACTTAAATTTTGTTTGTTCATTAGGTTGTAACTATCTTGTAATTTTGTAGGGTCTTTTTTTATATTTCTTTTATAGACTAAATAATCTTGTTTCCTTTTAATGGATTCTAATGCATATTGGTTACTTTTAAGCATGTTAGCCGATAATTTTTCTTTTTTAGCCTCAGTTTTAATATCTGTAGTTTGTTTAAATACATGGACATTTTGCTCTATAATTGTGTCTCTAATATTATCAATAATTTTATCAAATTCCATAGTTAATAATAAAATAATAATAGCAATAAATATCAAATTTATTTATTATTAAATCCCTGTAATAAATATAAGAATAAATTTATTATATCTAAATATAAACTTATTGCAGCAAAGACATGCTCATCAGAATCATACTGGTATTTATGTTTTCCACCAATTATCAATTGTGTATCATATACTATATAAAATGAAAACAACAAACTTCCTATAGATGAATACAAAATATTATAAAATTGGGATGTTATGAATAAAGATAAGATACCCATAAAAATTATAGTGAGTAAAAATGATAATAGATAAGGTCCATACCCAGTAAAATCGTATTTTGTTTGAAAAGCAAATAGGGTTAAACCTAATGTAATAAGTGCAGTTGAACCAGATGCTATTAAAAGTGTATTAGTACTATAATAACTACCTAAAGAAGCCAACGTAATAGAAAAAAACATAGTATAAATTAATAATATGATATAATTTATTGGATATTTTTTGTGTAAGTTAGTGCATACGAGTATAATCATTAAAAAAATTTGAAATATTATACTTGTAACTAAAAGAGCTACTCCTCCTGATGAATTCATAAATTGAATTATATGTTTATTGTAAATAAATAATGAACAAATGCCTATTGTAAACATTAATTGTAAATAAACAATTAGATAAACTTTTTTTATAAAAGAATTTCTTTCGTTCCCATCTATTTGTTTATTATTATTATATAAATCATCATAATTTGGTAAATCATTAGAAGATAATAATGGTTTATTAAATTCCATAGTATAAATTTAATTTTACAAATAGCTTTTATATTTATATAATTAAACATTTTCTTCTAACTTATCTGTATCATTATCTATATTAGATACTCTACAACAATGCAATCTTTCTTTTATTTGAATTTTTTTCCCTATAGTTTTAATACCTTTAACACATTTTTTTCTTATATAGTGTAAAAACGTTTTTGTTTTACAATAAAAATTATAAAAACAAGTTTTTATTTTTTCACATTCAGAAGTTTGATTGTTATTAATATTTTGTTCTTGACCAGACTGATTTTCATTGTAATTACTAAGATCAATTATAATATCAGTAGGGTATGGATTTGTATAACATAAATCACAAATTAATCTATAATTACCTGATTTTCTATATTGAATTAATTTACAAGTGCTTGTTTTTGATTTACAAATTGAACATATACTGATTATTCTTGGATTTTCTATCATAATATATATATAAATATATATATATTAAAATTATCAGATAATAGACACAAATCATTAAATAAATTTGATAGATATATTAATATAAATTTTAAAAATATTATGAATCAAAATATAGACGAAATTGTTTTGTGTGCTGAAGATTATATAGAACATTATGATGTTAAAAACATAGATGAAATTGTAGAATATGTTTATATAATAATGATTGAATTATACAATAAAAAATATATTTACAAAGAATTTTTAGAACAGATTATAAGCGAATATTTCTTGGATTATAATAAAAATTATGAATTTGTAAACGACAAAGAAAAACACGCAAAAACAGTTATGGAATTATTAAAGAAACCGCAAAGTGAACAAAGAAGTGAACAGTGGCATCATGAAAGGAAAAACTCAATCGGGGCAAGTGAATTAGCTTCTGTATTTAATAAAAATCCATTCTGTTCTCTTAATAAATTAATAATCAAAAAATCTGGTGAAAACGATATAAAATTTGAGTCAAATAAATATTGTGACCATGGAATAAAATATGAATATATAGCACAGCTGTTATACACCGAAAAAAATGATTGTAATATAATTGAGTTTGGTTCTTTACCACACAATAATCATTCATTTATTAGAGCTTCTCCAGATGGTATTACTGAAACAGGCACTATGTTGGAAATAAAAGTTCCATTATGTAGAGAAATAGTAGGATTACCTCCTATTTATTATTGGTATCAAATGCAACAACAATTAGAAGTGTGCGATTTAAATGTTTGTGATTTTTTAGAATGTAAAATAGAAGAATATATAAATTGGAATGATTTTTTAACAGATAATTATAATGGCAATTATAATAAAACTAAAGATAATATGGAAAAAGGAATAATATTAGAATATATTGATAATACAAAATACAAATATTTGTATCCAGAAAAGATTGCTACGGATTATAATTGTAAAAAAGATTGGCAAACTTATATTTATGAAAGCGTAAAAATTTTGAAAAATAGGTTAAACCCAAAACAGATTTTTTCAAGAGTAATTTCCTGGAAACTAACTAAATATTCATGTATTTCAGTATATAGAAATAAAAATTGGTGGAAAAATAATTTATCTCAAATGTCAGATTGTTGGAATAAAATTTTACACTATCGAAACATAGGTTGTCAATCCTTAATAAAACCAAAAACCATAAAAAAGAAAAAAGAGCCGAAAAACTACAATTTTATAGAGGACTTATAAGTCTTTAAATATATATATGATTTATTAGTTTAAATTTAAAAAAAAAATAATTACTAAATATAACTTAATGAATATAATTGATAGTTTAAATAAAAAGTATACTATAAAAAAAAAAGTAGGTAGTGGTGCTTTTGGAGATGTATATAAGGCATATGATAATGTAAATAAGCATTTTGTAGCCATAAAAGTAAGTAAATCTAATGAAGATGTAGACAAAAGAGAATATGAATTATATAAACAATTAAATATATATAATGGAATTCCTGATTTGTATTGGAAAGGTATTGTAGATAAAAAAAGTGTAATTATAATGGAATATTTAGGTCCAAATTTAGACGACTTATTTGAGTTTTGTGATAAAAAATTTAGTTTAAAAACAATATTATTAATTGCAATTCAACTTATTGAAAGAATAGAATTACTACATGAAAATCATATAATACATAGAGATATAAAACCTGATAATTTTTTAATCGGTAGTGGGAAAAATAAAAGTAAAATTTATATAATAGATTTTGGATTATCTAAAAAATATATTGATTCTAATGGAAATCATAATGTTTATCATAAAAATTCAAGTTTTACTGGTAGTTATCGTTTTTCCAGTATACGAAACCATAAAGGTATTATACAAAGTAGGAGAGATGATTTAGAATCTATAGGATATATGTTATTGTATTTTTTAAAAGGAAAATTACCTTGGCAAGGACTTAATAGAAATGCAAAAGATGATAAAAAAGTTCATATAGAGAATATTTATAAAGTGAAAAGACATACATCTTTAGAAGAATTATGTGAAGATGTCCCAAAACAGTTTTTAATTTTTATAAAATATAGCCGTATACTTCCTTACAATAAAAAACCAGATTATAATTTTTTAAAATCTTTATTTTTAGACCTATTTAGTAAAAATAACTATAAATTTGATAATATATTTGATTGGAATATAAAAGCAAAAAAGATAAAACAAGAAAAAACTAATAATTAAAGATAGTTTTTATTATGTTGTGAAGACTATATTTAGGGAAAATAATGCCAAAAAAAGCTATGGTTAAATTTATAATTAGTATTTTTCTGGCAGTTTTTTTTTTAATATACAACGCAGGTCTATATGTGTTCGTGTATTCACTAGATAAAAGTGTCATAAAACAATAATTATTAAACAAATAATAAGATAAAAGAATTAAAGCTAAATATAAGATATATAATTTAAGATAATTGGGTTTTAAAAAAATTCCCCATTGAATCATTGTAGTTCCAATTATATGCATAACTGATATAACGTAAACTATAAATTTATTTTTTTCTAGATTAGGAAATAAACTGTCTAGTAAATGTTTGGCATGTAAATTGTGAACATCTTCTAAATACGGTAAATTATTCATATATTATATTATAATAAATTAATAATTTATTGTAATATAACCTATTTACTATATTATTAAAAAAATTTGTTTTTTTTAAATAATTAATATAATCAGATAAGTTAGTATTTTTACTCATGGATAAAACAAGTTTATTATCATTTTTTTCATAATTTAGAATGTTGTTATTTACGGGTAACAATGAGGAATTTAAATAATATTTAATGAAATATTCTTGTTCTTCATGTTGGACCTCATTTAAATATTTAATTGCTCTGGATAATTTTCTACTTGTATATTTTTTTTTGAATAGTTCAATAATTATCATTTTTTGCATCTTTATAATCATTATTGCCTGTTATTTATTTTCAATTTTTTATTTAAACTTATAATATTACAATAATATATGAATAGTCAAAACTTATCTATAAATAATCTATCATTTATAGAAAGTAATAATTTAAATATTTCTAATTCATATATATGGATTAAAGATAAAAATGTAGAAAACTGTTATAGATGCAATAAAAAATTTAATCTAATTATAAGAAAACATCACTGTAGAAATTGTGGTAAAATATTTTGTAATGATTGTTCTAATTTTTGGTGTAAAATACCAGATTGTATAAATAATTTAAAAGAAGAAACTTGGAATTTAAATATACTTGATTATTTTAATAAAAAAGAACAACGGGTATGTTATAAATGTTACAAAAGTATAGATGATATGAAAGAATTGTTTAAGTTAATCAAAATATTCGATTTATTACCATTAAATATTGAAGATTATATTATAATTTCTCAAGTATGCAAATCTTGGAATAAAATAGCTAAATATTATTTTAGCTATTTGAAAAGTATACTATATTATTTACCTAATCATAATTTAAATCAGAAAGATATTAATATATTATATAATAATAGATGTTTTTATTCAGGACATTCTCAATGGTTAATCTTATTAATAAGAAATAAGCAAAAATTAAATATAACAAATAAAGATGTTATAAAAATACTAAATATTAAAAAGCAAAAAAGTTGCTGCAAGTTATTTTGTAATAATAATTGCAAAAACACATTAGATGTAGAAGATGTTATAGTATGTATTAAAGATAAAATTTATGATACAAAAATAACAGATTTTTTTATTGCTATATTAGGTAATGCTGATATCGATTATTTAATTTTGTATTTAAATATTTTAGTTTATAATTTAAGAATATACTATAATTTTGATACTCAATTGTGTAAATTCAGAGATTTTTTCCATAAATTATGTTTAAAAAATATAAAATTTGCAAATTGTTATTTTTGGGAATTAACAAATAATTTACATGATATAAAATATAAAAGTATGTATAGTGATTTTAGAAAAAAGTTTATTACATTATTAGAGCCGAGTATGTATGAATTATTTATTTCATCGTATGATTTTACAAATAATATTTTTAAAATATTAACCGAAAGTAAAAACCCAAAAAATGATATGATAGAACACTTTATTAATAATAATTATTTTAGTAAACAAAATATAAATCTTCCTACTAATATCGAAAAAAAATTAGTTAAAATAGATATAGATAATATTACATGCATAGATTCTAAAACTAAACCTATAACTATACCTTTTTTTGATGACCAAAGTGATAATTATAAAATAATGATTAAAAACGATGATATAAGAAAAGAATATATTATCATGAATATAATTAAAATTATTAATACTATACTTTTAAAGGAATTAAATTTAGATCTAAATATAACTACATATAATATATTGCCTGTTTATAATAATTCTGGATATATTGAATTTATAAAAGACTCTTATACACTTTATAGTATAAAAGAAATTCATAAATTCAGTATTCAAAATTTTATTATGGAAAAAAATCCAACGATTACCGCACAGGAGTTAAGAACCAATTTTACAAAAAGTTGTGCATCTTATTGTGTTATCAGTTATTTATTAGGTATAGGTGATAGACATTTAGATAATATAATGATTACTAATAGTGGTAATATATTTAACATTGATTTTGGATACGTATTAGGAGATGACCCAAAATTATTAGCTCCTGAATTCAGAATAACCTATGAGATGATAGATGCGTTGGGTGGTTTAGAAAGTAAATTTTACAAAGAATTTAAAGAATTATGTATTAAATCGTATAATTGCTTAAGAAATCATACAAATTTAATCTATACATTACTTACCCAACTCAAAAGTATAAATTACAATATAAATGAAACATTTATTAAAAATCATATTTTAGAAAGATTTATTCCAGGAGAAGACGCATATAATGCGGAATTGCAATTTAGTTATAAATTAAATTCCAATTATAGAACATACAAAGGAGATATAATAGATTATTTCCATAAAAAAGCTAAAACATTATCAAATTCACAATCAGAAGAAGAAACTAATTCCAAATTAGTTTACAATTCTGCGGTTAATGTTGTTACGACAACAAAAAATATAACAAAAAATATAACAAATATAATTAAAAAAAATTTTTGGAAATAATAAGTTAATTAATTCTAAAAATTTTAATTTATATTATAAAATATTTATTCTTTGATTACGACTCTTGATAACAGACCATTAATTTGCATGAAAGTATACCAGTCTTCTTTAAGGCCAAAGATAGGAGTTAGAACCTTTTTAGCTCCATTATGAGCTTCTCCCCACTGTTTCTTATTTTCTGGGTTTTGAATATCAGCACTCTTAATGTATCCAGATACAGCCTTCATCATTACCTGGCGAGTATACATCCCATTATGCTCTAATTCAACTCCATCATCTAGAGTAGGTGGGTGTTTCTTCATGAATTTCTGCATTTTATCTGTAACCTTTTGTGGTTTTTGATTAACTTTCCGCTTAACTCGAGACTTACTGGCTTTCTTAGTTTCTCTTTCCATTTCCTTAGATAATACCAGGAGATTCTTATTCCATAGTTTAATATCAGCTTGAAACTGTAGAGATTGCTTTCTAAGAGATTCAATAATACTTTTAACAGTTGGTTCTTCTGGAACCGGAACGCTAGATGTTTCGTTTTCGTGACTCATTTTATAAATATAGGATTTGATATACCTTTAAGTAAATATAATGCAGACAATCAAATTTTTTTTTAATAAATTGTCTATACTTATAGATAATGTTAATTTTTTATGGTTAAATTATTTAAATTTTACATTTTATCGCGTGCTTCACCCACCACGTTTCCTTGAGCGTTGAGTAAAGCTCTGAGCTCTGCATTTTCTCGCTTCAAGTCTTCCATTTTTTCTTTATGTTCAATCTCTCGTATTTCCATCCTCTCAACCCTTTCTTTTTCTGTTCTGTCTAATATTTCTAATTCATTATCTAATATTTCTAAGTTATTATCTCTATTTTCTTCTAAGTTTTCCTTTATTAATGCATCAGTGTGCTCTATATCTACTTTTGTTGAGTTTGCTTGTTGATTATCGTGGTTCATTTGTTGTTGAGCTTCATCAGCTATTTCTGCTTCTTTATGAACAATTTCGTTCATAACACCTATTACATTATCTTGATCTCTTAAAGCAGCTTTTAATTCATCATTCTTTCCCTGCTCTTCAGCTTTTTCAGCATTTTGTCTTTGTTGAGCCTTATCTTCAAGTTCAGGTTTGTCTTTTGACTGTTCTTTCCGCTCTTTTAAATTTATTTTTTTTTCTTCTATATTGACATCAAATTGTCTTTTAAGAGCCTCTCTCTCATCTTTTAGTTTTATTTTCAAATCTTCTATTTCTTTTGCATTTTCTTCTTGATTTTCTTGTATAGCTGCATCCTTCGCTTCTTTAAGTATTGCTATTCTAGCGTCCGCTCTTTCAACTAATGATTTAAACCATTCATGTTTTAATTGGTCACCAAAAAGATTACCATGTAATTTCTTTATATTTAATAATTGCTTTCTTCTCCATTCTTCTTTTTCTGCTTTCCATTCTTTCATTTCCTTATCCCATTTTTTTAATGCTTTTTCATATTCAGTTTTTTTTGTCAATCTATCGACTTCAGCCTCTCTCTTACGTAAATCATCATGGCGGTCCAAAACGGGTGGTTTCCTTGGGGGTTGCGGTTGACTAGACTCACCCCATAAATCAAAAAATCTATCAACAATACCCCAGCCATTTGATTGATTTTGAGATACAATTTCAGTTGAAGTATCAGGTTCAGAATCTTGTGTAGGACGCTCAGGTATTGGTTTTTTGAAAGAATCATCAAAATCATCAATATTCGGAAATCTATCTCTGTTGGCTTCTTTAAATTGTTTATCCATAGCACTCGCTCCAGATGAAATCATTAAAACTATTAAAAGTGTACGTATCACATTTTTCGACATAGAAGTAGGTCTACTAACTCTAGAAACTGAACGTTTACTACCTCTAGAAACTGAACGTTTTTCCTCCCCCATAGGATTATAATTTATATCTACAAAATCAGATTGTTTATAAATTCTGTGATATTTTTCAGAGTTTTCAATATAATCAGTTAACTCTATAAAAAATTCCGCTCTCTTTTCTTTAGTAGTAGATTTATTTATTTTATTAACTGTAGATTTTAGATATTTTTTTAATTGAGCATTACTATATCTTACTTGTTGTCCATGAGTATTTTTTACCATTTTACTTTTAAATTTACGTTCTTTTCTTGTAGATTTATAATGCCCTTGGTGACCATATTTATAGTTTTTTTTACCACCAGCTGTTTGATTAAGTATTTCTTCTTCTATATCTCTAATTATATTATTATATGCGTCATCAGTTATTTCTATATTAAATTTAGAATTAAGTGTATTTAAAAATAAATATATAAATCCTAAAACAGTATATTTACTGATTGATATTTTAGATTGGATATTTGCTCCACCCAATTTATTAAGATAATTCATTAATATATTTTTACCCAATTCGGAATTTACTGAATATGATCTATTATTTACAGGATTAAATATATGAGAATACATTATATTATACACTTATATTTTTTTTTTTTTAAAATATAAATATTTTTAATAATTAATGTTATTTTATCTATTCACAAGATAGTTTCACATTATTATCTATATTAATTATTTCATTAATATAATATTAGGATTAGCTGTATAATTCTGACATTTTATAATGAAACTGTTTTAATGTATTTAAGCAATTTTCACAATCTTTAAAATCAGTTTTGATGTCCGATGATAATTTCATATCAGGATGCCACTTTTTAATCATTTTTCTTTTTTCTTTTCTATATTCTTTACTTCCTAATGAATTTTTTTTCGCTTTTAAATCGTTAAAATCTTTAATCATTTCTCTTTCATGTTTTGCAAAATCTTTTTCAAGTATAGCTATTCTGGCAGCTTCTTGGCGCACTGGGTCCTGGGCTATATCGATGTCTTCATGGAATTTGTCTCTAAAAGCTATTAAATCCTCATGCATTCTATTAAATATATCAACATTCTTACCTGCTTCACCATATCCAAATCTAATACCTAAAATTATATAAATTAAAATAAAAACAAGCGATGTATTCATACTAGATTTTGGAGTAAATCTTATATCACTTTTATATTTTAATGGCAAGTATTTTAACGCATCAGTATAAATTTCCATTAATTCAGGTTGAGTATCAACATATTTAATCTTAGTCGCATAGTCATCTAATATTTTATTTTTAATAACTTGATTTCTTAATGAATTAATTTTACTTTTTTTATCTAAATATTTTTGATGTTGTCTTAAAACTTTGGAACTTTGTTTTGCCATTTTAGTTTGCTTACCTCTATTGTATCTAGACATTTGATTTCTACCTGAGTTAGCCCCTCCTAACATATAATTATTTAATAACATAATACCCTCTTTAGAAGGAAAATCAATAAAACTTTGTGTATAAGGATTATAAATTTTATTAAACATATTATCTATATAATACAAAAATATTTTTATTTTAAAAGAATTATATTAAAAAAATTACTAATATTTTGATTTTCTAAAATTATATTGGGATACTTTTTCCCCTTTTTTTTTTCATCCCAATGATTCATATCAACAAAAACTTTTTTTAAATCTCTTTTATTTAAAATCGAATTATTAATTTTCTCTAAAATACAAAATTTTTCAGGTATTATTAAAGAGAAACTTGCCCATTCTAATAATCCTCCTTCATATAAAACTATTTTATTTTTTAATGTAGGATAAATCTTAACTAAACTATCTGCATATGTTTTTGAAGCGGGACAAGTATAATTACCACAATATAAAACCAATAAATTAAATTTTTTAATTAACTCTTTATTTAAATACATAAAATCTTTTCCAAAACTATTACTTGTATTAAAATTTTCATCAGTAATTCTATAATCACTATCTAGAACATTTACTATGGCTACATTTTTATCAAATAAATTAAGTAAAGTTTGTGGAGTTATTTTTAAATATTCTGATTTAAAATTATTTATATTTAAATTGTAATTTTTAAGATTATTTTCATATCTCCTGATTAAAAATTTACCATATTTAGTATTTACATCTACATTTTTTTGTGAAAAAGGACAGCGTATATTATCGTACATATAATTATATTAGAAAAATAATTTTAAATTATACTATACAATAAATTAATTTAAAATTAATTAAAGATAATATATTTATAATATATATATATATATATAATGGAAAATAATGAAGTTATTGAATCCGTTGAAAACAACACACTTTCATTAGAAACTATTTTGACAAATTTAAAAATTTTGTCCAATATTAAGCCTAATGATAAATTAACTAATAATGGTAATTTACTTATAATTGACCAAGCTGAATATACACAATTTATAAAGAGATGGTGGAATAGTGATAGTAGGAAATCTACTTTAGAGTCTATTGAAAACTTAATAGACTCAACATTTATAACTATTGATAAAATATATAATTCAGAGATAAACTCATCAACAAACATAAGTATTGATAATAATTATTACTATAAAAGAACTGTTCCAGAAAATTATTTTCAAACAGATAATTCACAACAACTTCAAATTATGTCTAGCGAATTAACAAATGCTATTAAAGGATTACAAAATTTAAAACTAACATATAATGGTGACATATCGATATGTTCAAAAATTGATATAATAATTGATAAAATTAACTTAAGAACCTCCAAAATTAATAAATTGCTCACAATACAAACTTATCCACATGAACAATCCCAATAGTAATTATATATATATAAAATTATAATATTGTATATATGTATAATTATGAAAATTATAGGAATAGCATCAAAAACACATGATAATTCAATAGGGTATAAAAACGACTTAATATTAAAACTTAAAGATGACCTTGATTTTTTTAAAGCTAAAACCTTGAATACAGACAATTCAGAGAAAAAACATGCGGTTTTAATGGGGAAAAATACATTTTTATCTATTCCAGAAAAATTCAGACCATTAGAAAATAGAGTTAATATTGTTATATCTGATACGGAATATCTAAAGCTTAAAAAGATGATAAAAGATAAGGATTACAAAGATACCTATTTATTTAATAATATTAACCAAGCATTGCATTATTGTTATAATAAAGATAATATTGAAAATTTATATGTAATAGGTGGTGCGAGTATCTATAACTATTTTATTGAAAATAATTTATTTAATCTTTTGTATTTAACAGAAATTGAAAATAAGGATTTACCAAAAGGCGATGTTTTTTTCCCAAAAATAGATAAAACCAATTATAAAGTTTGTAAATTAAATAGTTTTGAACAACAAAACTGTTTATGTAATATAAACAATAAGAGATACGCTATTATAAAATACGATATTAATAAATATATTGCAAAGAATACAAACACTTTTGAAAAAAATATGCAAGAATATGAATATCTTAATTTAATTAAAAATGTATTAGAAACAGGAGACTTGAGAAAAACACGAAACGCTACAACACTTTCAAAATTTGGATTAAGGATGGAATTTGATATATCCACATATATTCCATTATTAACTACAAAAAAAGTATATTGGAAAGGAATATTATATGAACTCTTATGGTTTATAAATGGAAAAACAGATTCCAAAGAACTTACTAAAAATAAAGTAAACATATGGAATGGCAATAGTAATAGAGAATATTTAGATAATTTAGGATTAGATTATGAAGAAGGTGTTTGTGGTCCAATATACGGATTCCAGTGGAGATATTATAACGCTAAATATGAAGGTCCTAATAAAGAATACAGTGGAAAAGGTGTCGACCAATTACAAAATTGTATTGATTTATTAAAAAATGATCCTACATCAAGAAGAATTTTTATGACGGCATGGAATCCATGTCAATTACAAGAAATGGTATTACCACCATGTCATGTATCATACCAATTTTATGTCAGAGAGGGAAAATATTTGGATTGCCAGATGTACCAAAGGTCAGGAGACTTATTTCTAGGTGTTCCATTTAACATAGCTTCGACCGCCTTATTGACGTATATAATTTCTACACAGACAATTTATAAACCAGGTAAAATTGTTATTGTATTAGGTGATGCTCATATTTATCAAAATCATATTGAACAAATAAAAGAACAATTAAAAAGAGCTCCATACCAATTTCCAAAATTAAAAATAAATAAAAAAAATAATATAAACGATTATATTCCAAGTGATTTTACTTTAAATTCATATTATAATCATCCAAGTATTAAAGCAGAAATGATAAGTTAATTGGTAAATTTTAATCCTCCCATACCACCCATAATTTTAAGAATATTATAATTTATAAAGTAAAATTGTCCATTAAATTCATAATCTCTTGATATATTTTTACCCAAAATAGGTTTTTTATTGTTAATAGGTGTTTCTATTAAATTAAGGTCAAAAGTCAAAGTATTTATCCTTGAAAAATTGCATGTCCCCATAGGTTGGTACGTTTCAGGATTAATAGAAAATGAATAAATATATATAGGGTACTCTGGAATTCGTTTATTATATAAATATGGTTGTATATTTGTAAAAAAGATAGATGATTTAACTTCTTCTCTAACTAATCCATTAATTTTTATTCCTAAATCAATTAATGGATTTTTAGAATAGGTTCTAATATTAGTATTATCTATCATAGGTATTTCAGATTTAGGAGTAAATAACCAAAAATTTGCTAATTTTTTGATTTCTTGTAATGTATAAAGTGTTTCAGTATCTTCTATATTAAAACCTAAAATTCCAGCTGTTTTATCACCTGCCTCACCTGATGGTCCAAATCTAAACAATAATTCTTGATATCTATCACACAAAATTTTTTCATTGTCAAAATTAATTTCGATAGGATTATTTTTTGCTGTTTCACAACAATTAAACCACCATGAATTTTGTAGATAAAATTGATAATCTTTTCTTAGCCTTTCTCCATTATATTCTAAAATTGTATCGTTAAGCCACTCGTTCCGTTTAAAACTATCATTTCTTTGAAAAGTAAAAATGATTTCTTTAACAGGATGATATAATTCATCAAATGTTATATGTGAATTATGTTGTATATCCAATTTATCTATTTTAATACTTTGTTCAATTAAATATTCATGTGAACATCTTGCAAATTGCTTTCTTTCCTCATCATCTAAAAAAATATATTCGATATTTAAAGATGCTTCTAAACTCCATGTTTTATCTTGATATGAACCATAAATAAAATTACTTATATGTTCATCTTTATTATTTAGATTAGCTTTTTTTCTAACATATGTATAAAAAGAACCTAAATTATTTTTTTTAAAAGCATTACCACGAATTTCAGAAATAAATTTATTATCCAAATTAATTTTGACATATTCTTCAAACTTTTTTTCAAACATAGAATTTAATAAATTGGTTTTATTTTTTTTTTTTTTAGACATATAGGAAAATTGTTCTGAATTGATTGAGTTGTCTATATTCGAACTAGTATTTATTTTTTCTTCTAAATAGTTATACCTAATTTCTTCCTTATCATTTAATTCATCAATTAAATTATTAAAATTACTATCTTTATCTGATATAAGTTGAGCTTTTTTCTCATCAAATATAGAATTTATATTAATATTATCTCTTTGAGATTTATTAGATATCTCTGAAAAACAACTATCTGTCTCACAACTACAACTATCTGATGTACAAGTTTCTGTTTCATAACTACAACTATTGGAGCAAAAATCACTATTTTTATCATTGTTTAACAAATTTGTATAGTGATTACCATTTTTATAATAATAGTACCTTTTATCTTTTTTTTGAATTGTATATAAATCTCTTGCAGGTTTAAAGTTTATCGTTATTTCAATATCATGATACTGTAATGCAATTAATGGTAAAGCTAAACCAATATTTTTTGTAAACCAAAATGGAATAGGAATATTTAATATTCTACCCAAAATACTCGGACGCGTTTGATAATTTTTAGTCAATTGATTTTTATTTACAAATTTAGTTGAATTATAACCATAATAAGTTCCATCATATGATGCTCGATAACTTAAATCTATATCATTTCCTATTAATTGGTTGAAAATAAAAGCTTTTTCTTCTGACAGATTTAAATTATTATAATTCCATATATATTTTCCATCAATTCTTTCTATTAATTGACCACCTATATATATATCTATGTCATTTAACATAGCTAATCCTATACCTTTAACCCAATAAAAATTATTTTCTTCAGAAGATATAATATTTGGTAAATTAACTTGTAAAAAAACACTTTTGATTAAATCGGCATTTCTAGGAATTTTAGTTTTAACTTTGATAGATGTGTCGAAATTCAATTGTTCTGCTCCTAATAACTCTACATTTATATTTTGTATTGCAAAATTAGTATATCTTTTATATACCGTTTTGAAAAAACTGATTTGAGGATTTCCATTTAAATATTCGTTCTCACTACCATATGCAGATAATTGTAGTAATCCACCTCCCATAATTAATTAATATATATTAATTCTTTATATTTTAATTAAATATTCTAAATACATTTGAAAGTAAAGTTCTACTTGTATATACGAAAATTTCTCCTGATTTAATTATTCTAAATATCCAAAATTTAGGAATAAATACTATAGTATTTTTATAAATATTCATTAATACATATTTATAATTTAAATTAGAGGGTTCAACATTAATAATTCCATTATTAATATTTTTTTTCTTAAAATTAATTGTTTCTTTAGGAACCATGATTTCTATACTTGTATTTTTATTGGTATACAAAAAAGTTCTATCGTTGATATGTTTATAATATCCTGAATTTAATAAAAATTTATGTTTTGACATACTTAAAGGAGAAAATAATATTTGTAAATTATTAATAGGTAAATCGTAAATAACAGCAGGTAGTTTTTCTCTAAGATTAAAATCAATATTTTTATTATATTTTATAGTTAATATTTCATACTTATTTTTTATTTTAGCATAATCTCTAAAATGTATAATTATAAACACTATTATTACTAAAAATATATATTTTTTCATTTAAATTATATAGATATTATTTATTCTAATAATTCGTATAACTATTTAAAGATAAATAAATAGGTATAAATATATTATGTCAGACTGTCTAGGATGTGTAAAATGGTTTAGCAACAAAAAAGGTTTTGGATTTGTAACAAATTTAGATTCAAATGAAGATATATTCGTTCATTTTTCAGAGATTAATGTTCCAGAAAATACTTATAAAACATTAATTGATGGAGAATATATATCATATACTGAAGAAGTATTGGACGATGGAAAAAAAACGGCTAAAAATGTAAGAGGGGTTCGTGGAGGTAATTTGTTATGTCAGCATCCCACAAAAAAAATATTATTGGTAAACAAAGTATCCAGAGATGATAGAGATAATTAATTAATTATAAAGTTATGTATTAAACAATTCTCGATATTGACTCTTTCTATTGTTTTCCATTTAAATATGCTTTCTAAAAATTGTCTTAGCTGATTATATTCGCTTATTTCCAAATTTTTAGAAAGAGTATTTAGTTTATGGTAAGGTATTAATTGTGTATAATTGCATATTTGATTTAGAAGAATATTTTTTCTAGTTGATTTTAGCAAATAATCTTTTTCAAATTGTCCTAAAAAATTATAGTGTGATAAAATTAATGATGTTTCGTTTCTATCATTAAATAGTGGGTATCCGATTGTTAATTCATACACAATACAACCTAATGACCATAAATCTATTGAACAGTCATAACCTAATCCTAATATAATTTCTGGAGCTCTATAATATCTAGATTGTATGTATGTATGAATTTTTTCATGTAGAAAAGTTGCTGAACCCAAATCTATAACTTTTATACATATTTTAGAGTTGTCTATGGAGTCAATGACTATATTTTCAGGTTTCAAATCCGCATGTATTATTTTATTTTTTTTTAGAACTAATAATGCTAAAAGTAATTGTTTAGAAATTTGTCTTACAAAATCTATTTTCATAGGTTCAAATTTATTTTTTTTTGTATATTGATATAAATTCATTCCAAATAATGAAAACACAAAACATTGGTGATTTCTAAAATTAAAATAGTCTAAAACAGTGTATATATAAGGATTATTTATTTCTCGTAATTGTTTTAGAATAGTTAATTCTACTTTAGCTTGTTTATTAAACCTGGGTTCGTTTCTGATTATTTTAATTGCTACATTATTTTTATTATTTGCATAATCCCTACATTTAAAAACATTACTAAAAGCTCCTTTTCCCAAATTAGACAATATTTCATATCTAAAATTTATATGGTCATATCGTTTTGGAATATATCTAACATCTGAATCCTTCATATCAAATTTAGAATCTTTTTCTGAGTTATAATACACTAATTCACATGATAATAATTCCTCAAACTCATTGACATTTAAATCTAGTTCTTCCCAATCTTTAACTTTTACTAAAATATTTTTAGGATTATTATAATATTTTATGTATATATTTCTAGCTTTATGAAAATAAATATTTTCATTTGTTAAATATGCTTTCAAACAATATAAATATACTAAACATTTATGGTTATTATATATTTCTATAATATTACAAATCAATGAATTTATAGTTCTTACTAAATCTAAATATATTAAATCTAAATCATTATATAAATTGTTTTTTAAAAAGTTAAACTCTGTTTTATAATTTTCTCGTAGAAGATTCATATATCTTATTTAATTAAATAAGATGTATATATCAATCAATTTTAATTTATATCTAAAATATTTATAAAAAAATAATTTATCTATATCTTTATTAGATTTATTCAGTCCTTAACCTCGGTGCTATAGACATACTTTCTAATTCTTGTATAAAAAGTTTCATTGCATATGGAATTCTGACTTCACTGAAATTACTATAATTATCACAATTCTTACATTGATAAATATGGGATTCTTCATTGACAATACCCACTAAACCACATTTATTACAAGTATACATTCTAAAATTGTCAGAACGGTCTTGTAGAGTTTCTTTTAAAAATACCGTTGTGCCGTGTGCTAGTATACAATCTCGTTCCATCTCTCCAAATCTTAATCCACCATCTTTAGATCTTCCTTCCGCGGGTTGACGCGTTAAAATTACATTAGGACCTGTTGCTCTAGAGTGTATTTTATCTTCAACCATATGTTTTAATCTTTGGTAGTATGTAGGACCAATATAAATGTTAACTTTTAATTGTTTACCTGTTCTACCATTATATAACACTTCTTCGCCATGACGACTGAATCCGTTATCTTCTAAAATATTTCCTAAATCTGGTAATTTTTTATCTGTAAAAGAAGTTGCATCTCCAAACAAATTAACGTTTGATGCAGATTTAGCTGTTATACATTCCACAATTTGACCTATAGTCATTCTACTAGGAACAGCGTGTGGATTCATTATAATATCAGGAACAATACCATCTTTAGTAAATGGCATATCTTCATGATTGTAAACCATTCCTACTGTGCCTTTTTGTCCATGTCGACTGGAGTGCTTGTCTCCTATTGTCGGATATCTATTTGATCTGACACGAATTTTTACGAATCTATAACCATCACTATTTCTTGATATAATTTTTTTGTCTACGTATCCTGATTCATTTTGTCTTATCGCAGTCCCCGCACATTTAAACATATCTTTTTTATTAAATTTATACGGTGTAACTTTTCCTATTATTATGTCATTGCAATCTACAAAACTGTTAATTTTAGCAAGACCCTCTTCATCTAAAAATGAGTAATTATGGGATTTCATTCCTAATGTGCTTTTTTCATCTGGTTTACAAAATCTCTCTTGGACCTGACATCCTGAAGATTGAGATTTTTTTTCATCATCTTTGTAAGTTCTATAAAAAGTTGATCTAAATAAACCTCTATCTACAGCACTCTTATTCATTATAACTGAGTCTTCCTGATTATACCCCGACCAAGAAAGAATTGCAACTATACAATTTATACCACAAGGTAAATTATTACTTGGTAAAAATTTAATAATTTTACTGTTAACTATAGGTAATTGTGGATAATATAATACATTTGCTAAGGTGTCCATTCTATGATTAAAATTTGTTGCATAAACGCCCATAGCTTGTTTACCCATAGCTGATTGATAAGTATTTCTTGGAGATTGATTATGGTCAGAGAATGGAATAATTGAAGCTAGAACACCTGTTTGTAAAGATGCATTAATTTCACAATGGGTATAATTATATTTTATAACTTTTTTATCTAAATTGTTAAGTTTTTCATCAGAAATAGCTATCATACATGTATTCTCTTCCTCTGTATCCAAAAATTCAATTATACCTTTATTTTCATTACCCGTATTTAATCCATATGATATTAACGAATTCCAAGAATATTTACCAGAATCTAATTTATCAATAATAGATTTTGTTATTTTTAATTTATTATTATCTAAAATATATAATGGCCTACATGACCTACCAGAATCAGTAAATATATATATACTGCAATCATCAATTTTCCATACTATTGATACATAAATATTTATAATACAGTTTCTTCTTAGATGTTTTAAATGTAATACTAATTCTTTAGGAAAATCTGTAACGTAAAGCCAATCTCCATTGATAAAAATTTTAGTTTTATCTTTGATGTCATTAGGAAGAAAATCTAAAATAGATTTGACATAGTCTGTTGCATTCTCAAATATTTGTATTATAGAACCTATTTCACTATAATTTGTTATATGATTAGATAACGCTAGATTTTTTACTACACCTACCGAACCACCTTCTGGGGTTTCGGCTGGACATAATCTCATAAATTGTGTTGAATGTAGTTTTCTTGGTGCAACTAATTTTGAATTTCTTTCAAGTGGTATATTCACTCTACGTAGGTGAGATAATGTTGAATTATATGTCAGTCTACTTAGAACTTGAGATATGCCTTGTTTATTTTGTGATGTCTTTAATCCCCAATTACCTGTCGCCATTGAATATTTAATACCTGTAGTAATTGTATTAGATTTAAAAATTTTGTGAACATTACTTTCATTGATAATAATATTGAAATCATTATTTGCTCTCCAAGAACCAGACATATACTCTCTATTAATTTGTGTTTTAGTATCTTTTAAAAATTTAGTATAGTATTGTCTAAAAACATGTATCATTAAAGTTCCCGCAGTTTCTATCCTTTTATTTACATATGAATCTCTATCATCGTAGTTTCTTCTATTAGTATATACATCCAATAAGGTTTTAACCATAAGTCCCAGAAAATAGACTTTCTTTATGGGATTTTCACTTACGTGTGGTAATAAATCATTCTTTAATATATCTTTTAAATATAGCATTCTCCTAGCATCTTCACTTTCATCTCTATTATAGCCCATCATATTTACATATTTACACATATAATCTTCCGCCATTTCTTTTGTGGTTATATTAATTGATTCGTAAAGTGACCCCTTTAAAATTCTTGAATATTCTTGTCTAACTTCATCGTCACAATCTATTAAAATATAATTTATAATTTCTTCATGGGACTCAATTCCTAGAATTATAAATACAATAAATATAGGTATATCAGTTTTTATATGTGGTATCGATATTTTTATTTGATGTCCATATAAATCTTCTTTAGAAGTTATTTTAATCTGTATATTTTTTGGAGTTAAAAATTTTTTATCATCTAGAGACTTGATTTCACAAATATGTGAATATTTTGATTGTTTTCTATTATTAGGGAAAACATATATTTTATTGTTTGCTATTGTTTCTTGACTAATTAATACTTTTTCACTACCATTTATTATAAAGTATCCACCATCATCACATTCACATTCTTTATAATCTATAGATTTATTATAATTGACATCACTTAATACACAAGTTTTGGACTTCAACATTATAGGTAACTGACAGAGATTTACTTTTTTAATTGTAGTTTTCTTAGATTCTTTAATTTCTTTTAGACCTTCACCATACTTTTCCCTTGTTATAAAATTAACAGAACAAAATACCTCAGAAGAATAACTAAAATTTCTTAATCTTGCTTCCATAGGAAACATTAATTTTTTCCTACCATTATTTTCATGAATTGTTGGTGGAATAATACTTATATCATCAATACTTATTTCTAATTCATACCTATGTGTATTCACAGCAATTTTTTTTATATCGATATTTTTTTCCATAAAATCATGAATAACTTTTTCCGTATAATCCAATTTTTTTACCAATTTTTCTGATAAATCAACCTTTTTATCTGAATCTATATCTTTTAACATTTTATTTATTATACTATTAAGTTCATCTGTGTTTCTTATTTCTTTCCAACTTGTCATAGATTTTTTGAAATTTTTATTACTTACATATAAACTATCTTCTTTTACTTTATAATATATCTGTTCATTCATGTATTCATAATTTAACAGTATAGGATTATATTGATTAATTAAATTTTTCAAGTCTTTATCAATAAAATTATTAAAAGAATCTAGTTGGTGTTGAATTAAATAATTATCTTGAGTAACTAATTTTTTTATAACTTTCCATGTATCCGTTTTCCATGTAAAGTCATTTTTTTGCATTTTATTAATAATTAAAAATTAAATTTATATGTAATCAAATTAATATTATTCTTTAAATAGTTTTAAATTAAAATATTTTATATTATATATTTGTATGACTATTAAAAATATTAAAATAGATTTACTAGAAAAACAATCAAAAACAAATTTACCATTTAAAATAAATAAAAAACGTTCAAACGGTATTGTAAAAAAACCCCCTATAACTAAATTAAATATAGATTTAAAAACCTCCAGTAATAATAATCTTAAACCAAAAAAAAAAATTTCTAAAGATATTAAATCAAATATTTTATTAGGAAAACAAATGTCTCCCAAACAAAATAAACGCATATGTTCTTTTTTAGGAAATAATAATAAACATAAAACAAATATTTCATTAGGAAAACAAATGTCTCCAAAAAACTGTAAGCCAAATATTTTTTTGGAAAAAAAATCTCCAAAAAAATGTAAAGCAAATATATTTTTAGAAAAAAAATCTCCAAAAAAATGTAATCCTGATATCGTTTTATATGAGACTAATCAAAAAAAAATAAAACCCGTGAATAATAAGGTTAAACCACAAAAAAAAATCCCCAATTATTATCAAATTAAAAAACACTACAAGTTCAAACAGAAAGAAAAATTAAAAAACATCAGAACCAATCTTTTAGAAAAAGGTATAATCCAATCAAATAACTGTCCAGATAAATTAGTTAAAGAAATAAATTGGTTAATAGATGATAATAAGATTCATATTACTAAAATCAATGAATAGATATTTTAAAAAATAATTACTTAAAATAATAATTATATTATATTGCAAATGAATTATTTTTTAGCAGAATATATTTGGTTGGATTCAAATCAATATCCGCGTTCTAAAACAAAAGTTGTTTATAAAGATAATCCATTGAATTTGGAAGACTTACCAAAATGGAATTTTGATGGTTCGAGTACTAATCAATCACAAGGGCAAAATTCAGAGGTTATATTAAAACCTGTTAAAATATATCCTGACCCATTTAGGAAAAACAATCATATCCTTGTTTTGTGTGAATGCATGGACCCTGATGGAACACCAAATATTTATAATACTAGAAGTCAAGCATTAAACATTTTCAATAATGATTTAGTCAAAAACGAACAACCTTGGTATGGTATTGAACAAGAATATATTCTTATGCATTATGAAACAGATAGACCTTTAGGGTGGCCATTAGTTTCTATATGGGACCCAAGGCCTCAATCTGATTACTATTGTTCAGTAGGAACAGAAAATATATCAGGTAGAGAAATTGTAGAAAAACATCTGAAATTATGTTTAGATGCAAAATTAAATCTTAGTGGTATAAATGCTGAAGTGATGTTGGGACAATGGGAATACCAAATAGGACCTTGTGAAGGAATTGATGGTGCTGACGAATTAATAATTTCCCGATACATTCTTTATCGTGTATGCGAAGGATATAAAGTTAGAGTATCATTAGAGCCAAAACCTATAAAAGGTGATTGGAATGGTTCTGGATGTCATACAAATTTTAGCACAAAAAGTATACGAGAAAACGATGATGGAATGAAATATATAAAAGAAGCTATGAAAAAACTCGAAGCAAATCATGAACTACACATGAAACATTATGGAAAAGATAATCATTTGCGTATGACCGGACAACACGAGACTGCGTCCTATAATAAATTTACTTATGGATTAGGTAATAGAGCTGCCAGTATAAGAATTCCAAATGAAACAAAAAAATTAGGTAAAGGATATTTTGAAGATAGACGCCCTGCTAGTAACATGGACCCTTATTTTGTAACATCTTTATTAGCAAAAACCATATTATTATAGTCGTTATTTAAAAATAACGTAATTTGATATTAATAATGAACATACCTGTTATTATTATCAATTTAAAAGAAAAACAGTCAGATTTATTACGAACCTTTAATGAATTATATAAATTAGATGATATAATAACATCAATAACAAGAATCGATGCTATTGATAAATCTTTAGCAAAAAAACTTAAATATAAATATATAAGTTATAAGGCCGGAAAAAACATTCAACATATAAAATCAACTAAAATTTTACCTACTTGGTCAAGTGTAGGGTGTGCAATATCTCATTCTAAATGTTGGGAATATATAGTTAATAATAGATTAGATTATGCTTTAATAGTTGAAGATGATATAAAACTTAAAAATATCGATAAACTTAAATATTCTATAAATGAATGTATGACTATATTAAATTCTGATAGATTTGATAAAATATTTATTTCTCTTAATTCTAAAACTAATTTTGTATCATATTCTATACTTAATTTAGAAAATATTAAAAATTATTATGGACAGTTTATAGGAACTAGTGCATATTTTATAAACTTTAATTGTGCTAAATTTCTATTAAAAAATATTTTTCCTATTAACAATCAGATAGATATAGAAATGAGTAAATTATTTTTAAAGGATAGGTATGGGAATCATACAGGTCATACCGGAGGAAATAGTATTGCATGTATTCATTGTGATTCAGGAATAAATAACTTTAATCATGTATCATCAGTGCAATATTATTTTATTACATTTGTAGAACTTAAAAATCTATTACAGTCTTCAAAATATTATTTTCCAGATGAAATATTAGAAATAATATACACATACTTACCTAATAGAAACTTAATAAAAAATAACTATTATGTATATGATTATTTTGAACACCCTATTTATGATGAATTTTAATTATAAAGGTTGCAGTGTATAGACGTTTTCTTGTGCATCTGAACCACAAGAGTCATAAGGATTATCTACAATAAAAAACCCATCTTCTTTTACAAGATTTTTATTGACTAAAATTCTATGTATATTATTTAAACCACCTGCTTCTGGTTGAAAGTGTCCACTACAATTATCAACTATAATTTTATTACCTTTTCTTGAAATCATTCCTGCAGCACTTACTGGTTGATTATCATTTAAACAATGATGACTTATACCTGATACGTCTTCGTCTACAATAGTAACTTTACCTGTTTTACAATCAACAGTATACATATATTCATCCCCTTCAACTAAATTATATAAATTAGATAAAGTTAATGAAATCGCACTATTATGAGATAAACTAACTTTATTTGGCGGACATTCTGACCATCCACTTTTAACTGGATAACAATAATCATGTGCTTCAATTTCACTTAAATTCATTTGAGATGCAAATGCTTGTCCTAAAGGCAAAATTAAACTACCTAAAGCTAATTTTGCTGTAAATGGAATTTTTTTCTTTGGTTTTCTTTTTTTTTTTTTTTTTACAGACGCATCAATCAATGCTTTTGATATTTTCATAGATTTTCCACTGTAACATACTTTGTTATCTTTATCCCAATTACATTTTGATTTTCCTGGTCTTGGTTTAAAACATTGTTTATCAGTTCTATTCATACATAAATCGGGAACAGATGTGTCCGAACCACCTGTCATTAAAATATAGTTACGAATTATTTTCTTACCTAATGTTGAATTTATATTAACAAATCTTCCTGTAGCTGGATTTACTATTCTATTATAATTCATTATATATATATTATTAACATATATAATAATTTGCATATAAATATATTTATTTAGAAATAAGTATTTCAGTATCACTTAGTTTGCACCCATAATTAAAATCTAATTTTTCTCCATCAATTGAAAAATCTGATGGTCGTAAAATAGACCAATCTGTTTTAGATTTAAGAATGCCACATTTTGTATATATATAGCCTACTAATGCACTACACCAAAATCTATTAGTTTTTTGAGGATTGGAATCTTTTCTCAACAATGCTTCAAACCAATCTTTAGGACATATATCATAAGGTTTATTATAAACAATATCATGTATATAATTAAGGATATCTTTATTAAACAATTGATTATCACACTCAACTGTTCTTAATAATACTCTTGAACCTTTAAAATTATCTAATATTTCTTGTAAAGGAGTCAGCTGAACACCCAATTTAATTTTACTATCTTGTGGATCAGGTTTTCCTTCCCAACCCGATTCCCATAGATAGACACCTTTTAATGGTGGATCTACAAAACTGGGGTCTTTCACTACCATTGCTACATGAGAATAATTTGAATGAGTAGAATATTTTATTAGGTCTGAAAACCATTGTAGCCAACCGTCAGTGTGACCACAAAATAAAAATAAATCGCCTGTTTTTAAATTTTCCATTTTATATATATATATATATATATAGATATTATTTAAATATAGATATTATTTAAATAATATCTATGTATATTTATTAGATGTACGATAAAATAACAGATCCTATAACCAATAAATTGGTTAACATACATAAATCTGGTGGGAAACAAATATTAAATAATTATATAAAACAATTAGGAGGGGCGACATATTTTAACAATTTATTCAATAATGGAATGATACAACTGACTCACAGGGGGTTGCAAACGATGATTCCTGGATTAGAGATATCGGAAGATAAAAAAATAATTACCATTCCTTTTTTAAAACCCTATGAATCAATGGTTATTTCTTTTTTTTTAAAAGATTATAATGTCATAATAGAAGGCTTTTATAATAGAGTATTTCAAGACCAAATTAATTATTCTTTACAAACATATGGTATGTATATAAGCCAAATTATAATTTATTCAGATGGTAAATCTAATGCTGAAACAAACATTATTTTAAAAAATTTTACAAGTGATATTATTAATAAATTATTTAATATTCCTATAGATGTTAAAATTACGTCAAAAATAGTAAAAATGGAAATAATTAATTTCAACTTAGTATCAAGACTTCATATTGATATAGAACTTTTATCACATGTTTTACCATCAAGCTCTTCTTGGAAAAGTATAAATCCATTTAAAATGTTAGTGGAAGCTACCTTTTATGTTTTTTTTGGAGTAAAGTATGGTTTCAGTGTATCAGATATGATAATCGAAAAATTACAACTGCCTGGTAATACATTTACATTTGAAAATGGTGGAAGCATCAAGTTATTAAATATAAACACAGATTCTGGAGAATCGCTAAAACTTCCTAATTCAATTATTTTAGAAATGAATTTCCCAATTCCATATAGAGATATATTAACATTAATAAATATATCACCTGTTGATTATAAATTTAATTGTGATTATTTATATATAGATAACTCTAATTTAGATATAATTTATGATTTTATTCATGAAGAAGATGACGATTACCTTAAAATAATGTTTGAAACCCTTTATAATTATATTTAGATTTATCTTAGATTTATCCGTATTCACTTAAACTAAATGATAGCCTATTTAAAGAATCTACATAATTAAAGATAATTATAGTAATATATTCAGTTTATAAAATGGTTCTAATAGATGATTATTTATCCTTACAGGAAAAATATCAAAAAAAATATGGAGATAAAACTATTGTCTTATACGAATGTGGACAATTTTTTGAAATTTATGGAGTTGTAAATGAAACTGAAAATTTAGGTAAAATATATGAAATTGCTGATATTACCAATTTATCTGTATCAAAACGAGGTAATAAATATTTACCAGTAAGCAAAAAAAATCCACTTATGGCTGGTTTCCCAAATCATTCCTTTGAAAAATGGAAAAATATTTTGTTAATGAACAATTACACTATTATTAAAATTGAACAGGATTCGCATGGGAAAAAAGACCCTCAACGAAAAGTCACCGAAATAGTATCACCAGGAATAAATATTGAATCAAACAACTTTAGTAATACATTAATGTCAATTTATTTAGAAGAAATAACTTGTGGATTAAAAAAGGTTTTATATGCGGGATTATCAACAATCGATATAACTACAGGAGAAAACAATATTTATGAAATACATAGTAATAAAGAAGATGATTCTTACGTTTTTGACGAACTATTTAGATGCATACAATCATATAATCCATCAGAAATTATTATAAATACAGAAAATTGTCTAATAGAAGAGAAAAATATAATAAAGCATTTAGAAATAGAGACAAGAAATTATCATTTCGATAATTACAAAGATTCAAAGTATCTTTTAGAAAACAAATATAAAATAGAATTTTTAGAAAAAATTTTCAAAAAAAAATCAATGATCAATATTATCGATTATTTAGATTTAAGTAGAAGTTTCTGGGGTTTATCGAGTTATATTTTTTTACTACAATTTTCTTACGAACACAATGAATCTATTTTAAATAAATTAATTAGACCTAAAATCTGGGAAAAATCTAAATATTTAATCCTATCTTATGATTCAATTAATCAACTTAATATTATTCCAAATAAAAATTTACAATTAAATACTAAGTTTGATTCATTATTAAATTTATTAAATTATACTAGCACCAGTTTAGGTAAACGTTTGTTAAAAGAAAATCTAATAAATCCTATAATTAACATAGAAGAACTGAATAAACGATATGACCTTATAGAAATATTCAGATCAAAGTATGAATTAGATTATCTATATACACAGTTTGAAAGTCACTTAGAAAAAATTTTTGATATAGAAAAACTTCATAGACGACTTACAATAGGACTTTTAAATCCGTCTTCTTTTAGTAATTTAGATATTTCTTATAAATATATAGAAAAAATTATAGAATTAATAAATATATCTGGTAATAAAGCTTTAAAAACAATTTTGCCTAATAAGGAAAATTTAACTAAATTTAAAAATTTTATAAAAGATTATAATAGTAAATTAGATATAGAAATTATTAATGGATGCACTTTAAACAATATAAAAAAATCTATATTTAGAAAAAATATATATGAACACATAGACAAATTACAAGATAAAATAGATAATTGTTATAAATTTTTTAATTCACTTAGAGAATTTTTTGCAAAACAAATTGATATTAAAAAAAATAGTATTGAATTAAAAGATAGTGAAAGAGATGGATATCATTTTATTTTAACTAAGAAAAGAGCACAAACATTAAAATCAAAACTACCTAAATCTTTTTTAATTAATGAAGAAACAAGTATAGATTCATCTACACTTGAATATAAAACATCTAGTAGTATAACTAAAATATTTTCATCTGATATAAAAAATTATTCAGAAAAACTTAATTTTTACCAAACAAAAATGATGAAATTATGTGTAAATCAGTTTAAAGAATTATTAGAAGAGTATGATGATAAATATTCTGATACATTAAAGCATATAGTTAATTTTGTAGCATATATAGATTATATTAAAAGTTGTGCAAAAACATCCATCAAATTTGGATATACAAAACCTACAATAGATAATAAATACGATAAAAGTTATTTACAATGTAAAGATTTAAGACATCCGATTATTGAAAAAATAAATACAGATATTGAATATGTTCCAAACGATGTTGATTTAGGCGATACAATTAATGGTATGCTCTTATATGGTGTTAATGCGGTAGGTAAAAGTTCCTATATGAAATCAGTAGGTATATCTATAATAATGGCACAAGCTGGGATGTATGTTCCAGCAAATGAATTTTTCTATTATCCATATAAAAATATATTTACTCGTATTTCTGGTAACGATAATATTTTTAAAGGCCAATCAACTTTTGCGGTTGAAATGACTGAACTACGTTCAATTTTAAAAAGGTCTGATAAAAATAGTCTTGTTTTAGGCGATGAGCTTTGTTCTGGAACAGAAACTATATCAGGTTTATCGATTGTATCTGCTGGAGTAATAACATTAGAACAAAAAATGTCCACATTTATATTTGCTACTCATTTACACCAATTGTCTACATTAGAAGAAATTACTAGTTTAAAAAAAATAAAAAATTATCATATGGAAACGATTTATAATGAAGCTGAACAACGATTAATTTATAATAGAAAATTGAAACCAGGTTCAGGAAATGCAATTTACGGATTAGAAGTAGCGAAAGCTATGAATTTAGATAAAAATTTTATTGAATTAGCCAATAAATTAAGAAAAAAGATATTGAAAATTGATGACAAAATTATTAGTAAAAAAACGTCGCAATACAACTCAAAAATAATTATTGATACATGTAAATTATGTAACAAAAAGTGTGAAGAAATACACCATATTAAACCTCAGGCTATTGCAAACGATAATATGATAGATAATCATAATAAAAATATAAAACATAATCTTATACAATTGTGTCATGATTGTCATCAATCTGTTGAAAATGGAGACCTAGAAATAAATGGGTATATACAAACCTCAGATGGGATAGATATAAGAACAAAAAAACTAAATAATGAAGAATTTATAAAAAAAACTATAAAAAAAAAAAAATATGGTGAAAATGAAATCGAATTAGTATTAACTTACAAAGATAAGACTAATTCTAATCTTAGTAAGAGTAAAAAATTATTAGAGTTAGAAAAAAATATGAAAATATCTACAAATATTATAAAGAAAATTTGGAATAATTCATATTAAATATTAAATTCTGGAATAATTATTGCGACAACACAATCGATAACAACAAACGCCCATAAAGACTAGAATAGAAATTGCGATGAGAAAAATTGATGCAATACCTAAATAGGCCAGAGCTTCTGTCTTATCAAGGTCATGCATATTAGATGCATTACAATTATAACTAATATGTGTAATATTAGTATCAGAAATTTGCACTGGAGAACAGACGTTAAAGCTCCTATTTGGAAAAATACTCACTTCACTTAGCAAGTCTTCACAACATTTAGGATAACCATCTAGAGTATCCGAGTTATAACAAAGACTTTTAAGAACAGTGGTTTTAAAAGGGTGAGTACAGTTTGAACTATTATAGTAATTAACGTCAAAATCAATATTGTCAGGAATATTAAGATAATTTGCTGAAACAATAGGAACAATAAGCAAACAAAGCATTTTGGAAAACATTGTGTATTTTTTATTGAATATTGATTTTACAATCAAATTTATATTCAATTATGACAATTCTAATTTTCTATAAAATAATTTGGCATATTGACACCATATATTCTTTTAATTAATTTTTACAATATGGTGCTATTTATGGATTTTTACATAAATTTACTATTAAATTATAGATTAATTGTGAATTATTTTTAATAATATCAATATCATGTTAATATTCTTTAATAGAATCTACAGTTGATGACATCGATGTGATTTGTGATTTAAACAAATTGATTTCTTTTGGAATATAATAAAAAAAAACTGTATTATTAATTATAAATCCTAATATTATAATAAAATAACATATATAAAAAACATAAAAACTGTTTATCCGTTTTAAATTATTTATATAATTTCTGGGCTCATTAATTAATGGTTCAGATTCATACATTTATTTATTAATTTTATAAAATAAATTATCTATATATATATATATAGACAATGTATTTCGGTGGAGGAAAAAACAGACAACAAAAAAAAGAAAAAAAGCAAAACAAAAAAACTGGACGGAACGCAGCAGGACCATATAATACAAAACATATTAGATTACAACAGGAAAGATTGGAATTAGCCCAAAAAAGAGCTACACAAAATAAAGTTGAAAAAACATCTAATAAAAAAGGAGGAGGATATTCTTACATTGTTAATCCAGTTACAAATAGAAAAGTTAATGTTAACGGATTCATAGGACAACAAATTATTAGAAATTATTTACAGCAAATAAATATGGCTTACTAATCATATACTCTAAATAAATTAAGATTTATTTTTTAAAATTTCTAAATATTCCTTATAAGATATATTTTCTTTAGATACTATATCTTTTATAGAGTATCCTAAGAAACTGTAATTGTAATCAGGTCTATGTATTAAGCAAGTGTAATTATTATTACATTCACAATTTTTTATTGAAATATATTCCATAATAATATAATAAATATTATTTACAATCATTTTTTACCATATCTTCAACTAATTGTTCAAAATTATACGTAGGTCCCCAACCTAAATTTTGTTTTGCTTTAGAGTTATCACCAAGTAATTCTTCCACTTCTGCTGGACGATAATATTTTTCAGATATAGCAATTAGTTCTTTCCCAGTATTTTTATCGTAACCTTTTTCATTTAAACCTTCTCCTTTCCAACAGATTTGAATATTTTTTAATGAAAAAGCTTTATCTATAAATTCCTTGACTGAGTAGTTGTTATTCGTTGATATAACATAATCATCTGGATTTTCCTGTTGTAACATTAACCACATAGCATAACAATAATCTTTTGCATGTCCCCAATCTCTTTTTGCGTAAATATTACCTAATGTTAATTTATCAATTTCACCTTTTAGTATTTTATTTAAGCCTATAGTAATTTTACGAGTTACAAATGTCTCTCCACGTCTAGGACTCTCATGATTAAATAATATACCATTTGAAGCATGTAACCCATAAGATTCTCTATAATTTTTAACAATCCAATATGCATACAATTTACTTACTGCATAGGGAGACCTTGGATAAAAAGGTGTGTTTTCTGTTTGGGGTATTTCCTGTACTAAACCATATAATTCTGATGTTGATGCTTGATAAAATCGTGTTATATCGATTAAATTTAGACTTCGAATTGCTTCCAATATTCTTAGAGTTCCTGAACCATTAATATCAGCACAATATTCTGGCATTTCAAATGAAACTTTTACATGACTTAGTGCCGCTAAATTATATATTTCTAATCTAGACATTTCAGGATATGTCTTTTTTATTTCACTTAGAATATTAATGATATTATTAGAATCTTTTAAATCTCCATATTTTAAAGTAAGATTAGGATTATCGTATAAATGATCTATTCTGTTCGTATTTATTGTAGAACTACGACGAATCAAACCCCAAACTATATAAGATTTTTCTAATAATATTTCAGTCAAATAAGAACCATCTTGTCCTGTTATACCCGTTATAAAAGCAATCTTCATTAAATCTTTAATATATTAAATATAATAATTAATTTAATTAATCGCATAAATTCGTTATAAATATTTGTTATAATTCTATATATACATATAGAATTATGAAAATTTTAATAACGGGGTCAAGCGGTTTAGTAGGTTCTGCGATTATGTCTCTTCCTGAATTGAAAACTAAATACACAGTAATTCCTCTAAGACAAAAATATTGTGATCTAAAAGACTATAAACAGACCGAAACATTTTTTCAAAACAATACACCAGATTATGTTATTCATTTAGCTGCTAATGTAGGTGGGCTATTTAAAAATATGAAATATAAAGTCGAGATGGTTGAAGATAATTTACTTATTAATATGAATATACTAAAATGCTGTCATAAATTTAATGTTAAAAAATTAGTTTGTTGTTTATCTACATGTGTATTTCCTGACAAAATATCATATCCTATTGATGAATCTGTATTACACAATGGACCACCACATTCATCTAATTATGGATATGCTTATGCCAAAAGAATGTTAGAAATACAATGTAAAACATATAATCAACAATTTGGAACTAATTTTGTTTGTGTTATACCAACAAATATATATGGACCAAATGATAATTTTTGTGAAAAAGATGGTCATGTAATTCCAGCATTAATTAACAAATGCTATAATGCTAGAAAACATAATCAAAAATTCATTGTTAAAGGAACTGGTAAACCATTAAGACAATTTATTTATTCAGAAGATTTAGCTAAATTGATCATTTGGGTTTTAGAATCTTATAATGATAAAACACCTATTATTTTATCGGGAGACCAAGAAGTTAGTATTAAGCATATTGCCCAACTTATAGCACAAAATTTTAATTATCAAGATAATTTAGATTTTGACAATAGCTATTCTGATGGTCAATATAAAAAAACTGCCGACAATCAAAAACTAAAGTCTCTATACGGGACTAAATTAAAATTTACCGATATAGAAACTGGCATTGAAAAATCAGTAAAATGGTTTACTAAAAATTATAATACAGCAAGAAAATAAACTATATATATATATATATATATAATGATTGATGAAAGTGTTGTCAAAAAATTTTTGAATACCTTAAATTCAAAGTATTATGTGTTTGGAGGAATGGCTTTGTCAAAAATATTTAAATCTATAAAATCATCAGACTGGGATATTGTTATAGATAAACGCGTATGGAGTAAAGAGCAAGTTATCAAAAAGTTAAAAAAGTTTTACCAAAATATTGATTGTAATACCCAAAAAAATTTTACAATACAACGAACAGGCGAATTTCACATATTATTTACCTGCAAAATTTATGATGTAGAAATATTCGATATCCATTTAGAAAATATAGATTATAATGACGTAATTAGTTTAGATAAAATTAATTATTTAAATTTAGATAATTTAATAGCTAATATCGAAAATACATTAAACGATTCAAACTATATAATCAATGAATTTTATTTGTTAGTATCAGAAGCTGAAAACTCGATTATAAAAAAAATAAACTCAACCAAAAATACATATATTGAAATTATCTATGATTTATACGATTTAATTGATAAATCATCTGATAGGAATGAAATTTTAGAACTAGAACAAGAAATTGATGAATACCAGGAAAAATATTACAATATAGAAAATAATATTAGAAATGACTACAAAAATTATATAGAAAAAGAAAAAAAAAATCTAGAATACGCAATTTTTGTTAACAAAAAAAATAAATCGCGTTTACAAACAATTCTTAAAACGTTACATAACCCACCTAATTTTACTAAAGAATATTTAGATATTCTTGATAAAAAATGCTATAAAAAAGATATTATAAATATAAATCAGATACAAATCTATTGTGAAAAAATATTAGCTTTACAAAAAAAATTTCAGATCAATAAGATTGATTAATAATTTAAATTAAATTAGAAAGTAAAGGCGGTTCATAACCTTCTACACATTGATATTTTTCAAAATCTGTATACCCTTTACCACGTAAATAAACTTCATCTATTAATTGATTACAAGTGAACTGGTCTGGATTTTCTTTTATAATTTCATTAACTGTATCAACAATTATGTCAGGTTTTCTCCATATTTTGGGTTCTCCTAAATTGTTGTTTATTACCGCATGGCTTTCAATTGCGGTTGAAGGCCACAGCGTATTTACCGCAATACCCTTATCTTTTAATTCTTCTCCTATTCCTAAAGCCCCTAAAGTCATACCCCATTTACTTATCATATATGCAGTTTTATTTGCCAATACTTTTTGTTCTCTTATATTAGTAGGTAAAGGTGGTGACTGCATAATAATATGACCACCATCGTTTTCAAGCATTAGTGGAATACTATACTTTGAAATAAAAAAAGAACCTCTACAATTAATGTCATTAATTAAATTATATTTTTTTATATCAGTATTTTCAATTGAATTCCAATACAACGCTCCCGCATTATTAACTACTACATCTAGTCTTCCAAAATTTTTCTTTGTTAAATCTAAAGTATTCTTTATATCATCATGATTTCTTACATCTAACTTTATAGGTAAGGCTTTAACTCCCATTTTTTCTATTTCATTACTTACACTGTATATACTACCTGGCAAATTAGGAGTATCTTTAATACTTTTACCTGTTACAACTATATTATAACCTTGTCTTGCTAATGATAGAGAAATAGCTTTACCTATCCCTCTTGTTGCTCCTGTAATTAATGCTACTTTGTTTAACATAATTATAGATAATCGAAAATATTTTTAAATAATTATAATTATAATATATATTTATATAATATAATTATGAACTATAAATTGATAATTATAAGTATATTATTATTATTTATTTTTTTATATCTAATTAAAAATGATACATTAGAAAAGTTTGTAAATCAAAAAAAAAAAATTTTAGTTATTCACACAAAAAAAAGTTATAAATATGCAAATAAAATATGTAAAGCTTCAAAAAATAATTGCTATACAACTGATGTCGTTAATTTAAATAATACATACAAAAATATAGCTACTGATGATTATAATTCTCATATAATAATACATCCTAGAACAGCGACGCCTTTCAATTCAAAATGGATAATATATCTTAAAAATTTAGAAAAGAAGGGTGTAAAAATAGTAAATCCACCCAGATTATTACAGTTAACTTCTAACAAACTAAAATGTTCATTTGTATTATATAATAACGGTATTAGTCATCCTAAAACCTGGACCGGTTTTAAGAATAAAAAAACAATTAATATGGTAACAAAATTACTAAAAAAATATAAAAAATTAATAATTAAGCCATCAAATTCAATATCACAAGGGGCATATGTTAAAATTTTGAAAAGCAATGATTCAACATCTGAAATTAATAATAAAATATATAACTTACCATCAAACCCTTTTGTTATACAAGAGTATATAGATTATATTGCTATTTATAGAGTCATTGTTATCAATGGTAAGTCATTACCTTACAGTTTTATAGATACTCCAACAAAAAATAATTGGAAAGTAAGTGTTTGTTTAAATTATGATAAAATGAAGTTTGTAAAAAATCCTGATAAAAATTTATTAAAACTAGCTGAGAAAACCCAAAATGTTCTCAATACATATACTAAAAACCCTTATAAAGGTATTCATTTTATAGATATTTTTCAAAAAAAAGATAAATCTTTTATCATATCAGAAATAAATACTGCATGTAGTCTACTTATTCACGAAAGCTTAGCAAGAAAAGCAGGACACTCTATGTGGGAAATATCTAAATATATAGCAAACTATTTAGATACTATATAAATAATCTAACATTTTATTAAAAGAAGCATTTATGATGGTTATGTTAAATTTGTAATATATATATATTATCTATTAATATGAAAGAAAAATATTTAGAACTATACAAATATGATTCCCTAAATTATTTTATATACAAAAATATAATAAAAAATTCTAAATTCAATAAAAAAAAAAATAAAAAATTTTTATTAAAGTTATCTAAAGAAATATATGTAAATGATAATTATTTAAATAAATTAAAAAAAATTGGAGAATTGAGTCATATTAGTAATATTTATGTTCCTGATATTATAAAAAATAAATTTATATGGATAAAAGGTTTTAAAGAACCATTTATAATGTATAACCAACCTACAAAAATTTCACATGATTATTATATTAAAAAAGATTTATTAGAAAAAGCACTAAAATTAGAAAAATATAAATCTATTATAGATTGTGGTGCTCATATGGGTGACGGGGTGATACCTATTGCACATAGTCTAAAGCTTAAAAACAGAGATGATATTCATATTTATGCTATAGAACCATGTATAAATAAATGTAATTTTATTAAAATAATGGCTAAAATAAATAATCTTAGTCATATGATTACTGTAATAAATTTAGGATTGTCTGATACAATAACTAAAATGTGTTGTAATATTCCTTTATTAAACTCAGGTGCGACAACATGGAATGTTCAAAATATAGATAATAAAAAAAATGCTGATATAAATTTTTTTCCTGAAACTGAATTTGACCTATTGGATAATCTTGTGGATAAAAAAATTATCAATAATATTGGAATAATTCATTTAGATGCTGAGGGGCATGAACTTAATATTTTAAAAGGTTCTACTAAATCAATAAAAAAATTCAGTCCATACTTATCAATTGAGGACGAATATAATAAGAATATAGTAAATATTGAAAATATGTTGGGCTATAAATATTATAAAAGAGTAAATATAAATAATACATTTATCAATCCAAAAAATTTAGAAAACTCAATATAATCCCCTTTTTATAATCATCTGGATAAGTTTTTCCTATATATTTTAAAAGTTCTTGATCAGACATAAAAAGCATATCTAACATGGATTTTATCATAAGATTGTATTTCATAATATCTCCATCTTGATGTTCTTTAATATCTATTATTTGTTTAAAAAAGGGATGTGTATCTGGTGTCATATTATCATAGATTTTAGGATGTTTTTTGCTATAATTATAATCGTATTTAATTTTAATATACTCATCTCCTAATTTATTTTTTAAATGTTGTGCAGTGATGTTTACAAGACAATATATATCGGAATCTCTTTTTAGATTAAAACTTTTAACCCGTCAGACATTTAAAATATCGTATTTTATCCATCCCCACATTTAAAAAATATATTAGTATATCATATAGATGAAAACAATTGTTAAAGCAGCTACAGTTACTACAATTGGCAAAGTTGCCACGATGGTGTCTCGCGCCTTCCTTGGAGGAAGAAGGTATATTACCCCCTATAATTTAGAAAAAACGACAAACGAGCTTGTAATCGGTTGTTATAATTATAAAGAACCAAAATTATCAAGTTATAAAGGTGGAATAAAAATTTTTATAGAATCATTAAGAAAGTTTAATAAAACTTGTACTATTATTGTTTTGATGAATACATGTCCACCTGAAATTAAAGACTTATTTAATAAGAATAATGTTAACTGTCTATTAGGATTCAAAGAAAAATTAATGTATACAAGATTTATTAAATATTATCAAATAATTAATAGGTATAAATCGTTTAATAAAATTTTATTATGTGACTTAGATGATGTTATTTTTCAAAGTAATCCATTTGATATAAAATTAGACACCAATAAACTATATTGTGCTCAGGAAATACTCTCTTACAATGATTTATCTGATGTAGGCACATTATTAAACTTAAAGTGGATAAGATATGCCCATAAATTTAATATAGGATTAAAAAATATATATATAAAAAATTACAAAAATAAAAATATAATATGTGCTGGAACTATTTTAGGAAATAGGAATGCTATTTTATCTTATCTGATATGGTATGAAAAAATCCAAACAAAAGCAGTAAAATTAAGAAATGATCAAGCATTACTAAATATATATGCTTACGAGTATGGTGATAACACCATTATTGTAGAAAGATATCATGATGGTCAGATTTTAACTCTTAATGGAATGAATTTTGAGAATATAAGAAAAGATAGTAATGGATTTCTAATCAACTCAAATGAAGAAAAATATTGTATTATACATCAAATAGATAGATGTGGTGAAGAGAACTTAAAATACTTAAAAGATACTATTTTGGTATAAAATCATAACTTATAATTCTTAATTAGCTTTCTTCTCGTAGATTATTTAGGTTTGTATTACGTGTTTCTTTATTTACGTAAGCATATTCCATATAAGCTGAATAGTGTTTTTTATGAATATTAGAAATAATATTGATATATGTGTTTTAAGTGATTGAAATAATAAATGTGAAGATTTTAATTTGAAGTAATGCTTGAATTGACTAAACTAACTTTCAACTGCATTTGTCTTAGGTCTATACGGAACACTAAAATGTAATGTATACTTGTTTTATTTATTTCTTCTTTTATTTTTAGACTCTTGTGTGATGGACTATTGTCCATGATAATTAAATTATTTCGTTTTTAAGTACAAATTGTTGCAAAAATAAAATCATACAATTAGTATTCATCCCTCTTTTTTCATATAATATGCACCCGAGTATTCCTTTTAATGTCGTGGCGACAGCGAGAGTGCATTTTTTGAATTCTCTATTATTAGTTGTTTTCATGACACACCTCCTACCTAATTCACATCTTAAAAAATGTAATTAACATGCATTTCATTTATGTATATTTCATCTATACAGATAATTTTATTTAATTGAATTTATCTGTTACAGAATAAAATAATTTAAGTTCTTTTTTCAAATCAATCTTTTTCCTCTTAGTTCTTCAGGGAAATGTCTCCTACGTGTTCGTTTCCTAGTTAAGTTGTTTTCTCAAACTATGCGACCTAGATGCCTTTCTGAAATATTTACTTCAGGATATTTAGTTTTTAATTTTTGAAGTAAATTTGGATTCGTATTTGATTGGTTCTTTTCAATTCACTAAGAATATACTGTCCATGTATTATTCACACCTTATATGAGATATATTCTTGTTTTTACTTTCTAAATTCTCATCCTGTTGGTAATTTGCTATCAATCTCTGTAACGTCCCGGTATTATTTTAAACATTTCTGCAACTTCTTCTTGTGATAATTTTGAATTTAAATATATTTTTAATGGTCTAATTTTGCTTTCGACCCCAGTGTGGTATATAATATAATACCACATTCTAAATGTCCGACGGGTTAAATTGATTAGTATAATGTGATAATACAATAGCCATCGTTGTAAATAATAAATATACAAACTTTAAATAAAAAATAAATTCTTAATTATCTGTTTGAACAGCTTTATCAACCTTTTTTCGTTCCATACAATAACTACATTTCAAAAAACATATATTATCATTATAATAACAAGGTGGATTATCATCTATTTTATTTAAGTCCATTTTAAAATTATTGATGATTAATAAAAGGTCTTTATATAAAACTTCCATTTTACCATTTATATCGTCTAATTTATACTCTGAATATAAATTATTAAATAATGTCACTATACATCGATTTAGTCCATATTTAATATACAAATAATTGTAATAATCAATTTTAATTATGTCTTTTTTAATAGCATCTTTTAAAATTTGTGGAACAGTATAACAATTGTATTTATATTTGGCCCAAGTAAGTAAAGATTTTCTCAAATTTCCATTTGATTTAATGATTTTCCTTAAGGATATATCATTCATTTACATATTAAAATATAATAATATTTTATATTAAAATATCAAATTTATATATGTTTTAGACATTCACTACATATACACGCATGTTCACATTCTGGAAAATAAATTTCCACATTGTTTTCTAAACATACACTACATTTTTCAGTTAAAGCTTTTATTTTAAAACTATTTTTTTTATTAATTGTTGCTCTACAATAAGGACATTTTGAAGTTTCATTTTTATTTAATCTGCTATTAATTATTATACTTAATTGATTTGTCTTATCGTCTAAATCTTTAATAAAATCATTTCTTATATCATTTATATTTGCTAAATTTTTGTTAATCCATAAAACATTTAAGTTGTCATTTTTTTTCCTAATGAAAAAGCAATGCCTTAGATTACTATTCTGAACATCGGTATTTTGAGGAAAAGTATAAGCATAGACATCACCCATTTTTATAATTGATTTTGTTAAATCTACTTTAAAATATACATAACAATCATTATTATCATTAAAGTACTCTGTTAAATTTAATATATCTATAATGGGAAATCTGTTTTTAATCCATTCAAACGTATTTATTGCACAATTAATTGAGCTATGATTGTAACCACATTTATGACATTGATGTTGTTCTGTTGAATGAGACCAAAAGTGTTTACAATTTATCATCGAACAAAAATTTATTTCCAATAATTTATCGTTTTTATATTTAGTTAAATTGAGTATTTTCAATTGATTACCACATTCATTTTTCCCATGACCATATGTATTACATTTTTCACAACGATGTGCCGCTGTTGTATGTGTTGTGGGTCTCAAACAACCTTTAACTCTACAAAAACTCATTATAAATAATACAATATAAAATTGATTAAATAAAATCTGTTTTAATCATTGAAAATATGAATAATATTATAACCAATAGTTTTAATATTATTCATAAGATTGTTCCATATTTATTCAATGAAATCAACAATAAATTTTTATTTAATAAAATAATTTCTAAGAATTATAAAAATTTAAATATAAGTAGTTTTGAAGGAAAGCTATCTTGTGGTGCCTGTTGCTATGTTTTACATTATTATCTAAAAAAACATAATATTAATACTAAAATTATGAAAAGTATTGTCTATGATGATGAATATAAATTGGATCATTGTTACCTATTATACAATAATAGTGTAATAATTGACCCTACCTACAAACAATTTTATAGTTCATCTATAAATAAAATTGATCCTTTTTCAAGTCATCTATTTTTTGAATTACCTTTTGTATTTATAGGAAAACATAAAGATTTAAACAAACTCCATAACGATTTAGATTCTATACATAAAAAAATGTTAAATAAAAGTTTAGATATAGATATACTAAATTTTTGGAAAAATCCTACTGATATAACGCACATATCTGATTTAGAAATAGTTATTAAAGATTCGGAATATGCAAAAAATAAAGGTAAACTATTTTTAAATATTCATAAAAATTATGATATTACGCATTTTCAACATACATAGGAGGTGGAGACGGTGGTGGTGTTTCATCATCATCATCACTGTCATCATCACCTATAGGACTGACACATTGATATTCAGGAATCCAATATGCTATAGGATGCTCTACAGTTTTATTTGTATATAAATAATTGTCTTCATCTACCCAATATGTTTGTCCACAAGGGGTTCTAAACTCTTTTCTATCCGTTTCAATAGTATTTTCTAATGGAATAAATTCACTTGCCTGTGACTCAGTAATTTCTAAATGAATTCTCTTTTTACAACCAGGATTATTAGAACATTTACCTGGCTCAATAGCTGGATATTTTTTTGTAGATTCATATTGATAACATCCACAATCTTTATTTAAATCATAAGTTTTATATAATATATCATTCATAGTTTTAAGATGTTCGCCAATATTTTCTCTAAAATATTCATGGCGAGTTCTCGTTATTTCTCTTTTAGGTAATCCTAAAAGATTATATTTACCATTTTGTTTTAGATACCAAAAGCCATTATAAAAAACAGGTTGAGATGCAGGATATAGATCCATTTTTAAATTTTAAGCACTTAAAAATTTTGTGTCAAATTTATGTTCTAAAAGTATTTTTTCAATTAAGTTTTGTAATCCTATCTTTTCTTCTACTGTCCAATATCTTAACATATCTTTACACCGAATCCCTATGATTTTATCGATATCTTCAACAAATCTAAAATCTCTACAATTATGATACTTTAATAAATCGCTATAGTCTGGATTTTGATTTACAATACATTTTGTCCATTCTTCTGTTAAAGGCAAAGTAAATCCTCCCTCATAACTATAATTTTTAGCTAAATTAGTTAATAAATTTTTTTTATTGTTTTCTTGTAAAACTTTTTCTATAACATTGAGTTTATCTTTTACAAAAAAGGGTTTAGAAAATATTATTCTATTTTCATTATCTAAAATAAAAAAATTGTCTGTTTGATGCATCATAATTGTATAGTTAAAATTATCTATAAATCATTTTCTCATATCATAAACAATTTTTGGGAAAACAACAGGAACATCATCTTTAAATGCAGATACCTCAAATGTAATAATATCTAATTGTGTTTTTTTTAATTTAGTATATACATCTTTTATTGAATAATTTAAATTATCATTATATCTAGAATATAAAATCATCGCATTTGAACTTATCATATCTAACGATATATTAAATTTATCTTTAAAATAGGCAAGCATATCTGATATATTTAATATGCCTAAATTTTTTCTCGATAGTAAAATACTATCCCATGTAGTAAATGATTCTGGTATTGTTCTTGTATGACAACCATATAGATTATTAAATTTTTTATCTACAATTTGTAAAGGTTTTTTTGGTCCAGATTGTATATACATATTAATACCCATATTTAAAAATATATCCATATATTTTATTTTTTTTTGAACGATTACATCTTGATTTAATTTATTATAAACATATTTTAGTAATTCCATAATAGATAAAGCTGTTACCATAGTAGTAGTAGTTGACAATGCTGGAGTAATTTTTCCAGCAATCAATTTACAATTAATAAAGTCTATTTTGTTAATACCATATATATGTGCCCTTAGATTTGATGCTGCTTTTATAAAATCAATATGACTATTCATATCATTATCTTTTTCAAAACATTCTATATTAACTGGACCTATATTAATTTTAAAACTATAAATATAGTCTATTTTTTTACTATCATCATTTATAGATAATTTACTAAATGTTTTATAATCATTCAATAAGACATTTAAATTATCGTTTATCAATATCTTTTTACCAATACAACGTCCTAATATTTGACCAAAATAATTAACAAAATCAGATAATAAATTATTTTTTTTTAAATCGATTATTTTAGGTAACAATCGTATTCCTGACCAAAATTTATTACCTGAATCATCTAATTTATCTTTAGGATTATCTTTTAATATTTGTTTAATTTGTGATATAAAATGTGTTTCAAATATACTTATTATATAAAATGACTCTTTTTCTCTTTTATAACAATCTAAAAAGTTTACTAAATTATCTAATCGTTCTTCTTTATTATCAATTTTAGATAAATACTTAGTGAAATTTTCTTTACCCTTTAAAAAAGCCGTAATATCATTAATAAAGTCGTTAAAATAGGTATTAAAAATATCTAAACTCCATAAAACACAATGCTCAATTTTAAATGGAAAATGCTTTAAAGTGCAAACAGGTATTTCTTTATCTGGTGGGTCTATTGTATCTGAATAAGTTGCTGTTTTACATGGAATGATAACTTGAACATTACTTTTTACACCTAATGTTCCTGCTTCAAATAGAGGTTTATTATGTAATACACATTGTTTATCAACATACTGTCTGGCATTTATATTATCTAAAGCGTTAACTATAATATCTTGTCTTTCCCAAAAATGTGTATCAAAAAATTGTTCTGTATCACTACCTACTGCATATTCTAGTGCTCTAATTTTGATTTCTTTATTTAAACCAGTAATTTTTTTAGCAGCTGTTTCAGATTTTAGTTTACCTATATCACTGTTTCTGAATAAAAATTGTCTGTTTAAATTAGATAATTCTATCTTATCCATATCAGTTATTGTTATTCCATTTCTCTTTTTACTATTTTTTTGTGTAGAAATCGCTAACATATGAAACAATTTTAGATATTCACAGCCTAAAGCACCAGAACCAACTAAAAATATGTTTGCTGTTTTTAAATATTTAATGATATTTTTAGACAACAATCCATATATATTTTTATATTGTAAATCTGGAATCGTTTTATACATATTTGTCGAATTGTTTAATTGATATAATTCACTATAATCTATTAAAATCTCTTGGTCTAATGGTAAATATTTTCCTCCTAACTTTATAACCTCTGTTGCTATTAAACTTCCTAATATAGAGCCTATAACAGGAAAACTATAGTTATCTGTGACAATCACAACAGAGG
>Ga0209634_1000192_pt1 | contig 48554 bp, 55 predicted proteins | sample LinPmetageLP40_FD_184043 | JGI IMG/M metagenome (GOLD analysis project Ga0209634, IMG submission 184043) | Marine viral communities from the Pacific Ocean - LP-40 (SPAdes) (version 2) | ecosystem: Environmental > Aquatic > Marine > Oceanic | place: Pacific Ocean | collected 2010-08-26
TTATGGCTACTTGTGATAGTGTTAAGCTTGAAAATATTATTTATAAAATTATAGATAAAGATTTAGATATTAGAGTTGGCGCTTCAATTATTAATAAAGCTGTTCCAGGTCTTATACCTACATTTAAAGTTGCATTAGCTCAAAATTATGAGGGGAAATGTGATTGGAATGATAGATGGTGGGTTTCAAGAAAACTAGATGGTGTTAGATGTTTAGCTATTACTGATGAAAATGGTAAGTGTAAACTTTATAGCAGAATGGGTAAAGAATTTACTACATTAGATAAAGTTAAAGAAGCTATTGAAGCAACTGGAATTATTAATAGTGTATTTGATGGTGAGATTTGTTTAGTTGATGATGAAGGTAATGAAGATTTTCAAGGTGTAATGAAACAATTAAGACGTAAGGATCACCAAATTGAAAATCCAGCATTTATGATATTTGATATGTTAACTAAGTCTGAATTTGAAGCTGAAAAGAGTGATAGAAAATTATATCCAAGATTAATTATCTTAAAACAATGGTTAAGGGGGAGGTTTATTGATGAAAGTATTTTACGTTTTACACATCAAACCTTAATTACAGATCAAGATCATTTTGAATATTGGAATACTATTGAAAATAAAGATAATTGGGAAGGTTTAATGTTACGTAAGGATGTTGGTTATGAAGGTAAGCGTACTAAAAACTTAGTTAAAGTTAAATCATTTCATGATGCTGAGTATGTAGTTGTTGATTATGATAACGATAAACATGAAGTAGTTAGAGATGGTAAATCAGTAACAATGGATATGTTAGCTCAAGTATGGATTGAACATAAAGGTTATAAAGTAAAAGTTGGTAGTGGCTGGACTCAAGAACAACGTTTGCAGTATATGGATGGTTCAATTGTAGGTAAAGTAATTACTGTTCAATATTTTGAGGAAACTAAAAATGATAAAGGTGGTATTAGCTTAAGATTTCCAACTGTAAAGATAGTACATGGTGATGAAAGAAAAATGTAATATTACAATGAAGGAAATTGATGCAATGTTAAATAGATGGATCCATAATTCTATTGTTAGAAAACAATTAAGGGATTTAATTATAAAAGCATTAAATGAAAGATAAAGTATTAGATTATATTAAATATGTGTTAGAAGTACCTAGAGATGAATATAATGGTATGCCTACTTGTCCTTTTGCTAAAAAGGAACGTGAAGATGATAATATTTACATAGATACTTTAAGTAATAGCAATGGTTTTACAATTTGTATAGATAATTTTATAAAATCGGGTAAGAAATCAGCTGTTTTCATACAAAATGATGAATTAGATGAGAAATTTACTAAAAAATATCAAAAATTCTTAAATAATCAATTAAAAACATTAGAATTAAGTAATTGGAAGGCTTTATGTATAAATCCTAAGGATAACTTAAAAGTAGATGGGTTTAATGCTAGATCATTAGCTCCTTGCTTTATGGTTTTGATAAACAATAAAAAGGACATATATTATGCACATAAAAGTATGAAAAATACAAAATATTATGATAAAATGGATCCAAAATATAAAAAATATTTAGGAGTATGAGAGTACCTATAAAACCTAGTGGAAGACGTGCGATGCCTTTTTATTGGTGGAGAAGATTTAGATCTCATAAATCATTACCCCATAAATCATCACTTTTGGATAAAATTAAAAATGGTGATTTTGAATACTCACAATTTTACCAAGAAGCTAAGTGGGAATTACATTGGATGAAAGAAGAACAGGGGGATTTTATTGATAATTACCAAGGTAAAGATCCAGAACAAGATAGATTATACTTAGACATTGAATTACGTGCTAGAAAACGTTATAATAAATTGTTTGAAGACGCTATGAAGGAAGAAAACGATAGGTTAACTAAATTAGTTGATGCGTTATATAAACAGTTTAAGATGGATAAGGATGATATTAGAGATATAATGTCTGAGTTTGGAGATACAACTGTTAAATTGTATTTTCACATCGCTAAATTACAAGGATGCAATATAGAAAATATAAAAACATTAAATAAATGGGGGATTAGCTCAGCTGGCTAGAGCGCTTGCCTTGCACGCAAGAGGTCATCGGTTCGACTCCGATATTCTCCACAATCAATATATATTTATAATAAATTAGTTTTAATGAAAGATCCAAAAGTTTATGTACACTGTTCTTATATAGGAACTACAGGATATAATAACCATGCTCAATCATTTTTTAAATCATTATCTAAATCAATAGATTTAAAAATTAGAAATTTTACTGTTGGTAAAAGTTGGGTTGGTAATAATGATGAACCTCATAATAATGAATCTTATATTAATGATTTAGATAAAAAATTATTAGTAGAACAAACTCTAAATATGGGGAATGGGAATAGAAATGAATTTCCTATATACACTAAATATAAAAATAATTTTAACCATAATGTTAATTTAATTCTTAATGAAACAAATCATTATTACTTTTATGAAGATTATGTAGGTCCTAAAATAGGGTATAATGTTTGGGAATCTACATTACAACCTCAATCATTTTTTGATAAATGGAATGAATTTGATCAATTATGGGTTCCATCAAAATGGCAAGCTCAATGTACTATCAATCAGGGTGCAGATCCTAATAAAGTTAAAGTAGTACCTGAAGGTGTTGATATTAATACTTTCTACCCAGAAGAAGTTAATCATAATGATTATGATGATGGGAGATTTAAATTTATTTTGTTTGGGAGGTGGGATTATAGAAAGTCTACCAAAGAAATTATTGAAACTTTTCTTAAAGAATTTAAACCATCTGAACCTATTGATTTAATTTTATCAATTGATAATCCCTTTTCAGGCGATAATTTTAAAACTACTGAAGAAAGATTAGAACATTATAAGTTAATTGATGAAAGATTAAAAATAAAACATTTCCCCTCAAGAGAAGAATATATTAAATATATTAAAAAAGGTCATGTTTTTCTTTCTTGTGCTAGAAGTGAAGGATGGAATTTGCCTTTAATTGAAGCTATGGCTTGTGGGACGCCTTCAATATATTCAGCTTGTAGTGGTCAAATGGAATTTGCTGAAGGTAAAGGACTTCCTGTAAAAATAGTAGGTGAAAAGTCAGCAATGGATGCTGATTATAATCATTTTAATACTGCTTTTGAAGGCAATTATTATGAACCTAATTTTGAGGATTTAGCTAGAGTAATGAGAAATGCTTATGAAAATTATGCAGACCATAAATCACAAGCTTTAAAGGATGCTAAAATAATACACAAAGAATTTAACTGGGATGCAGTTGCTAAAATTGGAAAGGATACCCTTAATGAATTTGTAGAAAATTATAAAGAAATTGAAGATACAAATAAAATTGTTGTAACCTATGATGATGGTCCTAAAGTTGAGATTTTAGGTAATGTAAATAAAGAATATAATGTTGAATTTGTTGATAAATCTTGTAATTGTGTAATTCATAGGGATACTATTAAAAATAATATGTGGACTTCTTGTGGAAGAAAATATTATACTGAGTGGGTAGTTAAAGTAAATGGTGAAATTATTGATGAATTTAGTTTAAAGGATAAAAAAGTATTTATTCAATTTAAAAGTAAATCAATTGGTGATAATATAGCTTGGCTTCCTTATATAGAAGAATTTAGAAAAAAACATAATTGTAAAGTAGTATGCCATACCTTTTTTAATGATTGGTTTAAAGAACAATACCCCAAAATAGAATTTGGATGGTCTACAGACTATTTTACTACATATCATATAGGTTGGTTTTATAATGAAAAAGACTGGAATGCAGCAATGCATCCTAATGATTTTAAACCTCAACCTTTACAAAAAACAGCATGTGATATTTTAGGATTGGAATATAAAGAAATTAAAACTAATATTAAAACATTTCCAATTTCCCCTATAAAAGAAAAATATGCAACTATATCAATGCAGTCAACATCACAATGTAAGTATTGGAATCATCCAACAGGATGGCAACAAGTAGTAAACTATCTTCAAGAAAAAGGTTATAAAACAGTATCTGTAGATCTTAATCCTACATTTGGTAGTGGTAATGTTTTAAATAAAATACCAAAAACAGATTATAATTACAATAATAAACCTTTAAATGAAGTAATGGGTATTATTGAAAATGCTGATATTCATTTGGGAATTGGCTCAGGTTTATCTTGGGCAGCATGGGCTTTAAATGTACCTGTAGTTTTTATATCATCTTTTTCAAAACCATATTGTGAATTTACTACAAATTGTCTTAGAATTTATAATGATACACCTACATCAGGTTACTTTAATACACATAAATTAGACGCTGGTAATTGGAATTGGTATCCCTTCAAAAATATAAATACACATGAAGACTGGTATGATGTTGAAAATATTACTCCAGAACAAGTAATTAAAAATTTACAATCATTTATAAAATTATGAGAACTATAAATAATGAAATAGTAGGGTTTACAGCTGGGAATTTTGATTTGCTCCACCCCGGTTACATTTATACATTTGAAGAAGCAAAGAAACATTGTGATAAGTTTATAGTATTTCTACAAAGAGACCCATCATTACATAGAAAGAGTAAATATAAACCAATCATACCTTTGTATGAAAGATATAAAACGTTAATGTCTATAAAGTATATTGATGAAGTTTATATATATCAAACTGAAGATGAATTATTAAAATTAATTGAATTTTTTAAACCTGATGTAAGAATATTAGGTGAAGATTATATTGGGTTAGATTTTACAGGGAAAGATTTAGATATAGATGTAGTTTATACAACTCGTTCACATGAATGGTCTACTACCAGAATTAAAAATTTAATCACTAAACAAACAATTAAACAGAATCCTAACATAATTAATTATGAAAATTTAAAATAAATGAAAAATTTAAAATCAACGGTTAATGAACAAGGAGAATGTGTTACTCAAATAATACATTTTATTAACGGGGTTAAACGTACATACTATGGGATATTACCAAAAAGTATCAAGCAAGGACAATTTACAAAAATGAAATGTAAAGATGGCACCATGTTAATGATAAATGATAATAATGTTTTATGTATAGAAATATTTAAAGAAGAATAAATGGAAGTAAATTTATTACCTCTTACTGAAAATGATTTACCTTTTTTGTTAGAAGTTAGAAATGATATTTCTACACGATTTTATCTTGAGGATAATTCAATCTTTACTTTAAATGAATGTAAAAAATGGTTTGGGTCTTTAATTTCTCCTTGGTATATTATAGAAATAAATAATATTAAAGTAGGTTATATTAAAACTAATAGAAATGAGATTGGATGTGATATTCATCCTAAATTTAGAAGGAAGGGATATGCAAAGATGGCTTATAAAGAATATTTAAAAGATAAAAAATATGCTAGTTTAAAAGTATTTAAAGATAACTTTGCAATTAATCTTTATAAAAAATTAGGGTTTGTTGAAACTGGGGGAAGTGAAGTTATTAAAGATAGAAAATTAATTCAAATGGAATGGAAAAAAGAAATATAATCATAAAAAATTAATGGAAAATTTTAATTGGGGTAAATCAACAGAATGGTATAAAGATGTTGTTGGGAGTGAAATATTTCAACAAAAGCAATATGAAAAAATCTTCCCAGTAGAAGATGGAGATGTTATATTTGATGCAGGGTCTAGTACTGGAATATTTGGGTATTCTGTTTTAGATAAAAATCCTAAAAAAATTTATTGTGTGAATCCTTCTATTGAAGAGATGCAAACCTGTAAATTAAATATCCCTTCTAATATTGGGGTTTTTTTAAATTTAGGTATAGCGGGGGTTGATGGAGAGATTAAATTGGGTGATGTTTATGAAAATAAAAATGAAAAAAATATAAGTTCTAGTAAATTTAAAGTTAAAAGGTTTAAGACTATTGTTAAAGAAAATAATATTGAAAAGATAGATTTTTTAAAAACAGATTGTGAGGGAGGAGAATATGATATTTTTAATATTGAAAATCTATTTTGGATTAAAGATAATGTTAAAAAAATGGTTGGTGAATGGCATTTATCTAGACCTGAAGAGAAACAACAATTTAGAGAATTTAGAGATGTGTTTTTAAGAGTATTCCCAAATCATGAAGTTTATTCATGTGGTGGTACTAACATTAAGTGGGATTTATGGAATGAACATTTCATTGAATATTATAATCAAGTAATAATCCATATAGACAATAGATAATTAAAATAAAATAAATATGAAAATAAGGAAAAATATGTTACCTGTATTAAGACCACAGGGGGGTAATGAAGAAATAGAAGCGTTATCTAAAGTTATTAAAAGTGGTTGGTGGGGGAAAGGACCATTAGTTAAAGAATTTGAAGAGAAATTTGCAAAAATGGTAGGAGCTAAATATGCTGTTGCTGTTACTAGTAATTCTCATGGTCAAGACTTAGTAATGAAAGCATTAGATATAAAAGATGGAGATGTGATTAATCCTACAATATCATTTATGGCAACAGCAATGATTCCATTATGGCAGCCTAATATTACTACAAATGTAGTTGATGTAGACCCACATACAATGAATATGGATGTTGAGGATGTACGAAGGAGTATCACTCCAAACACAAAAGCAATTATTGCTGTAAATCAGGCAGGTGTACCTGCTCCTATTGATGAGATTAGGAAATTTTACGATGGGTTTATAATTGAGGATTGTGCCCATAGTTGTTATACTGAAGGTGCTGGTTTAAAAGGTGATGTTGCTATTTGGTCATTTCAGGCAGTCAAAACAATGCCTTGTGGTGATGGGGGTATGATTACTTTAAATGATGAAAAATTATATAATAAATTAAAAGAAATGACTTGGTTTGGTGTTTCTTCTACATACGATAGGGTAGCAAAAGAAGATACTGTTACTGGCAAACCAGGTTATACTTGGGATTATGAAGTAGATAAGATTGGGTATAAATGTTATATGATTGATTTAAGTGCTGCTATTTGTTTAGAACAAATGAAAAAATTACCTAAAATATTAGATTGGAGAAGGCACGTTCAAAAAAGATATAACGAGGGTTTATGTGAACACGTTGAAAGACCCCCACATACTGAAACAGTTCAATATTATTGTGCAAAAGTACCTTCCGAGCATAGAGGTGAGTTGATTGATTATCTTGCAAGTAAGAAGATACATACATCTGTACACTTTAAACCTCTTCACAAATATGAGATAATTAAAAAACATTTAACTCATAAAGATAGAGAATGGCCAAATGCAGAAAAAGAATGGGAGAGATTAATATCACTACCTGTTCATCCAGCGATGACAGAAGAAGATATCGATTATGTAATATATTGGGTAAATCAATATTTTAAATGAAAGAAATAATATTAATTGGTTCTTATTGTAATACACAAATCAAACTAGATATCTTAGAAAAACAAATTGATGATTTAAAATTATTAAATATAGATATTTTAGTGTTTGGTAGATATCCTTTACCTTCTTATATACAAAAAAAATGTGATTATTTTATATTTGACAAATCTAACCCTATAATAGAAAATAGAACATTATATCATTATTTACATACTCATGGTAAAGAAATAAATTATGTATTTGAAGATTATGGTTATGCTGCTTTAGAACAAATTATAAAATCCTTAGGATTTGCTAAGTCTTTAAACTATGATATAGCTCATTGGTTAGTATATGATGTTGATGTTACAGAATTTAATTTATTTAGATTATTATCATTAGAAAAATTATCTATATATGATGTAGTATGTAGTAAATTTCAAAAAACAGATGATTTAGAACAAGGTATAGATGGTTGTTCATTATCATTTAAGATACATACAGCTTATGATAAATTAAAAGGTAATATGACTAAAACTTTTTACAAAGATCTAATTAAGAGAAAAAATAAAGACTTTATTTCTGAAGATTTTATGGAAGAGTGTTTTAGAGTTAGTGAAATTCAATCACATATAGTTTCTCCAAAACCAAATTTACCAGCCGTTTTAAGTTCTACTAAAAATCGTCAACATGGAGAGGTTCCTTTATCTTTAAAATCATCTAAATATTTTAAGAGATGCTTTATAGGATGGGATTTAGATAAGGGATGCTGTGTGATTTGGATTGATAATATTTTGATAGATATTACCAAAATCAAACTGCAACTAGATAAAAGTAGATTTTTAAATAAAAAAACAATAATAAATAAAAATGGAGGAATTGAAATTATACCAAGTATAGATGATCCACTTGTTGTAGTTAATCCTAAAATGTTAAAGATTATTTCTATTAATGAAGAAGTTATTGATGAAATATTAGATGAAGAATTAACTAATGAATATTATAAATTAAATACTATTAAAAATAAATTATGACAAAAACATACCAAATTACATTTCAAGAATATGATAAAAATGAAGGTCAAACAATGCAAGTTAAAACTAAGGATATTGATTGGACTGTAGAACAAATAGGTAGAAATAGAAATATTGAAACTATAACTTATAAAGAACTTAATAATATTAATTATGATGAAGATGTTTTAGGACCCAATGGAAATTTAGGCATATAAGACGATGATTAGTATACAATATAATCACCCTAATATAAGGGTTGAAACAAGTGAGGTATCGAAAATATTATCTCTTCCTTTAAAATGTTCAGTAATATCTCATGTAGGTAAAAAAGAAGTTTGGAGTTGTGAGTTAAACGATAATAGTTGGGCTTCATATTCGAATGATTCTATCTTTGATATTAAAATTACTGATAGTAATAATAATGAAGTTTTATATAGGAAATATAATGTATTTGAAGATGGTAGTGAATTAGACAAATCTTTATATTTATATTGTAAATCTTTAGATAATCCTAAAGGGATAGCTATTGGAACCCATGATGGAGAATTTGGTGAGTGGGTATCTGCTGTCTTAGATAAAATTACAGAAGTGAAATTAATTGAAGCATCAGATAATCAGTATTTAGAATTAATGAACAACTATCATAATAAAGAGAATGTTGAATTAATTAATAATTTAATTACTACTGATGGAGAAGATATTGAATTTTTTGAGGGTGGTAAAGGCTATACTAACTCAGTTAAATCCAATGTTATTGAAAATTGGGAAATTGAACCTATAAATAGTAGAATATCACCATCAATATCAATAAATGAAATATTAGATAAAAAGTATGATTGGTTACATTTAGATATTGAAGGATATGATGATGAAGTTATTAGAGCTATTAATGTGGATATGCTACCTAATTTTATTATATTTGAACATAATAATTTATTAATGGAAGATAAATTAAAGTTAGAAAGTTATTTAATGAATTTAGGTTATAGTATTAATAGAAATGATAGTGTATCATATTTAGCAATAAAATCAAGTATATGAGATATTTTAGAACTTTAAGGTATAGATGGCAAAAGTATAGACGTAAAAGTGTATGGGATTTGTAGTAATTAACGTATATTACTGTAAGTTAAGCGTTATAAATTAATTAAAGACTTATGCCAATAGATTTGGAGAAGCGAGGAATTGTTCGTATATTTACGGGGTAAATGAGGTGCGAGACCTCGATTAATTAAATAAAGGTTATGTTAAATAAACAAAAAGTTAAGGGTTTTAGAGATGATTTTGGAAAAGCAGTAGCACAATTAGAAAAAGATTATGGTGTTACAATTTCATTAGGTACAATTAGGTTTGATTCTCAAGAATTAAGAGCCAAAATGACTGCTAAAGTAGGTGATGCACCTATTAAAGCTTCAAAAGATGAGTTTAATGTTGGGGATATAGTTGGTATTAACCATAAAAAAGTTAGTCCTAATGATACATTTACTATTTATAAAATTAATTCTAAAAATATTGGGGTTAAAGGTGCAAATGGTGCTATGATGAGAGTTTCACCAAGTTTATTAGTTAAAAAAACATTTAAAACAATTTAAATAGACTTATGCGAAAATATTTGGAGAAGCCAAATATTGTTCGTATATTTACGTGTAAATAAGGCATGAAGCTGGAAAACACAATTAAAATAAATAAAGGTTATATGAAAAAAGTTAATTTAAATCCAACAAATTCAAAAGTTATTAATGGTGTAGTATTTGTTACTGCATTAAAAGTACAAGCAATGTCTAAGTTATTATTAGAGCTTGTTGAGTATGGTAATAATATTGTACATCCTACATTAGGAAAAATGTATCAATATAATGGCAAATTTTCAAGAACAAACGCTTAAGTTATGAATAAAAGTAAATCAAAAACATTAGGTAAGTTACTTAAGAAGGAAGGTATTGAAATTCAATATATGCTTGATTGGGATAATAGAGTAGATGATAAAGCAGTTAATTACACTGATCAACCACATTTAGGCTCAGCTATGAGTGATGGTAAAGAAGGGTGGTATTTTAGAAAACATGGTGGTGGTGATTGGTCATCTAATGATAAAAAGGTAATTAAAAGAGTTATTGAAAGTAAAGGATATAAAGTAGGTCATATAGATGATTCTGAAACAGAATGGGATAATGATAGAACTTGGCCTGCATCCGTAACATTTTTTAAAATTTATGATGAAAAAAATAATTAAAATAATAGCATTTTTAATGGCAGGTTTAATGTCATGGTTTAATCCTATTCAAGCAGGTATGTGTTGCGTTTCATGTGCCATGAAGAAGGAAGATGAAGTTGAAATAATTGAAGAACTTACTGACACTTCTGCGTAAACATTTGGATACCTGAAATATTGTTCGTATATTTACAGGGTAAATGAGGTGAGAGCCCAGAATTGTTAAATTAAATTAAATAAAGGTTATGCAAAAAGAAGTTAAAAGAGGTCGTCCAAGCAAAATAGTTGAAACTCCAACATTAAAGATGAACGTGAAAACCGTTAAAATGAACGATTTGAATTTCGATAAGAAATTATTTGAACCAATGAAAACCGGAACCAAAGTTGATGCTTTCTTTAGTATGGAAGGTGGGGTTATGCCTGGTACAAATGTTGTAGTTACTGGTGATCCTGGAGTTGGTAAAACAACAGTATTATTAGATATATTAGGTGATCTTCAATCAAAAGGTAAAAAATGTTTGTTTATTTCAGGTGAGATGAATGCTATTGATATGGTTGGTTATGTTCGTAGATTTCCAAAGTTTGGGGATTTAGATATTTTATTTATGGGTGATTATGCTGAAGTAAATCCTGATGTAGTTTTAAGAACAGCACTTAAAGAGGGTTATGATTGTGTATTAATTGATTCACTTGCTGAGATATCAGATAATTATGTTGATCATTTTGGAGGTTCAGTTAAATCAAATACTAATAGAATACTTCAATTACTTGATGAGCATAATCAAGCTAATAATTTTGGAAATGTTAATACTACATTTTTAATAATACAACAAGTTACTAAAAGTGGAGGGTTTGTTGGATCAAATAAGATTAAGCATATGACAACAGCAATGGGTCATTTGAAATTTGATGGTGATGGGCAGAGATTTTTCCATTTTAGTAAAAACCGTAGAGGTGGAAATGGTAATAAGTTGTTCTTTAATTTGAATAGTAAAAATAAGGTGAATTGGTTATTTGATGAGCCTATAAATATGACAGCGTAATGAGAGTATCTTATCTTAATGCCTACAATTTATTTGTAGGTGAAACAACAATTGATGAGTTAGCAAATCAGGGTGAATTTTATTTGCCTGTAGATCATGATGATAGAGATATGCTAATAGATTATTTTGAAAGTACTGAGGAGTACGAAAAGTGTAGTAAATTAATTAAAGTATAAAAATGGAAATATTAGAAAAATCTTATAATTGGTATGTTGATATTTTAAAAGAATATAAATTGAGGAAGGGTCATAGTAGAATTAAGCAGTTAAGAATAGTAACTGATGTTTTATCTAAACATTTAAATGATTTTAAACAAATTAATTGTATTGAAACTGGGGGATCAAATGATATTGCTGGAGATGGAGCTGTTGGGTTATATTTTGCTAAATTATGTGAACTAACAAATGGAAAATTACATTCAGTTGAAATAAATCCGGATCTTATACTTAAAAGTGAAAATTTATATAAAAAATATAATTTAAATGTTAAACAACATCAACAAGACTCAGTTAATTATTTAAAAACAACAGAGTTCATTCCTAATTTAATTCATTTAGATTCTTGGGATGTAGATTTAAAAAACCCACTTCCAAGTGCTTTACATGGTTGGAGAGAATTTAAAGCCATTGAAAATAAAATGCCTATTGGGTCCATAATAATAATTGATGATAACTTTTTTAATGGTATGTGGGTTGAATGGATTACAATGGTTGATGGAAAAATTAATAAAGAAAAAATTAGTATTACTCAACCTGTTGTAGGAAAAGGATCACTTGTATGGCATTTTATAGTAGATAAGATGGATGAAGATGATAATAATTGGGAAATGCTTTATCCTACAGAGATATCATGGGGGGTTAAAAAAATTATATTGAAGAAAATAAAATAAAAATAATGAGTAAAGATTTAAAACAATCCATCCTTATAGTCATAATTGGTATGACTGTGTTAGTTGGGATGATATTAGTAATATTATAAATTATGGCAAAGCAATTAGATAAGGACATGATGAAAATGATGTCGATAACAGAGAGATTTAAGTACATAGCAGCTAAGAAGCAGATGATGAGAGATATGGGTAAAGAATGGCCTAAACCTTTAGATGTGGATGAAGATAAGTGGTGTAGTTACTCTGGTATGCCTTCGCCTAAAGCTTATGAGCAAAATGTAACCCAATCAACTAACCATGAGTGGGTGGATAGAGATAATGATGAGTATGATTCCAGTAGTGACGGTGAAGATAGACGCGGTGGGGAAGAATACGATGATGCAAATGAATATTAATAATTACAATTAAACGATGGAGCAGTATTATGGTTTAGTGGGTGTACCCCTATTGTTTGCTTTTGTCTTTGTATGGACGCAGCTTGAGGAGCGTTTTAAAGCGCGAGCTAAGCGTAAGTATGACAAGCAAATGGCTAAGTATGACACGTGGCGAGATAAAATCGATCGTGTGTAATAAACACATGGGAGGGTATGTGTCACGAGATGTGCCCTGTATTAACCCCTTTGGCCCGCGCATCCAAACTTACCACTAGGTAACGAGTATATACTTGTGAACACACGGAGCTACGGCTGTTCACAAACGTTCACAACGACTCCCGTGGGGATATGTGGAGAAGCGAGTATTTGTTCGTATATTTACGGGGTAAATGAGGCGGGAACGCAAGTATTAATAAAAACAATAAAGGTTATGGATTATTTAAAATTAGTTAAGTCAACACAAAAGTTAGTAGATGAAATGGTACCTGGAGTAATAATCACCGTCGCTAACGATCCTGATAATAATGATAAAATGCTAGTTGGAAGTTATGATTGCCCTAAATACGGTAGATCATCACACGTTGAACGCATCGATCGTTTCTTCACCGACGCTACATTATTTCTTATGTTCTTTAAGCAACGTATTAAGTATATGAATGCTAGTAAGGAAGAGCAATTATCATTTGATGGACATCCAGCAACGTTTTAAAAACATATGCAGATAGATTTGGCTACCGCAGATAGGGTTCGTATATTTACGGTATAATTAAGTTAAGGTACAACGTAGAATGTCGTTCATTCAAGCCCTAATTTAATATTAATAATTAAAAAAATAAAGGTTATGTTGAAGAATTTTAAAAATGGATATGCAGTTAGTGGTTCTGATCAAACAGCTAGTAGCGAGACAAAAGACTGTGTGGTGAGAGCCGTTGCAAATGCTTGTGACGTGAATTACTCTCAAGCACATCAATATTGTAGTGAAGTATTTAATAGAAAAAAAGGTCAAGGTACATCTAAGTTCCTTGAGACGATGAATGACATTAAAGAAATGACGTTCGTTGAAGCAGGTCAATTAGATTTGTTTAATACAACTACTACTAGAACAATAAAGCCACTTGGTTACGCTCCTAAATTTAAGGACGGTAAGAACATAGGTGGTGAGTTTAATAACCCAAAATATAAGCATAAGAAAGTAGCATATACGGTTAAGGAATTTGCTCAAGCATTTGATAAGGGTAATTACATTATTGGTGTTAATAAACACGCGCTGGCGATTAAGAATGGCGTGGTGGTAGACAATAGTAATTATCAGTATGGTGGCTATAGACGCATCGTAGAGGGTGCGTACCAAGTACAGTAAGTAACCGTACGTAATTATAGATTATAAGGTCGTGACGACGATCATAGTTAGTACTCCCGCGGTGACATAACCTACCGTGGTGGGTACCTTACTATATAATACTACCTAGGTGCTACATACTAGATATAATATAATAACTATAGTAGGGCTGGCGGCGTGCGGCGTATATGCGGCATAAATACCCACGGCGCGCCGCCGTCCATCGCGCGTGGATATGCGCAAAATAAGGTGTAGCGTGCTTTATAGATCGTATACAACTCTAACCCATCGATTGTATATACAAATATACTATATGCAAGTCCATAGTAAATAAATTGATAGAAAATCCGCAGTGGCGCATTCGTAGCGAAGTAAAAAATTTAATCGTCGATAAGATATATACTTATATAAAAGTATTTGAAGACTTCCGGTGAATTGCTTGGTTACCCGAGGAAGCGTTCGTATATTTACGGAGTAAATGAGGCGCGAAGCCAATAGAACATGTTTAAATAAATAAAAGTTATGTCAGATTTAATAGTAAACCCACAAGAGTTAGCTAACTCAGCAAAGTATTTAACAAAAGCAAATATTATGAGCATGGCTCCATCAGTATTTGCAGAAAACCCATCAGATGAGGTTTCAAAACACTACACACACATTCCAACAGAGCGTGTAATTGATGATATGGAAGTTTTAGGTTGGAAGCCAATTGAAGCTAAGCAAGTTGCAGCTCGTACTAAACATACAAAAGGATTTCAAAAGCACTTGCTAGTATTTAGAAATGATGATGTAGTAATTAATGGAGAAGATGGTGATACAGTTTTTCCACAAATTATGTTGACGAATTCACATGATGGAAAGAATTCATTTAAATTTCAAGCAGGATTATATAGGTTAATTTGCTCAAATGGCTTAGTTATTGCAGATGAGCAATTCGAATCAGTTAAAATGCGTCATATGGGTTATTCATTTGAAGATCTACAAAATATGATTAAAGAAATGGTTGGAAAATTACCACTAACAGTAGAGTCGATGAATAAGATGAAAGCAATTGAGATGGGAGAAGAGCAAATACTTGCCTTTGCTAAAGATGCATTAAATGCTCGATTTACAAAAAAGGAAATGAAACGTATTGAAGTTGATTTAAAAGAGCTAACAACTCCAACACGTAAAGAAGATACAGGCTCAGATCTTTGGTCAGTATTTAATGTAGTTCAAGAAAAATTAATTGAAGGTGACTTTCAATATAAAGCAGGTGGTAAAATTAGACAAGCTCGTGTAATTAAAAACTTCAAGCAAGATATGAAAATTAATAAAGAGCTATTTGAAGTAGCATTAGCGTATGCGTCATAAGGAAATCATTTGGATAAATGGAACGTTTGATGTGCTTCATATGGGGCACATCAAGCTCTTTCAAAAGGCTCACAAAGTAGCAACAGATGAATTTAGAAGTTTTTCTTGGAAGATAGTAGTTGGGGTAGATACGGATGAAAGAATAAAAGAATCGAAAGGAGTAGGCCGACCAGTTAATACTCTAAAAAATAGAATGGATTTTCTACACGCGATAAGATGGGTGGATGAAGTTTACGCTTTTCATAGCGATGATATGCTTCGAGGGTTAATTAAAGCTCACGCCCCCAAATATATGATAATAGGAGATGACTATAAAAATAAACCTATTATAGGAAACGAATATATAGAAAAAATAATCTACGTACCTCGCTATGAAGGGTTGAGCTCTACTAAAATTATAAGTGGAACCCACAACTAACATATATTTATAACAAAATTTCAGCATGGCAAATTATAATTCATCATCAATGTGGGCAGGTGCTTTAGGTGAAGCACTTGACGCGGGGCAAACCTATACATTCGCACTTCAGACTTTCGCATATCCATCACAATCTGTGTATGCTAATACGGCTTACTTTATGGTTGACTCCTCAACAGCTACTAATGAAAATCTCAAGCGATCTTCAATAAATCCCATTGTAGGTTCATTGTATGCTAATCAATTTCTTCCTCTATCAAATCCAACTCCCCCAATTACAACAACGGTCATTGATACATTTATTTTTGACGTAAGTGGTAATTTACAAGGTAGTAGAGCTACTTTAGCTGTAACTTCAACTGGAACCCCTGGAAATGGTGTTCTAACGGATTTTCGTGTTGTTGCTACTGGTAGTGACTTCATTTCTGGGGATGTTCTTACAATATCTCAAAACGACTTACAAGCCGCTGGATTTGCTAATGCAAATAAAGGTGCTATTTTTGATTTATTTCCTGATAGAATAGATGGAGCTTCTGTTTCATCAAACTTTGCGGGCACATTTTTAGATTTCACAAACGACATTTCTCAATCCAATTTCGTTTCATCATCTGACGGATTTTCATTTAATATTACACAAGTACCATCAATACCTCAACCTTTAGGTGAATTTAAGTTCATACCTGCTAATGACATACCCGCTAATTCTTACTTAATTAAAGCAAGCGGTCACTTTGTGCTAACAATTGCCTAATATATACGTATTTAAATATTACTATATGATAAGAGGAGAAATTTTTGAGGTTTCTTAAAAATATATGTAAAGATATTTGGCTTCCCAAAATATTGTTTGTATATTTACCCATAAATTAAGGTTATGAAAAACAAAAAAATGAAAAATCTAATAAATTATAAAATGCCACCTTTAAAAGCAACTGTTGTAGCCCTTTTTTGGTTGATATTGAGTTTAATTCTTTTAACATTATTTAGTTCTTGTACAAAAGAAATTATTTATCCAACCCCTTGCAATGGTGATTGTGAAACAGCTTATCAAGTAGTTTATAAAAATCAACCTATAAATCCTAATAATAATGGCTATTATGAAGTTGAATGGGATGAGTTAAATTACTTTCAATTAAAGGGATTGTTAACTCCTTTAAATGATGAACTTGTAATTAATGGGGTACCTTTAATCGAAGTAAATTTTGATTCTGATTATTGGATTGTTATGGATACAATACAATTTCAAACACCCATGTATTCTTACTTAGGTTGGTTTAATAGTAATACTTTAAATGATCCCATATCTGTAGGAAATATGACTATTACCTTAAATAATTTATTTGATTTACACCCTCCTACTAACATAGCAGGTTATCAGATACCAAAATATTTTGACGTGGATCATCCAGCTGCTTATACTATATTGGGAACTCACTCAAAATATACTTACAATCCTACACAAAATTTTATTTTAGATAATGAGATGGTAGGGGATACAATTAATATATTTATTGAAACCTTATTTGGAAGTGAAAAAGTAGAGGATCAAATTAAAGTTATTATTTTATAATTAAGGTTGGGAAATTAAAAATAAATTATTATATTTAAAACAAAAACGTTATGGGAGAAGATATTAAAAAAGATTACCAAGAAAACATAGATTCATTACTTACCTTTGGGGATGAGGGATATACAATGCGTAAAGATGATCCTCGTACTAAAGAAGCTATTTTAAAGGTAGAAGAAAAAATGGCTAAAATGGTAGCATCCGGAGAAGTTTCTTTATTTGAGGGTTTAAATTTAAGTAATAAAAGAGCAGAAGGTGAAGATTTTGATACTTTTAAAGATAGAAGAAAAACTAATAAAGGAATATTAAAAATGTATAATAATCTAGGTAGAAAAAGAGCACAAGAATTATACCCTATGGGATTTCAATATGCTATTGAACAGGCAAAAAAAGTTGTCGATGAACCAATTGTAATTAAAAATGATGAAGATGCTACCACAATTTAAAAAAGAATTTCTTAATACAATTAAAAGTGATAAAATGATTGAAATTGTTGAAATATTAGATAGAGCAAATGACTTTGGGCTTACTACAGAAGTAGTAGTTACAGCACTAAAAGAAATGCAAAATAATCCAGAATCATCACCACTTCTTTCTTTACAAATTGCAGCACAAGATTGGGATTTGTAAAATTCAATTCATATATTTAAGTATAAATTAAAAATAAAAGTTATGTCAAAAACAAAAAAAGATCCTAAAGCAGAATTAATTAATGAACTTATTCAATTATCTCAAATTAGAGATGAATATTGGAGTTATCATCCTGCTAATCCACATTCTGTAGATGTTAATATCGAAGTCCCAAAAATCGATAAAGCTATGGAAGAAATTCAAAAGAAAATATCTCTATTAAATAAATAAACTAATGCCAAAGTGGTGGAATTGGTAGACACGTTGGACTTAAAATCCAATGGACTATAAGTCCGTAACGGTTCGAGTCCGTTCTTTGGTACCATGGACCAGTAGCTCAGCTGGATAGAGCACCTCCCTTCTAAGGAGGCGGTCGAAGGTTCGAATCCTTTCTGGTTCACTTATAGGCATGTATCTCCTCAAGCTTATACCTTGTAGAAAGAGTAATTGGTTACATAAGGGTTCAAATCCCTTCTTGCCTACCTGCACATTTAAATGCATTTATGCGCATTAGTATGCGTTTCAAACCACTTACTACATACTATCACCACAGTCATCGTTAATTATAATATGGCGTTTAATACGCAAAAAGTTATTTTTTAGAATAATTTGGATTATTGATAAATTATACACATATTAAATAATACTTACACGGAAAAGTGGCAGAGCGGTCGAATGCACTGGTCTTGAAAACCAGCGTACTTAACAGTACCGGGGGTTCGAATCCCTCCTTTTCCGCATATTTATAATTATCAACATTTAATTTTTTGCCATGAATAGTGAAGACACAATAAATGAAATCTATTATGAAGTTGATAGATTAGGGTTAAAAAAAGAATTTGACAAACAAGTCAAAAAAATGATAACCCAAGATAAACATAAGTTTAAATCTTCTGCTGAAAAGTGGGAGTATGCTCTTTATAAAGTAAAAGGTTTAAAGAAATAGGAGATGGCTACATTAGATAATATATTTGGATTATTTTCACATGATGAAAATGATCTATCCGCGGATCGTACTACTTATGAAGATTTAAAAAGTTCTCCTATGTACTATGTAGGAATGTATAAAAAGTTAATTCTAAATCACATTAATTTTAATAAAAAGGTACTTAGTTTTTTTAAAAAGGCAAATGAAGAATTTGATATTTTAGATATTAAAGAAGCTGGAGAGTTTGTTACATATAAGAGAGCCTGGAGTTTCATACAGAATGTTGATATTGATGATGTCTCACATATAAACGCCTTAAAATACTACTCAGACGAGTATTTAGACACGGCATTAGAATTAGGAATTAATTTTTTTCAACAAGAAGAAGAATACGAAAAATGTGCTATTTTATTAAAAATATTAAAGAAAGCAAAAAGTCTTCAATCTAAGGTTGGAGCAAACAACTCTTAATCGTATATTGGAGGTACAGGAAAGGGAAAGAAAGAGAAGATAAGAGAATAAAGAGAAATAAGGTACATAGGTACATGAGGTACATAAAATACCTAAATTAATAATAAATTATAAATTATGGCACTACGTAATGCAGAAACAATTGTTAGACTAACAGGTAAAATTCAAGGAGGTTTAACTAACTTAAAATTAATGGTAAAAACACAACAACCAGTTGAGGAATTTGTCGTTAAAATCGAAAGTATAGAAAATACTCTCAGAGATTTAGAGACACAACTAGAAAGAGAACATGCAGCATTGAGAAACGGTTAAAATTAAATAAAAGTTATGAGAATACCAGCAGAAAAAATTCAAAAAAATTGGGATATATTTTTATCTAATATTGAACTCCATATAAGTTCACCTAGAAAAGAAAAATTATTAGATTTTTATAAAAAGTATGAATCTAGAATTATGATGATGCCAGCATCACATAAAAAAGAATACCATTCAGCATTTCCAGGTGGGTATGTTGATCATGTAAATCGTGTTGTAGAGGCATCTCTTAAAATGTATGAAGTATGGAGTGAATTTGGAATGGATAAAGATACTTTTACAATTGAAGAACTAGTATTTTCAGCTATTAACCATGATTTAGGTAAAATGGGTGATGATCAACATGAATCATATTTACCCCAAACTGATAAATGGAGAAAAGATAAATTAGGTGAAGATTATATGCATAATAAAGCTATTGCATTTTCAGCAGTACCAGATAGAGGATTATTTTTACTCCAAGATAATGACATTAAATATACATTCAATGAAATGATAGCTATTCAAACACATGATGGTTTATATGACCCAGCAAATGAAAAATATTTAAAATCTTATATGCCAGAAACTAAACCGAGAACTTCATTACCTTTTATATTACATCAAGCAGATATGTTAGCTGCAAGAATTGAATTTGAAGTTGAATGGTTACCAAAATTTAAGAATAACGTGGATACCAATAAAAGTAATTATACATTATCCAGCAATAATAAATCAACTAAGTCTAAAGCACTAGGTACAATATCAAGTCCAGGACTTAAAAATATGTTAGATAATCTATGATAACTACAATAATAATACTTTCAATAATAGTCGTAGGCTTAGGGTTTACGACTATTAATCTACTACGTAAAAATGAAAAACAAGAAGATATCTTATTAGGATATTTAACTTATTTAGACCAAATATCTAGAGTAATAGAAATAACAGATGAGAAATTAAAAAAAATAGACGCTAAGGGTTCATTTGAGGGTGATGATGAAGTAGGTTTTTTCTTCAAAAACATAAAAGAAATTCAAAAAGTTCTTAATGACTTTAATATTAAGAAAATTTAAATATAAATGGACCATATAATTGAAAAAAATAAAAAGCAAAAAAAAGGAAGAGTATATTTTACAAAAGAAACAGAAGCAGCGATTGTAAAATATAACAATTCTATAGATAAAGAAGAAAGAAGTAATTTATATCAAGATCATATCCATTGGCCCTTTTATAAATTAACCCAAAACATTATCCATACATTTAAATTTTATTATACAGAAGTTGAAAATTTAGAGGATTTACAACATGAGCTTATGGTATTTCTTTTATCTAAAATACACCTTTTCAATCCAGAAAACGGAGCTAAAGCTTATTCATATTTTGGAACTATAGTAAAACGTTGGTTAATAGTATATAATACTAAAAATTACGGTAAAAAAATACAAAATATCCAAATGAATGATTTAACAAATTATTCAAATCTAGACCAGCTAAACCCAGGATTTATATCATCCCAGAAAATGGATGAGGGGTTATCTAAAGTAACAGAAAAAGAATTTGAAGGGGATGAATTAGCTTTAAAAGGGTACAAATATGAAGATAAATTATCTATTTTTATAGACCATTTTGTTAAAGAATGCACTGAAAAAATTTACAACATCTTTCCTAAAGGTAATGATGCCCAAATAGCTGATGCTATTTTAGAATTATTTAGAAAACGTGATAATATAGATGTTTTTAATAAAAAAGCATTATACATTTATATTAGAGAGATGGTTGATGTTAAAACTCCTAAAATTACTAAAATAGCTAATGTTTTATACAAAATATTTAAAGAAAAATATTTAGTGTATTTAGAACATGGATACTATCCTACCTCAAAAGACTAATTTAGTTATATTTATAACCAAAAATTATGAGCCAATTAGATTCAATAATATTTGGAAAGAAAACTTTTTCTGACATTTTAGAAGAAATTTATAAAAACCAAAAGAGAAGAGAAGGGCAGGTCACAGCCTTAATATCAGAACTTAAACCTTTAGTTAATGAAATTGGAGATGCTACTTTAATAGTACCTTTAATAAAAGAATACATGGAAATTGGAGTTAAAAATGATGAACAACTTATCAAAATGGCTACTATTATTCAACGAGCAGTACAGAATACTTCTGAAGATGGTACTTTAGGTATTACTGAAGAAGAAAAAGATGCACTTATGGCTGAAATGGAAAAACTTCAACTAAACGATAAAAAAGAATAAAAAGTGGCAAAAAAGCAAAGAACAGGGTTAAATTCACTAGTTCCCCAACAAATACCAACAGGAGCCCAATCTAATATATTTGCAGGAAGGGTTAGATATGCTATGCTTGATGATAAAACTCAACCAGAAGCATTTAAAAAATTTGGAGAATGGAGTTCTATTGGTAGTATATTTTTTGATAAAATAAATCAACCAAATACTGATCCTCAATTTTCAACAGATAACTATGCTCAAGCTTTATTCCCTAACCAATCAGTTGTACCTCTAGAAAATGAAATAGTATATATAATGGCTATGCCTAATAGTGATATACAGTCGAATGTAAATGATTTATCTTACTATTATTTTCAACCTATTAATCTTTGGAATAGTGTTCATCATAATGCTATACCAGATCCAATTAATGGTGATGCCTTACCAGAATCTCAACAAGCAGATTATGAAAAAACAGCAGCAGGTGCTGTAAGAAGAGTTACAGATGGTGGTACAGAAATTGATTTAGGAGATACTTTTGTAGAAAAGCTAAGTATAAGAAATTTATTACCATATGAAGGGGATAATTTATTTCAAGGTAGATGGGGGAATACTATAAGATTAGGTTCTACTGTTCAAGATGCTCCTATACCAAACCCTTGGTCGGATGTTGGATTTTTTGGAGATCCTATTACAATTATTAAAAATGGACAACATGATGAAGATACAGATCCATGGGTTCCACAAATTGAAGATATTAATTTAGATTTATCAAATTTATACTTAACTAGTACACAAGCTATTCCTATTACAGTAGCTAGTAATAGTTATAATTCATACTTTAACCCTCCAATATCCCCAAATAAATTTGATAAACCTCAAATAATTTTATCATCTGGAAGATTATTATTTAATTCATATAATGATTCAATTTTATTAAGTTCAGATGATACAATAAATCTTAATAGTAATAATAGTGTTAATATAGATACTCCATCTACTGTTATTAAATCTGATAAAGTATTATTAGGAGATAAAAATGCAAGAGAATCCGTAATATTAGGAGATTTATTTTTAGCTGATTTTCAATCATTAATGACAACTATTATAACATTATCATCAGCATTACAAACCCCTATCGGTACTCCTATACCTTTTGTACCTAATGTAGCTATTCCTGTACCAGCAGTTCAGGTACAAAATGCTGCAAATAAGATGCTAAATAAAATCCAACAATATAAATCTCAAATAAGTAAAACTAAATAATGGGGTTAGAAACAGTAATAATAAAACAAGTAGTAAATGTAGCTAAAAATACAGCTAAAATTCAAGATGCTATAACTGTAATGCAAGAAAAACTTGCTAATGATGCTATTAAAGTAGTTGAAAAATCTCAATTAAACACTAATATGTTATCTTTTGATATAGTTTCTTTAGCAAAAGGAGACATCAATGACCCCGATGATCTTTTAACATCTGAAAATTTATGTAGTGTTCCACCTTTAACAGAAACACAAAAACAAACCACACAAAGGGAAATAGATAATTTTAAAAATAAAATATCTGCGGTAATAAATAATATTGATGCCTTAAAACAAGGTTTAATTACGGTCCAACAACCTCTCCAAACATTAGAAATAACAGCTGCTAATTTAGATAATATTATAACTGTTGTAAAAGGTGCTATTAAAATTATAAAATTAATACCTATACCAACCTCTTTCCCACCAGGTGTAGGTATCCCTATAAATGTTTTAACTATATTATCTGATTCTTTAGATTTATTAGATAAATTAATTGGCGCAGCTAAAGGTATTACAAAAGCAGTTCCACCATTAGTTGCTAGTATATTAGGAATGATAACAGAAACTATAACAGCCGTAGATGGTTTAGTACAAAAAATTCCATCTATATTAGTTCTATTATCATTCTTACAGTCAAAAATAGATTTAGGAGATAATTGCCCTACACCAGTAAACCCAGACTCATCAATATCTACAGGCGATATACAAACTGTAAAAACTCAAGTATCTTCTGACTTACAAGCTGAAATAGCTTCTCTTGGAGATTCATCTATACCTATAATAAATACTTTTAATGAAGATGAATTAAAAGCTCAATTAGCTCCTAATTCACAAGATCCTTTAGTTTACAAAGGTTTTACATTAACCCTACAATTAAACCCAAATAATACATTTGATTTTCCATCAAGAAGAATTGCAGGAGAAAGATATTTTTCAACAGGAACGGGTGCAAGAACAATATTTTATCCTAATAATATTGGAGGGCAAGGAACAGGTGTAGGTCCTTTATCTGGACCTATTATATTATTTAATGATCCATTAGATCAACAAAGATATTCTTTTAGTTCATCAGTTTTAATTTTAGTAGAAGAGATGAAATATAAAATAGACGAATATATGGCTGGATTAAGATCAATAGCTAATAAGTTTAATACACAAAATCAAACCCAAAATCTTTTACAAGTAGATAATAGAGATTTAGGTATAATTAATACTGGTAATACTCTTACAACCCCATCTAACACATCAGGTTATATGGTAAGTGGTTCTCTTGTTGTAGATATTGCTAACCCAATAGCTGCAGGAACAATTACAACAACTATACCGGACATATTAATAACTTTAAAAACCTTTGGGGGAGGTGGTTCAAATCCTCATAATTACACTACTTCAAACTTATCATTGAAAAAACCACCAACATCAAGTGGAGTAAGACAAACTGTATATTCACAAGGTTATGCCGAATTGTTACAAAATACTGTATCAAATTATTTAATAATGCAAAGAGTAGGAATTTATGATTATACCATCACATTAGTAAGTAGTATAGGAGATGCTGGTAATTCAGCACGTATTGACATAGATCCACCCCTTAATATTAATAATCCATAAACATCATAATAAAAGTTTAATAATATAATATTTATAAATAAAATGAAGACATCAGCACTAAAAACAATAATAAAAGAAGCCGTTAGAGAAGCTATTCAAGAAGAATTAAAAGAAATTTTATTAGAAGCTGTTAAAACTCCAAAAGTTATAACTCAATCACCAATTTCTGTAATGGAAAACATAACACAACCCGTACCTCCTCAACAACCTACAATGACAGCTGAAGCTAAACGAGCAGCTTACCAAAATATTTTAGGAGACACAGGGGCATCTTTAAATAGTAGTAATGCACAAACATTCCAACCACAAGCAGGGATGGATGTAGCAAATGGTACTTTACCAGCTGGAGAAGTTGATATGAGTCAAATAATGGGTTTAATGAGTAAATAATGGCAAGAATTATACAAAGACAATTTCCAATAGATCTTCAACCTAGTAGAGCGGTTGGGTTTGGCTTTCCTTTAAATGGGGATGCTGTCTTTGTTCCAACATATTTTACAAGAGATCAAATAAAAGCTAATTTAGTTAACTATTTATTAACTAATAGGGGAGAAAGAGTATTTAGGCCTAATTTTGGGGCAGATTTACGAAGTCTATTATTTGAAAATATATTAGATGTAACAACAGATGATTTAAAAGTAACAATTCAAAATGATATATCTGTTTATTTCCCATCAGTAGAAGTAAAAGAAATAGCATTTAATAACCAACCAGATGATAACACTATAAATTTTAATTTAACATATCAAATTGTTAATTTTGGAATTGAAGATAGTATAGATATAATACTACAATAATGGCTAGATTAGAAAGAGACATAAGATACATTGATAGGGATTTTAATACAATTAGAAATAATTTAATACAATATTCTAAAACTTATTTCCCCAACACTTATAATGATTTTACAGAAACATCTACAGGGATGTTATTTATGGAAATGGCAGCTTATGTAGGTGATGTGATGTCTTTTTATTTAGATAATCAAATACAAGAAACATTCATACAGAAAGCTAGACAAACTACTAATTTATATGCATTAGCTTATTCATTAGGTTATGTTCCTAAAGTTACTACAGTAGCATCTACTATGATTGATTTTTTTCAACAAGTTCCATCTAAATTAGAAAACGGAGAATATATTCCAGATTATGATTATTCTTTAATAATTCCCGAAAATACAGAAGTTGCTTCTAATGTTGATTCCACCCAAACCTTTATAATTGAAGATGTAGTTGATTTTTCAGCTTCGAGTTCGCTAGACCCAACAATAGTGTCTGTCTATCAGATATCAGGAACAAATCCTACATACTATCTTTTAAAAAAATCTAGAAAAGCAATATCTGCTACAATAAATTCTTTAGATTTAGTTTTTACTTCATCTAAAAAGTTTGACACCAGAACTATTAATGATAGTAATATTATAAGCGTATTAGACGTATTAGATAGCAATGGCAATACCTGGTATGAAGTCCCGAATTTAGCGCAGGAAAACGTGTTTAATTCAATTAGAAACACAAATGTTAATGATCCTAATTGGTCAATAGATCCAGAAGTGCCTTATTTATTAGAATTAAAATCAGTAGAAAGAAGATTTGCTACTAGATTTTTAAATGAAAGAAATTTACAATTACAATTTGGAGCAGGTAGTACAAGATCAACAACAGAACAAATAATTCCTAATCCTGATAATGTAGGTTTAGGTTTACCTTTTGAAAAAACTAAATTAACAACTGCATTTTCACCTGTAAATTTTGTATTTACTAATACTTATGGTATAGCTCCTTATAATACAACTTTAACAGTAAGATATTTAACAGGAGGGGGAGCATCAGCTAATGTAGAAGCAGGTAGTTTAACAGTAGTTGATGATACTAATGTAGTATTTATTAATCCAGACTTATCAAATACAGCTTTAGCAAATACAATATTTAATTCAATATCAAGTAATAATCCCTTAGCAGCAGATGGTGGGATGGATGGAGATACTATAGAAGAAATTAGACAAAATTCATTAGGTAATTTTCAAAATCAATTAAGAACAGTAACTACTCAAGATTATTTAGTTAGGGCATTATCAATGCCTTCTAATTTAGGAGTTATATCTAAGGCACATGCCCAACCACAAAAAATAGGGGATTATCAAGCAGGTGAATTACCAACAGTATTAGATTTATATGTTTTATCTTACAACATTAATAAAAATTTAAGGAATGCATCATTATTATTAAAAAGAAATTTACAAACCTATCTATCAGAATATAGAATGATAAATGATTCTATTAATATTAAAGATGCTTACATAATTAATATAGAAGTATTGTTTGATATAGTTGTATTACCTAATTTTAACAATAGTGAAGTAATAACCAAATGTGTACAATCTTTACAAAGTTTTTTTAATATAGATAAATGGCAAATAAATGAGCCCATTATTTTAAAAGATATAAATATTCTTTTAGACAAAGTAGAAGGAGTACAAACTGTAAAAAATGTAACTATTAATAATTTAGCAGGAGAAAGTTTAGGATATAGTAAATTTTCATATGATTTAGTTGCTGCTCAAGTTAGTGGGGTAATTTATCCATCAATTGATCCTATGGTTTTTGAAGTTAAGAACCCAACACAAGATATTAAAGGAAGAGTAGTACCACTATAAAAATAAATTATGGCAATATATAAAATTTTCCCCACAAAAGATACATCATTGTATACTATTTCACAAAGCATGAATACTGGCTTAGATGAAATTTTAGAAGCTTCTACTTATATTAAAGAAACAAAACCACAGGTTAGTAGATATCTATTAGAATTTTCTCAACCTGAAATAGATAATTTTATAACAACTTATATATCTGGATCAGGTGTCCTTGGAGAAACATACTCTGTATTAGCTGCATTCCCAGATGGAGGTGATTTTTTATTTGATCAAACAATGATAGCAGGTCCTACCTACCCAACATCATCAGATGGGCAAGGACTTAATAATAGTTTTGGACCCTGGGATTTAATTCCATCCTCATCAACAGGAAATGGGAGGGGACAACATTTTAATGTACAGGCACACGGAGCTTATTTTATACCTAATAGAGATATAGCAGATACTTTATTAATTACCCCTACATTTACAGCAAATGATGGTACTTATGGTCCCTTTATTATATCAAATGATGATGTGCAGAACACAGTTACAACATCTTCTTTAAGCGCTTCTATAAATTTAGTAGTTAAAGACAATAAAGTAATATCTGCACCTATAGTAAATAATGGTTCTGCCTCATATGTAAGCCAAGATTATTTTTCATATTTTGATAATAAAGACATTTATTTAACACCTGCAGCTATTAATTCAACAGTGGGAGCTGGGGTATTTACATTTAACCAAGCATATCCTAACGATACATTTTATTTTAAAATTGGAGCTGATGATTTAGTAACTACTATATCAGTTTTAGAAGGTATAAAACCTTACGGAATAGGATATAGACCCGGAGATAAATTAGTGTTTAAATCTGAATCATTTGCAGGTTATCCGATGTCAGATGATATTACATTAACGTTATCTTCTCCAACAATATCAGGATCAAATTGGACTAATAGAAAATTTGGGGTTGATTTAAGAAACTCAGCAGCTGTAGTTAATGGTTTAAATTTAGACCAAGAATTAAAAATATATGCTGTATCTAGTAGTTGGGGAATGGGAAGTGGAAAATTATTTAATTCACCTCAGTCAACTGATGGTGCAAGTTGGAAATTTTCAACATTTTCAGGATCAACAGCAGTTGGGGGTAAAGAATGGCAAACAGTAGGACCATATGGACCATATGCTACTGCATCATTTGTAGCAGGTAAAGAAGGAGGAGGAAATTGGTATACAGGATCTAATCTACAACTACCAGTAATTCAATCTCAATCATTTTCATATGGTATAGGTGTTGATTTAAGTGTAGATGTAACAGATACAATAAAAACATGGTATACTAATTCATTAGTAGACAATACAGTAGGTTTTCCAAATGATGGCTTTTTAGTTAAACAATCATCTTCTAGAGAATTTGTTAATAATCAAGCCACAACAGCAACATTTAGATATTTTTCAATTGATACCAACACAATATACCCACCATTATTAGATTTAAAGTGGTCAGATTGGTATTATAATACTGGATCTTCTAATAATTCAATTTTAGGTACACCTGAAGCATTTATGTCTGTTTATAATAATAATGGAACATATTATTCTGAAAGTGTTGAAAGGTTTAGAATAGCAGCTGTACCAAAATACCCAGATGTAGTATTTCAAACTGCATCATTATATACAACCAATTATTATCTACCTAATGATTCATCTTTATACGCTATTAAAGATACAGATACTAACGAATTTGTAATTCCTTTTGATAATGATTATACAAAAATTAGTGCTGATTCGACATCAAGTTATTTTGATGTTTATATGAATGGGTTAGAACCTGAAAGGTATTATACAATTTTAATAAAAACTATTGTAGATGGAACTACTCATGTATTTGATCAAGATATAATGTTTAAAGTAGTAAATGGATAATGGCTGAAACAAACTACACATCCCCAGAATCACAAATCTCTACTATTAAGGAAAGGGAAGTAAATACTAATCAAGTAGAAAGAATACTTCCCATTTCACCAGCAATGATGGATCCCCAAACAGCAATACCTGTAATTGGTACACCTGTAACTTTAATTAGACAAGCATTTGATAAGGATAAATTTAAAGAAACAGTAAAGACAGAATTTACAGAATTAGGAGTAACTGAAGTAGATTTATCTTTTTTTGATCCAAACTTGGCTACCGTAGGAGATTTTTTTAGTATATATAATACTTTATTTTATTTAATCCCTATGACAGGACCTAATTCCCATACTACTATAGTAGAAGAGAGCAGTCAATATATAGATTATAAAGCTAATCAAGTTGAAATACAAGCTTTATTAGATGAAATAGCAGAATTAAGAGAACAAAATTTACAACTTACAGTTGATATTGGGAATGTTTTAGGAGCACAAGAAACAATAGACTCAGCATTAGCAGAAGTTAATCAGAATAAATCTATATAAAATGGCATTAATAGAAGTTTCATCATCCATAATACCAATAGATCCATCAGAAATATTTGCTGATGGGTTTGAATTATCACAACAGACTATTATTCCTAGTCAAGATTATTCTGGATCTTTTACACCTGGTCTTAATAATATGGAATTTTTTGTGTATAATGCTCAAAATCAAATTCAATATTCAGAGTATAATTTTATTGATTATTCTATAACAAATAACTCTAATCCTAATGCTGGCCCAAGTGGAGTACAATTAGGAAATACTGCTAGTTTATCTACAACTAATATAATAGATTTAAACCCAGAACAAGATGTTTATAATGTTGGTTTTTCTAATGGAAAACTTACAGCAGTTTATAATTTTATTAATCATGAACTTAGTTCATCTATTAGTAATCCATATTATTTATCTGAAATATCAGCTGATAGAACAGAAATAAGGTTAAAATCTAACTATATTTCAAATAGTGATATGCAATCTTCATTTATAACATTTGAAGAAACCTTAAAACAAGCAGATTTTTTTGATGAATTTTATATTTCATTTGGAGATAACGAAAGTCATATAGGGGTAAATACTAAGTTTGAATCTCCATCTACAAATACTGGTGGTAGATCAGCTACAGAAATTGATGGTGTTCCTGCTCAAAACTCAATTTTAATTAAATTATATGATGCCCTTCCTCTAAATTATCAATTGGAAAGTGAATTATATGTTTATACTAAAACTGGGGAAACTCAAGCTTATGTAATAGAGTTTGAAGAAAATATTAATATCCCAGATGAATCTATAAGGTTAAAAGGTCCTAATACTAACTTAAATATTAAAGACTTTGTTAATAACTCTAGTACTTATAAAAGTAAAGAAGAATTACTTAAAACTAACTCTTCCTCATCTAAAGACCAATTAATAAATGTATTAGAACAAAAAGGTATAAAATTAACACCTAATTATTCAACAGCCTCCTTTAATGAATTTGTAAATTTTTCATCAGCTAAATCAAGAGTAAATAACTTTTATATTAAAGTTAGTAGAATACAAACTTATGAAAATGATATTAGATTGTTATCAGCTACAACAGGTTCAAATTCTGGAGCTGTTTCTTCATCTATAGCTTCTTTATGGACAAAAGTTGAAAATGAAATTAAAAACTTTGATGGGTTTGAATATTACCAATATTACAACACAGGCTCAGATGCTTATCCAAAAACCGGGTCGATTTTCCCTCAACCTTTACTATCAACAGGTTCTGTTGAAGTATTAAGATGGTTAGGTAGTGATGTAGAAAATAGCCAATATTATGGGGGAACTTTATTATCTGCTTCATTTTATGATAATGATAATCAAAATTGGTTATATTACACAATACCCACCTTTATTACAGAACAGAATAATAATGATAATTATGTAGAATTTTGTAATTTAGTTGGTCAATCTTTTGATGAATTATGGTTATATACTAAAGCAATAACTGAAAAATTAAATACTACTAATGAATTAGATAAAGGAGTTCCTCTATCATTAGCAGATGATGTAATTACTTCTTTAGGATATACTGGATTTGGAAATAATTATAATAATCAAGATAATTTTATAGGGTTAATAGGTAACGACAATGGTGATTATTTACCTCCCACAGGTAGTGAGTTAATAACTAATTATATAGCCATTAATGGGGGTAATATAGTTAATTACTGGCAAGATGGTTATTCTTTTGATAACTATGTTGAACAACTTCTTGAAAAAGGATTTCCTTATCCCATTGATAAAGTAAGTAAAGAAATATTTAAACGTCTTTATCATAACATGGCCTATCTTGTTAAGAAAAAAGGTACAGTAGCAGGGTTAAGACAATTAATTAATATTTGGGGTATACCTAGCACAATATTAAGAATAAATGAGTTTGGAGGTAAAAATAAAGATGAAACTGATGATTATGATTTATGGTATAGAAGGTATAGTTATGCCTTTACACCTGTAGCTAATTCTTACCAAGCAAGTGCATCAGCTATTATTCCATGGATGCCTCTACAAAGAAACTACATAGCAGAAACTGAATACATAGTACCAGATGGGGTTGGTTTTAGATTTAAAACAACAGGATATCCATCATCATCATATGCCGGAAATTTTACAAGTCAATCATTAGCCGTTAAAAAATCTAATGGAACGGATGATGATGAATTTGATTGGGGTATAGCATTATTTTATACAGGATCTACATCAGGATCCTACTCAGGATCTTCAAATAGTGACTATAGAGATTATGGTCAATTAAAATTTTATATGTCAGGGGCAGCAGCGGATGGAGGAGTAGCAGAATCTGATCCTATTTACTTACCATTTTTTGATAAAGGTTGGTGGACGGTTTTATTACAAAGAGATAATCATAATAATAGTGATGTAGCAGTAACTACATATACACTGTATGCTAAAAATAAATTATATGATGGTTGGGATGGAAATAGTATAGGATTTGAAGCTTCAACCAGCATATCTAATTATGACTCATCATCTGGTGGGGTTTTTGGAACCGGTCTTTATAATACAGCTTTATATGGGGGTTATATATCAGAATCGATAAATAATAGTTGGAATAAATATGGGGTTAACGAATTAGATGGAGTTTATATAGGAGGTAGATTAAATGGTTCTAGAATTAGTAATGGATTTATAACTAATGAAGCTGGATTTGGATTTTCGGGATCATTTCAAGAATTTAGATATTACTCTAATGCTATAACAGAATCAGTATTTAATGATTTTGTAATGAACCCCGAATCAATTGAAGGTAATAAAATAACAGGCTCACAATCATCTTTTGATATAATAAATTTTAGAGCTCCTTTAGGAAACGAATTAAAAAATGTATTTACAGCTTCACAATTTATTCAATATACTGAATCAATTTCTTCAGTTCACCCATCAATAACTGGATCTGCACCTGAATATATAACATCATCTTTTATCAATCCAGCTAATAATACATTAACTTCAAGTTATTATATTCAATATGAAGCAAATTCTATAAAAAGAACTTATAGTAAAGAAAATACAGAAACATACTTTTTAGATCAACCTTCAATAGGAATAAGAAATAGAATTTCTAATAAAATTCAAGTTCAAGAAAATTTAAATTTTGGGACAGCATTATCTGAGGTAGTAAGCATACAAAAAGATCCTTTTATAAGCCAAAGTTACACAGAAAATATAAATACCTTAGAAGTAGCATTTTCACCCCAAGATGAAATAAATGATGATATAATTCAAACTTTAGGTTATGGTGCTATACAAAGTGCTATAGCAGACCCAAGATTTAGATCTCAATCAGCAGATTCATATCCTCAACTAGATAAAATAGCAAATGATTATTTTAGAAAGTATGTAGGCAGTGATGTATTTGCTTATTTAAGATTAATAAAATATTTTGATGATTCATTATTTAAAGCAATTAAAAATTATGTACCAGCGCGTACTAGCGTATCTACAGGTGTTGTAATTAAACAAAACATGCTTGAACGTAACAGGTACCGAGAACCCCAAGTAAATGCAGTTACTACGCAATCCTACGCTATTCAAAATATACCATTAACTACTAAAAATTTAGAGTTAACTGGTAATATAGAAATAGCTAATATTGAAGGGGGTGCTGGGGGAAGTGTAAATGAATATAACGTTCAAATTTCACAATCCGGATATTTTTCACAAAAACGAATAACAGGTGGAGTAGTACCTGGCAATGGTTATTTAAATTTAAGCGATGTTGCTTCAACTCTTGATTATGGTACTGCAACTAACCCATATGGTAATTTATATGGTGAGCAAAACTATGATTTTGGAAGTTTACCAAATGGTAGATATTTAAAATCCAACCAACCCGTTAAAGCACACATTTCTATGTATGCTAAAACTGATAGCATTACTGCTTTAGAATTAATAATATCATCATCTTTGAGAGGTGAATTAAATAGAGGTAAAATTAATAATGGGTTTAGTGGGGGTGTGATTATATCACCTCTTATAAGTATATTACCCGAAGAAACAATTGGGTTTTTTGCGAATAATGATGCAGCTACTGGGGGTAGTAATTTTGATGTTGGTTTAACGGCATTAACAATAAAATCTTTTGATTATACAACACCTGCATCTGTTATCAATCAATCACCTAATAGTGATATATCTTCTTCATATTTACCCTCAAAACAAACATATATAAAAAATAATATAACTACTTTAGGAGTAGTAAGTGAGATTGAAGATTATCAAGAAGAATTTTATGATGGTGAGTATAGTGGCAGTGCTATAAAAACACTAATAACACAATCAAACCCATATAAATCAATTCCACCATCTTCTGTATTAGTATCTCCTTCCCCTACAGCATTAAATCACCCATTTATAATTGGTCCAAATGATGTTGATAATCCTGCATCATTTACTAGTCAAACTGCAAATGGATGGGATTATAATAGCCAGGGTGAAATTGAAGAAAGATCACAACTTATTTTAAGTTTATTAAATGGGCTTCTATTTAATGGAATAGCTTACACAATTAATTACACCGCAACGGTTATTGACAACAATTACCCTTCTTCCGTGGGGCAGTATATAGGACCCTCTCCTTTTACTTATGTAGCAAGAGATCCATCAATCCCTATAAGTGCTGCTAATTTTAAGAATATGGGTGCAAATGGGTTTGACACCCAGTCAATACAAGATGTTAATGGCGGGGGAAATGTAGTTACAACATCAGGATCACCAGCAAAAACAATTAATTATTCTATTACATTTACATTCCAATCACCAGTAGGTTTTCCAACTAATGTAGGATATCCATTAGCATTTCAATTGGGAAGTATTCAAGATGTTACTATTAGTAATTTTACAATTGTAGCCTTAACTAACAATATATCACAAACAGAAGCCTTAATACCGTGGGATTTAAATGTTATTAACAATTATAACCCACTAACATCAGGTTCATTTAATATTTGGAATACACAAAGTATTATATTTGAAACATCAGATTATAATCCTTTAAATAATAATGTAGAAGATAGTAGAAAGAGTACAAACCATTATCTATTATCATATAATGATACTACATATCCTGAAAATTTACAAAGTATAATTGGTGTTATGTATAACCCATTATCTTCATCTACAAAAGCAACAGTGCCCGATAGTAATTATTCATCTTTAGCAGCTTTAAATCCAACATATCGAGGTACTAATATTAAAAGTTTAGATTATAACTTTTTTACTCCCTCTGGATCTGTAAGACCAGTAAAAACCTTACCTGCATCACCTTATAATCTCCAATATCAAAAAGTTTCTTCAAGTGTTGCAACTTCTTTTTTAAATGGTGAAACTGGAAGTTGGGGTGGTGATGATTTAGGTGATGGGAGAAAATCAGCAGTTATAGATAAATATCCTCAATATATAGCTCATTTTCAAAGATCATTTGAACAATTTAATCTATATGGTTCAAGAGAATTTACTATTGATTCTCTTATAGCAGTCCCTTCAACTTCTATTGCAGGGCAGGAAATAACACCAAATTCTACAGAAATTGACGGTTCTAACGAACATAAAAAATGGGTATCATCAGTATTCCAACCAGATAGAAAGATAGGGGTTTCTTTTACCCCAACAACTACAGATGTTGCTACTATTAACTTAGAAACAATACAAGTAGGTGATTATGATTTAGAAGGAGGAAGTATACAATATTTAACTTTAAATTCAAACGCAAGATCTATATTAACTAATTCTAACAGATACTCTTATAATTTAGGTAAACAATCACTTACTGAAACTTTAAAACTTGGTTTTAGTTCTTTCACTAGCGCAATGGATGGTTTACCTGCATTTGGTTATGTAGGGATCATAACAGGATCAGTTAATAGTGCTAATATTTCATCAAGTGGATCTGGTATTGTATCTACAATTAATGCAAGTATAAGTGATTTTAATAATAACCCAAATGCATTAATTCCTTTAAATAACAATGCCGATCCTGACTCATCTAATAGTGGGGGTGGAACTTTTGGATACATACAAATATCAAGAGTAAATAATAATAGGGAAATTACAGGGGTTACTTTTTATGGAAGTGCATGGGATAATACGGGACTTGTACCTATTAATGTTCAAGCTAATAGGTATAAAGCAGGAGACACTATAACAGTACCGGCATCTATAATTAATGCATCTCCATTTTACAATTCTATGGTTGGAAACTTAACGTTTACACTTACTCAAGAAAATATTTTAGAATCTAGAAATAGAAATACAAGAATTAATCCAAATACTATAGGAATAGCTCAAGATAGTGATGCAATTCAAATGGTAACAGCTAGCCAGGTTACAGGTGATGGTCAGCAATTTGGATTTTTACTTAGCGGAAGTGGAACACATGAAAGAGCAGCTACACCTGGAAGTGGAGCTACACTTGCAGGTATGATATCTAGTTTTTACGTTCCATTTTCAGATGATAATCCTGCATCAGGTTTTAGAGGTATGCCTGATGAAAATAAATTAGCAATAGCAGGCCCTCAATTAGCAGTTATGCATACTTACAATCAAATGGTAGCTTCTCAATCAGTTAGACCTGCTTTACTTTGTCCTTTTATAAATGTTTCTGAATCAAAAACATGGATAAATAGTGGTATAGATGCCTCAGACCCACAGAATTATTACCAATGGGCACCATCAGCATCTGATTGCCCTACTTATGAAGATAATGCAAAGCCCTTTTTAATTGAAAGAGGTGACATATTAAGAGTTGAAGGAACAAAAGAAATTTTATCTGCTACTACTAGCAATTTATCATCATCTATTGATTTTATTGAAGATTTTTTAGTTGAAGAAGTACAAAATTTCTTTTATACATCTTCTACTTTTGCCCCTGTTGCCGGCACATTTGTAGTAGGTTCTGGACCAACTAATAATGATGTAATTTCATCACCATTAAACCAATTTCCAGCAGGATATTCATTAGGGACCTTTAGTTTTAACCCAGGTGTACAAACTACAACTACCTTTTCAACAAATGGTGGTGGAAGTGGAGGAACAATACAATTAGCTCCACAAGTATCAGATAACAGGTCACAAGGTCCTGGAAACCCTTATGTGATAGAAGCATCAGGAATAACATTTACTACTTTAGGAAATGGAGGATATGCTGTAGGAGATACAATAACAATAATTTCAAATACAATAAATTTATTATTTGGTTCACTTCAATTAAATAGTATAATAATCACTTTAACTTCAGCTATGTTAAATACTGGTGGTTTAGCAAATAATTTTGCAGTATATGCAGCGATAAACCCAGGATGTGGACCTAGTTCAGGTGAACAACCATATCAAAAGCAAAAAACAGGAGAAATAGCTTTAGATATGCCTACATTTATAAAAACTTATCGTAATCCCTCAACAGTTTTAGAGGGTTTACCAGCAGGTGAAATAACTAAATTTACTCTTAAAAAAAGAGTTGAAAATGAAACAAAAGTAATGACTAAAAACACACCTACTACTATAGGCTCACAAGGATATTTAACTCAAACTGGTGGTGGGTTCTTAATTCCAAAAGATTTAAGTGAAATACAAACTAGCAATGCTTTAAATATTATTAATCAATTAAGACAGAAAAATGCATTTCCTGGAGATTCTACAGATGCTGTAGATTCTGCAGATAATCAAACATCTTAAATTTAAGCTTGGAATAAAAACAAAAAAATTATATATTTATAAATAAAATACGATAACATGGGATATTTAAATAATCAGATAGTAACCGTAGACGCAATTTTAACTAATAAGGGAAGAGAATTATTAGCAAAAGGTGATGGTTCCTTCAATATAACTCAATTTGCATTATCTGATGACGAAGTAGATTATACATTATATAATCCAAATCATCCATCAGGATCAGCTTTTTACGGTGAAGCTATCCAAAACATGCCTTTAATGGAAGCATTTCCAGATGAAAATCAAATGATGAAATATAAATTAGTTACTTTACCTAGAGGAACTCAAGTAATGCCTATTATAGCAGGTGTTCAGACAATGAAACTTCCTCAATTAGGTACTGAAACCATAATACCTAATACATTAAATTATTTAGGTGATACAGCAGCTGGAACATCAGAACAATCAGGATATTCATTTACAATTTCAGATGTTAGAGTAGTAAAATCAAGAACAGGGTTTGTATCTGCGGGTGCAAAGTCAGAAGCAGCAATAGCTTTAGATTTACAAAATTCAGATGCTGTAATTACAAATGGCACAGCAGTTTCACAAACAGTAATAGGGTCATCATTAACCCTTATTGGAACTGGAGATAATATATTATTTGGAGTTAATTCAATAATTTATGCTACACTAACTGTAATAGGATTAGATAGTGGAGCTAGGGTACAAGTTCCAATACAAATAACAAGAACAACAACATCATAAGGTAACTAAAACATTTAAAATGGCAGCAACACCAGATAATAATAGAGGAGCATATATACCCTTAACAAGTGACGAATTAGTCATAAGTACAGATTCAGTTACTTCTCCTATGTGGAGTAATAATGCTCCAACTCTAAGAGCATACGTAACAAGCTCAGCTCAAGTAGCAAGTGCAGCAGCTCCTTACTATATTAGTATATATCAAACATCATCAACCGATCCAACTGCAGAAATTCAATTTGATACAGTTTATTGTGATGCTGAAGGTAGTGGAAGTAAATTTTTAAATCCTTTAGTAATAGGAACTTCACCTACAAGAACCAATTATGGTCAATATAGAAATTTAGTATTAGGAGATGAAAATGCAAATTTTATATTTGGTAACTATTCATCTTCATACTTTTATGTTATAAATTTAGAAAGAGCAAGGTACAAACAACAAATACTACCAGGAACTTGGACATTGTGTTTGTCTGGATCAACAGCAGCAGCTAATGATAAATTAATTTTAACCGATGATAGTATAATAAATAACGTAGCTCAATTTTCGGACGCTGGGAGATACTTTAATATAATATCAGGATCAGCAGGAGTTGTAGCACAGGGGTATGGGGGCCAAGCAGATGGTTGGACACCTTCTTCAGGTTCATATGGTTGGTTATTGCCAGATGTTAATTTATTAATTTTAAATGGTGAAGCATTAGACGGACAAATAGCTGAAGGGGGAATAGATTTATCAACAAGTAGATCTTATGATGCCTATAATATTTTTGGTGGTAATCCTAACTTATTAATTAACGCTCTGCAAAGAGGAGGATTAACTCCTACAGCACCTACAGGATTTACACTAAATAGTAAAGAAGGTTTAACAAGTGATTTTATTTTCTGTAGAGCTAAAAACAGTGAATATAACTACTCAGCAAACCCATCATTTATATCTTCATCAACCGGAGCAATTTTATTTGATTCATTTATAGAAAACCCAACTACTTACATTACAACTGTAGGTCTTTACAACCAATCTCAAGAATTATTAGCAACTGCTAAACTATCTAGACCGTTAGAAAAAGATTTTACAAAGGAACTACTTGTAAGAGTTAAACTTGATTTTTAAGATGAATGGCTGCATTCAAACAATTTAATACAAACCAGGTAGTAATAACACCATTTTACGCTAATAAAAACTTTCGTTTTAATGGGAGTGAAATAACAGCTTCTAATGTTGGAATAGAATATTACCCAACACGTCAAGGTCCTTATGTTTCTGGATCATTCCCTGGAGGATTTACATCAATAGTAGATAGTACTTTAGTATTTTCTAATATTAAACAACTATATTATAGCAACTATTTAACTTCTTCAATAGGTGATAATGTATCTACAGCTAGTTTAATTCCTGGAGTTACATCAGAATATGATTCTTATACAGGAATAATAACAGGCCCTAGATTTGATAACTTTTTACAATCATCTATACAACAAAATAGAGATTTTGCTAAATATTCATCGTCACTTAACTCACAAAACGGTCCTTCTGTAATTTCAATACCCTCAAAATTATATGGTGAAAAAATACCATGTAGTACTTTTGAATTTATATATACTTCATCTGTTAACTATACACGAAGCTTTGTACATGATGATGGAGAAGGAAATTTAATAGCTACACAATCAGATTCATCGGGTAATACTGTATTTACAGGTAGTGTAGGACAAATATTCTATTCTCAAGGAATGGCTATATTTACGGGAGGTGATGAAGGATATCTAGAAAAGTTTACAAAGTCTGTAGGAGCTACAAACTCAACAACACCCTCTAACACAGGTAATAGGAATCTTGACTCAGCATCAATATCGTTTTCATCATCAATAACAATTAGGGAAAACCAATATAAATGTACTGTTAGAGATAATGAATACTCGTATACAACTAACCCATCGGCATTAAAACCATCAGGACAATTATCTAAAGTAAAAAATGAGCTATCCTCATCTGCAATTGAGAGTACTTATGGAGATAATGGTGATGAAGGTATTTATATAATAAGTTATCTTACAGGAACTGGAATAGGGTCAAAAGCAACAGCAGAAGTAACTATAAATGCATCTGGAGAAATTACTGATATTACTACGGCTACAACTGGGAGAAGTTATTTAGTAGGAGATAACATAAAATTAGATTTAAGCCAGTTAAATGAAGCAGGTGTTCAAATTATACCTAATGCTACAGGATCCATGGTTTTTATATTACAATTAAAAGATATATCTAACTATTCTAGTAATTTAAACCAAGATGAAAATTATTATGACTTTGCAACTGGATCTTATTTTAGCCCTTATGTAACTACTGTTGGTCTTTATAACGAGTCGTATCAATTGGTTGCTGTGGGTAAGTTAGCACAGCCTATACCTATTTCTTTACATACGGATACTACGTTTATAATTAATTATGATACATGATAAATTGGATATATAATAATGAAGAAGTTACTCAAATAGATGACTTTCCTGATAATACTTATGGGTTTGTGTATGTTATAACTCATTTACCAACTGGAAAAAAATACATAGGGAAAAAAATATTATATTTTACCCGTAAAGTAAAACTGGGTAAAAAGGATTTAAGGGCATTTGAAGGTGTTGTAGGTAGAAGACCATCATACAAATTAGCAATAAAAGAATCAGATTGGAAAGTGTATTTTGGTTCTAACAAAGAAATGAAAGAATTAGTAAGTACTGATCCTGAAGAAAATTGGGAAAGACAAATTTTAAAAGCTTGCCCAACAAAAAAATTATTAACTTACTATGAATCTAAATACTTATTTGTATATCAAGCATTAGAAAAACCCGACGAATTTTGGAATGATAATATTCTTGGAAAGTTCTTCACAAAAGACTTTGATTAGCAAATTATCTTTCGTATATTACGGGTTATGATAAATGAACTACTAGTTAACTTAGTAAATTCGGTACTAGGTACTGGAAAGCGGACAGCAAGGGGCAATCAAGCTTATAGTTGTCCTTTTTGTAATCATACTAAACCTAAATTAGAAGTTAATTTTTCCGAAAATAAAAAAGGATATAATCCATGGCACTGTTGGGTATGTGGTAAAAAAGGAACAAAAATATCTACATTATTTAAACAATTAAAAGCATCTGCAGATAAATTTACAGAATTATATAAATTAGTAGAAGAAGAAAAAGAATATAATACCCAAGAAAAACAAATAAACCTAAAATTACCAGATAATTTTAAACCTATTAATTCTAATCCAAAGGATTTAATAGGAAAAAAAGCATGGAATTATTTAAAAAATAGAGGAATAACAATAGGGGATGTTGAAAAATATAATTTAGGATATTGTGAATATGGTAATTATAGTAATATGATTATTATTCCATCTTATGATGAAAATGGAAAATTAAATTATTTTACAGGAAGATCATTTGAAAAAGAACCATATAAAAAATACAAAAACCCGGAAGCATCAAGAAATATAATCCCATTTGAATTATTCATTAATTGGAATTTACCCTTAGTATTATGTGAAGGACCATTTGATGCTATAGCAATTAAAAGAAATGCTATTCCTCTATTGGGGAGCAATGTTCAAGGTTCTTTAATGAAAAAAATAGTAACATCTACGGTTAAAAAGATTTATATAGCATTAGACTCAGACGCTTTAAAAAAAGCATTAAAATATGCAGAAGAGTTTATAAATGAAGGAAAAGAAGTTTATATGGTAGAACTTCAAGGGAAAGACCCTAGTGATATGGGATTTAACGATTTCACCAAATTAATTCAAACTACTACTCCATTAACACAATATGATTTAATGGAAAAAAAATTACAACTGGCATGAGTAAAAAGAACATCAAAAAATCTTATAATAGGATTTTAGAAATTAGTGACGATGCAAAGCAGATAACTTTACCTGATTCTAGGTATTATAGAAGAAATGGAGAATATTACCCATCTATAACTTATGTATTAAGTTGTTATCCTAAAGGTAAATTTTTTCAAGATTGGCTAAAAAAAGTAGGATACTCAGCTGATTGGATTGTTAAAAAAGCAAGTGAAGAGGGAACACAAGTACATGAAATGTGTGAAGACTACTTAAATGGTAAAGAATTAAACTTTTTATCGTCAAATGGTAACCCAATGTATGATCCTAAAGTATGGCAAATGTTTTTAAAATTTGTTGATTTTTGGGAAACTTACAACCCAACTTTAATTGAAACAGAAGTACACATATTTTCGGATAAATTAAAAGTAGCAGGTACTTGTGATATGATATGCGAAATTGATGATGAATTATGGGTTATTGATTTTAAAACCTCTAACCATTTACAAACAACCTATGATTTACAAACAGCAGTCTATGGTAAATGTTATGAAGAATGTTATGGTAAAAAGCCAGACCGTTATGGGGTTTTATGGTTAAAATCATCTAAAAGAGGTCCTAAAGAAAATACAATACAAGGTAAAGGATGGGAAATGTATGAGTCAAAACGTACACAAGAAGAAAATATAGATATATTTCTTACTGTAAAAAGGTTATTTGATTTAGAAAACCCAAATCATAAACCAATATTTACAGAATTTAAGACTACAGCTAAAAGAAAATCGTAATATTTATAATAAAATTATATTATGGATAATTTCAACTATAAAAAATATATAGCAGAGGGTATATTATTAAGGGAAGCAGCAGATGCACCTAAAGCTATAATATTAGCGGGAGCGCCAGGAGCTGGTAAAGGGTATATATTAAAAGGTTTAGATTTAGGCGGTTTAAAAGTATTAAATATTGATAGTATTTTTATTAATATGTTAAAGCAAGCTAATGTTACTTTAGATCTTAAAAATGCAACACCAGAAGAAAGAAGCCAACAAGCTAAATCTATGGCTGCTGCAAATAAAGAGTTTAAAGGTGATATAGCTGCTACTATTGAAGGTAAAGAATCATTTATATTAGATGGTACAGCAGCTTCATTAAGAAATACTGCTAAGTTAAAAGATGAATTAGAAGAAGCAGGATATGATGTATTTATGCTTTATGTCTATACTGATTTAGAACGTTCATTAAGTCAAAACCAAGATAGATTTAATAAATCAGGAGGTGAAGATAGAAGTTTAGCACCAGCAATTGTATTACGTACTTGGAAAAGTGTAACTGATAATTTACCTAAATATGCTGATTTATTTGGTAATAATTTTGTAGCAGTTGCTAATACTTTAGAAGGCCAAAAAATTCAAGATATAGAAAAAATTATAAAAAAATACCTTGATCCATTTAAACCAAAAGATACTAAGCCAAAAACACCATCTCAACAGAAAAAATCAGATGATCAAAAAGCAGAATTAAATGCTGAAATTCAAGATATGTTAAGTGATGAATTTTTATATGATGTAATTGAATATACTATGTCTAAAGAAGAAGCACAAATGAGATTAAAACAATTTTTAAATGGGTAAAATAATAGCAGCATACGGGGGTGGTTTTAAACCACCAACTAGAGGTCATTTTGAGGTAGTAAAAAATGCACTTAATAATTTTCCTGAAATTAATGAATTTATTATATATATTGGTAGTAAAGAACGTGATGGAGTAGACCAGACTGAATCTATATTAGTTTGGGATATATATAAACAATATCTTCCTAATAAAGTTACTATTAAACCCGCAAAATCACCTATTGGTGATATTTTACGTTTAGCTAAAGATAACCCTCAAGATACAGTTTATTTTGTTATTGGTTATAGAGATGGTAGGGATGATGATATGAAAGATGTAGCGTTAAGAACTTCAAATTTAGAAAAAAAATACCCAAATATTGAAGTTAAAGTAATACCTACACCTGATGCTAATATAAGTGGTACTAATGCTAGAAAAGCTTTAAATAAGTCTGAAGAAGAATTTGTTAAGTTTTTACCCACAGAAGTAAAAGAAAAGTCACAAATATTTTCAATATTAAGACCATCAGTAGAAGAAAATTTAAATGAAAATGCTACATATTCTAAAAATATAGACATTCAATCTATGATAAATGATTTAACAAATTATATGTTAAAGCAGGGAAGAAATATAGAGCCCTTACCTAAATTAGAATTTGTAGATGGTGATACAGAAAATGCAAGTGACTTTTTTGGTAAGACAGCGTATTATAACCCAAATACTCAAACTATAGTATTATATACTGAGGGTAGACACCCTAAGGATATAGTGCGTTCATACGCTCATGAAATGGTACACCATACACAACAATTAGAAGATAGATTAGATAACATTAATACTACTAATACTACTGAAGATGATAATTTAAGTAAAATTGAAAAAGAAGCATACACAGATGGTAACATGACTTTTAGAAATTGGACAGATACATTAAATGAAGCAATTGTAGGAGATAAAATCGAATGTGATGAATGTGGTTGGAGCTGGAATATAGTAGATGGTGGGGATGATTTATATATGTGTCACAAATGTGGACATAATAATGAACCTATAAATGAATCAAAAGATTATTTTGGTTTAGAAAAATTTATAAACGAAGTAGCCGAAGAAATTTTGATATCTGAAGAAGGAGTCGTATCTTCACGGCCTATGGAATATAAAATATACTCAGACATGGATGGTGTGTTAACAGATTTTGACAAATCATTCGAAAAATACTCAGAAGGGATACCACCTAGAGAATATGAAAAGAAATTTGGAAAAGACAAATTTTGGGAATTAATTGATGGTAAAGGTAAAGTAGGATTTTGGGCAGGAATGCCCTGGATGACAGATGCTAAACAATATTGGGATTATATTAAAGATTATGATACTGAATTATTATCATCACCATCAAGATCATCTACATCTAGATTAGGAAAAAGAGTATGGGTAAAAAATAATATGCCCGGTGTAAAATTAACACTAGCACAAGCAGCTAAAAAACAAAACTATGCTGCCCCCAATCACATATTAATTGATGATAGAAAATCAAATATTGACCAATGGAAATCACAAGGGGGAATAGGAATATTACACACATCAGCTAGTAATACAATTAGGCAATTAAAAGACTTAGGAATATGAGTGAAAATGTTTTAAAAAAAGAATTTGGTAAAAAAGATGTTACTAGATTAAGAAACTTAATGACTGGTAAACATAATAGTAAAAACGGTCAAAGTATAGGTTATAGTAAAAAAGAAGAATTTCGTGAAGAAGGCGATATTTGGGAAGAAGAAGGCCGTAAATGGACTATTAAAAATGGCATTAAACAAAATATTACTAAACTAGATAGTGCAAAAAATAAACATTTAGTTCCTTTATTTTGTCCTAAATGTAAAAAAGTAATGAATAAAGGAATGGATCCTAGCTATTATTTAGCAGTAGATCAATGTTTTAAATGTTTTAAAAAGTTTGAAACCCAATTAAAAGCAACAGGTTTATGGGAGGAATGGAATAATAAAACTATAAATGGTAACATAGATTCTTTTATAACTTGGTATAAAGATTGGGTAATGGATGCTATAGATACTTCAAATAATTCATTTATTACGGAACAAGGTGATGTTGAAAAATGGGTTGGTGGTATAGATAAGTCTAAAGCAATTAAAGCTCTTAACAATACTATTAAAGCTTGGGAAGAAGCAAGAAAATAATGTATATTTATAATTAAAATTAAAACATGAGTAATTTCGACACAGCTAAATGGTTTAAAAACCAATATCTTAAAGAACATAAAATAAATGAAAATGAATATGATGATGAAGATATTGTAATATACGATGGAGAAGAGCATATAATTATGAGTCGTGATGGAAATATGATTTACATTAGACCATTAGAAGATTCTGCTATACTAGGTAAAAGGGATGTAATAAAAGTACCTGCAAGAGCTTTAGCATACAAATCAGATTTAGATAAAATGTATGATGAGTATAAGCCTAAAGATGAAATGAATGAAGTAGATGAAAAATGGGATAAGATTGCAAGAGATGAGTATGGCAAACCTTGGATGGAATTAAGTATTGCCCAAAAGCAAGAGATGCTAAGTTATGCGAATAGAGAAACAGAAAAGGAATTTGAAACAGATTTTGAAAGACGTAGAAAAGGTGACTATTCAGATGATATGGAAGATGGAATGACTGATTATCAGAGAAGAAGAATGGATGAAGGATTTAAAGTTGGGGATAAAGTAACTTATCTTGGACACCCAGCTGTAGTAACTGCTACTAAGGAATATAATGGTAAAGATTTTGTATCTGTATCTTATGATAAAGGTACTGGTAAAACAAAAGCATCAGATATTTTAGCTACAGATGGTACTGTTAAAGCTATTAAAGAAGACATGAATGACCCAGTTTTAATGAAAGCAAGAGCAGCTAAAATGGCTGATGAAAAAGAAATGGCTAAACAAGCAGCATTAGATAAAAAATATGGTTCTTCATTTATGGATAAATTAGAAGCTGAAATAGATCTAAAAAATGAACTTCAAGATTTAAAAGATGAAAGAGCTCAACTAATGATTGACATGGAACAAGAGGCAGAACCAGAAGGAGGAGAAGTAGCTGATAGATATGGTTCTAGACTTAATGACATTGATGCTAGAATGGGTGAAATAAAACCTGAATTAGAAGATTTAAGAATGTATGAATCAGTAGTTACTGAATCTAAAGGAGCTATGAATTACTTTAGTGATTTAAAATCCAACTATCAAAAAGCATTTAGATATTTAGATGTTAAAGAAAGAAAAGAATACAAACGATTAGCTAAAGATTTCTTTTCTAAATTACAAGTTGACGATAAAGTTAGAGCTGTTGGTTTAAACGAAAACTCATACATAAGAGTATCTAAGCCTAGATTTAAAAAAGATAAAAATAATCCTAATTTTTTATATGTGTATATGGATTATGATACAGGGCCAGGTGGCTCATCTATTGCATTGGGTAAAGAGACAATGACAGGTCAAATCCGAAGATTAAGTTCAGCTGAAGCTGTAAGACAAATGAATGATATAGCTAAAAAGCTTAACGATAATTTTAATATAGAAGATATTGAAGTAAAAGATTTAGAAAATGGTAAAGTTCAAATATTTGCTGTATCAGATGATTTCATAGATATGGATCCAAGATCTGAATTAAGTATGGCTTTATTAAATGAAAGTGCTTCAACCGAAGAAAAAAGAATTGCTACTCGTGCTATTAAAAGTATAGCCAAATATAGAGGTGTTAGTGAAGATGAAGCAAAACGAGATCTTACTAGAGCAATTGAACAATTAGGTAGTTTAAAGGAAGCAATAAAAGACATTAAAGAAACTATTAAATTAGGAAAAACATTAAATGAAGAGCTTTGCGCTAAAGGAAAAGCATATAGAAAACGTAGGATAGCAGCAGGAGAAAAATCATCAGCTTATCTATCAGGTCGTGCAGTTAAAGTGTGTAAAGGTCAAATGAGTGGTAAAAAAAAGAAAAAATAGAAAAATGGAAAATTTCGATTTAAAAAAATATTTAGCTGAAGGTAAGCTACTAAAAGAAGATTATGATGATTTAATTTATTGGGAGAAAGAAATCGACTCCCTAAAAGATGCAGGGTATAAGGTAAAGGGTAGAGATGGTGCTGATATTCTAAATGTTTCAAAAGGCGGAGTTCTTATTTCTCGTTTATCCCCCCCATTAAAAAAATATGAAGATGTAAAAATGGGAAAGTTAATACCATATACAGGATTTGCTGATTTTATAGATTACTTTTCGAATGTTTCAAGCAATTCAGAAGATAGAAAAGAAGTTAAAGGTATGTTAAGAGGGCAAGAATTACTTGATTTCTTTAGTTTTACTAAATATATGAATGTTGATATAGAAGAATTAGAAAGTGAATTTGAAGATGCTATGAACTATGGACAGTTTACTGATCCTGCAAACGTTGAACAAGATAAAAAAGACTTTACATACGAAAATGGAGATAGATT
>Ga0209634_1000193_pt1 | contig 48500 bp, 27 predicted proteins | sample LinPmetageLP40_FD_184043 | JGI IMG/M metagenome (GOLD analysis project Ga0209634, IMG submission 184043) | Marine viral communities from the Pacific Ocean - LP-40 (SPAdes) (version 2) | ecosystem: Environmental > Aquatic > Marine > Oceanic | place: Pacific Ocean | collected 2010-08-26
GACTGGCCGCTGTTTGCCGAAAAGGCGCGCGAATTGCTGACCGTAGAAAAAGTCGACGTAATCTTCGGCTCATGGACTTCGGTCAGCCGGAAATCCGTCCTGCCGGTGCTGGAGGAACTCAACGGTCTGATGTTCTATCCGGTCCAGTACGAGGGCGAGGAATCGTCCAGGAATGTCTTCTACACCGGCGCTGCACCTAATCAGCAGGCGATCCCGGCGGTCGATTATTTCCTCGACGAACTGGGTGTTGAACGATTTGCCCTGTTGGGCACGGATTACGTCTATCCGCGCACCACGAACAACATCCTGGAAGCTTATCTGAAATCGAAGGGCATCGCCGAGGAAGATATCTTCATCAACTACACGCCATTCGGGCACAGCGACTGGGCGACCATCGTTGGCGACGTTGTGGAAATGTCGGAAGACGGCCGCCAGGTCGGGGTGATCTCCACCATCAACGGCGATGCCAACATTGGCTTCTACAAGGAACTGGCAGCCGCCGAAGTATCCGCCGACGATATCCCTGTCGTGGCCTTTTCAGTCGGTGAGGAGGAATTGTCCGGTCTGGATACTTCCAATCTGGAAGGGCACCTGGCTGCCTGGAATTACTTCATGACCGCCGATACGCCTGAAAATGCCGCTTTCATCAAGGGATGGCGCGATTTCATCGGTGACGACAGCCGTGTGACGAACGACCCGATGGAAGCGCATTACATCGGCTTCAACATGTGGGTGAACGCGGTTGAGGATGCAGGCACGACCGATGTCGATGCCGTTCGCGAGGCGATGTATGGCCAGACTTTCCCGAATCTGACCGGCGGCGTCGCCGAGATGCTGCCGAACAACCACCTGACCAAGCCCGTCCTGATCGGTGAAATCCGCGCAGATGGTCAATTCGACATCATCAGCCAGACCGAGCCGGTGCCCGGCGATGCCTGGACCGATTATCTGACCGAAAGTGCCAAGCTGAAGTCAGATTGGCCCGGTCTGGGGTGTGGAATGTATAACACCGAGACGGAAAGCTGCGTGCAAATTCAGTCGAACTACTGATCTTAGCAGTCTCTAACGCGCCGATTCCGAGGTTTTCGGAGTCGGCGCATGACCATTCCCACCGAAAGACCCGCCATGACTTTCGCCCGCCTGCTGCGTTGTTTCCTGACGAGCGTCTGCCTTGCCCTGCCTGCCGCGGCACAGGACGCCGGAGTTCAGGTCTTGCTCCAGACCTACTCTGACCAGATCGCCAAGCCATCGCGGCAGACGATTCAGCCGGTGCTGGATGCTCTTACAAGCAGTGATATTCCGACGATGCCTGATTTCCTCGAGGCCTGGGCCGACAAGCGGGTCGTGCAGCGCGATGCTGACGGGGCGTTCTTTTATGGCAAACGCGAGGGCGATACATGGGTCTTGCAGTCGGTGGAAGACGGCGCCGATGCCGGAACCGCCGCCCGCCGTGACGTCTCCGAATTGAAACCCAATGCAGGTGTGCGCCGCCTGATCGCCACGGCCCTCGTCCAGTTTCAGTTGAACGATCCCGATCCGGCCCGCCGCCTTGCCGCGCTCGACAGTCTGTCGCGCAGCCCATCCGCCGAATTGCTCGGCCCCTTGCGCGCCTCGATCGAGGCTGAAGACGTTCCGGCCATCCGCGCCCGCAAAATCGCACTGGACCGCTTGATCGCAGTGCAGTTCGGAACCGACGTCGAGACCCGCCTTGCGGCCATCGACTGGATGTCAGACCAGTTGTCGCTGGAGGCCAGGGCCGCGCTGAATAGATTGCTGGCTACGGAACTGATCGTTGGAAGCCCGCCCGAGAATGCCAATGTCGCCCGTGTCTTGAGCGTCGGAAAGGACATCAGTCAGACCGATGCGCTGGCGCTTCTGGCAGCGGCGGACATCCTGCCTCCAGATGTCAGTCGGGCAGATCGCGACGCCGCGCTGATCGCCGCCATTGCCGACGAACACGTCGCGGGCACGCCGGTCGCCATGTTGAATACCGAAGCCGCGCGCTGGACCGCCTATGAAACCCTGGCCATTGCCGGACAGGCACCGCCGCGACCGGCCCAGAACGCGGTGGCGACCCTGTTGGAGAGGAACCCGATCACCGAAATCTATGACGAGCCGGACCCGATCCTGACCGCCGCCGCCGCTGCCGCGCTGGCCGAAGTCGAAGCCCGCGTCGCCCGCGCGCAAGCCTTCGATCTGGCGCTGGACGCCCTATCGCTTGCTTCGATCTATTTCCTTGCCGCCATCGGACTCGCCATCACCTTCGGCGTGATGGGCGTCATCAATATGGCGCACGGAGAATTCATCATGATGGGTGCCTATACCGGTTATGTCGTGCAACAGATCATCCCGGAAAAGACCCTGTCGCTGATGGTCGCGCTGCCTCTGGCCTTCGCCGTTGCGGCTGTCGCAGGGGTCGCGCTGGAACGTCTGGTGATCCGCCATCTGGCGCACCGCCCGTTGGAGACATTGCTGGCGACCTTCGGCATTTCCGTCGCCCTGCAGCAGATTGTGAAGAACGTCTTTGGCACGCAGGCCGTGCCCCTGACCTCGCCCGATTGGCTGGCGGGCGCCTTGGTGCTGAACGATGTGGTCGGAATCAGCTATATCCGCATTGGAATATTCATGCTGGCCACCATGTTTCTGGCACTGCTGGTTTATATCCTGCGCCGCACGCGTCTGGGGCTGGAGGTGCGGGCCGTGACGCAGAACCCCGGGATGGCCGCGTCGCTTGGCATCGACCCCGACCGCGTCGGCATGGCGACGTTTGCCCTTGGCTCCGGTATCGCCGGTGTGGCCGGTGTGGCGATTGGACTGTTCGCGCAGGTTACTTCGGAAATGGGTGCGGGGTATATCGTGCAAAGCTTCATGACGGTCGTCGTCGGCGGTGTCGGCAGCGTTTTCGGCACGCTGGCGGGCGCAGGCTTGATCGGCGGTCTGCAAAAGGGGATCGAGTGGCTGAACCCGTCGAACACCCTGGCGGCGCAGACCTACATGATCCTGTTCATCATCCTGTTCATTCAGTTCCGCCCGCGTGGCATCGTCGCTCAGAAGGGCAGGTTCGCGCAATGATACTTCGCAAACCCTCGGTCCTGATCTTTCTGTCGGCGCTGGCCTTGGTGACCATCGTGACGACGCTGATGGCACAGGCGGGCCTCGTCTCGACGTCTTTCGTGAAACTGCTGGGCAAGACCCTATGCCTCGCCATTGCGGCCCTTGCGATGGATCTCGTCTGGGGCTTCACCGGCATTCTCAGCCTCGGGCATTTCGCCTTCTTCGGGATCGGCGGATATGCCATCGGCATGTGGCTGATGTGGGATCGGACGGAGAATATCGTCATGCCGTCCCTGACTGGCGGACCCCTGCCCCCGACCCCGTTTCAAATCGAGGAGGCCATCGGCACGCAGATCTTCGGCGTTGTCGGATCGTCTGACGTGCCATGGCTCTGGTCGCTGGCCGGCTCGCTGCCGCTGCAACTGGCCGCCGCTGTGCTGGTTCCCGGTCTGATCGCCCTGATCTTCGGTTGGCTGGCCTTTCGCAGCCGCGTCACCGGCGTCTATCTGTCGATCCTGACGCAGGCAGGCACGTTGGCCCTGTCACTCTGGCTGTTCCAGAACGACAGCGGCTTGCGCGGCAACAACGGATTGTCGGGCCTGCAAAACATTCCGGGCCTGCGCGACGTGGCGCAATCGGTGGTTTCGCTATGGTTCCTCTGGGCCTCTGCAATCGCATTGGCGCTGGCCTATCTGATCGCCGCCTGGACCGTCTCGGGCCGTTTCGGCAGCGTCTTGCGCGGCATCCGCGACGACGAGGCGAGGGTCCGGTTCCTGGGCTATGAGGTCGAGCATTACAAGCTGGCCGTCTTCACCGGCACCGCCATGGTCACCGGACTTGCGGGGGCGCTTTACTATCCTCAGGCGGGTATCGTGAACCCGGCAGAAATTGCGCCCATCGCATCGATCTATCTAGCGGTCTGGGTTGCGATCGGGGGGCGCGGGCGACTGTATGGCGCGGTGATCGGTGCGGCGGTCGTCTCGCTGGCGTCAAGCTGGTTCACCGGCGGTGGCGCGCCCGCCATCAATCTGGGGTTCTACGTCATCAAATGGACAGACTGGTGGCTGGTCCTGCTGGGACTTTCCTTCGTGCTGGTCACGCTGTTTGCCCCAAAGGGGCTGGGTGGTCTGGTTGACCTCTGGACCGGACGGAGGGCGCGCGGCATCGGACCGCTCGGCCCCGATCAGGGCAGCCTGCGCGGCAAGGAGGAAGTGGCATGAGTGCTCTTCTGGAAGTCTCCGGCGTCAGCAAATCCTTCGATGGGTTCAAGGCCATCGACAACCTGAGCTTTTCCATTGGAGAAGTGGAATTACGCGCGGTGATCGGGCCGAACGGTGCGGGTAAAACCACCTTTATGGATCTGGTAACCGGCAAGACCCGACCCGATTCCGGCACCATTCGCTATGGCTCGCTGTCCCGGTCCCTGACGGGCATGTCAGAAGCCTGGATCGCGCAGGCCGGGATCGGGCGCAAGTTTCAGAAACCCACGGTGTTCGAGGATCAGACCGTGGTCGAGAACCTGGTGATGGCCCTGAAATCACCGCGCAACCCGTTTTCGGTTCTGATCCGCCGCCCGCCGCAACGCGACCGCGCCGCCACCCTTGCCGAACAGATCGGCCTGGACGATGCGCTGGATCGCCGTGCCGGCGAGTTGAGCCATGGACAAAAGCAATGGCTGGAGATCGGAATGCTGCTGGCGCAGGAACCGCGCGTCCTGCTGATCGATGAACCGGCAGCAGGCATGACGACGGCCGAGCGCGAAAAGACCACCCAGATGCTTGTCGACGCCGCCCGCACACGTGCCGTCGTGGTGATCGAACACGACATGGATTTCGTGCGTCGCCTGAATTGCCGCGTCACCGTCCTGCACGAAGGCCGAGTTCTGGCCGAAGGATCGTTGGACCACGTCTGTGCCGATCCGCGCGTGATCGACGTCTATCTGGGGCGCGACGACGATGTCTGATCCGCAGGGTTTGAACGCCAGAAACGTAACGCTGGATTATGCCGGCAGCCGCATTTTACATGGCATCGACCTGCATGCCGCGAGGGGCCAGATCACCTGTGTGATGGGGCTGAACGGGACGGGAAAAACGTCTCTGTTAAAGGCTCTGGCGGGACGGCATCCCATGGGCGGAACGGTGACGTTGAACGGCGAGACGCTGCCGCCGGGCGCACGCGACAGGGCGCTTGCGGGCATCGCCTATGTGCCGCAGGGGCGTGAGGTCTTCCCTGCGTTGACCGTCGCCGAAAATCTGGAGGTCGGGTTCGCCTGCCTGGCCCGGTCTGATCGCCGCGTTCTGCCGGACATCTTCGAGCTGTTTCCTGTGCTGTCCGAGATGCGGGCCCGTCGCGGCGGCGACCTGTCGGGGGGACAGCAACAGCAGTTGGCAATCGCCCGCGCACTTGTGACGCGTCCGAAAGTCCTGCTGCTTGATGAGCCGACCGAGGGCATCCAGCCCAATATCATCGCCCAGATCGGTCGCGTGATCGCCGGACTGCGCGACCGGGGCGACATGGCCATCGTACTTGTCGAACAACGCTTCGATTTTGCCTGGGGATTGGCCGACCGCCTGATCGCCCTGCGACGTGGCAAAGTTATTCGAGACGTGCCGCAGGTCGAGGCAGACCGGGCTGCCATTCTGACGGACGTGTCGGTCTGAACCGCAGGCTGACTACCCAGACGGCATAAATCTGCTGCTATGTCATATATTATTGACGCGAGTCAGTCTGCTACTATGACGACAGGGCATACACAGCCTTAAGAGCCTATTGACCCTTGGTCACTGAAACCCTTCGATCCCGTCTTCGCGAGGAGACCCGGTCAGCGCATGATGCTGTCGATGCCCTGTTCGCCCGATGCGACTTGGGCACCTACAGTGGGCTGCGCATTTTTCTGGCGTCGCATCGGGATGCGCTGACCGCGTTTCTCTGGGCCTGTCCTGACCCGGACTTGATACCGCGCATAGATGATGCGCTGGCAGATCTGGCATCCGATCTGAGGGCACTGGAGGGTTGCTGCCCGGCCATTTTGATCGCTGCTCCCATTCAGGACGATGCGTTGGCACAAGCCTATCTCTGGCACGGCTCCCGTCTTGGAACACAGGTTCTGGCGCGTCGCTTTCAAAGCGCCTGGGCCGGATCGCCCCCAGATGCCGGGCGTTACCTGAACCATGCGCCCGATCCGACCGCGTGGCGCGATCTCGGCGAGCGTCTGACGGCCCTACCGGCGCGCGACGCTGCCGCCGACAGAACGGTGGCTGCGACCATCGCATGGTTTGCCTTGTTCGCCGCCGCTGCCAGGCATCACCTTACAGGAGCGACGCTTGATGCGTGAAGACCCGCACCCTACAGAGTCCGTCGATCTGGACAATTGCGACCGTGAACCGATCCATTTGCTGGGCCAGGTTCAGTCCTATGGAGGACTGATCGCCATGACGCCGGATTGGGTCGTGCAGCATGTTTCGGCCAATCTCGATACGATACTTGGCATTGATCCGCATTCGCTTGTTGGTGAACCGCTGACGGATCATCTGTCTGCGGAGGTTGTCCAGAATTTGAATACGCGCATGGACCTGCTCGGTCAGGAGCAGGACAGTATTCGGGTTTTCGGCGTGCAGATCGGCGGGCGAGCGACGGATCTGTCTCTGCATTTGTCAGGCAAGTTGGTGGTGCTGGAGGTGGAACCGCGCAAGAACGACCGCGATTTGGAGGAAGTGTCGCTGATCCACCCGCTCCTGAGACGCGTGCGCGCCGCGCCGCATGTCGAGAATGCCGCTCAGGAGGCCGCGCACGCCATCCGCGCGCTGACCGATTTCGGTCGAATCATGGTCTATCGGTTCGACGACGAAGGATCGGGCACGGTAATCGCCGAGGCGGCTGCCCCGGGTGTCGACTCGTTTCTGGGACTGCGGTTCCCGGCCTCGGACATTCCGCAGCAGGCGCGTGCGCTATATACCCGTAATCCGATGCGTCTGATTGCCGATGTGGACGCCCAGACCCACCCTATCCTTTCGGCAACCATGGGGTCCGGTGACCCGCTGGACCTGTCGATGTCGGTCACCCGCGCGGTGTCCCCCATTCATCTTGAATATCTGCGCAACATGGGGGTCCGCGCGTCGATGTCGGTGTCGATCATCGACAAGGGCAAGCTTTGGGGTCTGTTCGCCTGTCATAATCTGGACGGGCCGAAACCCATCGGGCTGGAACGTCGCACGGCAATCGAGATTTTCGCGCAGTTGTTTTCCTATGAGTTGCTGCAAAAGGAAGCGGATCAGGTGCTGGCACGCAGCACTGAGGCACGTAACCTGCACGATGCGATGATTGCACGGGCGGGCCAGGGCGCCGACTTCACCGAAAATGTCGATATCCTGTCGCAGGAAATTTCGGGCGCAATCGACTTCGACGGCATCGCGGTGCTGTCTGATGGGGCCTATATCGCCCGCGGACATGCTCCGTCAGAAACTGAGTTCGTCGGATTGGTGGACGATCTGATCGCCACCGCACCGGGCAAGATATTCTCGACCCATCGTCTGTTCGACAAATACCCGGCCGCGCGTGGCTTCTCACATCCCGCAGCGGGTATTCTCGCCCTGCCGCTTTCGCGGTCACCGCGCGACTATATCGTGCTGTTCCGCCGCGAAGTCGTCGAAACGGTTCACTGGGCAGGAAAACCCGAAAAGAAGATGGAAACCGGTCCCCTTGGCCCCCGCCTGACGCCGCGCAGCAGCTTTCAGGCGTGGCAACAGCAGGTCGAAGGCAAGAGTGCGCGCTGGACCAAGGCCGAATTGGCCGTGGCTGAATCGGTTCGCGCGACCCTTCTGGAAGTCGTTCTCAAGATCACCGACGAGGCAAATCGCCAGCGGCAGCGTGCCAGCGAGACGCAGGCCCTTCTGATTGCCGAGCTAAATCACCGGGTCCGCAACATTCTGAACCTGATCCGGGGCCTGGTACGCCAGACCAGGGATACGTCGGGGTCACCGGAGAATTTCGCCATGGTCCTGGATGGCCGGATCGAAGCTTTGGCCCGTGCCCACGATCAACTGACCCAGACAGACTGGTCCGCCAGCTCGGTCCACAAGTTGATTGACGTGGAGTTTGCGGCCTATGGCGGGTCCGAGCGGATCGTGATCACCGGACCGGACCTCGCGCTGGTACCCGACGCCTATGCGACGCTGGCCCTCGTATTGCATGAACTGGTCACGAACTCGGCCAAATATGGGGCTCTGTCGGTTCCGGAAGGGCATGTGGCGATGACATTCGAGATCGATGATGGCGGTGCTTTCATCCTGACCTGGACAGACCGGAACGGCCCCGATGTCAGTCCGCCGACACGGAAGGGTTTTGGGACGACGATTATCGAGAAATCGGTTCCTTTCGAACTCGGGGGAGAAGCCGAGTTGACCTTCCCGTCGGCGGGAATGTCGGCCCGCTTTGTCATACCGGCCCGTCATGTCGGCGATATAACCGACGCCCAGATAGCCGAAGTCACACCTACCGACGGGGACAAGGCGACGGCTGCCGCAGCGCGCCCCGAAGGCATCGAAGGCCGTGTGCTTCTGGTCGAGGATAACATGGTCATCGCGCTCGATGCCGCCGATATTCTCGAAGGCGAAGGCGCCGAAGAGGTTCTGGTCGCCGCCACAGCGCAACAGGCGATGGAACTGCTGGACGCCAACATCATCGATCTGGCAATTCTGGACATCAACCTCGGGCGATCGGCGTCATCGCTGACCGTGGCGGAGGCATTGGTGGAACGGGGCACCCCGTTCCTGCTGGCCACCGGCTATGGCGAGTCCACGGGTGCGGCGAATGGGTTTCCTCCGGCCCCGGTGCTGAAGAAACCGTATTCTGCCGCCGACCTGATTGCAGCGGTTGGCAAGCTGCGAACCGTCAGCGCGGACTGAGCGGTAAGTCCCACCTGATCCAATTCAAACTTGGCGCGACCCGAGCTTTCGAGCTCCGCGCCTTCCAGGAAATCGCGGCGATCAGACTGGGCTGCGGAAGACGAAAATGCCAAGTGCTGCTACGATCACAAGCATCGCCAGAACACCGGGATGGGTCAGGTCGAGCTGAAAGTTACCGACACGAACGGTCATATTACCCAGGCAGGTTTGCCCCAGGAACGGAAGTTCGATGCAATTCGCCATGAGGCGTTCCTTTGCGCAAGCGCTCCCACCTGCGCGAGGATGCGACCCTATTGTGGCAGCATCCGGGCCATTTTTGCCCAATTTCAGGTCATTCTGCCCAGACTCGGTCAGATGGCCCGATTATATCAGCGGACGGCGGCGCGGTTCCTCGATCTCGATTCCGGCCGCGATGGCCAGATTTTCCACGTTTGAGACCGTCAGCACACCATCGTTCCAGTGCATCAATTGTCGATTGCGTAATTTGGCCAGCGTCTTGTTGGTATGGACCAATGACAGGCCGAGGGCATCCGCCAGATCCTGCTGGCGATAGGGCAGCGCCATTGCACCGCGATCTACCAGTCCCAGCGACATGCCGCGCCGGTGAATTCGAAGCATCGCCCAGGCGACAGACGCAAAGGCAGATCTCTGGCCTACGGTCGACAGCGCCTCGCCCAGAAACAGCTCCTCCGATGCGCCGAGCCACGTCAGGTCGAAGGCGCGGTCCGGGTGAGATTTGAAGAGCGACCAAAGCTCCGCCCGGTCAAACACGCAAAGCGTCATCCGACTGGAGGCTTCGACAGAATGTCCCATTTCACCCATTACTCCGGCCTGCAAGCCCAGGAAATCACCCGGAAACACGAAGTTTATCACCTGACGCGATCCATCTTCCAGCAACTTGTACCGAAGTCCCAAACCGTGAAGTGCGGTGAACAGCTGAGGTGAATTCGATCCTTCCATCAGGATCGTGGTCTGCGGATCGACGGTTAATTCACCGACTTTGAACCGCTGCATGAATTTCAGCTCCTCCGCAGTGAAGGACTGAAAGACATCCTTGCTGCGCAAGGGGCAGTTTTCGCATTTGACGGCCATGACCCCCCCAACGACAGTTTCTGTTCACTGACCATCTATCGGGCCGACACTGTAATGTGAATGTCGCTCGATCCTGCGAAGATGGAACAATCATTTAATGCAGACGGGTCAAAGCCGACGGTGTCACAGAATCCGTGCCATCTGACCGCTGCGATCTGAGGGACTGCCCGGAACCTACATATCATCTTGTAGTTTAAGGATAAGGTCTGCACGGCATCACTGCGCTACATCGTTCTCGATCCGGGAAAGGCACCCTTGATGCTTGTTTGGCCATCGTATTTCTGTCGCATCGCGACGGTGGCGGGTCTGTTAGGCTTTCTGGGTCTGACTGCCGTCTCGGCCGGTATTGCCAAAATGCTATTCTACATCTTTGCATTGCTGTTCGTCGTGACCCTGATCTCACGATGCGTCAGGAAATATTCCGTTGAGAGATGCTGTCGATAAGGATGCGCCCCGCGCTTCGCGAGGCGCAGCATCTAAGCCCGCTGTTCGTCAGGCCCGCAGCGTTTCCGTCGAAGCAAAGAACATCGCCTGGCTGACAGCGGACTGGACCTGTTCTTCCTTGTAGGGTTTCGAGATCAGGAAAGCCGGTTCGTGACGATCCCCGGTCAACAGGCGTTCCGGGAAGGCAGTGATGAAGATGACCGGCGTATCCGGCATGTCCGCCATAAGGTCGTTCACTGCATCAATACCGGACGAATTGTCCGCCAGTTGTATGTCCGCAAGGATCAGATCCGGCTTCTGGTCCATGCCCATGGCGACGGCCTCGGTCCGGGTGCGGGCCACACCGATGACCTTGTGACCCAGGTCCTCGACGATCGCGGTAATGTCGGCGGCGATGATAGGCTCGTCCTCGATCACCATAACACGGCCCGATACGCTTGCTTCCATGTCGCTGCGGGCAGTCGCGATCAGATGGCGCACTTCGTCGCGTTCGAGGTCCATCACGGCCGCGATCTCGTCGATCGAGAACTCCTCGACCGTGGACAGCAACAGGGCTTCGCGCGTATTCGTCCCGAGTGCCTGAAGCAGCGACTGAGCGCGTCCGATCACGCCGGAACTGGCTTCCGCGATGGGGGCGCCTGTACTGCTCCAGATGGCGTGGAAACATTTATAGAGGCTTACGCGGACGCGGAGGTCTGCGGCGAAGATGCTTCGATCCTGAAGAATGGCTTCGAGAGTAGCTATGGCATATTTGTCACCACTGGACTGCGAGCCGGTCAAGGCACGCGTATACCGGCGAAGGTAAGGAAGTTCAGATGCGATGCGGTCCGACAAGTCTGTGGTCCCGATGGTTGACGACATACGTTTAGGCCTTATTTTCGATTTTGTTGGAACCAAACAGCGCTCTGCACTGTTCGGTTCCCGGAAAACGGTGAAAAACTATTCTCGAACAAGTTAGCTGGCACATGAATCAGAAAGACAACGACAGCGATCCGCGAATTGCTGCACTTATCGATCAGAACCTCAAGCGGGTCTACTCCGATCTTGTTCAGGAAGAGTTGCCGGACCGATTCAAGGACCTTCTGGCCGTTCTAAAGGCTCAGGACGCCGAGCAGGCGGACAAGCGATGAGTGATCGCGACCCGCGTGAAGCGATGCTTGACCACCTTCCCGCTTTACGCGCCTTTGCTCTCAGCCTGACACGGAATGGAGCGACGGCCGATGACATGGTGCAGGACACAGTCGTCAAGGCCTGGACGAACATCGATAAGTTCCAGCCCGGAACAAACATGCGCGCCTGGTTGTTTACCATTCTGCGCAACACTTATTATTCCAGCCGTCGCAAGCTTAACCGCGAAGTGTCCGACCCGGAAGGCACGATGACCAACAGCCTGTCGGTCAAGCCTGACCATGACGGCCATCTGAACCTTTCCGATTTCAAGAAGGCGTTCGAGACCCTGCCCGACGAACAGCGCGAGGCGCTGATTCTTGTCGGGGCATCCGGTCACACTTATGAGGAGGCCGCCGATATCTGTGGCGTCGCAATCGGCACCATCAAGAGCCGTGCAAATCGCGGTCGCGCCCGCTTGACCGAACTGATGTCGCTCGACGGAAACAGCCCTCTGGAAATGACAGACAATGCAACGATGGCGGTTGTTGCCGGCGGCGGCGGCGTCCTCCGCTGACGCCGTCCGAAAATATACCTGACCCATGGTACAGAAGTCTGCGCTTCAGAATGGCGGCGCTTCTGTCGATTGCGCTGTTGCCGATCGGACTGATTGCCGTGATGCAGACCCTCAGTGTCGCGTCCAAGGCGCAGGTCAATGCCGAATTGGCACTTCTGGCCCTGACGGAACAGGCTGCCGTGCAAGAGCGGTTGACCCTGCGTCTTGCACGCGGTGCGGCGGATGCTCTGGCCATCGTGATGTTGGAACTGCGCGATCAGTCCGACATATGCAGTCGGATCATGCAGGATTTTGTCGCCAGGTCGGATCGATTTTCCTATGCCGGTTTTACCGCCGTTTCGGGGGAGTCGACCTGTAACTCAGCTGGACGTACAGTCGATTTCAGCGACACGGCGACCTTTGCGAAACTCAGCGCGAACCAGATCTCCACTATCACGGTAAGCCGACAGGCCCGGATCAGTGGAACATCTGTCCTGTTGGTATCGACACCGGTTTTCGGTGCGACAAATGACTTTTCAGGCTATGTCACGATTTCGATCCCGCTTTCCAAGTTGGTCCCGCCCGGCCGTGAGACGGTACAGCAATCGCTTCTCAACCTTGTGATGTTCAATGACGAAGGCGACATTCTTACATCGATCGGTGAGCCGGAGAACGTCGCGCGCAATCTGCCCCGCAATCTGATGCTGACCGATCTGGTCGTCGACGATAACGATGCCTCTACCCTGGAAGATGTCGAGGGGCGCCGTCGCATCTACACCGTCGCCACAATCGAGCCCGGCCAGGTTTATGTTCTTGGCATATGGGACAACTCAGCCAGCCTGGCGCGGCAGGCGGAAGGTGAAATACTGACTTCGCTGTTTCCGGCTCTGATGTGGTTTGCCGGACTGCTGGTCGCACTTTTCGCAGTGCATCACCTGGTCATACGGCATCTTCAGATCCTTGGCCGTCAGATGGCCTTGTTCACCGCTGCCAGACGACTTCCAAACGAAGATGCAGGCCTCAGCCCCCCAACCGAAATTCTGCGCATTCAGCGTGCCTTCCATCGCATGACCGATGCCCTGATCCGTGACGAGGCCAGTCTGGAAAACGCCATCCGCGAAAAGTCGGTGCTGGTGAAAGAAATCCACCATCGGGTGAAGAACAACCTTCAGCTTATTTCCTCGATCATCAACATGCAGATTCGCGAAGCCACGTCACCGGAAGCGAAAGACGCCCTGCGCGCAACGCAGGACCGTGTACTGAGCATGGCGACCATTCACCGAGATCTGTATCAGACCAATGAGACCGGACTGGTCGATGCCGCACACCTGGTGCAGGAGGTCGTGAGCAAGACCGTAGACATCACTCCAGACTTCAAGGATCTGGAGTTGCAGATCAATATCGGCGATATCTGGCTCTATCCCGATCAGGCCGTGCCGATGTCGCTTCTTGCATCCGAGGCGGTGATCAACGCGCTCAAACATATGGCACCCGCCGACCAGTCTGACGCGGCGCGTCTGATGGCGGTGAAATTCACGTGCGACGCGAACCGGAACTGCCGGTTCGAATTATCCAACCCGATAGCCGATGAGACCGATGGACGCCGTTCGGACCATGGTATGGGACACAAACTGATCCGGGCCTTTGCAACGCAACTGGCTGCCGATGTGACAACCTCTCAGGCTGACGGTCGTTACACCATTACGGTAACTTTCACGGCGTCTGAGTTCGCGCCAGCGCCAGGAACTTTCTGATGTCGCAAACATCGAAGCAGACATCTCCTGCAATTATCGAATCCACACCGCTGCTGACCGCATCGCAGGCTTTTCCGGCACTTGAGAGACTTTTTCTGAATGCGGAAAACCGAATTTCCCTTGGGTTTCGTATCTTTGATCCCCGAACCCGGCTTCATTCGCCCGAAGCGCGGACGATCGGCAAGGACTGGTTCGACCTGATCGTCCATACGTTGAAGCGCGGTGTGGAAATAGACCTCGTGGTCAGTGACTTTGACGCCATTGTCTGCCCTGATTATCACCAACGTGCGACGCGGTGTGTGCGGCTGGCACTGGCCGCGGCCGAAGCGTCGGGCCACCCTGAACGTCTGCGTGCCAGTGCCTCTCTGCACCCGGCCCGTGTCGGTTGGTTGCCCAGCCTCGTGCTCTGGATACGCGCGCGCGGTTTCTTGTTGCGGACCGGGGTAAAGTTGAATGCACTCTCGTCCGCTGCGCGCGCACGACGTCTGTCGGAACTGCCACAGCTTCGGCCCTATTTCATCGAGGATGGTGAACGCAAAGTCACACTGAAATCCCTGAAATTGCCGCGTCTGTGCCCGGTGACGCATCACCAGAAAGTTGCCGTCGCCGATGGTAACACGCTCTATATAGGCGGCCTGGACCTGAACGACCGTCGCTACGACACGCCTGACCACAACCGTCCCGCGTCCGAAACCTGGCACGATACGCAGCTTTTGATCCGCGGCCCGGTCGCGGCGCAAACCGAAGCGCATCTGGCGAACTTTCGTGATGTCACCTACGGCGCACCGCCTGTCGATGCTCCTGACCTTCTGCGGACGATCTCGCGCCGCCGAAACACACTGCCGACTTTCATGTCACCAATGCCGGTGCTCACCGAACTTGCCGAGGCACATGCCGCACGCGCCCGTGCCGCGACAGGCCTGATATATCTGGAAAGTCAGTTTTTCCGCGATACGTCCTTTGCCCGTCTGCTGGCCCGCAAGGCCCGGCGCACCCCCGAGCTGAGCATGGTACTGATCTTGCCCGCCGCACCCGACGATATCGCTTTCAAGAATAACAGCGACAGTGATGCCAAATATGGTGAATTTCTCCAGGCCAAATGCGTTTCGATTCTGCGCAAGGCTTTCGGCGACCGCCTGTTCATCGGCAGCCCCGCGCAGCGCCGCAAGGCCGAGGAAAACAGCCGTGCCACGACTTATGGTGCGCCACTGATCTATCTGCATGCCAAGGTGTCCATTTTCGATGACACCGCCGCCATCGTATCGTCAGCAAACCTGAACGGGCGCAGTTTCCGGTGGGACACGGAGGCCGGGGTGACCCTGACGGATCCGGCTCATATCGAAGACCTGAAGATGAGGTGCATTTCGCACTGGCTTGACGGGCCGGTACCCGATGCCTTTCTCGATCCAGAGCGCGCCGTTGATGCGTGGTGGGCCCGGGCCCATGCCAATGCCCGCCGTGCCCCGGAAGATCGGGATGGGTACATTGTGCCCTATGCCTCCGCCCCGGCGCGTCGGTTCGGGCGAAATCTGCCCGGTATCCCTGAAGAAATGGTCTAGGCGGGTACAGCCCCTGGTGCTGACACGACAGCTTTCGAAACTGACCACCGACCGTCTTCCCGAAGGGCGATGCGGTCAGCAACTGTCGCTTGTTCACCAGAGCATGCGATCGATCCCGGCCATCGCTTCGTATTAACGCGATAGCCCGCCAGATCTCATGCCGCGGCCCTTTATTGCTTGGCTCCGACCCAGATTACCTTGCCCACGATCGAGGCCGCGTCGGCGGGGACTGTGACGTCCGGCACTCTCGGGTTGTCAGACATGAGGACCACGCTTTCGCGGTCGCGCGCCGGGCGGACGCGTTTCACCTTTAGGAGGCCGTCGACCCGGAGGACAAAGATTCCATCATATGACGCGTCAGTCTTTGTCATATCCACCATGACCACGTCCCCGTGATTCAGGCTGGGAGTCATACTGTTGCCGGTCACGCTGAAGATGGCAAGATTTTCGGGTGAGGTGGTTGTAATGTGCCGCAAATAGTCGGGCGGAAAGGATAATCGGGACGCTACTGCTTCGTAGTCGTCCACAAAAGAACCCGGTCCTGCGGATGCCTGAACGTCGTATACGACAATAAGAGATGGCTCTGTCTCGATCGCTGGATGGCCCTCCTGGAGGAAGTCGGACGTCCCGCTGCCAAACAGGAGCCACTCGGGTGTGACGCCGAAGGCCTTGGCGTATCTGGCCGCCACCTCTCGCTTTAGCCCTCGACTCCCATTTTCATGCCCAGAGTAAGTCGCGACGGGCACATTCAGCCGCCGTGCCCCGTCTGCCGCCGTTGCGAATCCTGCCCTCTCTCGGGCCGCTCGAAGTCTGTCTGCGCTATCCATCCCGATTAATTAATGCATTGAGTTATGCATTATGCATTGACTTGAATTTCTACAAAACGCATACGATAAGGCATGGATAACATATCCGATATTTAGGCCGCGCACGGCAACGCGGGAGGCTCTCCTCCCGCGTACGCCCCCTTCACCGCAATGCGGCCTGGATCATCGGCACGTATTGTTCTTCCTCCTGATCCTCGTCGACCTGCACCGGCAGGCGTACGACCCCTGTCTCCAGGATGCCGCCGAAGCGGCGCGTGCTGTTGACCCCCGTCCCCTGCCGGAAGCTGAGACCAAGAATCGCCGTCTCGGTCCCCACCAGGAAGCCGAAGCCCTGTCCGCCGTTCACCCCGACCCCGCCAGTCCGGCGGTTGAGAACCAGGATGTTGTTCACCGTCAGATCAAGCCCTTCTCGCAGATCCGCCTGGAAGCCGGTCTGGTTGAGATCCAGAAGCTGCGCGTCCGCCTCCAGGTCCAGGTCGACATAGGTGATCGTCGCCAGCACATCGAATTCGCGCTGCCGCAGCCAGACGTCGCCGCCGATCCGCAAGTCCGGTCCCGCCAGCAGCGCTGTGCCCTGCACCGTGACCTCGCCATTGCCGATCAGGCTTTCGACCAGTCGGGTCTCGCCGGTATAGTCCAGGTCCCGGTCCAGCCCGGTCACCGGTGCGAAAGTATCGGTCAGAAGCGGTGCGATGCCGCCATCGACCTGATCGACCTGAACCAGCCCGGTCATTGCTCCGGTTGCATCCGTCACCACCAGATCGAGTCCGTCCTCCGTAGTGTCGTCCCGCAGGGTGACCAGCACCGTCTCGGCCCGGAGCTCCAATCGATCCTTGACCGACAGCAATCCGCCCCGAAGCGTCGCACCGACACCATTCGCTGTCAGCGCCGCCAGCATCGGCGACGACGCCAGCTTGATACCCATCAGCTCGGGCCGGACCAGTTGCAGCGCCACCTCGTCGGCGATGTCCACGCGGGCATGACCGATCCGGTTCACGGTCAGGTCCCCATTCGCCGACAGGCGCAACGTCCCGCCCGCGCCCAACAGACCCAGCATAAGCGATCCGGCGGCTTCCAGCTCCAGATCGCCCCGCTCCGCGAGTGCGAAGGATGCGACCAGATCGCCCGCCGTCTCGACATAGCGCAGGTCGTCCAGCGCCAGCAGATGCAGGATCGACCCATCGGACGTGTCCGCCGTGAAGCGGTTGCCGGTCACGCCGGTCAAATCGCCGCCGAAAGCAAACAGCCGGATGTCGGTGCCGCCGATGGCAGCGCCTTCGCCGCGCAGCGATCCGCCTGCGGTCAACGTGACCTGCCGGGTGGCGGCGACGGTCTGCACCGTCAGATCGGCCAGAGTGTGCAGATCCAGCGCGCCGTCCGCCATCGTGGCGGAACGCAGGATCAGATCATCACGCTCCAACACATGCAGGTCGCCCAAAGCCGTCTCGACATCCAGTGTATCCAGGTTGACGCGCAATCCGTTCGGCCCGATCGGGGCCGCCCGGTTCAGGCGCAGGGTCGTCACCGCACCAGCCGCGTTGGCGACCAGGACGTCGTCCAATTCGCCTGCCGCGACCGACAGCGTGCCGCCCACCGTCAGACCCAGGGCATTGGCGGAAGCGTTTGTCGTTACCAGCCCGGACAACACCGCATCGTCGTCCAGTCCGGCCCGGATGGTCCCGGCCCCGGCGTTGATCTCCGTGCCTGCGCTTTGCGTCACGACACCTGTCGCGTCGATGCCGATAGCTCCGCCATTGCTGCGGATATCGGCGTTTGCGTTCAGGCTCGACAGGGCGAAGGTCAGCGCCCCGCCTTGCGACGTGATGCCCTCACCTGCGGCTAGCGTCACCGCGCTGCCCGTGGCGTCCAGCATCAGGGAATTGATCCCGCCCAGAACGATCCGTTCGATTTCGGTCGCCCGATCCCGCAGGATCAGATCAGCGTTGCCGTCGTCCGTCTTCAGGTTCAGGTTGCCGACCGTCAGGTCCAGCGCCGCCAGCGCACCGACGTCGCCAGTGCTGTCGATCACCAATCGCCCGGCAGAAACGCGGCCCTGCGTCACTGATTCCGCCGTCGCAAGCACCAGCCCCGGCACCGCAATGGTGCCCGCGTCCAGTGCCCCGGCGACTGTCAGCGTGACCGTGGAGTCGGCATCGTTCTGCGTGATTGATCCGACCACAAGATCGCGGTCGTTCGCCAAGGTGAAAGCGGTCGCGCCGGTGCCGGCGAAGGATACACCCGACAGGCTGGTCCGCAGGACACCCGTTCCTGCAGGAACCGGGCCGCGGCTGGTGAAGATCGCCGTGCCGCCGGTCAGGACGGTCGCGGTGCCCAGCGACGGATCGACGCCCAGCCCTTCGGCCAGTGTGAAGCGCAACGTGGAGGTGCCGCCGAAATTCGCCGCCACCAGCAGGGTCGCTTCACCTTCGGCCTCGATCTCGCCGCCCTGGGCTATATCCAGCTTGCCGAACCGCAGGGCGGTAACGCCATTGCCTGCGTCGCGCCCGCTGATCAGGTTCACGTCACCGACACGGGTCGTAACCTCGATCGTTCCGTCGATGCCCTCGACCCAGACAGGCAGCTTGACTGCCGATGTCCCGATCGATCCGCCATCCAGCGAGATCGAGGCAGCGCGAATACGGCTGACGCCGCTTCCGACGAAATCGGTAATCGCGCCCTGCGCAGACAGGACCGCCCGCGCATTGCTGAACACTTCGCCCAACGGCAGATCGCCGACGGGTGCCGAGACATAGACCCCCGTGCCGCCGCGCAGGACCGCATTGCCACCCGCCAGAACCTCCAGCGTCAGAGGATTGGCCGCCGTGCCGATCGACCCGTTGTTGCCACTCTCCAGGATCATCAGACTGCCGGTGATGGCCACCGGGTTGGTGCCCGCGTTGGTCAGGTCGCCATCCACCTTCAGGCGGATATCCTTGGTGCCCTGGATGCGCGCCACGTCCGCCGCCCCATCGGAGCCGAGGAAGATATTTTCCTGCCCCGCGAAAATGGTCAGCTTGCCTTCGGAGCCCATCGCGAAGTTCAGGTCTTCGGCCTGCCGGATCGTTACCTCACCCGGAATGGTCAGATCCAGATCCGAGCGTTCCGCAGTGCTGAGAACCAGAAGGTCCTCGGTTGTCAGACGGCGACCACCCGAGATGACATAGGGGTCGCGCAATTCGCCCACTTCGGTCTGCACCCGAAGTGTGATGTCGCCCTTGGCCGTGATGTTCGGCGTTTCGACGCGCGTATTGGTGTCCGCCGTCCCAAGGATCAGCCCGGCATTCAGCGAGCGTGTCAGCTCGTCTACCGTCCATTCGATCCCGTCCAGTGCGGACGCCGTCTGTTCTGCGGACAGAACCGGCACGAAACCGTCGTTGCGCGCCGCATCGGCATCCCACTGGTCGAAATAGGCCTGACGCTGGGCGACATAGATGTCGAGTTGCGCGTCATAATTGGCCTGTTCCGCCGCACTGTTGCCCGCGCCCGTCAAAAGCACAGTGCGTGTCGCGGCATCCAGCGTGAAGGTGGGGTCGGTATCGCCGGCTTCACGACGATCCCAATATTCGTCATAGAGCCGCACCTGTTCGGCGCGCAACGCATCCAGTTGCTGCGTGGCACGGTCGGCCGCATCGCTTCCGTTCAGATCAAGCTGCTCGGTATAGAGCGTCGACAGTTCCGCCTCGGTCCTCAGATCGCGGGTCTCGACTGCATTTCGGTCCAAGAGCGCGCCAGTCTCCACGGTCAGCGCGACACTTCCCAACTGGCTCTCGACAGACCGCAGGGCAAGATCGCCCGAAACTTCGGTCAGATCGATATTGTCCTGCGCCAGCGCGATAAGATCGCCGTCCTGCGTGTCTATGGTCAGCGCGCCGATTCCCCCGGTCGCGGCCTTCAGCTCGATCTGGCTGCCGGTGACCTGAACCGCCGAGGCACCGGTTGCGGCATAGATGCCACCCTGTGCGTCCAGCTTGACAGCTCCCACGATGTTACGCCCGAAATCGGCGCTGCGGTTGGTGGTCGCGATGCGCGCGACGTTCATGTCGCCGTCCATCTCTCGGATGTTGATGTCGGTTCCGGCCAGTGCCGTCAAAACCGCGCCTGCAGTCTGGTCGATACGGAATGCACCGTTGATCGACCCGATCCGGCCGTTCAGAGCCGTCAGGCTCAGATCGCCGGTTTCCAACACGATCTGGGTGCCCCCGGTCAGAATCGACCCGGCAGTAGATGTGACCGTGCTGGTTCCTGACAAATTGGTCAGTGCGTCGCCGAAGATGACCGTCCCGACGGATGCAACGTTGAATGACCCACTGTCGGAGCCGCCAAAGGTTACAGCGATCGGATAATCGGCCTTCAGACGATGTTCATAGAGCTGCACGGTTGTGCGAATGTCGGTCCAGCGAAAATGACGATACCCGGAGCCAAGTTTATACCACCGCACGCTGTCGTGGGTCTTGCGGTAGTTCACATCCTCTTGCGTGCTCTCCGACAGCTTAGTGGCCGTAAGGGCATACCCATAGTCGTCCCCACCCAGCGATGCCGTCAGATATGGTCCGCTTCCCAGCTGTTCGATCGGCAAGGCCCGTGTGTCAGTGGTGGAGTTGGTGACTGTCGTCTTACTGCCCTTGATGCCGATGACGACAAGTTCATTCCGCAGGAAATCGGTTTCGGTGACGGTTTTCTCACCGCGCAGAACGACATAATCGCGGTTCAGAACGGGCTGATATGTGCTCGAGCGTCCGCCGAACGACGCCACCTCGAATGTGGGCACTTCGCGGGTCAGGCCGAACTCGTCGGTCACTGTCGTGAACGTCGTGTTGTCCACCTGCTGGATCGTGTTCCCCAGACGCCGGTATTCGGTGGTCAGGAACCGTCCGCCGCCCAGCGGCTTCGACGTGTCCGTAATCCGCACCAGGCCTTCGATGCCCGCGCCCGCCGGTCCCAGATCCGTGCGCGTCAGATAGATCGGTGCGGTCGTCTCGTTGACGACATTGATGCGTCCAAACCCGTCCAGCGATTGCAATTCACCCGATCCGGTGCTGAGAACCTGACCTGTCAGGACAATCGTTCCCCCCTGCACAAGCATTGGGTCCAGCTCGATCGTGTCGGTCTCGTAATTGTAATAGACCGCGACGTTTGACGTGATGTTGACGTCGCGCGGAACCAGGTCTGTCCCGGTCTCCAGAGGATCGTGCAATTGCAGGCGACCCGCGCCCGCGACAGTCGCCAGCGTGTCCAGACGCGATTGCAACCCTGCACCCAACGTCACGTCGTAAGTGCCCCGACCGGCCTGAACCAGACCGTTGATGTTCAGGAAATCCGCCGTGATGAACACGTTTGCCCCGGCGCGGATCTCGCCCTGGCGCGGCGCAAGAGGAATTGTGCCGCGAGAGTAGGTTACCGCCGTGCCGGTTGCCGAAGCACGGACGAATGTCCGGTAGTAATTTTCGTAACTGTCGAACAACGCATCATAGATTGCCTCCGGGCTGCCATCGACTTCGGTGAAGCCCCAGGTGAAGCCCTGCGTGAAGCTGCCGTTGAGTGCGTTGAACTTGAGCGTTTTGGCCGTGATATCGGCACGGATGTCCACGTCCTTGTCGGAGTTTCCTTCGACCAAGCCCCGGAAATTCGAGATTGCGCCGTTCACAATGATCGACCCGCCGTTGGCCGTAGCCAGATTGACGACCGGATCGTCGGAGCTTTCGCCGTTGACGACGCTGTAGGCATAGCTGCCGGCACGGCCATCGCCCACCTGATTGATCTTCGCGGCACTGTCCACGTCGACGTCATTGAACACGATGCGTCCGCCTTCATCGGACGGGATCGTGATGCTTGATGTCTTCAGCGTCGCGCCGGACTGCAACTGCACCAGCACGACGCTGTCGCCCGGTGCCTTCAAAAGGCCGTTCGGCCCGCCCACGACCGCATCGGCGCGCATGTAGATGTTGCCTTCGATCGCGATGATCGGATCCAGTTCGACCACGGTGCGGGTGCCGCCCGGCTCCAGAGCAAGGCGGGTATTGAGCTGATCGCGCTCGGCGGTCCAGGCGGTGACCGCCTTGGCGTCCTGGTTCAGCGTGGTGTTGGTCAGGAACCCGGTCAACTCGTCGATGCGGTTCCTCAGGTCACTCGACACCGATTGGTTGAGCAGCACGCGATAGGTGATGCCCTCCGCGTCGGCGTTGGTGAACGGCCCGCCGGGGAAATCTCCGGCGATCGAGTTATCAATTTCGTTGTTCGCATCCAGGATCAGGACCTGCTTGTTGCGCGACCCGGCGCGGACGATGCCGTCCACCGTAATCAGATCGTTGGACAGGCTGACGCTTTCCCCGCTTTCGATATCCAGGCTGACGTCGTCGCCGCCAAAGGCGTTGGACACCGCACTGGCAATGGCCCCCAGGACTTCGCGATACAGATCCTTGCCACGCCCATAGCCAACGATGTCGCGCCCGCCCTCTTCGGCGAACAGTGTCACGTCGCGAACCGCCAGCACCTTTGCACCGTCGGCTACGAAAACACCCGAGATCGTGTTGGCGGTCGCATCGGCGACCGGCACGGTCGGGATCGGGATGGCCGTCTTGTTGAACACCCGGCTTTCGGCCCGCAGTTTGATCGCCTGCGCGCCATTGGCTGTATAGCCCGCCAGCATTTCAACATCGCCAAGGCTCTCCAGCAGCGTGCCACTGTTCAGGAGAATTTGCGTATCGGAGGCGAACAACGCCCGGCTGTTCGCCGTGCCTGCACCCGCAAGGCCGTAAGTCGAGGTATCGACCTCCGACCGCATGTCCGCTTCGGCACCCGCATAAAGCTGCAACAGACCCGTCGCCCGCACCTCGGCGCCACCGATCGTGACCTTCACGCCATTGGTCCGCACATTTACAGTAGAATTGCCGATCGGAATAGCGATTGCGCCACCGCTGTCCAGATTCAGACGGTCTTTCAATTCCATGTCGCTGGCCGCGCCGATGCGGAACAGGGCCCCGGCTTCACGCGCGGCGGTCTGCGTCAGACGCGCGCCACCGGCGATGGTGACGTCGGTGTTCGCATCCACCGTCACGGTGCTGACGATAGCCGCCACGTCCAGTGCCCCGCCCGAACCGCTGACAACGTTGAAGCCGTCATTTGCCGCAAGTTGCGGACGTTCGAACCGGGTAACCGCCGCAATGTCCAGCGCATCGGCCAGAACCACCGTGCCACCGCCCAGCGTGACGTCGGTATCCGCAATCAGCGTCGATTTGGCCTTCGCGCCCGATACACCCACAAGGGCGGCGGACAGGGTATCGAGGCTGCTGCTGGTGCGCCCGGTCTGGCGCGCCGCAATGCTCAGGTTGCGGGCAGCCAGCGTCGTCGTGCCTGCAAACGTCAGGGCTGTCTTCGCATTGATCCGCTGGTCGACTTCAGCACCCGATCCGGCCACCAGACCGCCCGAGCCGCTTTCCGCGGTGGTTCGCACAGTCGGATCATTGGTCGCCCGCAGGCTGACATTCTGGCCGGTGACGGTGGCATCGGTGAATGTCGTGCGGACCGACGCGACCTTTCCGGCCTCTTGTCCGGCCGATGAGAGCGTTGCACCGATGGCCACGCCGCCGAATACCTTGCCCGATGCAAAGGATTCCGCCGTAGCGGTATTGGCATCGGAGCCAAGCGTGATCCGCGACGACGTGCCGGACGTGCCCCGCAGGGAGCCCGTCACATCGGTCGAGATCGTATAGGCAAGCCAGGCCTTCGCATTCGCGCCGTTGCCGCTGAGGATGCCGCCTGACGTGGATTTCGCTTCGGCATAGGCATTGCGCGACGGGTCGGTCTGACCCGCCCGAACCCCGGAAAGTTCCGTCCGGATATCGACGATCTGACCTTCGGTGCGTCCGCCAAGGCGTGTGGTCAGGGTGGAGTCCACCCGTGCGGTCGCAAGACTGACGCCCACGGCCAGGCCCCCGGCGACGGCAACGCCGGTCGCCTTGGCCCGCGCCTCGGCAGTCGACAGATTCGCCAGCGTCAACGTGGTGCCCTGAAGATCGACCCGATCCAGCAGCAACTCGGTCCGACCGCTGTTGCGCGCCTCGGCATCCGATCCGTTGGCTCCGGCCAGAATGCCGCCCGCGCTGCCTACCGATGTGGCCAGCATGCGGCTGGCGTCGCTGGCTGTGATCCGCGCCGTGGTGGCGCGCAGCACGGCAAGGGTTCCGCCTGTAGCCGTCTTCACCGCCGATACGCCGGTGTTGCTGACCCGTGTGACCGCTGTGCCGATGCCACCGACCACGCCGACGGCGACGTTGTCGACGCGCACGTCCAGCACTTCGCTGCGCGCGGCCTCCAGGGTCAGGGAATTCAGGTTCCGCGCCGCCGGGCCAGTGATCGAGACGCCCTCGCCCAGCGTGACCTCTGCCGCGCTGCTCAGGTTGGCCACGGCCACGCCGACGCCCGCAGCGACGGATCCCGATGCCGCGACCGTCACTGCATTCGCGTCCAGCGCCGCAGCGCCGCCGACACCGCCGGTCGTCGCCCGCAACGTCACGTCCGTGCCGGCTTCGATGCGGCTGCGATTGCCCAGAGTGGTGCGTGCCGCCGTACCGATATTCGTCACCAGCGTGCCGCTGACCACGCCTGCCAGACCGCCGACCGCGACCGCGCCGCCGTTCTGCGTGATGCTGTTGCCCGCGGTTGCCGTCAGGTTCACCGCTCCGCCCGCGAAGATCGAGGCATCCTGCCCCAGTGACACCGTCACCGCATCCGGCTGGGCCGAAGCCGTGACGTTCAGCGCGCGTCGTTCGGTGCGGACCTCCATGTCGGTGTCCGTACCGCCGGCATATCCGGCCATCGCGTTCGCAGTATTGCGTTTGTCGTCGGCGCTGGCTCCGGCTTCGGTTCCGTCGCCTTCGTCGTCGCTTCCGGCAAGGCCGCTTTGTGCATCCGCCCTGACCTGTGTGTTGTCGTCGTTGACCTCGCTGTCGGAGGTGGTCGCGGTTCCACCCGCCTCCACGATGCCGACCGCCGCCGCGACGCCCGCGATTCCGCCCAGAGCGCCGACACCGACAATGCTGTCGATCGTGCGCGCCGAATTCGCCGTCAGCGACACCGCGCCGCTTTGCGAATTGACCTGCGACCGGTCGCCGATGGTCACGGCGGTCAGACCGCTCAGTCGCGCGTAGTCAAGCCCTGCGCCAACTCCGAACCCGGTCCCTGCGGCAATCGCACCGCCCAGACCGTCGATATCGATGGTTTCGTTGGCCGATAGCGCGACGTCACCGACGCCACTGATCCGCTGATCCGCATCCAGCACGATTTGTGTGGTGGCGTCGTTCAACGTCACGTTTGCACCAACGGCGACCGCGCCTCCGCCCGCCGATCCGGCAGCTGCCGCAGTGCCGACATCCGTTGTCGTGCGGGCTGTCACGGTGACGGTGCCCTGCGCGTCGATCAGGCTGTCGCGGTCTTCGTCGATGCCCACAGTGGTCGTATCGTCGACCGGAGCCGCCAGGGCTGTCTGACGTTCCATCGAGACCACGGACCGTCCGGTCAGAGAGGTGACGTTGACCGCACCACCCAAAGCCGCCACGCCCGCGCTGGCCGCCCCGACATAGGAGGTCACGTCGTTCTTGGCATAGCTGTCGATCACGACATTCCGGTTGGCCAGAACCTGTGCCATCCGCAGCGTGACAAGCGCATCACCGCGCAGGATGCTGACGCCGACGCTGCCGGCTGCGCCGACGAACCCGCCGCCGGCCCCGATCACCCAGTTCTCCATGGTCGTCTGCGTTTCGGCATAGATCCCGACGTCGCGCTTCGCTTCGATCTGACCGGTGTTCACCAGAACCTCGGACGTGCTGCCGACAACGTTCGTGGCGAGGGCAGCACCCACGCCTGCGGATCCGCCGACGCCGATGGCCACGGCATAGCTTTCGACTGCATTGACGATCTTCGCATTCAGGATCGTATCCTGCGCCGAGGACGCTGCGAAGGCGACACCCGTAGCTCCACCTAGTGCAGGGGCCGTGTCGCCATCGAAGTAGCTGCCTAACGCTCCACCCGTCTCGCGGGTGCCAGAGCCGATCACGACGCGCGCGCTGTCCTTCAGAAGATTCACCACGACCAGCGCACTGATCCCGGCCACGCCTCCGGCGGAGCCGTTGGCGGCGGCCATCGACATGCTCGTGCTGCCCGTCGCCTCGGCGATTGTACCGCGTCCGCTCAGACCCGACAGCGTTGTGACTGCCGCGCCGTTGCCCAGACCCGTGGCGACCGAGCCGTCGATCACTTCGGTCCGGACGATGTTCTCGATCAGGTTCACGGTGACCGACACGCCAACACCGGCGGCCCCGCCACCCGACAGGCTGAGGTTCAGGCCGGGACCGGAATCGCTGTCCGTTGGTTTTTCTTTCGCGCCACCCAGCAGGCTGATCGTATTGGTCGCCCGCGATTGCAGCACGACCGTGCCAAGCGCCAGAAGATCGCTTGCTTCGGCCGCGCCCGCTGCGCGGATGCGCGTCTGCACATCGTTGCGCGCCACGTTGCCGACGCCCGTGCCGGTCACACCGACCCCACCAGAGAAGGCGCCGGAAATGGCGTTTCCGCCCAGTCCGGTCAACGCCTGCGCCCCGACCGTCAAGCTGCCCGCCGATTGCAGGGTGCTGGACGCGATGTCTGCCAGAACTTTCTGCGCCGTGGTGTTCGACGCTACGGCCAGACCGATCGACGCCCCGCCGTCCGCCGCTACGGAACCGGAATTCGCACGCAGTGTGTTCGTCGCCCAGGCATTGATGGCAATAGACCCGGCGGCGATGCGCGACCGCAGGACTTCCGCGGTGACGCCGCCGTCGATCACGTTGATCGCAAAGCTGCCGGCCAGGGCGCCGGTAGAGCCTCCGGCGGCGGCGGCGGCAAGGGCCTCCAGCGTCAGGGTCTGCGTCGCCGCGACCTGCACCAGACCGCCATTGACGACATTTCCCGCGTCTGCCGGATCAGAACTGCTGACCGCCACGTCGCTCAGGCTCGCACGCGCATCGTCGGACATCACGTTGACCACGACAGCGCCACCGCCCCCGGCGGTTCCGCCGATGCCGACAGCTCCGGCCAGGGCCTTGAAGGTTCCGGTCTGCGTGGCCGTCACGTCAATGCCGACGTCCGTGCCTTCGACGGCGATGGAATTCATGCCCCGGTTGGCGCGCGTCGCCTGCGTAGTGGTGCCCCGCAACTCCGCAACGGTCGAGCGGTCGGAGACATTGACGACGATACTGCCCGCCGCGCCCGCCGTTCCTCCGACACCGCCGGAAATACCCGCGGTCTCGACGCTGCCAGTCTGGGTAGCGGCAATGCGCAGACCCGACGTGCCATTGGCTGCGGTAATGGTATTCGCGCCGGTGACGCTCATGCTGGCCAAGGTCTGCTGGAACAGCAGGTTGACCGAAATGCCCGCGCCGATACCCGCCGTGCCGCCTCCGGCCACACCCCCGGCCAGCGACCGGATCCTGGCGCCGTCGGTTGCGATGACGCTGGTTGCGCCCAACTGTCCGTCGGTGAGGTTTTCGCTGAGTTCCGCAACGGTAACGTCGTCTTTGGTCAACGTCGGCGACTGCGTTGAAAGCAAGGTCGTCCGCGATCCGACATTATTGGCCAAGGCAGTATTCAGATCGGCGACGGCCTTGTCCCGCTCGGCGATCGTATCCGCCTCGGCATCTGCGACGGGGGACCCGCCGGTGTCGCCCTGCACTTCCTGGCTGCGGGCGGCATTCGCGCCCGGCTTCCCGATCATCGTGAACACGAAGGACCCTGCGATGGAGGTTGCGCCGCTGCCCGACCCGGACACCGCGATGGCATCGATCACACCGGATTTGCTTGCGTTTACCGTCAGATCGCCTGTGCCCGTCAGACCCGCCAGACCCGTCAGCCGCGCTTCCGCACCGCCATTGATCGTGGCCGAGGTAATGGCTCCGCCGATGGCATTCGATCCGCTGGCCGACACCGCACCCGACAGAATTTCGATCGTGTCCGTCTTGGTTGCCGAAATGGTTTTGGACCCTGCCCCGCTGTCCAGAAGCTGCGCCCCGGCCCCGGCGGCGCGTACGGTATTGCCGATGTCGCCGATGGCGATCGACCCGCTGACCGCCGTCGATCCGGTCGACACAGCCAGCCCGACGGCCAGCGCCTTGATACCGGTCGTGCTGTTCGACGTGATCGACAGGGCACTGTTGTTCGTGGTCAGGACCGCATTGTCGAAGATCACATCGCTTGTGCGGTCGATGAAGTTCGCCGACACCGCAGCACCGACGCCGGTGCCGCCAAGGCTGACCGCGGCACCGCCCGACAGGCTTTCGATGGTTCCACCGGAATTCGCGGCAAGCGTCACGCCGGCATCCGATGCCAATATCGCGCCTTTCGCCGACAGGGCGTTGTTCCCGGTCAGGACGTTGACAGCGATACCGCCGGACACACTGGTCCCTTTGCTGGCCGAAATCGCCACCGCCAGCGATCGGATCACATCCGCCGCCGTCATCGTCGCCGTAATGGCGCCGCCCTCGCGGGTCGAGATATTCGCATCGTCCAGCAGAACCCTGGTGTCGTTCGCCGCCAGAACGTTGACGACCAGAGCCGCGCCACCCGCACCGGACCCGCCGATGGCCGCGCCGCCGCCGATGGCGAAGATCTCACGCCCGCCGGTCGCCGTGGCCGCAAAGCCTGTCGCGTCGGTAACTGCCAGTCCAGTCGCGTTCGCTGTGACGCCCGCCGTGATGACATTGACGCCGATACCTGCACCGACTGCCGTCTGATTGGGCGTGGCACCCCCCGCGACGACGATGGAGGTGATGGTGCTGGTGCCGGTGGCCGTCAGGTCGACAGTGCCCAGAGATGCCTTGGTGACATCGGCATAGGCCAGTTTCGCCTCGGTCGCCGCCGTAATGACGTTAACGCCGACTGCCGCACCGATAGCGTTCTGCCGTCCCCCTGCAAGCGCGCCGGACAGGGCGAAGATGCTGTTGGTTTCTGTCGCGGCGACCACAACGCTTTCGGCCTTCAGGTCCATCCGCGCCGTCGACGTGCCCGCGACAAGCGCCTTGGCCCCGCCTGTAATGGTGTTCACGACGACCGATCCGGCAAGCCCGGTCTTGCCGACCCCCGCCGATATACCGAAGCCATAGATCCGCTGGGTCGAGGTCGCGGTCACCGCGAACGCACCCGTATCGAAGGCCGAGACCCCTGCCACCGTCGCCTGAGCTGCCCGGTCGATGACCGCCACGGCCACGCCGACGCCGACGCCCGCGCCTTCGTTGGCGGACATGTTGATGCCGACCGCGCCGCCGACGTTCACCGTCGTGCTGGTGTCGGTCGCGCTCAGGTCAAGACTGGCGGACGTCACGTCCGAATCCGCGATCAGCGCATCGGTTCCACCGTCCAGAACGGCCACGGCGACCGATCCGGCCAACGCGATCTTGCCCTTGGATGTGCCCGCGCCGCCGACCGCGACGTTGACGACCGTGGCCTGGTCGATACCGGCCACGGTGACGGCCCCGCCTGCGACCACGGTCGCATCGCGCAGGGTGGCGGACAGTGCACGCGTATCGACATGCACGCCGAACGCCCCGGCCAGCGCATTCGCGCTCTGCGTCTTGCCAAGGGCGGCGGAAATCGCCCCCGCGACCGTTACGCCAAGCTGTTTGCTGGTGGCGGTGACCGTCAGGTCATCGGTCAGTTCGATCCGGCCCGCCGTGGCGATCGTCGCACTGGTTTCATTCGCCAGCACCAGGTTCACCGATGCGGCGGCGGCAACGGCCCAGCCGCTCTTCTGCTTCGACCCGTCCTCGGCGGCGGGTGTCTCCACGTTATTCTGCGCATTCAGCGCGTCCTCTTCCTCATCGGCGAACAGCCAGTCGGGAATGATCTTGTCGTCCTGATCCTGCTGGCCCTGATCGTCCGGCGCTGCGTCGGGTTTGCCTTCGTTGACCTTGCTGCCTGCGACCGTGACGGTCACATCCAACGTGTCGTTCAATGCCGTCACCGCCAGCGATGTGGCATCGATCACGACATCCGTATCGGTCGCGCCATAGCCCACCGCCCCATCGACGCCCATGACGCCTGCACGCACCTTGCGACTGGTGAAGGTGATCGCACCCGATCCGCCGAAGCCGATGTTCTCGGACGCGCTGACCGCACCCGCCGTGGACCAGCTGACGGACTTGTCTTCGGCCGCGACGGCCACGACACCGGCCAGGATACGCGCATTCTCTCCGATCCGCGCCAGCGTGTCGGCCTGACTGACCAGGGCGGCGACCGAAGCGTTCAGCCCGGTGTTCTTCCCCTGCCCTCCGGAAAATGCCAGCATTCCGCGTATGTTGCGCTGACCTGCCGTCACATTCAGATCACTGCGGTTAGTGAGGGTGACGGTGGCGCCGTCCTCGATCTCGGCGCGCACGGTGCTGGCCATCGTCGCAACACTGATGCCGACGCCGATGCTGTCGTTCACGTCGCCGCCCAGCGGATTGCCCTTGGGCAGGTTCACGATGTGCAGCATCAGGCTTTGTTGCAGTGCCGTGATGTTCGCCGTCGCCGACAGGGTCAGACTCGCACCATCGCGAATTGTCGCCACAGTCGTGTTATCCAGGACCAGAACGTCCGTCGTGACGCCGAAGGCCAGTTTCTGATCCTCGACGTCGATGCCGTCGCGGCTTCCGTCGCTGGGGGTCGAGGCCTTGGCCTTCGCCTTTCCCTCGGTCGTGATATAGGTCAGCGGATTGACCTGATCGACCAGGATCATCATCTCGTTCAAGGGTGGAGGCGTCGGCTGCGTGGCGCCCGGATTGGCCGGATCGAAGCCATCGGGCAACAGTTCGTAATCCGACACCGCCGTTGCGAAATCGCTCCATGCGGTCTTGATATTGGTCAAGGCGTTGGTGTTCGGATAGCGCGTCAGCGCGTTCACATCCAGGGTCGCGGCGTTGATGGTGGCATTGCCGCCGATCTCGGCCATCGTCTCGCCATTCATGACGCCGACGCCGACCGACAGCATGATGGCATTGTCGAACCGACCCAGCAATTCGTCTTCGGTGATATCGGGATCGTTCGCGGCGTTGTAGATCGCGAGTTGTTTCTTGGCGACGAAGTTGATCTTGCCCATTGCCGCACTGGCCGACTTCGACAGGCTGCCACCACCCTCGGTCAGCCGATCGGCCCACCGCAGATTCGCCACGACATCGACATTTCCAGCCGTAACCGTCGTCGTGCCCAGGTCGATCAGTGCACGGGCCGGATCGTCCAGATTGCGATAGCTGCCGCCTAGGCTGGCAAACGTATTGTCGTTATCGACCTCGACCCCGATGGCGGCACCGATACCGAAATGCGGCTTGCGGTTTGGGTCGGCGGGCTTGCCCTGAACCTTGTCGGCAATCGCGGTCAGACCGCGCGACCGCGCGGCACCCGCGATGACCTTGTTGCGAAGCGTCGTCAATACATTCGCCGCACCCAATGCGGCGGTGGTGGCGAAGCTCTTGTCGAAATACAGGGTTTCCGCTCTCAGTCCCAGATCGCCGCCGACCGTTATCGTCCCTCCGAGCGCGGCTTCCGTCAGCCCCTGCCCGACCGATACGTTGATCGCCACCGCCTCGACACCGTTGGTGCCGCCGTTGGCCCCGACGGACAGGGAATGGCGTTTTCCGGTCAACGCCTCGGACATCAGGTTGCCCGTGGTCGATACCGTGCCGCCCGAGACGCGCAACTGGTTTTCAAGGCTGCGGACAACGACGCCCACCGCATTCGAACCGTTCGCGATCTTGCTGGCATTCAGGGTCAGCGCGTGATCTTCGTAAGCCGTGCTGAGAAGGCGCGTACCGCCGCCGGTATTGACCAGCGATCCACCTGTAATTGTGGTGCGCGACGTGGTATTGGCGTTCGCGACCGCGACGCCCAGCCCATAGGCCTTTGGGGCAATCGCAAACTGGGTCAGCGCGTGACTGGCAACCAGCATAGTCTCGGAAGCGGTATCGAACACCGCCGGCAAGGAAACCTTCACCCCGAGCGCTCCGCCCGAGAACAAGGCATATCCATCGATCCGCAGACCCATCGGGGTGGTGCCTGCGCCAAGTGCGGTGGAGGAGAAGACACCGTCAACCGATCCGTCGACCGTCGCATCCGCCGTCGTGACGGCAGCAGGTGTCCAGCGTCCATCCGCGTTCACGACACTGTTGGTAATGGTCACGCGCGCGTCGGCTCTGAGGATCTGCACTTGCACCGGCAGAAGGTCGCTAACGGTCTGCAACCCGCGCTCGAACCCGTCGGTGATCAGACCTTCGATCCGGTCGATGGTGTTCGCGAACTCTGCCTCGAACGCGGCGACACCGTCCTCCATCGATGCGACCTGCGCCGCCTCGGTGGCGGCATCGTCGCTGCCAAGGGTATTGGAGGCCGTGGCCAGCGCCGTGACGATCACCGTGCCGCCCCGTATCGTGGCGCTGTCGATGGTGACGCTGGCGACGTTTTCTTCAGGGATGAAATTCCACGCCACACCTTCGGTGACGGCCCGTGCCGTCAGGGCCACAAGTCCGCTCGCCGCCGAGTTCTGCGCCTGCAATCCCGCACCTGCTTCGACGCTGATAGTCTCGCCCACGATAACGATGTCACCGGCACCCGTCCTGACCCGTGTATCGATGCTCGCTCCTGCGGCAATCCGCGCGGCATCGTCGGCAACCAGCGCGATGCTGCCGCCGTCGGTCGTCACGGCACCGGTAACCGTGACGCCTTCGCCTTCGATCACCGTTTCGGCGGTCTTGAATGCAACCTGACCGACCGTGACATCGCCAGCTTTCGAGGTCAGCGCGAAAAAGCCCGCGTCGCCCGCGACGGAACTTGCATCGATCACGGTCGCGTCGCTGATCGCGGCGTTGCCTTCGGCGAACAGCGTGACCGCACCGCCCTGCCCCGCGTTCATGCCCGACACGTCGAAATCGGCGTCGATCGTCAGGACGCCTTCGGCGATGACCTCGACCAAACCGCCGCTATCGCCCCGGCTGGCCGTGATCTTGGGTGCCGGGGCCGCAACGGTCGGGGACAGATCAACGTCGCCCTTGGCGAACAGGCGCACGACTCCGTCAGACCCGATGGACACACCGCCAGCCGAGGGGCGGCCCTCCGCATTGACTGCGGGCTGAATCCGACCGGTCGCATCGGGTGCATCGACGGTGATCTGACCGCTGATCATCATCCGCGCACCGGCCCGCATGTCCAGACGGCTGGCGTTGATTGCGCCTTCAACCGTGATATCGCCGCCGCCAACCAGATTTTCCGTCCCGGCGAACAGCGCCGCCGTGGACCCACCGATGCCCCCCGTCGCTTCGGCTGCAAGATTGTCGACGAAATCGCGGTTCGGCGCGCTCAGCGTCAGGTTGCCCGCATTGATCACGCCACTGGCCGAGATCATGAACCCGTCTGCATTGACGAAGAAGACGTTGCCGCCGACCGGGCCTGCCGCACTGCCCTTCAGCGCGTTTACCGTGCCGGAGATGTTCGACTGCCCGCCCCGTATGATGTTCACCAGCGCGCTTGCGTCCGTCGGCTCGACCACATTGACGGTCGTGCCGACCGAGACGTCGAACTGGCTGAAGGTGTTGTAGCCGGTCCCGTTCGTCACCGTGGCCGTCGTGACATTGGTCACGCCAGCGCCCCCGGAGGTCACGCTGGTCGCCGTCGCCCCATCGGCCACGACCTGTGCCATCGCGGGCACCACGGCCACCGAGACGGAGGCCGCTATGGCGATCGTTCGGCTGACCATTCGTCCGGCCAGCAACAGAAGGCCGATGCCCCCTGCCCGCGTTCCGTTCGTCTGTCTGATGCGATCAACCACAGGTCGTCCTAACTCGTCTCGGTTGCTGGCGGGCGCAGGCTGCGCCGACCGGCCTTTACATCACGCGCCAACGGGCGCGTGGTCGTTACTGGCTGCGGGCCGCGCGCAGCGCATCGAGGCCTTCGCTCAATTCCGTCACGTCTACCTCGACCACGACCGGGTCGGCGTCGGGCCGGATGCGATAGCCGAACAGAAGCTTGCCTGCCGCATCCATCGCGGCCAGCTCCTCGGTGTCCAGCGGCGCGGCAGCCTCGCAGACCTGACCCTGACAGCTTTGCCAGATCATCTCGCGCTGCTCGGCGTCCTCGTCGCCAGCGAAGCGATAGACCGCGCCGCCGGGCAGATAGACGCCCATCGGAACCTGCGCGATCAGGATGGCACCATCCTCGGACGGAACGGTGATGAAATTCGAGACCAGCGTCTGCCCGTCGGTCAGCGTCAGCGTCTGCACAAGACGACATGCGGTGTCGCGCACAGAGATCGCCTCGCAGGCCACCAGCCAGTCGCCGAAGGTCGTGCCGTTCGCCAGATCCTGCGAGGTTGCTGACGCATCGGATGCAGCGTCAGTTTCCGTGTCGGTTGTGGCGTCCTGCGCTGCTGCCATACCTGCCGTCAGGCTCAATGCCAGTATCAATCCCGTCAGTTTCATTCGTTCCTCATTCATTTAGTTCAGTCGCGATTTTCAGGGCTCCGCTCCGGGAACCATTCAGAATTTATAATCCAGTCCGATGTAGGCGCGGGCCTTTGGGTCCGGGTATCCCAAGGTCTCTTTCAGCGGCACACCGATCAGCGCGACCGCCTGCACGTCAAGTCGCCCGCTCAGATCGAACAACGCGCCCAGACCTGTCGAATACAGCAGGTCCTGATCGCTGTTGAATCCGGCATTGGTCGCTCTGAACGGCACCGCGACCCCGATATCGACAAACGCAAAGGGTGAAATCGACAGCCGGTCTCCCGCTACGCTGAACGGCTCGCGCTTCGACACCTGAAAGTTCAGCACCGCGCCGCTGTCGCCCGACCGGATATCGTTGGGATAGCCGCGCACCGATCCGACACCGCCGATCGAAAACAGGCGCGCCACCGGCAGGTTCTGATCGGGCGCGACCTGGAACCGCAGGTTGCCGTCGAACATGAACCTCTCGGTCAGGGGACGTGCATAGCTGGCGCTGCCGTACAGAAGCGTGAAACTGCCTTCGGTCTGTGTGGTGCCCGCCGCCTGTGCCGATCCGGCCCGCAGACCCAGCGACAGGCTGAAGGCGGAATTTTCGAGCCGCCGGGAATAGCTTCCCTGCGCATACAATTCCGTCAGCTTGATGTCCGAGAACGGCAGGCCGTTGGTCACCGACTCCGACGTTTCATAAGCCAGCCCACCCTCGACGATGACGTGGCTGAACGGCAGCACCCGGATCGGTCGGCGATAGGCCAGCGTCACGCCCATGTTGTCGCTCGACACGGCAATTGGCGTGAACGTTCCGGCAATGATCTGCGACGTCGAATAGCTGAGCGAGCCCAGAATCCGCCCGCCTCCTGGCCCCACGGGCCGCGAATACCCGATGTTTGCGGAGACCGATCCGCTGGTCAGTGTGGTCTGTGCGGTCAGCGTGTCGCGCACACCGGTCAGGTTGCGCCGCACCGCCGACAGGGTCAGTCGCGCCTCTCCGGTTTCTTCGCGTCCATAGTTGTCGAGGCTCACGCCGAAGACATTCCGCTTCGGGGCCTCGCCACGGATCACCGCGACCGTCGTCCCCGGTGCCTCACCCGGCTCGAAGGAAATCGTCGGGGTCACGTCATGGCTCAGGTCGAACACCCGCAGATCACGTTCCAACCGCTCGAAATCCGGCAGATCACCCGGTCTCAACGACACGTTGCGGCGCAGGAAATCAGGTTGCGTCCGGCCGAACCCCTCGACCCGTACTGTCTCGACCGAAGCTTCGACAAGTTCGATTTTCAGAACACCGTTCACCAACTCCTGCGGCGGAATGATGGCCTGGGCCGTTACGATCCCTGCACGGGAATACAAGCCCTGGACCTCGCCCAGCAGCTTTTGCAGATCGTCGAATTCGACGGGCCTCGCGACGTAGGGCGCGGCGACGGCCTGCAACTCCGCCTCGTCCAGATAGACGCTGTCGGAAAAGTCGACGCCTGAAATCTCGAAGGTCTGGGCTTGTACGACCTGCGGCAGGCCGAGGATTGTCAGGATGGCCGCCATGACCGCAAGATATGCCCGCATCGTCATTGCTTTTCCTCAAGGTCCTGGATCGCGGCAGTGATTCCACTCAACGACAGTTCAAATGCCACAGGACGCACGGCGACCCGCGGGCGATATCGTACCTGCGCTGCCCGCCCTCGCTTCCAGCCCAGCAATTCCGCTTCCGAAAGTTTCAATTGCGCTTCGCAGGCGCGCGCTTCGCAGCGAACGAACTGCGCCTGCTTTACCGTTCCGCCAGGAACGCCCACGAACAGGCCGCTGGCGATATGGACACCCGCCGGAACGATGACCTGGACCTCGGCACCCGGATGCGTGGCCCGCGCACGGACCGTCATCAACCAGGTCCGATCCGAGGCAAGGACAGTCGATTCGGCGAAACAGACGTCATTTCGGCAGGATACCGCCCAGTCCTCGTAGACGGCGGCAAGACTCTGCTGAGGCCAATATATGCTGGCGGCACAGATCATCAGAAGGCTAAAAAGCCGGAAACCGTTCACACTCACATCCCTTCGTCCGGCAGTCCATGGACATGCCGCCCCCTGACCTTGGGTAATTTAATCGGCAATATTTCGCAACCCTGCCAAAAGTTTAGGTAAATACGCTTCAGTTTTGCAGAATTATGAATGCGGCCAAAGGCACGGAAAGCGTTCGGCAAGACGTTGCCGGATGCCAGGACGACGCACCCCCGGCACAGGGCAAGAGCCACTAGCTCATTCAATCACTTATTGGCAACCTATTGAAATATAATACTTAATTCATCACTGCATTTCCCCGCGGGGAAATCACTCCGCATCTCCGATCTCATGCCAAAATGCCTCGATCGCCCGTTCCAGCCGGGCCCGGTCCACAGCCCCGAAATCAATATCGGCGCGCAGTTCCATCTTGCCCTGGGTCGCTGTTGCCCGCACCCCCGGTCCGACCGGAACCGTCAGGGCCACCCTGCCCCGCCGCCCCCTGGGCACGCCCCGCGCCTTGACCGGTAGCGGCACCGAATGCCCCTCGATCACGCGTCGCAGGATTGCCAGCTCCTCCGCCGCATCGCGCGTCGGCGCGGCGCGCAAGGCATCGCTGACAACCCCTACGAACGCCGGATCGGCCTCCAGCCGATCTGCCAGTTGCAGACCAAGCGAGCGGGGCATCGCCGCCGGGTGTTCCAGCACCTTGTCCAGACGTGCCAGCAGCAATGCGAACCGCCGGATATAGCTCCGCTTCTGGGGCGAAACACTTGCAAACAGCGCGTTCACCGCCACATCCAACGACTCGCATCCGTCTACACCGTCCGCGGCATAGGCCCGCGCCAACGATGCCATCTCGGCGAAACTGACGTCCTTCCGGATCAGGTTCTCGTCGACCATCCGTCGATACAAACCCGCGTCACTCTCCCCGGTGGCGAAGATACCCGCCGGAATATGCATCCACCTGGCGTCTTCGGTTTCGACCAGAAGTTCCCGGTAGGCCGTCAATCGGCGCAGACCCTGCACCAGTTCATATCCGCCCTGCCCGTCCGCCTCGACCCGGATCGGATTGCTCAGCCCAATCTCGCGCAACGATGTTTTCAGATCGCCAAGATCCATGTCGTCCGACAAACGGCGGTCCCGTGTCAGCTTGGTCGTGCGTACCGAATCCAACGGGATCAAATCGGTCACCAGGCCCAGTTTCTTCAGGCGTACCAGCTCATGGGCCAGGGCGTCATTTTCAGCCCTGATATCCGCCTCGACCTTTTCACGATAGCGCCGGGCATCGCCAACTTCGCCGATGGCCGAAGCCATGGGTCCGCGCCGCGCAGATTTCGTCTCCAGTTCGGGCATGTCGGATGGCTCCGAAACGGCGTCTTCCGGCAGATCCACGTCGAATATGCGGCGTTTGCGGCTCATGCGTCATCCTCCATATTGTCCCATGCGGCCAGAACGGTGTCCCTGAATTCCTCATAAGCGACGTCGAATGTCGATCGCGCCCGTCGCCAGGTTTCCCGTGTCATATCGCGATAATCCATCTCATACACTGAACTCAGGAACCGCCCCGATTGCTCGACCGCGCGCGTGTGTTCGATCGGATGCAGCGCCATACGGTCACCGAAAACCTTGTGGAACGCATCTTTCATCGCGCGATGCAGATCATTCCCCGGCTCGTAGCGGGTCAGCAGAAACCGGATGTCCAGAAAACTCTTGCCGAAATCCGATTTCCCCGCCGGGAAATCACCGAAGCCGACCAGATCCTCCAGCGCTTCCGACAACTGACCGATGAACGACGTGGTGCTGTCGTATTCCCAATACCCCGGCCCCGACGGCACATAGAGGACATCCGCCGCAAACACCGCATTCATCGACTGGTAGCCGATGGCCGGAGGGCAATCGAAGATCACCATATCGTAGGCATCGCGGGGCAGGGCATCCAGCCAGCGGGACACGGCGGCGAAGAACGACCAGTCCGGGTTCATGTGCCGATACTGGGCGCTGGCGAATTCGACAAAGGCCGCATTGGCGCAACTTGGCACCAGATCGATAGTCGACCAGCAGGTCGGCTTTATGAAATCAGCCACCCGTAATTCGCCAAGCCCCGTGTCGGCAATCGATGTCGGCAAGCGGCGCTGCGGCATCTGGCGCCCCGACTCTGCGCCCTGCGTCGCGCTGTTCATGCGCCGCGTTTCATGGATCAGATCGCGCGCCAGAATACCCCAGACGGTGTGGTCCTCGCTAACGTCGCTCAGACCCATCGAATGGCTGAGTGTCGCCTGCGGATCGAAATCGACGCAGAGCACGCGGTAGCCGTCAAGCGCGGCGGCATGCGCCAGATGCAGGGCCGTCGTCGACTTGCCCGCGCCGCCCTTGAAGTTACTGACGGCAACCCGGATCGCGCGCTTGCCCGTCGGACGCGCGGGCATCAGCGACTTGCGGTTGATCTTCATCTTGCGGCGCAGCTCGTTCACCTCGTCCAGGCTGAACCAGCGTTGCCGTCCGTCCTGCTCCACTTCGCCGGAGGGCAGGGAGGGGTCGGCGGCGAGGCGGCCGCGAAAGGTATTCTGGTTCACGCGGAAAATAAGCTCCGATACCTCCCATGAGGAGAACCGGCGGAGCGTCTTTTCATGTCCAGGCGAAAAGGTCTGCCGTCGTATCCAGCCCTGAAGTTTGAGGGAGCTGTCGCGCAGCTCCTGCAGGTCGCGGTAGTCTAGCATCCGTCTGCCTCAACGTTGTTCGATCATGTAATCAGGAATACGCCGAATTTGACCTCCGCGTAAATCCCGGATTAGAACGAAATAGCGATGGATGATTTCCCCACGGGGAAAGACGGGGCCCATGAGGCAAGGGCCAATGCCGATTCGGCACCATATGCGTCCCAGAGACTGATTTGGGGTGACATCGACCCTAGCGCGAAGCTTTTTGAGGGGACATTTCTGCCCTATAGGGGGACAACCAGAGTGTCCCCCTATACCAGATTCATACCGGATTCTTCTTTCAGGATGAATGACAGGCATGGGAGTGCTTGACAGAATCGGTCCGCTCAACGCAAATCAGGGCAACTGCCGAAATAACGGTGGATTGAGCGGCAAGGGCGGGAGGACAGGATGGGTCTTGGCCAGACAGGGCACAGATGAAACGGCGGGAGACAACGCGGGCTACAGGGCGGTATGCGGCCTCGCTGAAATACGATGTCCTGACTGCTCTCGGGGCCTATGCCTGCGGAGGGGACAAGCATCGGCAGCGTCTGGCGCTGCGCCTGATGACCCTCGTGACTGCTCGCTACAACTGGCAGGACGATACGGTGACGACAGGCCAGCGCGAGATTGCAGCGCTCTGGTCCGTCGATGAACGCACCGTAAAGCGTGAGATGGCGCGGTTGCGCGAGATGGGATGGCTGGTTCTGAAACGTGCTTCGACGCGGGGTCGCGTGGCCTGTTACGGTCTGGGGCTGGATGTGATCCTGATGCAGACCGAACCCTATTGGGTATGTGTCGGCCCGGATTTCGTGGAGCGGATGGGGGCCAAACCTGCGGAACCGGCGTCCGATCCGACAGTCGTGGCTTTTCCAGTGGCGGGCGAAGGCGCATGGTCGCAGATCGCCACACGATTGCAGGCTGACGATCCCGGAGTATTCAATGCCTGGTTTGCGCCGCTGGTATCGCTGGGAGAACGGAACAGGGTCTTGCGGTTGAAGGTGCCGTCGAAATTTCACGGCTCGTTCCTGCGCACGCATCACTTGGGTCGCCTACAGGCCCTGGCGCGGTTTCAGGGGTGCGAGGTGGAGCTGGTCGATTGAAGCTTGGTCGGCCATTACCAAAGATCGTCTGACATACGCTCATGCATTGAATAAAAGGCTCTTATCAAGAGTTTTGGGAAACGCTTGCCACAGACACAGCGTCTCACAGTCTGTGATCACATAGCGATGCAGGCTGCGGTATAACTGTTCTTGAACGGTGCCAATGTCGCCATATCCTGAAGCGGGGTTTCGATCAGTCGCCCAGGGACCGCAGAACGGCAACGGTCGCATTCCGAATCGGAGCTTCGATCCGGGACAGGATCTGCGCCCGGTCGAACAGGGCAGGGTCGTCGGCCAGCGTCTTGCGCAGCGCGCTGCCGAAGACCTGACGCAATTCTGTCCCGATGTTGAATTTGCAAATTGACGAACTGCGCGCCAGTGCGGCCCGTTGCCCGTGCGGCACACCCGACCCGCCGTGTATGACCAGCGGGACGGAGGTGACAGCCTCGATCGCGCGGATGCGGGCTTCGTCCAGCCCATTGCCCGCACCGGTCTGCAAATGCATGTTTCCGACGGAAATCGCCATGGCGTCAACGCCGGTTTCGCGGGCGAACTCTGCGGCTTCGCCGGGGTCGGTCCCCTTGCTCTCGGCGCCTGCGGCATAGCCGACGAACCCGATTTCGCCCTCGCAACTGACACCCGCGGCATGGGCCATGTCAGCAATGGCACGGGTCCGGTCGATGTTGTCGGCCAGCGACAGTTTCGACCCGTCGAACATGACGGAGGTGAACCCAGCATCAATCGCGGCGACACAATCGGATTCTTCATATCCGTGATCCAGATGAACCACGACGGGCACGTCGACGTCGGCCGCCAGCGACCGGAACATCGCGCCCAGAACGGGCAGGGGGGTATGCGCGCGACAGCCTGGCCCGGCTTGCAGGATGATCGGCACACCCAATGTCTGCGCGGCGGCGGTATAGGCGCGCGCATCCTCCCACCCCAGACAGACGACACCGGCGATGGCGCGGCCATCCCGAAGCGCGGGTTGCAGCACGTCGGACAGGGGAACGAGGGTCATTTGAACTTGGCCACCATATCCATGATGCCCGGAATCGTATGCAGTTGTTCGGCGTGCGTCGGCTGGAAGTATTGCTTCAGCGACCGCTGGCTGAGTCCGCCGAGGATGGTGAAGTAATACATTTCATAGCCGGGCAGAACGGCGCAGGGATGATACCCCTTGTCGAGACAGATCGTGGAGCCATCCATGATATGATAGGCATCGCCGGGCTTGTTATCTTCGCGTTGCAGCATCTGCACGCCCGAGCCGTAGTTCGGTTTGAAGCGAAAGTTATAGGTCTCGTCGTGCCGCGTCTCGTCGGGCAGGCGGTCGGTGTCGTGCTTGTGGCTGGGAAAACCGGACCAGCCGCCCTGACCGACGGTGAACAGTTCCGACACCAGCAACCGACCAACACGGTCATGGTATTGCGCGCCCAGGATATGCGCGATGCGGCGATGGGTCTTGGTGTCGTCACTGCCATATTGCACCTTGTCCAGATCCTTGGTTCGGACGGCGAAAGGCTTTAGCGTGTCGGCGAATCTGGCGCCTGCAATGAAGACTTCTGCTGTGGCACTGCGACAGGTGATCTGCGCGCCCGTGTCGGTCGGCACATAGACACCTTCGGGGTCGCCATCGAAGACATCGTCGGTGCGGACACCGATGTCCTTGTAGGTCTCGCCGCCGGTTTCGATGGTCACCGTGCCGGTCGCAGGCACGATGCAGGTCTCGTATCCGGGAACGCGATATTCGAAGGTCTCGCCCTGATTCAGCTTGACGATATTGAAGTAGTTCAGCGGAACCGTCGCATTGTCGACGTCGACGATCGGCTTGTTGTGATTGTCATGGGGGGGGATGTGCATCGGGGCTACTCCGTGGGTCCGGGGTGATTGGCCAGAAAGGCCTCGAGTTCGAGTGTGGTCGGCATGGCGGGGGCGCAGCCAACGCGGGCAACGACCATCGCGGCGCTGGCCGACCCGCGCAGGACGGCCGATTTCACGTCGTGGCCGTTGGCCAGACCGGCGATGAAACCGCCCATGAAACTGTCGCCCGCGCCGGTGGGTTTCAGGGCATCTGTGCGATAGATGCCGGTGCGGATTTCGTTACCGTCATGGAAGGTGATCGCGCCCTTCTCGCCCATCTTGTAGACGATCAGTTTGCCCTGTTCCGCCAGCGTTCGAGCCTTTTCGAGACCCTTTTCATAGTCGCCGGCCATAAATCCGAATTCGACGTCATTTCCGATGATGACGTCGCATAGGTCGCCCGCGCGGCTTAGCACGTCGGAGGCAATCTGCGGGCTTGTCCAGGAATAGGGGCGGTAGTCGATATCGAAGATCAGCGGGATGTCTGCGCTTCGCGCCAGATCAAAGGCGCGAAAGGCTGCGGTGCGGCTGGGATCGGCGGCAAAGACCGTGCCGGTGGTGATCAGGGCGCTGCGGCCCGAATACCGCGCTGCCTCTACATCAGCGACCGTCATCTCGAAGTCTGCGGCGCCGTTGCGATAGATGACCGATTGGTGGTCCTCCATCCGGGTTTCGACCACGGCGAGCGAGTTGCGTGCTTCACCGCCCACGGGTTTGACACAGGTGCGGTCGACACCGTAGCGGTCCAGCTGGTTGATGGCGAACCGTCCGATTGCATCGTCGCTGACACGGGTCACCAGGGCGGCCTTGCAGCCCTGTTTGACCAGCGCGACGCCGATATTCGCGCTGCTTCCGCCCAGGCAGGACACGAAGCTTTCGGCGTCTTCGGTGCGGGTGCCGGGCGGGTCGGGGTAGAAATCCATACCCGCGCGCCCGACGATCAGGAAATCCTTGTCCGACAGGTTCATTTTCGCCCTTCCGCATTGACGGCATCAGCGGTGTCGAGAACTTCGGGATAAGGATAGTCGAACCCCAATAGCTGACGCAGTTCAGGGGAAGCGGTGTCGAGAAGTTCGCGGGGCAGGGCGGCGGGCATATCTTCCAGCGGTTTGACCCACTTGGGCAGATAGTTCGTCAGAACCGCGCAGCGTTCATGGTCGGAACGGTTCGGCATCGCGCAATGCCAGGCGGCACCAAAAAACAGCACAGTGTCACCCGGTTCACCCAGCATGCGTTTGGATTTGCCGTGAAAATCATCCTCCGGCCCCGGATATCGCAGATGTTTCTGCGTACCGGGCACATAGGCGGTCGCGCCCGACGCCTCGGTGAACGGATCGAGGATCACGGTGACCTGCGCGTTCATCGGAAAACTGGCGTTCAGGCCGATGGGATGCGTTTCCGGCGCATGGAAATCCCAATAGGGATAATCGACATGCGGTTCCTGACCCGGCCCGCCCGGCAGGATGCGGTTGGCCGCGATGGAGCCCATGATGAATCCGGTGCCGAGGAATTTCGACAGGACTTTCATCAAGACCGGGTTTGTCGCCATGCGGGCAAACACGTCACCCTTGGCCAAGAGGTTCCAGACCCGTCGTTGCAGGGCCAGCTTGCCATCCATGGCGGCGGCCCCCTGAAAATGCGTGACCTTGGCCGCGTCGTTGTTGGAATGTTCGAGGATGATGCGTCGGGCCTCGGCAATGTCCTCGGGTGCGAACAGGCCTTTGAACATCACGGCCCCGCCGCCGTTTAACAATTCGTCGACAATGTCGTCTGGATCGACTGCATCGGCTTTGTAGGTTTTCATATGCCTTTCCTCTGTCGCTTGGCGCGCGTGGCTTCCACATCCTTGTGCGCGGCAGTAACGGACGTGGTTTCCGAAATTTCGGGCGTTCCGATTTCCCACCAGGCGTGCCCCTCAGACGTCCAGCCATCATAGGGATCGACCTGCATGACGATGACGGTGGTATGGGCAGAGGCCTTGGCACGGGTGAAGGCATCGGCCAGTTCGCCCGCGTTAGAGACGGTTTCGGCATGTGCGCCCATGGCTTTGGCGTGGGATTCGAAATCGACACGAACCTGGCGGGTGGCGGTCGGTGTATCCGCGATCAGGTTGTTGAAACTGTCCTGCCCTGTGTTGTTCTGCAACTTGTTGATGACCGCGAAACCGCCGTTGTCGAGTACCAGAACGATCAGTTTCTTTTCGGTCAGGACGGCGGAATAGAGGTCGGAGTTGAGCATCAGATAGCTGCCATCGCCGGTCAGGACGACGGTGTCGCTGTCGGGCTCGTCCTCGGCCTGCGCGATGCGCGCGCCCCAGCCGCCCGCGATTTCGTAGCCCATGCAGGAGAAGCCGAATTCCACATCTACGGTGCCCGCCTTCAGGCTGCGCCAGTTGGCGGTAACTTCGGCGGGCAGGCCCCCGGCGGCGGCGACGACGCGGTCGGACGGGGCCATCAGCGCGTTTATCGTGCCAATGGCCTGGGCATAGGAGTTCGGGCGGTTGCCGGGTGTCACGTTCTCGGCGCGGTAATCGTTCCATTTTGCGCGCTCGGCCTTGGCCTTTGCGGTCCAGTCCGCGGGCGTTTTGTGATTGCCGAGAGCGTCACCGACAGCATTCAGTCCCAACTTTGCATCGCCCACGACCGTCGTCGCCAGATGCTTGGCCGCATCGTGACGCCCGACGTTGAGCGTCAGCAATCTGGCATCGCGCGCAAAGGCGGTCCAGCTGCCGGTCGTGAAGTCCTGCAAGCGGGTGCCGACGGCGAAGATCACGTCGGCGTTTTCCGCCGTCCAGTTGGCCGAGTTCGATCCGGTGACGCCGACCGGACCGATGTTCAGCGGATGATCGTCCAGAAGATTTGCCCGGCCGGCAATTGTCTCTAATACCGGGATATCATGAGTTTCGGCGAAACGCGTCAGCTCGGACACAGCCCCGGAATACTGCACGCCTCCGCCGGCAATGATGACTGGACGTTCAGCGGATTTCAGGATTGCGGCAGCCTCGGAGATTTCGACCGTATCGGGCATCTGTCGGCGAATGCGATGTGTCCGATTGTCAAAGAAAGCCTTTGGATAATCCCAGGCCCAGCCCTGCACATCCTGCGGCAGGCCCAGAAACGCCGGGCCGCAATCGGCGGGGTCCAGCATGGTCGCCAGAGCGGCAGGCAGCGATTGCAGGATCTGCGCCGGATGGGTGATGCGGTCCCAGAACCGGGTGACAGCCTTGAAGGCATCGTTCACGCCCAGTGCCGGATTGCCGAAATGTTCAAGTTGTTGCAGCACCGGGTCGGGCAGGCGGGTCAGGAAGGTATCGCCGCAAAGCATCAGCATCGGCAGACGGTTTGCGTGGGCCAGTGCTGCGGCGGTCAGCAGGTTTGCGGTGCCTGGGCCAGCGCTTGCGGTGCAGAACATGAAGCGGCGGCGCAGATGATATTTGGCATAGCCGGCAGCGGCGAACCCCATGCTGGTTTCATTCTGACCGCGATAGAGCGGCAGTTGATCGCGCACCGGATACAGCGCCTCGCCCAGACAGGGCACGTTGCCATGACCAAAGATGCCGAAGCCACCGCCGCAGATGCGCGTCCGGGTTCCGTCGATGTCGATATGTTGCGCCAGGAGCCAACGCACGATGGCCTGTGCCACCGTAAGGCGGATCGTATCTGTCATTGCGGCATTCCTCCCGGTGAAAAGCGCTTGCACGTTTTCGAATCCCAGAATACGGATATTGCAACCGGTTGCAATTGCTAATCGGGAACCGGGGGGACTATGCGCGATATCGGCATTGGCATCATTGGCGGAGGCTATATGGGCAAAGCCCATGCGGTGGCGATGTCCGCCGTAGGCCCCGTGTTCGAGACGGTTTTGCGTCCGAAACTCGTCATGGTCTGTGCCACATCCGACGCTTCGGCAGAGCGGTATCGCGCGGCGTATGGGTTTGCGCGGGCGACATCGGACTGGCGCAAGCTGGTCGCCGACCCGGAGGTCGAAGCGATCATCATCGCCTCACCGCAATCTACCCACCGGGAGATCGCCGAAGCCGCCTTCGCACGCGGTCTGCCGGTGTTTTGCGAAAAGCCACTGGGTGAAAACGCCGCCGACAGTGCCGTTATGGTCATGGCGGCAGAAGCGGCGAATGCCATCAACATGACCGGCTTCAACTACGTTCGCACCCCTGCGACGCAAGAGGCGATCCGACTGGTCAGATCCGGTGCGCTTGGCAGGATCACCTGGTTTCGTGGAGAGCATACCGAGGATTTCCTGTCCGACCCGGATGCCCCCGCCAATTGGCGGACCGAAGGTCGGGCGTCGGGCACGATGGGCGATCTGGCCCCGCACCCGATCAATTGCGCGCTGGCGCTGATGGGTCCGATCAAGTCACTGATGGCACAGATAGAGACGATTCATGATACCCGCCCCGGCCCGGATGGCCCGGTTCAGGTGTCGAACGACGACCATGCCCAGCTGATGCTGCGCTTTGCGAACGGTGTCATGGGTCAGCTCTACGTCAGTCGTACGGCGACGGGTCGCAAGATGGGATACGGTTATGAGATCCATGGGACGAAAGGCGCGATCCGGTTCGATCAGGAAGATCAGAACGCGCTGCACGTATATTATGCCGATGGCCCCGAGGCGGGGCGCGGATTCACCAAAATCCTGACCGGCCCGGCACATCCGAATTATGCCGCCTTCTGTCAGGGACCGGGGCACGGCACCGGATATCAGGACCAGATCATCATCGAGGCGCGGGATTTCCTGCACGCCATCGAGACGAATACGAACATTTTCCCGACTTTCCGCGACGGGATGGAGGTCAACCGGGTGGTCGAAGCCGCCTGGACCTCTTCGGATCAACGCCAATGGGTCGATTTGTGAGGGCCAGATCATGACAATACGTATCGGCAATGCGCCGTGTTCCTGGGGCGTCGAATTCGCCCGCGACCCCCGTAATCCGACCTGGCAGCACGTTCTGAAGGAATGTGCCGAAGCCGGATACAAGGGGATCGAACTGGGGCCGGTGGGGTTCATGCCCGAAGACCCCGTCATTTTGGCCGAGGGTCTGGCGAAACACGATCTGACGCTGATCGGGGGCGTCGTGTTCCGGGCATTTCACGACCCCGCACAATGGGACGACGTGATGGATGGCGCCATCCGGACCTGCAAGGCGCTGGTCGCGCATGGCGCCAAGCATCTGGTGCTGATCGACAGTATCTCGCCGCGTCGGGCACCGACCGCCGGGCGCGCGTCCGAGGCGGAGCAGATGGACAAGGATGAATGGGCGGCCTTCCGCGATCGCATCGCCACGGTGGCGAAGATCGGGGCGGAGGAGTATGGCCTGACCGTCGGCATCCACGCCCATGCCGCGGGGTTCATAGATTTCGAACCCGAGCTGGAGCGTTTGCTGGATGAAGTTCCTGAAGACATCCTGAAGATCTGCTTCGACACAGGGCATCATTCCTATGCCGGTTTCGATCCGGTGGCTTTCATGAAGCGGCACATCGACCGCATCAGCTACATGCATTTCAAGGATATCGACCCGAAGGTGAAGGCCGATGTCGTCGCCAGACGGACTGATTTCTACAGGGCCTGCGGGCAGGGGATTTTCTGCAATCTGGGGCAGGGCGATGTGGATTTCCCGGCCGTTCGCCAAATCTTGCTGGACGAGGGGTTTGATGGATGGTGCACAGTCGAACAGGACTGCGATCCGACACTGAACCCTGACACTCTGGGCGACGCGACTGCGAACCGTGAATACCTGCAATCGATCGGATTCTAAGATGGTGAAACTGAACTGGGGCATGGTCGGCGGCGGCGAAGGCAGCCAGATCGGGCCGGCGCATCGTCTGGGCGCGGGTCTGGACGGGGAATTTGCCTTCGTTGCCGGCGCGCTGGATCACAGGCCAGACCAGGGCCGGGACTATGGCCAGAGACTGGGTCTGGACGCCGACCGCGCTTATGGGTCGTGGCAGGATATGCTGGCGGGCGAAAAGGATCGCCCGGATCGCGTCGATCTGGTCACTGTCGCCACACCGAACGCCACCCATTTCGAAATCACCAGGGCGT
>Ga0209634_1000194_pt1 | contig 48399 bp, 58 predicted proteins | sample LinPmetageLP40_FD_184043 | JGI IMG/M metagenome (GOLD analysis project Ga0209634, IMG submission 184043) | Marine viral communities from the Pacific Ocean - LP-40 (SPAdes) (version 2) | ecosystem: Environmental > Aquatic > Marine > Oceanic | place: Pacific Ocean | collected 2010-08-26
TGGTGTTGCGAATCAAATTACTTTAGGTAACTCAAGTACAGCTTCTTTACGGTGTCAGATACAGACAATAGCGGCTTTATCAGATCAAAGAGATAAAACAGACATTATAGATTTACCTTATGGATTAGATTTTATAAACCAAACAAGACCCGTCCAGTACAAGTGGGATATTAGAGATAAATATATTAATTCCAAACTTGGAACAAACCCTCACCAAGGCAAAGTAAGAAATGGTTTTATAGCTCAAGAGTTATTTGCTCTAGGTGACGCGGAGCAACACCAACTAGCTTTTAATGATAACCCCGACAGGCTAGAGGCTTCGTATGGGAATTTGATTCCCATGCTTACCAAAGCAGTACAAGAACTTTCAGCGCAAGTTGAGGCACTCACCGCACGAATCACAACACTAGAAGGATAAATAACCATGACAGACCGTACAGAAAAAGAGCTAGCATCAGACTTCACAGCAATGGGACACAGCATTAGTCTCATTACAGACGTAATCGCAGGGAATGCTATGGCAGATGAGCCAAAAGAAGATCGACAGGACTGTGTTGATAGAAACGTAGCACACCTTGTACTCATGAAAGCTAAAAGCGATTGGGGCAGTGAAAGCTTTACCGCTACTGACTCAGCAGTTAGCGCAGGTAACGGATATACAGCATCATGAGCTATTTAATAGATGCTTACGTATTAGCAACATCATTAATTTCGATAGCCTCAGTAGTATGCAACTACACTGAAACCCCAAAGGACGATATATGGGTTGCTAAAGCTTATAAAGTTTTAGAACAATTCGCGTTCCTTGGCAACAAAGCTAAAAACTAAAGAGGCACCCACACTATGCAAGAAACAAAAGATGTAATTGACGTAGCCGCCGCAAGCACAGGAGTACTAACTATGCTTAGTTGGCTACCGCCTATCGCTTCTCTGTTTACTATAGTGTGGTTAGGCATTAGGATTTATGAAACAGACACCGTTCAAAAGCTTATTAAAAAAGGTAGGATAAAAGATGAGTAAAAAAGGAAATAAGAAAACCGCTAATAAGTCTTTGGAGACTCTGAAACGTAAGCAATATGCTAGGGGTGGTAGAAGAGGAAATCCTCCTGCGCGAAAAGCCGCTCAGCCTGTACAAGAACTAAAGCAAATAAAATCGGCGCTAGAGCCTTTAAAAGTTTCTGATCAAAAGCCTACAAAAATAGGAGGTAAGCCTACTCCTTTACCTAAGCCTAAACCTAGTTTGTTTGCTGATCCTGTTAGAGTTGGTGGAATGAAGAATCCTAAAGATATTAAGCTTCCAGAACCTTCTCGCTCAACAGGCGGTGGAAGAGGCCGACCTATTGGAAACCAACCTACAGTTCCTAATATAGAGCAACAGCTTGGAGGCGGTGGAAGAGAAACTCTGCTTGGAAATCAAACCCCAATCTCTAATGAAAGCATTGCTCCACCAAGCATGGGAAGACCTGCTACGCAAGAGGATATGCTTGATCCTCAGCGGAACGTTTTACAACAAAGACAACTCCAACAACAAAACGCTTTACAAGAAAGCGAAACAATAAAAAACGCGCAGTACACACCGAAGGGAACTTCTAATCTTGCAAATTTAAAAGACTTGCTTGGCTCACAGTTTAATCAAGAAAAGAAAAGCACGGGAGACACAGCTAACTTTCGTAGAGCTTCTCAAACAAACGCTGATGCCGCCAAACAGGACGCAGGTTCTCAAACAAATCAACGGTCTCAAGATGTAGCACAACGGGCTTCTATGCCTCAATCCCAACAGTCTCAAAATGTAGCACAACAAAGCATGATGGGTAGTGGTTTTACAGGACTTACTCCTGCTCAGTTAGCTAAACTTGCTGAAGACTACGGAGGAGGATATAATCCGAACGCGGAAGGAACACAAGAAAACAACGGTAATGGTGGTAATCGAGGCGGTGGCGGTAATCAAGGCGGTAATCAAGGCGGTAATCAAGGCGGTGGCGGCCAAGACGATCAAGCCCCTGCATCCGACACAATGGGTGGAGTCACCATTGAAGGTAAGACAAGCACTGGAGCGCCTAGAGGCGTAACATATGATGCTCCTGTAACAACCTTAGACCAAATGACAGCAGACACAATACTAAGTGAAGATGGCACAGCACCCGCAGGAACCGTAACAGGCGATGAAGACATTCAAAAGCTTGGTGATGCTACAGACGCTACATCAAGCACAGTGACCGCAGACACGCTTACAGCCGAACAAGGAAGGGCAAGTCAGGCCGAAGTTGCAGGAGTTGTCCCAGAGGCTGAGCAGTGGGCCGATAAACTTGTAGATCAGTATCCTGATTTAACTGATTCACAAAGAAAAGAACTTAGAGAGTGGGGCGTAAACAACAAGCAAGGTAGCGAAGCGCCGTTTCCTGCTTTCTTTAGTGACATGGATTTCCTTAAAGGTCTTGAAGCCGCTAACAACATGGAATTTAATACAACTTCAAGAGACGCAACAACTTACAAGGCGACAACTACTGAAGGCGAAATGGACGCAACTGACGCGGCTCAATTTGAGGGTGATCCAACTAAAGCAGAAGCAGGTCAAGTAGATGACATTTCTCAAGCAGGAGAAACTCAACGTGATACCGCCGCTGAAGAAGCCGCCAAAGGAACATTTGCTGATAGACCAGAGTATAAAGATTATGCTACAGCCGCTAGAGATGATTCAGACTACGGTTTTGATACTTCAACAGTAGACGAGCCTCAAGTAACTATAAGTGACGGCGTAACAATACCGCAATCTAAGGTTGATGAAATTAGATTAGATGCTGAAAAACGTGGGCTTGATCCTACAGACGCGCTTAAAGCTTACAGCGAAGCTATGGTTCAGCGTAAAGTCCAATCAGGCGATGCCGCACAAAAAGGATATACGCCTAGAATGGGAGAAGCTCCTGAAGAGACAGCGGCTAGAGCAGAAACTTATGGCGCAGATTATACGCCACAGGGCGGCAACACAGAAATAGATGCTATACCTGCGTATGAAAAAGCCGCAGAAAGTGAAGCTCAAGTAGGCGAAGCAAAAACTAGAAAAGCTACTGAACTAGGCACTGGGCCTTCTGTAGACTTAGAAGGCCGACAAGCTATTACAGGTGACGCGCCTAAAGGAGATGCCTCGCAGATTGGTGGTATCCCTACAGCCGCCGCCGCTAAGTTTGATGCAGTAATAGGTCAAGCACGTAACGCCGCCGCCGCAGACATGATGGCAGTTGTTGCAGATGTTTCTCCTGAAGTTACAGCGGCTATTGCTCAAGACCCTGCAACTGTAGAAGCTCAGCTAGACTCAGGCGCTGATCCTCAAACTGTTGCGGCTATTGCGGCACTTCCAAAAGAAGCATTAGTTTCTACACAGATGGAAAGCTTATTAGCGGGCATGGAAGATGGCGAGACTCCTGCGTGGGCTAGACCTGCTGTAGCGGCTATGGAAGCTAAGATGGCTCAGAGAGGTTTAAGTGCTTCTACTGTAGGTCGTGATGCTTTGTTTAACGCTATCATTCAGAGCGCGTTACCAATAGCACAAAGCAATGCAACAGCACTACAGGCTAGAGCGCAACAAAACCTTAGCAACGAACAACAAGCTAACCTTTCTACTGCTCAGAACACTATGCAAGTACGGATGCAGAATCTTTCTAACCGTCAGACTGCCGCATCTCAGACAGCAGACATGGCACAGCAGATTAAATTACAGCAAGGCACGTTTGATCAACAAGCTGTAATGACGACTGCTCAACAGCAACAAGAAACAAACTTAACTAACGCACAGATGGCTCAGCAACGCGCACAACAAGAGTCTTCCCAGCGTCAGCAAACTGCTATGGCTAACTTAAACACTGGCGCACAAGCAGACTTGGCAAACTTGCAAGCTCTAAATGCCGCAGGGTCGCAGAACATGACGGCTGATCAGCAATCGCGTTTAGCTACGTACAACGCTCAAATAGCTAAGGTTATGCGTACAGCAGAACTAGAGCAAGACATGACAAAAGCTAATCTTGGCCCTGCATTACAGATTGAAATGCAAAACTTGTCTGAACAAAATGCCGCCGCTAAAGATACAATGACCGCAGAACAAACAGAAAGAATGCAGAACATTAACACTCTTATAGACTTCCGTAAAACTGATGCTAATTTTGCACAGCAAATGGAATTAGCTAATTTATCTAACGAACAGCAGATGGAACTAGCTAACTTAGCTGAAAAGTCTAGAGAAGATTCTTCAAACTTTACAGCAGACAATCAGTTTAGGATGCAAGAACTGAATCAGAAAGTTGCACGGGCTACACGCCAAGCAGAACTAACTTCACGCATGGAAGAAGTTAATTTAGATTCTAAGTTAAAAGTAGAACTATCTGAACTTGCAGAAAAGAACACTACTTCTCGTGCAAACATGAGCGCAGAACAACAGACGCGCCTTGCAAACTTAAATGTCTTAGTGGACTTCCGCAAAACTAACGCGGCTATGGCTCAGCAAATGGACTTGGCTAACTTAGGTAACGAGCAACAGATGGAGCTTGCGAATCTTCAAGAGCGTTCAAATGTAGATGCCGCTAACTTTACTGAAGCTAACAGAGGCAGAACTCAAGAGCTTAATACTTTTGTTCAGGTTATGTCGCAGAACGAACAGCTTAAACAAAATGCTGATATGGCTAACCTCTCTATGGAAGAGAAGATAAACCTAGCTAACCTTAGCTCACAGAGTCAAGCTGATATGGCTTCTATGTCTGCTGAGAATGTTCAACAGCTTCAAGTCTACGAAAAGAAAATGGCGGCAGGACAGGTTAACGCACAGCTTGCACAGGCTATGGGCCTAGCAAATCTTAGCAACGAGCAGTCAGCAGGAATGTTTAATGCTCAAATGAATGCTAACTTTGATATGAGTAAAATGAGCAACGAGCAACAAATGGAAATAGCTAACAGTAAGTTTATGCAGACTATGACGGCTACAAAGTTTAGTGCCGATCAGCAGACAGCCCTTTCTAATGCTTCGCTAATAGCTCAAACAGATCTAGCTAATGCTGATGCAAGGACTCGTGTATCTGTAGAGAACGCTAAAAACTTCTTAGCTAAAGATATGGCTAATCTAAGCAATCGTCAACAAGCGGTTGTAATGGATCAGCAGATAGCACAACAAGCTTTGTTATCTGATCAAGCCGCGCAAAACGCCGCAAAACAATTTGGTGCTACTTCTCAGAACCAGATAGATCAGTTTATGATTAGTCAATCTAATAACATGAAGCAGTTTAATACAAGCGCACTTAATGCTATGGAGTCTTTTAATGTTACTGAGGCTAATCGCCAAGCCGCTATTGAAGCAGGTAATCAACTACAGGCTGATTCTTTAACTGCACAGCTTGAAGCAGATATAAGTAAGTTTAATGCTTCTATTGATAATCAGCGCGATACTTGGAATGCCGCGAATGCACAGGCCGTTGAGCAATCTAATGTAAACTGGCGTAGGCAAGCTAACTCAGCAGACACTGCCGCCGCTAACGCCGCTAATCAGCAGAATGTTCAGAACGCTTTTGGTTTATCGTCAATGGATCAAAGTCAGATGTGGCAACAGCTAAGAGATGAAGCGGCTTATGTACGGCAGTCTTATGAAAATGAAGAACAGCGTAAAGCTACGTTGTACGCAACAGCTATAGGAAACGAAGCAGGTGCAGGGGGCGGTAAAAACTCTTCAGGTTCTTCTACGTTAGTTAATTTAGTTAAAGGTGTATTTGGATAAAGGAGTAGTATAGATGGGATTTTTTAGTTTTTTAAAACCTATTAAAAAAATTGTTAAAAAAATAGGCAAGGGTATTAAAAGCGCCTTTAAAAAGTTTGGCAAATTTATGGGTAAGATTGGCATTGTAGGCCAACTAGCTATGATGTTTGTTTTACCGGGAATTGGAAATGCTTTGCTAGGTACGGCAGGTACAGCGGCCACGGTTGCAGGAGTTGGTGGAGCAACTGTAACAGCCGCCGCAATTCCTGCTTCAGGTCTTTTAGGAGGCGCTTTAGGCTCAGTAGGCGTAGCCGCAGGTAAAGCCGCTGTTTGGGTAGGTAATAAAATAGCTACTGTTAAAAACGTATTTAGCAATATTACTCAAGGCATAACTGAAACTTTAGGTAACTTTGCAAAAACCGCAGGTAAGAAACTAGGATTTAAAGGCGACATGTTTACAAATGCGGCTGATAATTTCTTTAGTTCTGGAACTACTGGTGATGCTACTGCACTTTCTAAAAGTTTTGGAAGTACGTCTAAGTTTCAAAATTTAACTACAGATTTTTCTAAAATTTCAAAAATGGTAGATGATGATATAGCTAAAGGAGGTTCTTTTCGATCAACAGAACAAACACTAGCAGAAAAAATACAGGCAACAGATTTTGATGCTCCGAAACTAGCTGATGGATCTATAGATCCTTTTGCAATAGATCCTGAAATGTCAATTGATCCTTCTATATCTAAAGCTATGGGTACAACAGACTTAACTAAGTCTCCTTCTTTATTAGCAGAAAAATCAACTACTGTTCCTGTTTCTACAACAAGTATGGGGACAATAGAAAAGTTTGCAAGAGACAAAGGTGAAGACTTTGTAGATCAAGGAATTAGTGGACTTGCCGCTCAAATAACAGGAACAGGGCCGCAAGCCGCACAGATAACAAACTACAGTAGTTCTCCTGCTCAGTTTACAGAAGTTGGAACAGGAGCAGATTCAATGCTTATGAACACAGGGGCAATACAACAAGATATGCAAGCAGGACTTCAAGGAATGTTTGGACACCCCGCTCTTGTATATAATGCTGAACAAGAAACAGCAAACTTTAGGCGAACAGAAGCTCAACAAATAGCATATAGAGGTGGTATTTAATCATGGCTACATTTGAAGAAGAAGTACAAAATGTAAGGAGTTCATCTAATCGTCCAATTCCCGGTCAATCTTTAACTGCTAATCCTGAAGAACGTGCGCCTTTTGAAAAAGCACCTAGGTTTACTTCTGTACATGCGGCAAGCGAAGACATGTTTATAAAACTTATTGAGCCAAAAGTATATGTTCCTATAATGGAAGCTGTTGATGACGGCATTCCTGTTTTACAAATAACTCAAATGATTTTATTTCAAGAGTTTCAAGATGGTGCATATAATCCAGATCTAATGTTAATGATGGTAGAGCCTGTAGCTTATATGATTATTGCCCTTGCAGAAAGATTAGATTTAGATATTGTTATTGACGAAGATGATGAAGATGACGAAGAAGTTTTTGGAGTAAATTTTAAAGAAGATCAGCTTAAACAGCTTAAAGGGGCCGCGTCAACTGGTGCAGTTCCCGCAGGAATGCTGACACCTGCAATGCAAGAAAAGATGGAAGACCTCCCTGAAACTCTTGAAGAAACTTCTGAGCCTGAAGAAAGTCTCCTATCTCCTCCAGTAGCTGAAGAAGCACCTGAAGAAACTGAAACCCCTGAAAGTTTAATGGCAAGAAGGTAATCAAATAATGGCTATAGAAGAATTTGGAAAAAGTTTACTAGCAGATGTACGCAAACGTAAAGACGATCAAGCCCGTGATGCTCGTAGACGCGAAGAAAGGAATGCTTTAAAAGAACTTGCAATTACAGGCGTTGTTAGTATAGGCAACTCTATGCTTAAAGATAAAGCTAATTCGTTTTTAGAAACTGAACAGTTTTATAAAGAAAACATGCAGTTTAAAAAGGGACACGGTATTGCTAGTGAGTACATAAATAATGAAAAACTTGCTAGAGAAGACACTCTTGGTTATGATGCTTACTGGTCAAACGTAGCGCCTTCAGGACAAGTAGATGCCGCAATGACAGAAAAATATGGAGATATGAAAAAATATAACACTGCTGATTGGAAAGCTAATCGTGCAGAGTTAATGAAAGAAATTGGAATGGCGGCTAGAAAAAACCACGAAGATGGGCTTACAATTGCACAGTCATTTATTAATCAAGCAGGTGATAAAGGCGCTGAGTTTTATGCAGACTTTGCAAAACAATCTAGGCCAATAACGCTTAAAGATTTAATAATGAACAAAGCTAAAGAAGCGTTAGGGGGTAACGATTTAAATGTTGCATCTAGAGAACTAACTCGTAAAGGTTATTTAGGAGATGCTCAAGCTTTAATTGCTTATGACAAAGCGTGGGATGAAACAGGCGATAACAAAATTTCTAAGTTCTTTGCAGACACTTCAAAAAAACTAGGTGGGGCCGCGCCTATAATTAAAGAAGACTTTGAAGATTTAGGAGGAACAGATTCTTTAGGAAATGATCTTGGCAAAGTAAAAGTTTATAAAGCTACTTATTGGGATGGATCTGAAAAGTATGTCACCCCTGACGGAGATACATTTACACCTGAAAAAGCACGTATCCATAAACAATATAATACTTGGGTTGGTCAGAATCTTGGAACTACGGAAGCCGCGAAATCAAATCAAGCTATAGGTGAATTAGCTTTAGCAAGTCACGCAACTAATGAAGAACGCGATTTTTTTATTGACCATTCAAAAACAGTAGCTAGAAAAAGTGGGGATAGAGACAAAGCTATAGCTAAAGCAAACCGTGAAACTGCGGCAAGCATAGCAGGATTAAAACTTATTTATACAGGTAGAGATTACGGTTTAAGCGAACGAGTAGGAAGTAGACTAGCTGTTGCAATGCATAAAAAAGTACTAGAAAGCAGACAAGCTCAACGAGAGTCAAATGTTTTAGGGGCTAATCCGTATGATTTTTCAAATATTTTAGGAACAGCTTTAGTAATGGTTGAGCAACAGTCAGTTGCAGAACGAGCTACAGATTTTACACAGGAAGACATTAAAGAGTTTATAAGCTCTCCTGAAAATTTAAGAGCTATGTTTGAAGATTATGACGAGTTAACTCCCGATGCTCTTAAAGCCTACGGAAATTTAGTTGAAGAAGCGGGCGACCCGTACTTGAGCATGGCTCATAAAAGAATGGAAAGGTTTATAAATATTTCTGAAACTAAAAATACTAAAGATTTAAAAGAAATATATAATTACTACCAAGCTGAGCAAATGGCACTGCCTATCACTGCTCCTACTTTAGCTGAAGTAGAGTCTACAATTACTACACCTGTAGTTCCTGAACTTGTTTCTCTTTCTAAACTTGTTAAACCTAATGAAGTTTCTACTTCACGAGGTTCAAGTTATCTTAATCCCATGTCGGGGAAAAGATATGCTAAAAAAGCCCCTACACAACTAGAGGCGTATAACAAATTACTAGCTCTTCAAACAGTAGCACAAAAGAAAAAAGCAAGGGCTGACGAATCTACAGCTAGTTTAAAACCTGAATTTAGAAATAGGATAGGTACTCCACAGAAAGCCTCAATGAAATCAATTGCTGAGTTAGAAAAAGCATACAAAGATTACATTACTAAGTACGGAGAGTAAAATGAGTAATAGGATTACCGGAGAATTTCCAGATTTACGTGACGAAGACGCTTCTTCTTTTGGAACAGGCAAAACTACAAGTTTAACTCCCTATACAGCTACTAAGTTTAGGGCTGACGAAAGTGTAAAACAAGATTGGTCAGTTGTGCGGGAGTACATGGCAGGTAAAGTCCTTGATCCCGCATCTTTAGATTTAATGTCTGAAGACGCAGATGTCTTAGAGTCTTTTCGTGACAGCGAATCTCGTTTTGAAAACATGATAGCTAAAGCAATGGTTTTAGAAGATGCTCCTGAAGAAATTAAAGAAAGCTATAAACGCATACAAAGTAAATTTGCCAATGTAAATAACGAAGGTATTGGTGAGTGGGCAGGAATGATAAAAGACTATGGCATAGACGCTGTTACTGATCCTTTTAACATTGGTGCTGTGTGGTTTGCGGCACAGACAGGCGGCGTTGGCGCTCCTGCGGCACTAGCGGCTAGAGAAACAGGCAAAGCAGTAGCTAAGACTGCGCTTAAAAAGGCTTTAACTGGCCCTTCTGCTGTTGCTCGTTTACCCTCTAAAGGCGTATCAACTATAGTGCGTGAAGTACCTACTCAAGAATCAACACTACGAACTCTTAGAGCTTTGATGGATAAAAACCCTATGAAATCTGTAGCGGCTATTGGTGCGGCTCAAGGAACAATAGATGATTTAGCTTATCAAAATCTAAACATTACTGTAGGCTCCCAAGAAGATTTTAATCCGCTTCAAACAGTGGCTACAGCAGGAATTTCAGCAGGTTTAAATGTTGGGATGACTGTCGGTATTAAAAAGTTAACTCAGAAATTTAAAGTTGACTCTGACATGGATGAGTTTACACCTGAAAGGGGCGCTGAGCTTTTTGACGAGGGCATTGAAGGCGAATGGATTCCTGCTTCTGCGGCTTCTTTAATAGATGACCTCCCTTTACTTTCAGGAACTACTAGAAATTATGAAAACATTACACCTGACGAAGAGCTTATAAAAAAATATGCGGCTGATTTAGGGGGTGGTGCTAAAACTGTAGAAGAGGTGCAAGCTATTATCATGGCGGCGGCTAAAACAGAAACAACAGCAGGAGCCATAAAAAATAAAATAAAGAAAGATCTATATGCTCACGCTACTCACGGCACTAGCCGTTGGCTTGGAAAAGCTTCAGGAGTTCTAAGCCCCTTTGCAAAAGTATCTTCAACAGCTAAAATATTACAAGAAAAATTCTCTCATGAAATAGGCATAGATTGGAAAGTCAATAGTCGTTTAGTTGGTAAAGACTTTTTTGAAACTCAACGCGAGATACAGGGTCGTTTCTTTGAAGACTACAGAGCTATTGTAGAGCCGTTAGCTACCAGTAAATTTTTAAGGCGTAACAAAGACAACGCTAAACTTGCTGATGAAGTTAACAATGCTTTAATGTTAGCAGTGCGTGGACAAAAAGCAACAAGCGCAAATGGTCTTACTGCTGAAATGAACAAAGCAATTAATAAATCTTCAGTGGGCGTTAAAAAACTATACAAGCAAATGGGTTCTGAGCTTAAAGAAGCAGGGCTTATTGAAAATGAAGTAGCCGATTACATCCCACGCTCTTGGAACCGTAAAGCTATTTTTGAAAATCAAAAAGGCTTAGCTAAGTTGTTTGAAGATCAAGGCGTTGTGCCTAAAGGAAAGGGCATGGAAACCGTTAAAGACATGTTGAAGATTGATAACCAATTAGATAGCGGTGGCTCTGGTGGTTTCTTTTTCTCAGCTAAACGATCTTTTGACAACATTAAAAAAGATGCAGATTTTCAAGAGTTTTTAGATACTGACGTTAGAGCAAGCATGAACCTCTATACTTTTCAAGCCGCTAAAGGTCTAGCAAAAGTTAGAGCTTTGGGTGTTCGGAATGAAAAAGAATTTAAAAGTTTTTACATTGATCGCATTAGAAAAGAAATGGCTGAAGCAGGAGAAACATTTACAAAAAAAGACGCTGAAAGAATTACTAGAGTATATCGCACTACTACTTCTGAAAACTTAAATAGGTTTGGAAAGTACTCACAGGGCGCAGTAGATGGCTACGGTTTAATAAACAGAGTAGCTTACTTAGGTCTTGCAACGGTATCTAGTTTGACAGAAGTGTTTTTAAATGTGAGTAAGTCAGGATTTAGAAATAGTTTTAAAGGTCTAGGAGAAGCAATGGAGCTTTCTTACAAAGGAGCTACAGGTAACATGCAAGCTAAGCTCATGTCTCAGCATGGTATAACAGCCGCAGAAGCCAGAGCAGAAATGCGTAAGTTTAGTTTAGGCATGGACATGGGCTTGACTCAGCTAGAGAACCGTTTAGGTGGTGATGATTTACAAACTAAGTGGATGCAGAAAGCAAGTAGCGGTTTCTTTAAAATGACTCTGCTTGAAGATTGGACTAAGTTTGTACAGACAAGTTCGTTTATGAGCGGTAAGAATTTAATTGAAGAGAACATTCAAGCCCTTGTAGCTCACGGAGCTAGGCCGCTAGGCAAAAGACAGAACACTTTAATAGGTGAGTTAGCTGAGCTAGATATAGATTATAAAGATGCAATGAAGTGGTATAAAAATGGAGCTAAACGAAACGAGGAGTTTTATGACAAAACTTTTCTTGCGGGTGCGGCGCGGTATGCTAACTCTGTAATCTTACAGCCTTCTGGCATGTCTAACTTAAAGCCATTGTTGTTTAGCAATCCTAAAACCTCAATAGCTTTTCAGTTGATGGGTTATCCTGCGGCGTTTACAAACACTGTTCTTAAAGGAAGCATAAAACAAATTACAAAGGATGTTCGGAGCGGCGACCCGCGCAACGTAGGTAAAGTTGCAGTAACTGCTTTATCAATGGTTCAGGTTGCTCGTATTATGAATGATTGGAGATCAGACGGTAAGTCAGAAGAAAAAGGAACTGGCGATGCATTGTTCCAAGCCGTAAAACGTGTAGGCGGTTTAGGTATCCTAGCTGACAACATTACTAAGTCGTATGATGCCGCCAAGTACAATCAATCTGTACTTGGTTATGGTACACTGCCTTTTGGCCCGTTAGCTACTGATGCTTTAAGCGTAGGTCGGCGCGGTATAACACCTACATTAGTTAGGAAAATTCCTGCCGCTTTATCGCCAGTACAGAAAATTTTAGGTATTGTAGATGAAGAGGCCGCTGAAATTTTTAAAGCTGACATGGATCATTTTGTTTATACGGCTGATAAAAGTCTTTCTGAATTTGAACAAGGGTTTATCCCAGAGTTTGAAGCTGATGAAGGCATGTTAGGATTTGCAACAGGCGGCATAGTCAAAGATGTGCCTAACGTACCTACTGAGCCTGACGAAAGAATTGATAAGATTACAGGTCTGCCATATAACGCACAAGCAGGTGACGCGTATATAGACATTGAAGACCGTGCTAAGTTTTCTATGGGTGGGCGTATACTAGCTAAAAATCTTGTAGGTGCTGTTCAAAAAGCTTCTAGGCTTGTAACTAAACGTCAGCCAGAACTAGACCCTGACGGTGCAATACTACACGGTATTGAAGATGATCTTTTAGATTTAAATAAATCTATAAAAGCTAACAGACCTTCTAGAGATTATCAAAATGTACCTCTGGCATCAAGAAACGAAAAAGTCACAACAAGTTTCCTAGATGAAAATGGTTACACCGATTATAGCGGGACAGGTAAAAAAGATTTTACTTACGAGCTAATGGAAGATGGGTCTTACAAAGTTTACACACCTTACGTAGATGCTAAAGGCAAAGAAAAATTAGGCGTTAAGACATTTAAAGACCCAACTTTAAAACAGCTTAGAACATATATGGGGTACGCTGAAGGGGGTCTGGTTGAAAGACTTCAGAAGTTTGAAGGCGGCGTAGCTGTAGAAGAACCTTCTAGCATCTTAGATACTGTTTCTAAAATGGCATCGTCAGCAGGAGTAGCAATATTAAAACACTTTGACACAGCCCCTAACCAAGAACAACTACAACAGATTGAAAAAGTAGCAAAAAAAATTGACGCTAAAACAATAGAAGGCGTAGATCAAGAACTTATGAACGAGTACAAAGAAGGAGTTATTATTAATGCTCTTGCAGTTCAAGGGACTCCGACTACTCCTAATAAAAAACCTAAAACATATTACGGCAAAAACGCTATTAGTAGAGTAGAGGAAGATGAAGGAGAGTTAAACAGCTTACAGAAGTACGTTGTTGAACACGAAGGTTTTGTAGGTGGTGAGTATAAGGATACTAAAAATATTGTAACAAGTGGTGTAGGGCAAACAGGTAAATATAAAAACATGACTTTTAAGGAAGTGTTTAAAATTCATCAGGAAGAAGCTAAAAGATATGTTCCTAAATTTGATAGTCTTTCTGAGAAGCAACAGAAAGCTTTAATGTCTTTAGTGTATAGGGGCGACCTACAGAAAAGCCCTACTTTTAGAGATCGTGTTAATGAAGGAAACTTTGAACAAGCGGCTATAGAACTATTAGACCATAAAGAGTATCGCGAGTATAAAAGAATTGCTAAAGAGGGTGGAGATGTTAGCGGTATTATAGGTCGCTTAGAAGAAGCTTCAGAGTTTATTAAAGGTTAATATGGGCTTTCCCTTTGAGATAATTACAATGCTTGGCTCTACCGTTCTTGGTGGAGTCATGAGCGTGTGGGCAGAAAGCCGCAAGGACAAAGCAGAGCATCAAAAGCTTCTTATAACTCGCGGTGAGTTCGGACAGAAAGCTGTTAAGGCGGCACGAGATGTTAAGGACAAAGGTTTCCAGTGGACTCGTAGGATCATTGCGCTGTCTTCAGTCTTTGCTATTGTAATACTGCCTAAGCTAGTGGCTGTGTATTATCCTATGGTAGATGTTACGGTAGGCTACACAAACTTTCAACCGGGATTTTTGTTTCTTACTCAGGGCAAAGATGTGTTTGAGTGGATAACTTTTCAAGGTTTAGTTATAACACAGCTTGATACTAATCTGGTTTCAGCTATTATTGGCATGTATTTTGGCGGCAGTTTAGTGAGTAAAAAATAATGAATCCAAAAACAACTATGGAAATGATAGAAACCATAGGCATTCCTGCGGCGTTTGCTGTAGGACTAGGATACCTTGTATGGAAACTGTTCCAACATTTGATAGCAGATGTACATAAGAAACTAGATACTCAGCACGGAATGATTGTTGCGTTAATAGACAGAGTAAGACAGATGGACAACGACATGATACGGATAGACTCTATGGTGAGAACTGCTATGGGGATTCAAGTAGATGTAGATAGGATAGCAAGAGCAGACGGAAAAAAAGATCAGAGGAAAGATTAGCATGAAATTAGTACCTACATTTAGAAGCCACAAGACACTACGAAACTGTTGGTTCTGTGTGGCATTCTGGTGTTTTTTTGTAGTGTTGTGGTCAGGCCATACCTTAGCAGATCAAATAACACACAAGTTTAAAAGCCCTAGTTTCAACGGCGTAAATACTTCTTCACACTACCTGACAATTGAGAACCAAGAATTTAATCGCAAGTCAGATATAGCTGATGAGATTAAAGCGTATCAAGAAGAGCTTGAGCGCGATGCAGAGAACACTACGCTTGCAAGGTTTATACGCAACTTAGAATCACGCATCTACGCAGAGCTTAGTCGCCAGTTAGTTAACAACCTCTTTGGCGAGACAGCAAGTACAGGGGGAACGATTGAGCTAGAGGGCAACACTATTACGTACACCATTGACGGTGATTTTATAACCCTAATAATAACGGATGCAAATGGAAATACGACAGAGATTACTCTACCCATTGGTACTTTTACTTTCTAGCTGTTCTATAGTTGATCAGTTTGAAGATACTTATAATCAACGGTTTAGTGCAAACGATGTAGTTAGGATAAATGAACTTCAATCACATGCTTTAAGGGACGCTGTAGCTCCCGTAGTACAGCCTATAGTTGCGGTTTATCCTAGTTCTTTTACAGACCAGACAGGACAGAGGAAAAGCAACAGCTCTTTTGCCCTCTTCTCTACGGCTGTGACACAGCAACCTAGCGCCTTGTTAATAAGAGCGTTGAAACACGCAAGCAACGGCAAGTTTTTTAGAGTTGTAGAGCGCGTAGGCTTAGATAACCTGACAAAAGAAAGACAGTTAATACGCTCAGCGCGAGAGCAGGTTTCTAATGAAGGTGGCGCTAAGAAAGTACCGCCTCTATTATTTGCGGGTGTGTTATTAGAAGGCGCGGTTATCGCTTATGATTCAAACCTAAGCACTGGTGGAGTTGGCGCTAGATATTTAGGCATAGGCAAGAGCGCACAGTACAGAGAAGATAACATTACGGTGTCATTAAGGATGGTGTCCGTAGCTACAGGGGAAATACTTGTAGAGGTTATGAGTCAGAAAACAGTGTTTAGTTACGGACAATCAGATGATGTTTTTAAATTTATAGAAATGGGTACGGAGCTTGTTGAAATTGAAGCAGGTAACTCGCGCAACGAGTCAACCACAATAGCATTAATGAAAGCAATAGAAGGTGCCGTACTAGAGTTAATAAATATTGGATACAACAGAGGGTTTTGGACTTATGAAAAAGATAAATAACGGCCTATTAATTTTGCTCTTTAGTGGTGTTGCTTATGGTGCCGATAACGAGGTGTACATTGAGCAGTCAGGCGCAACGGCCAATATTGACATAGAACAGCTAGGCACCAGTAACTTGATTGGTGGTTTAAATTCAAGCGCAGGAAACCTAACGCCTCTTGATTTAGATGGCTCTAGTTTAACGCTTGACATTAACATGATAGGTAACACTAACAAGTTCTTTGGCGACATCTATGCTGATAGCTTCACAGGGCTATATAATTTTGTAGGATCAAGCAATCTTTTTACAATCCAAGTAGATCCAACCAATACTTACGGGGCTAATAGTTCAAATCAAAATGTTTCAGTCACGGGGGCAAGCAACACAATGACACTTAATCAAGGCACTACTGCTTTAGCGGCAACCCTTGATCTTGATTGGATTATACAAGGTTCTAACAACACCATAACCTCAAATATTAACATCGATGGTGCGACAAATTATGTAGATATCGATGGTTCTGACAACACGCTCACATATACAGGAACTGGTGTGACTGCAAGTGCAGGAGGCTATTTCTACCTTGACCAGACAGGTGGATCGCGGACATTCAACATCCAACAACTGAGTACCCAAGATAATGACTGGCTTAAAATACTTTCTACTGGCTCTGGCGGTACTGTTTGCGTCATTCAAAACGATCAAGGTACAAGCCTCTCTTGCTGAGATTGGTGGTGTGTCTGAGGTATCTGGATACGCACAAATTAAAAGAGAACAAGCGCCCCTTGTCGCAGACTTAAAGTTTGCCGTTCAGACCAACGATCAAGCAGTCACCGCGAATGGCAGGATGGCTATTACGTTTCTTGATGACTCAGTTGTAAAGCTGACTGAGCATAGTCAACTAACAATAGATAAGTACATATATGATCCTGACCCAAGCAAGTCTAAGATGGCTCTTACGTTTGGACTAGGAACTGCACGGTTTATAAGCGGTAAGCTAAATAAAAAAAATTTAAAATTAAGAACTCCTACGGCAGATATTGCAATTCGCGGCACGGACTTCACGGCCACAGTAGACGAATTAGGCCGCAGTCTGATTATACTCCTGCCCGATAAGTTTGGTGTATCAAGCGGAGAGATAGAAGTGTTAACAGCTACAGGCAGTGTGTTGTTAAACAAGCCCTACCAAGCAACAACGGTGTCGGTGTTTGAGTCAGCGCCCTCTAAGCCTGTAATACTAGACTTAACTCTAGACTTTATTGATAACATGCTTATTGTTACACCCCCAAAAGAGGAAGCGGTAGTAGCTGAAGAAAGAGTTGTAAAGACAGCAAACATCCTAGACTTCAATGAGCTAGATATAGACTACCTAGACGAAGACTTTTTAGAAGATGACAGCCTTGAGTTTACTGAGCTAGATATAAATTTTCTAGATGTTAATTACCTTGAAGACTTGTTAAACATATTAGATGTGTTGGCTGTACAAGAAGAGAAGGATGGCTTAGCACAGGTTTCAGGCGTAACTATATCAGGAACATCTTTAGGTACAGACCCTGAGACACAGATTACTGCTCTTATAACAGGACAGATAATAAGCCTGATTAGAAACGTAAGTGAGTACACGCGATTAGATTTAGATACTACAGGGGGCTACACAGTGATACTGATTCAAGATGGGATCTCTAATACTGTGAAGATCAACGGAGGTGATTCTGTAATTAGGATTACGCAGGAAGGATAATGACTAACTATAAAAGATATATAAAATTAAAGTATGGTTTTCCACTAACCCGACAAGGCAATACAATAAATATATTAGTGTAGAGTAAGGAGAACATCATAAAAAAAATAATTATAGGGCTTGTTGTTGCGCTTTTGTTTGCGGCCTTAGTATATCAGCCCACACTGGTTGAGGTTATAAAGCTCAGAACCTTTGATGCTCTTGTTAAGACTGAACAACCTACAGGTAACATAGTCCTGCTTAACTTGACAGAAGAAGATATACATAATGAGGGTGGTTGGCCTTTCCCGCGTGAACGCTTAGCGGATATACACGTAGACCTACTGAATGCAGGGGCTACTTCTGTTGCATGGGTTGCAGTCTTTAGTGAGCCAGACAGGTTTGGCGGTGACGGTATTTTTGCAAGGGCTTTGTCGTACCACCCTTCAGTAATTGCTATGTTTGAAACTGACGGCTACAAAGAGATACCTCAAACAGAAGGTACAGTGATACTAGGTGATGATGTTGGCGGCATAGAAGCTACAGGAGTTACGCAGAACATTCAAATCCTTAAAGATGTAGCACTACAAGGGATAGTATCAGCGCCAGTAGATGTAGATAACTTAGTCAGACGTATGCCGCTACTAATGAGAAGTCCAGATGGTTGGATGGCAAGCTTTGGTACGCAGTTACTCAAGGCGGTTACAGGAACAAACACCTACGTTATTAAAACTAGCGTCAGCGGAATACAAGAGGTGCGCGTCAAGCAGTTAAACCCTATACCCACAGACAGACACGGCAGAGTATGGGTAAACTGGGTAGAGGTAGATAGCACTACCTTAGATAAGATGGACGTAGAGGGCAAGATGGTGATAGTAGGAACCACCGCTAAGGGGATACTTCCGCAGGTTGCTACCCCTAAAGGGCTTTGGAATCCTCACCAAATACAAGCGGCGTTAGTTGAAACTGTACTACACGCCTCTAATAAACGTATGCCCGCTATCCCGCCTATCGCTATGTTTTGTGAGGCAGTGGTTTTTTTAGTAGGAGTGTTCTTAGTTTTTCTAGCTCTTAATTACTTAGGAGTCTATGCAGGTTTAATTTTATCTGTAGGTGTTATGTCTAGTACTGCACTGCTAGGAGTTTATTTGATACGGAACGGGATACTGATTGATGTTACATGGCCGCTGATCTCTGAGTTTGTAGTAGCCTCAACAACATTCTACCTCAACTACAAAGAACAATACAAACTGAGGCAACAGATCAAGAAGCAATTTGAGCATTACCTAGACCCACGACAGGTTAAACTCTTGCAAGATAACCCAGAGTTACTAAAGCTTGGGGGCGAAAAAAAGTATTGCACATTCTTGTTTACAGATGTAAGAGGCTTCACAGCCCTATCAGAGAGCGTAACCCCAGAAGAAGTAACCTACATTATGAACAGGGCATTGACAGCACAGCAATCGGCAGTCGCTCAATATGGTGGATGCGTAGATAAATACATCGGAGATGCGCTGATGGCTATCTTTGGAGCGCCACTAGACTTAGAAAACCACGAAGACAAAGCCATAGAGTGTGCTAAACAAATAGCAATAAACATGGAAGAGTTGAACGTAGAGTTTGCGGCCAAGGGGTTACCTCCAATTAAGATAGGGATAGGAATTAATAGCGGCGAGGCTATCATTGGTAACATGGGATCAGAGCAGAGGTTTGATTACACCGCTATCGGTGACGCAGTTAATATTGCGGCAAGGCTAGAGTCAGGTACTAAGGCGGCAGGTGTAGATGTGTTGATAGGGTTTAGCACTAGGAAAGGATCTAGTATTAAGCTAAAGCCACTATCGCCCATTGAGGCTAAAGGTAAAGCACAGAAGTTAAAAGTATACACTCTTAACTAGGAGTCATTATTGTGGCGTACAGTGAAAAAGTTATAGATCATTATGAAAACCCAAGGAATGTGGGCCAACTGGATGAGACATCTAAAAATGTAGGCACTGGAATGGTAGGCGCTCCCGCTTGCGGCGATGTAATGCGCTTACAAATCCGTGTTAATGATGAAGGTATTATTGAAGATGCAAAGTTTAAGACTTACGGCTGTGGTTCAGCCATTGCATCGAGTTCGCTTTTAACTGAATGGGTTAAAGGTAAGCGTTTAGATGAAGCTGAAAAGATAGAGAACACGCATATCGCCGAAGAATTGGCGCTTCCTCCAGTTAAGATACACTGCTCTGTACTTGCTGAAGATGCAATCAAAACAGCAGTGCGTGACGTTAGAGCAAAGCAAGGAAGATAATTAAATAAGAGAGAGGAATTACTAATGCCGGCAAAGAAAAAAAAGTCAACAGTCAACGAGGCAGGTAACTATACTAAGCCTACAATGCGTAAAAGATTGTTTAAAAAGATTACAGCGGGGACTAAGGGCGGCAAAGCAGGACAGTGGAGCGCACGAAAAGCTCAGATGCTTGCCAAGCAATACAAAGAAGCAGGAGGAGGTTACAAATGAAAGGTGTTAAACATTATAAGAAAGACGGTACAGAGCATAAAGGTTCTAGTCACAAAATGCCTAATGGTTCTTTGCACACTAACAAGACCCACACCAAGACAAGTGTAAAGTTATTTCATTTGAAGGAATTGTCAGCTAAGGCAAAAGCTAAGGCGAAAAAGTAATGACACTTAAAAAATCTCAGAAGTCTTTGAAGGCTTGGACAAAACAAGAATGGACTACTAAGTCAGGTAAGCCTAGTGCTAAAACTGGTGAGCGTTATCTACCTAAGAAGGCTATCAAGGCTCTAACACCTGCACAGTATGCGGCTACAACTAAAAAGAAAAGAGCGGATACTAAGAAGGGCAAACAGCACAGCGCACAGCCCAAGAAAATTGCCGCTAAAACTAAACCACATAGGAAAAAATAATGGCTACTCCCAGAAAAGGTAAAGCAAAAGTAAAGGTTACAGCTAGTGGTAAGAAGGTTAGTTATGGTCAAGCAGGAAAGGCAAAGGGCGGTGGGCCTAGAGTAAAACCCGGAACAAGTAAAGGCGATAGCTACTGCGCGAGAAGTCTGGGTATAAAGAAGGGTCTTCCTAAGAAAAAACAAAACGACCCAAACACTCCGAACAACTTGTCGCGAAAGCGTTGGAAGTGTTCGGGTGCTAAGTCTAAAAAGTAAATGTTAATGGTGAGTAATGAAAAAGTTTTGGAAACTGTGGGCTTTGAGCCTAGGCGAGAAAGTGGGAGACACAGATTCCGAAGCTAATGCCGTGGCTGTTATACGGACAACGCTAGTCACTATTAATTTAATTTGTTGCTTTTGTATAATGGCTAATATCTTACTGCATTAAGAGGTCATATGGTTTAGGGCGTTGAGTTCATCCTCCAAGAACTTATGTAACGCCTCTAGTTTTGGTTTTGTAAGATGTACAATGTTTCTTATAATTAACAATTCATCATCTTTAAAGGCTAAGTGAAGATCCTTTTCGGGGATGCCGCTCATCTCTGTAACGACATGTCCCCGATCATTCACTAGTATCTTAAACCCTAAGATGTTAGCCTCTGTCTTCTTAAACAATTTCACATGCACCACCTACACACGCTAATTCTTGTGAATGTGTAGTATTATCCTCCATTTCATACTGTTCTAACTCACTCCAATCAACATCCTTGGGCATCTCCGCTACTAACTCCTTGTACTTTTCAGCACTTATGTCTTCATAGGGTGCTTGCTGATACACATGATCACTGACAGGTAGTAAGCTAATGCCGCTACAGATATCAAAGTTATCCCATATCCACTGCGCTACTTGAAGGAACTCATCGTCAGTGTAGTACACCGTGATGCTTGGCTTATGCTCACACCAACTGTTCTGGTATGTTTTCCAAAGAGCTAACTGTTGCATTGCTCCAACTTGTTTAACTGTTGTGCTAGTCTTAGGAGACTTAACAGGGAAACTATACACCAGAGATGCAGGACTCATTGTGTCTTGCTCTACTGGGAATCCTGCGGTTGACATGAACTGAGCCAACGGGTCTTTAGCGTCTGAACGTACTCTTCTAATATAGTGCTTAGAGAAACGAGGGTGAATGCCAGAGGCAGAATCAACAAGCTGAGATACAGTACCGCTTGGCTTAACACATGTAATAGCCACAGACTGAGTGATACCAAGTTTCTCAGCCCACTTCTTATTTGTTTTAATAGCAACAAGTTTTAACTCCTCTAGCCACTGTGCTGTTTTATCTGACGACACTCCAATAACAGAGTGATCCATGATACCTGTCAGGCTTAAACCTAACAGTGCTTCTTCTTCGGTGTTGCGCTTCCAAAGGTTTCGTAAGTATCTAAAGTCTGTAAGCGTAGCTTGAAGGGTGCCAATGATAGCGGCAGTCTCAACCTTCTTCTTGAGTGTGGCTAGTGTATCGTCTGCACGTACAACCACCTCAGATAGATTACAGAACTGATTAGAGCGCAAGATAATTTCAGAACAGGGGTTGGTTCCGAACTCATGGTCAGCATCTCTACGACCATTGCGACCTGCAATCTTCTGTGCCGCAACACGACTAAAGATCCCGCGTTCTCCTGCCTTGCTCTCGTACATGGTCTGCATCTCAGATAGGAACGATTCAAAGTCAGGCTTCTCAGTGTACGCTACGCTGTTATTGGCTAAGCGTCTATGACCCTCGTTCCTCCACCAATCTCCCGACTTAGCTTTAGACATACGCTGATCAGATAAATTAGATAAACTTATTAATGCTGAACGCCTAACACCACCAACAACTACGATGTCAGCTATCTTACAGCACACATCATGGCACTCAATGCTTGTCAGCTTACGCCCTTTAGCTTTCTGGAAAATCTCTACGCAGAAATTAAACAAATCAACCAACGGCTCTGGCCCTGATGCACGACCACCAAAGGTTTTAAGCCTCTCTCCTGATCCTCGCACCCTGCTCACATCCCACTGCGGTATCTTACCTGCGTACAGCATAGCAATTAACTCACGGAATGCAGAAGCCCAACCAATCTTGCTGTCAGATACTACTATAAGACTATCAGTTTGATGGAAGCTCTCAGCAATCTCTGGTAGTTTGTTAATGAAGTTGCGCTCAACGCTGAACCCTACACCTGTACCGCACATAAGAACATACATCAACTCATCAAAGGATCGCGGTGAATCTATATGCAGGTAGCTACAGTTGAACCCTGCTACGTTATCTTTATCTAGTGCCTTACCTGCTGTCATCATGCATCTCATGCTAGGCATAACTTCAAGGTTGTGTATTGCATCATATAGTTTCTGTCCTTCTTTAACTGTGATCTGCTCACGATCTCTCCAGAATGAAACATAACGAAAGACTGTTTCGCTCCATGTTTCTCTACGGCTATGCTCTGGAATCCATCGTGCGTAGCGTGACTTGTGTATAAATTGTTGATACTGATCCATTAAGTGTTCTCCTCAGTGACGACTAATGTTAGTTTATTTAAATACCATGTGGCTTTGTTCAAGTCCTCTACCTGTTTCCCTTTGTAATCATAACGCCAAAGGTACTTCAAACAGTTGCCCTTGAGATAGCCCTTGAAAGCTACTGAAGACATAGACTCTTCAATGGCTTCGATGCATTCTATATTGCCAGTGTTGTAGTGCGAAGGCTTATTAACTACATCGTGGTGTGCTTCCTTCATAGCCATATCAATGTACGGCTTGTAGTCTTCTAAAGAACTATTAGGTGTTTTTTCTATAGCAGGGTGTGCTTTACGAACTTTATCCCAATCTGCGGGTGTTGCATCATTTAGTCGGCTCATGTTCTGTCTCGTTATATAAGTCAATGGGTGGTTGTTTACGCTTAGTTTCTTTTAATTTAGAAGCTGTTGTTATCTTCTTAAACTTCTTCTTCCTTAAAAATCTATCGCGCCTCTCGTCTTTGCGGCTGATGTCAGTCAAAACTTTCTCTCTTCTTTGAGTTAATCCAACTGTCGGGGATACTGTCCTCGCTAAACCATCTGAAGTTGTTAGCACTTGCCCACTCTCCGTGGCTTCTTTTAGTGCCATCCTTTCTACGCTTGGCTTGGGGCATTGGCGCACTAGGGTTAGCAAAAAGAAACACTAGCTCAGTATCTTTAGGTAATGTCTTACTGATCCATATGTATTTACTGAACTCAGCGTAGTCCCAGAACCTACCTTTAGCTTCAAGCAAAATCTTCTTGCCTTCAATTACCCGTAAAAAATCAGGGTGGTAGTTATGCGAAACAGTATAGGGTACTTTGTCAGTGTGAAAACTCCAGTTGTCTAAGATGCCGCTGTGTAACTCGTACTCCCAGTTGGAGTCATAGCCCTTAACAAGATCCTTCTCTACTGGACGCTTGACTCGTGGTTTCCTGTATCCTTTCTTTATCTTGTTCAATGTGTGGTTGCCTCTCTGCGCTCTAGCTCTGCATCTATTAACAACCGAAGGTCACTAAGAAACTCCTCGTCTATATCTATAATAGAGTTACCTGAGTTACCTGCGTTGTAAAGGTAACTGCCTGTAGCTATGATCATCTGTTCTATGTTCATCGGGATGTCTTCCATTGAATGTCCTCCAAAGTAATCTCTTCTATAGAACGATCAGGGAAGATAGCAAGCAGTTGATTGATCTTATTAACTATCCACTTAGGGTGGTATGCATTAAGGTGCATGGTTCGTTGCGCCATGAAGTGAGTCTGAGTAGGCATGAAGTCTGTATAGTTCTCAGTAGTTATCTTCTGTCCTTCCTCTTCGCTAAGTAAAGTTCGTAGCCAGTTGACTATTATAACTCCTGAATGTTTTCTAATTCGCTTAGCTTTCCTTCCGTTCATAGTAGCTCCTCTACTTTGGGTTCAACTACAACCTCTGTTAAATAAGTAAATCCATTTGAGTATTTAAAAGTGCGTAAACCTTGACCATCGTTGGAGTCTTTGTAGCATTCGTGCTTGTACTTACACCAACTACAACCCTTAGCAAGTTTCATGTTACCTTTCTTGCCATCAGGGATGGGATTATAACACAGTTCGGGCGGCGTGTCAAGCTCTAGCGCGGGTAAAAGCTTACTGATAGAGGCTTTAATGTTAGGCTTATCAAGATCATCAGGTACATACATGCACAACTCACCGCTCTCTTTGTTCAACACTAAGAAGCCGCCGTTCTCTGTACCCTCTGCGGCCTCGTACCCTGCAAGCTGACCAAGGTATCCGAAGGGATCGTCTTGAGATAAGCGCCCGTCCCTGAACTTGTTGAACGCAAAGCGTGAGGCTGTCTTAACGTCTACTACTTCGCCGTTAATCTTGCAGTCCATGTGTCCTACGATACCATCAACTACAACTTCTTTCTGCTCGTCTGTTACTTTGTGTCCTGCCATGCGTACAAGCATCAACACAATCTCTTCAAGCAAGTGACCGTACAGGAACTTGATCTGCGTAGCCCCATCAATACCGCCACGACCCTGCGGATCACGCTTCTCATACCACAACTGACGAGCAGGTTTACCTACGTTGGACATACGCACCGTGAAATTACTGTCGCGTTCTCTGGGTGTAGCCCAAGATACTAATGCTTCTCTCATGCCCACCAAGGTCTTATCAATCTCTTCTTCTGTAAGCGGCAAAGGTGTGCCGTCTGATAGCTTCTCAAGGTGCTTGTAGATGTCGGGTACTAGAGTATTAAGCTTCATGCTGAACGTCCTTTATGTTTTTAATTGTGTTCTTTATAATGTTTAGGTCTGCCTTGAACCACTCGTTAACGTGTTCAATCTTATTTTTCTTTAGCTTAGAGTGTATTGTTTTCTCAGCTTTGCGCCTGTCGTCAAAGTACTCAGTGTACTCTATCATATAATCTCTAAAGGGTGAAGAGGTTTGATAGCTTGAACATCTATCAGATGCATCGACAGCCATTCCAACCTTGTACCAACCTTCCCATGCAGGGTTAGAGATAACATAGACATGACCCACATTAGATTTTTCATAACCTTCAAGTGCAGAGAAGGCGGCAGACTCAAAGTTCTTGTAGTGTCCTGCCTTGTACAAAGGATGAGACTTAGGCACGTACTTGCCATTAACATACATTCTATTTGGGTTGCTAATTGGATTATGATAATTGCGGTTAGGATTATTACAAGCTCTACAGTATTCTCTTCCATCTCTTTTAAGAGCAGGACTCCAAGTAACGTCTGTTAACTCTACGCCGCACCGCTTACAATCTTGATTAATGTGTTTCACTCCAGTTCTCCCCGACTTTGTAAGCCCCATCTAAAGGGCAGTTAAGTTTAAACATGCAACCCGCTTCTCTAAGAGCGAGGACACCTAGTTTACCAACGTCTACTGCATCATCAATGCTACACTCTATCTGCCATTCGTCATGTACATTAGCTACAAACTTAGCATCGTAGCCGTGCTTAGCTATCTTGTTGTTCAAGACAATCAAGGCTTGCTTCATTACTATAGACCCTGCTCCTTGCAGTAGTGTGTTTAGTGCCGCGTGTTCGGAGCGCACTGTAAGCTTACGTCCGTCTAGTCCTTTAACGAATCCGCTTTTAGCTTCTCTTTGTACTCTATCTGTAAGCTTTTTAAATGCAGGGAGATTATCAAAGAAGCGTTGTCTAAGTCCTTTCCCAACCGCTCTACCTCGTCCAACCACTGACCCAAGCTTTGCATCTCCGGCTCCGTATAGTAACGCATAGATGAAAGTCTTTGCCTTATCTCTTGATTCAAGCTCAGCAAGCCGTTGATTAGTGGTGTGTATGTCTCCGTTAAGTATTTCATTAGTGTAGTCCTTATCGTTTAAGTAGTGCGCTAACATTCTAAGCTCAAGCTGAGCGGCATCAATACCTACGAGCCTATGGTTCTCAGGTACTGTCCAACAAGATCGGCAATCTTCGCCGTATGGTGACGAACTACTAGGAATCTGAGCCATGTTAGGATGTGAGTGAGTCATGCGTGAAGTCACTGCGCCGTTAGGATTTACATATCCATGCACTCTGCCTGTCTCTTCGTCAAGTTCCTTGATCCAACTCTTAGTTTGAGCCAAGCGTTTCTGTAACATAAGATACTTAGCAATCATTGCGGCCTGTGGAATACCTTTAACTCTATTTAAAGTTGACTCATCTACAATGGGTTGGCCTGTAGGTGTGTGCTTCTGAGGCTTCCAACCAAAACGAATTAGGTACTCGCCAATCTGTTTACGTGAGCCTAAGTTAAAAGGTGTTTCAGTTTTACGTGCGATGGGCTTAGAGTCCATGTCACAAAGTATACGTTCATACTCTTCGTCTGTTAGCCGTGTGCCTTTACCGTGTTGATCGGTTGCTGTCTTAGCCAACGCACCTGTTGATATAAACTTAGGTGTTAGTATCTGAGTAGTAACTACAGGTCGGAACTCTTCCTGAACCTCCTGCTCTAAGTCATGTAGCTTAGTTTCAAACATAGCCATCAAGCCCATAACTTTCTGCACATCTAATAAGAAACCGTTAGTGCGTTGCTGATCAATGATCTTAGCTACTGCGTGTTCTATCTGTACTGACTGCGGTGTGAACCCACGGCTCTCAAGCTTCAGAGATTCATAGACTTTAGTGTTGAGCAGTACATCGTTCTTGCAGTACTCTAACATCTCAGGTGTGTACGAACTCCAAGCATCCTCCTGCTGACCGAAGTCACCCTTCTTAAAACCCAACCTGTATCCCCATCCTTCAAGGCCGTGGTTGCCTTCGCGTGTAGGGTTGAAGAGCCGTGATAGCACCAAGGTATCAACAATCTTCTTATCAAACAAATCAATACCTGTTAACTTCTTTATCACTGGGATGTCATAGCCTATCACATTGTGACCTATCAGTTTAGTTGCTGAGCGCAGTAGCCCATAACCTTTCTCCAACTGAGTGTTATCAAACGTGAACACATCCATAGTGTCTACGTCTTGAGCCACGATGCAATGAATCTTAGAAGGATCTAAGCCATCTGTTTCTATATCAAATACTAAGTTACTCATATGATCTCTCCGTCAAACTGCGCCGCATCATAATCATCTAGCTCAGAGAGCCTACCTGTCTTGTTATCATACAGGAGGTGAGAAGCAACGCCAACATCTCCAGTGTACCTAGACTTCAGTACCCTGACCTTAGTGGTCGAGGCTTCTATGTTGTCCTCTGACTGTTGGTTACGCTCCAAGGAGATCACGCAGTCTGATAACTGAGCAATACTTTGTGAACCTCTGAGGTGATTAAGCCCTGTCTCGATGCCGTTCTCGTGGCCCCTGTTGCCCTCTACTCTACGCAAGTGTGACACCAGTATCATACCACAGCCTGTCTCTTCTACCATAGTTCTGAGCCGATGCATGATACCGTCAATAGCTTTACGCTCGTCATTCTCTAGAGTAGATAGTACAAGCATGTGGAGGTGATCGACTACAATCCATTTACAGTCCAGACCTATGATCATGTAGCGTAGTTTGCTAAAGATATCGTCAAGGTTATTAACACCGTGGTGTGCATGAATCCAGACACGGCCATCGTTGTCACCCATAAATACTTTCTTGAAGCAATCATCTAACTCTTCGTCAGTGAACTCAGCCTTAACACTATCAAGGTGAAGCTTAGCGTTAGCCTCCACTGCCATGATACCTTCGGCAGTACGTGACCAGTTCTCTTCAAGGGCTATGACACCCACGTTATCTTCTGTGTTGTTGATCAACCAGTGTTCAATCTCTCTGGTTACTGAGGACTTGCCCAAGCCTGTGCCGCCAGTGAGTGTAACTAACTCACCTGCTCTAAGACCCTCTAGCTTTTTGTTAAGCCCCGCCCAAGGATAGGGGATGGCTGTCTTCTTCTCTAGCCGTAGCTTTTGATAGGCTTCAAACTGATCAGATAGATTTAGTACACCCGATGGCGTATAGACTTTAGCATCCCAGAAAGCACTGACGTATGCGGCGTGTCTGCCTTGGCGTAACATGTCGTTAGCATCTTTGTAGTCCACGGGCATCGTCATGATCTTAGCTTTCTTGGGGGTCAATAGCTTTGCAATTGCTTGCGCCGCTTCCTTGCCATGCTTATCGTTGTCAAAATTAATGACAACAGAATCGAATGACTCAAGGTACTCAAGGCTTTGCTTAACATCACGAACGCCTCCTTGCGCTCCTGATTTTATAGATACGACAGGCCACTTGCTACCCATTAGCTCGTAAGCGGCCATCGCATCACACTCACCTTCTGTTAATGTTATAAACTTACCACCTGCTTTGAACAGGTTCTCTCCAAACAACCCTACTTCCTTAGAGCTACCTGTCCACGCAAACTCTTTATCCTGTTTACGTATCTTAGTACCTGCTAATTCATGTCCATTGTAGTAAGGGTAGTAGTGCTTATCTATCTTGCCGCCTATCATGCTTGACTTAACACCGTACTTCTTAGCTGTAGCTAAGCTTATCTTGCGGTCAGTTAACTCATTGAATGAAGCGGATGGATTCTCTTCCATCTTGCTGTTCCTTTGATACACTTCAAAGTCCGTTATGGTATCAGGTTGTTGCACTTCCGCTGTGCTGTAGTTTGGTAAGTATGTGTTGCAAGAGAAGCACCACCCAGTACCGTTATCGTTAACCGATACTGGGTCGCTACCTCCACAAGCAGGACAAGGTTGCTTATGTTTAACAAAAGGCATTCGCCTTACTCCTCAGTTGCTTCAACTTCCTCTGTTGCTAATGCCTCATCCGTGAGGTGGTTAGATTTAAGATTAGCCATGAGTGTAACTGTTGCGGCTTGCATTAAACCAACAGTCAGTGTAGCTTCTCTAAGGTTTCTATCAGCTTCCATTAAGTGAGTTAGAACTGCCCGTCCCTCATCTGAGATCAGGTCTGACTCGTAGTTCACATCATCTACTGTCACTATAGCCATTACAGTTCATCCTCCATGTCACTTTCAGCCGCTTCAAACTCAGAACCATCAGGGCTACCAACTTCAACAAGGTCTAGAACCTGCATAGCTTGGAAGTCTAAGCCTTTAAAGTTACCATACTTGTTAGTGGTTTCCCACTCATTGTACTGCACCTTAACTACAGAACCATTACCTACTTTAGCATCAAGAGGGTTCTTGTACTGGTCAACAAGTCTAGGTGCTGATCGTACTGTCCCGTCCTTGCCATCGACCTTACGTTTAATCACAATGGATGGGCCTTCGTCCATCTCTTTAATACTAAATCCACGAGCCTTAAAATCTGCGGCAGTGGCCTCATCTACAACTAAGTTTACTGAGTACGTGGGTTCAAAGGTTGTGTTCGGTGTAGTGACCGATGCCCAGTACGCTGTGCCTTCTAGTATAGCCATGTTACTTTCCTCTTTGGTGGTTAAAATTAATTGTGGAGTATACCACAGTTGTTCAAGCCTGTCAATCTTTATTTGTTACCGACTGAATCCGTGTCCTTGTTGCCGTTGATTATGTCAAGCGTTGTTTCGTACTCAGTCTTATCAATGATGTACTGTATGACTGCCTGTTCCTTCACGCCGTACTGCTTACAGGCTACGCTTAAAAGAATCTTGCCGTCTGCCACATCTCTTGCCGCTTTAGATGTAGCTACTGCTTGCGGTGACGGGTCTGCGCTAAACATCTCTTCAAACATTGCGATCATCCTCCCGTTCTTTCTTGAGTTCATCTATCATTAATTCAGATTCGTATAGCAATCTAATGCCGCACCCCAGTGCTATCAGCACCAACACCCCTAGAATTATATCAAGCATAGCTTACCCCTTTAAAACTAACAGTACATTTATAAGAACTAAAACACATGACAATACAACAGTAGTTCTTATTGTTTTTATAAACCTTGATTCAAACTTGCTCTTCATTACTATTGTTTCTTTCTCCACCCAGTTGGTCACCCTTTGCAGGGCGCTCACTGTTAGCTTCTTTACCTTCTCCATCTACTACCTCCGTCTGTTGTTTGTTAAAGATCGCATCGTAGTTATCGTTAAACCTATTTAAGTTTACGCTCCTTGCACGATCACCTTTGCCGCCATGTGTTGCATTACTCATCTGCTTTCTCCACTGCTTTTAAATACAGGTTGCCTTCTTTAGTAACCTCTACTTCAAACAGGTCGCTGACATCATAACCTTCGGGGACTTTCATGTCCTGAAACTCAATGCCCTTATCATCTACCTCAAACTTGTAACCAACGTATAACATTGCTAAGCCTCCGTCCAAATCTTACCGAAGGTTATTACTGTGAAGGGTAACATGATCACGACACCCTCAAAGGATGCCGCGCTTAGTTCTTCAGTCTCACTATTAGTAACCCATACAGCCCTACTGTCGGCGAACTCCAAGTCAATACCTACACCTAGCCTGTAGTTTATAGTTAAAAAGTTTTCTCCAAATCCTCTTGTCATATTAAACCTCTATCTTAAAAGGAATGCTACAGTTAGTCACGTTGTTCTCTGTTGATATAGCCTTGTCAAGATACTTGGTGACCGCCCTGTTCAACTTACTGTAGACATTGGTAGAGTAAGAAACATTCTTAACCGCCCCATCCTGTACGTCAAAGGACACCACAAACGCAGTAGACTTATTAAAATTCAGCTTGCTTATATACTTCCCGAAGTTAACAGAACTATCAGGCTGTGGGCAAGGGTGTTTAATAGGCGCTCTCTTAACTACAGGTTCAGGTAACACAGCGATAGGTGCGTTCTTAACTACAGGTTCAGATAACGTAGCGATAGGTGCGTTCTTAACTACAGTTTCAGGCAACACAGCGATAGGTTCGGGCAACACTACAGCCGTAGCCAGTTCTTTAACCTCAGAGATCTTCTGATCTTGTTCGGTTAGCTGATCGCTTAGCCGCACCACTTCTTCAGACAAGATGATGTCGTTCATTAAAGCCTTGTCAAGTGTTGTTAGTGACTGATCGTGGATAGTTAGTGTCGTACTCAGCGTTTCTTGATATCGCCGCAATGTATTCTCATGATCATCTAATGCACCGCTAAGCACATTGTAATTATCTGAGGTCATGTCCAACTTTATAGTGTTGGTTTTAAATCTCTGCTCTAACTCACTCATCTGAGCCATCGCCGCATTCTTATTTATATCCATGTTGATATACAACAATGCACTTACCCCTAATAAAACTGTAGGTACTAAAATATTAATTGCTTTACTCATCACATTTCTCCTCTTTATCTTCTTCTGAATTTTCAAACTCTGAATCGCAAGAGTCACTTAGATGTTCATCACCATGTAACCAATCTTCACAGCTACCGTTCCATTCTCTACTCATTTTCTTTTCCCTTAAATAATTTAAAAGGATGATAACATAAACCAACCTCAATGTCAACAACTAAATGAGTGCTTGACTTCTAAATCAATCTATGCTATAATCTCTAATAGTTTTTAAGCCTTTAAAGAATTCTCTTTTATCTTCTTCTAAAAAAAGAAAAGGACAATAGCTTTAAAGATCTGCATAGTCTCTATAGACTATAGTCTGTTTCAACTTCAAGAGCATAATCATCATCGTGTACATACGCATCGTCCGATACACCAAGCAAACTAGTACTACATATACTACATAGTTCTGTGCCGCCTTCGTGTTCATCAAACATTGTTAAACAATAACCGCATTCATATTTACTCATTGGGTTTCTCCTCTTCGACTATCATTACGGGGGCTATATCAACTATATGCCCATGATATTTTTTATAAAGCCCCGCTCGTTTATTTACTTCTGCATACTCCATTGCCTGTTCGGGTGTTGATGCCGCTACGTCTATATAGTAACCGCGTACCTCAGACATCATTACCGTATAGGTATGTACTGGTGTTGTCAAGTCGATTGTCTTTTTCATATCTCTATCTCTCCACTGTTATTTTAAAATCAATTGCATCTATTTCAGACTGTACAGCATCTATGATCTGGCTCTCTATATCTATATCAGCCACTGCGTTTACAACTCTCTCATCTACCTCGTCAGCGGTTAGCCTTTCGTGCATCTCATCATAAACCTCATCTATCCTAGAGTCCATCTCATCTACCCTAGCAACTAACTCCGATAATATTTGATCGGCTTCGTGCATAGATTCTCCTGCATCTGGACTGAGTGTATCGGTTGTCCTTAACTCTAATACACGCCGCTCTAACCCTGCGATTCTATTAGCATCACGTATATGTATATCTTCCATCTCTTTAAACCTAGTTACAAAGTATTCGTTGTTCTCAAAAACTCTTTGGTCAACCCATTCTTCTATTGATTTTATTAAAGTATTCATTTCAATCTCCAGTTTAATTTAATCCAACAAGGAGCGCACACATATGCGCCCCGATCTTTTATAGTAGCATTACAGCCACAGCTACAGCTTACCATGATGGCGCGAGTCTTTCAAGATAACTTTCTTGCGCCCCCTCGAATGTCAGGTCGTACACCCCTGATATCAAACAGTAACCGCCCTCTGGCATAGCCATTAATCTATTGGTGCTATACGATATATCTAAGGGGTTATCCCGTATAGGGTCATGACCTCTTCGACATATAGCCAAGTCGTTTGGTAGGTCTATCAGTACCGCCGTCCAACCTAAAGAAGTTACCGCCTTTTCTGCCTTTTCCATATTAGTTATCATGCTACCACCTCATATGCTGATTTAACCGCTGAAATATAATGGTCGGACGCGCAGACCATAGCACCGTTAGATAGTATGCAAATATCGTAAGGCTCTATGGTAACCACCTGCAACCATGCGTCATTATAGCCATCAAAATTATTATGTAACTGTACGAAATCACCCTCGAAAATAATCATATTATGCCACCTGTAATGTTTGAATTAAATTAGATTTAAAGTTACTAGACCTTGAACCATGTACAGTGATAGCAATGTTCCTTGTCGCACCATCACATAATCCACAGTCTATACACTGGATGCCCTTAGAATCTGCCAGACATTCGATCTCAGAGGGAAACAGTGCATCCCCTACCATAGCCACCCTAAAAGTCTTAGCGCCCTTAGACTGGAATTTAAGAGCCTGTTTGGGCGTATCCGCTGAAACCATACAGATCGACATAAACCGATCATCAAAGTTTTTATGGTTGGCTTGATGCGTATAACCTGTATGACCTATGCCAAGATAGGCAATTTTTGCCATCTCTTCAAAAGGTACAGCGGCGGGATCGCCATAAGCGCCTAGTCTTATTTTGCGGTGGCTGAAATGCCCACCATGTAATGACGCATCAAACGCGGGATAGATCCCCTTTATATATCCTTTATAGACAGCGTTTGGGGCTTGACCGATATTAACATAACAAGCGCCCTTATTATAATGCCGATGGGGACAACTGCCACAGATTGCAACATCCTTTCCAACCTTTGAGGCTTCAACGGGGTTCATGTCTGTTCGGATTATCCAAGTCTGTACCATGTCGCCCGTCTTAGCGTTGGAGGTTGCCATAGTTGCAATAATCGCAATGGGTGCGCCATCTAAAACGCTTGCACCCTGCCACATAATATACCCTCTATGCTTTGGCATGGCTTTTGGCTTAGCTTGTTTGTCTGATAAATATCTCATATTAAAAAACCCCTAGATTTTCGTTAAGTAAATATAGAACTGTCGCGCCCACCCAATAAACTATTGCGATATATAGCCAATCAATTTTTGATACTTTCATAATCTTCAACCCTCCCAGATCAATTGATGTTCATCATATAACCACCCATTGATCTTAATCATTTCTTGCTCACAGTGGCAAAAGGCCATAAAAATCTGAGTAGTGTCTGTTTCTGGCGGTACGCTAATATGCAATTCACCGCAACCATCACCCAATATATACTCAGACCATTTTAAATTTGTACAATCATTGTCGCATGTTGGATAGTTCATAATCATCTGCCTATTTTAAAGTTAATTTAATAAAACCTACCTGATTAGATAGGCTTGATAAATTTACTATTTAAACGGATGCGCGTTGATAGCATCGTGCATCGCTTGAGAGCCAAATTTATTACAAATTGCCTCGTGAAATAACGGGATAGCTTGACGGCATTTTGACAAAGAGATTCTGTCTGTTGACCAATCTTTTCTTTTAGATTTTGCTACCCTATCGCATACTTTCTCGTGGTAAGAAACAAAAGATCCGTAGCTCTCTATAGCCTGTTCTAGCGTTTGATCGCTTTGCTGAATTCTTTTTAACTGGTTAAACATTTTATTGCCCTTTAGTGGTTACCGTTGCGGTCTTGTATTGCTTGATGGTTCCCAGTTTAGAGGCTATGAAATCTATGACTATCATAATAACGACACGCAGTTACCTAAATGCGACATGCCTATATATTTTTAAACTGCTATAAAGGTAGGACATAGAAATACGCCCTCAATATAGCTAAATATGAGTTTAACGGCGATTAGAGAGTAATTGATAGTAGCAATAGGATAGAGGTTGAAATCGCTTAGAATGGATTCTGTGAGGTTTTAGAATCTTGATAGACTCCCTAGCATAATAAAAAGAATGGTACAAGTTATTAATTTGTATAGTCTTTGGAGTCTTTAAAGGTATTACTTTACAGACTCTAAAGCCTCTATATGACTGTACACTAGTTGTCAATAACCTTTAATGACTGTCTAGTCATAGAGTCTTTAAAGACTTTGTAGACTTTGAAGTGTTTCTGTGGTAAGAGATTTAAAAGGTTGGATAAAAAGTCTTGACAAGTCTTGATAGCCTTTGAAGGGGAGGCAGGTCGCCATGCCCCCTCCCCCCTATATATACTAAACCTCGTACATTTTGAGACAGTTAGGCTTGTAAACCAGATAGGTGCGGGGCTATAAAGACTCTACAGGGTAGGAAAGGGGATACTAAAGGAAGTTTCTTTCCTTTTTTCTTTTACAAAGGGGATAATACGATAGGGGGTGGGACAGGCTATATAACCCTAGGGGCTTAATATCTATTATAGCCTCAGAATCGCAATCTGTCAAGTACTTTCTTTACTTTATTTCACTTTATTTGCATAAAAGACTTGACAAACCCTCATTCTAGGGCTATAATGTAGTAACATACAATGGATAAACATATCTCATATGAGTAATAAAGAACTTACAACCAAGCAACAGTCCTTTCTTGATAGCCTTATGACCTGTAATGGTGATACTAGGCTTGCAGGAGAGTTAGCGGGTTATGCCCCGACTAGTATTAATAGTGTTGTTAAGAGCTTAAAAACAGAGATACTTGATCTTGCTACCAACATACTGGCTCAGAGCGCCCCTAAAGCCGCTTTAAAGCTAGTAACCATCATGGACAGTGCAGAACCTGTGCCGCAAGCTAACATGCGTATACAGGCCGCACAGACCATCTTAGATAGGGTGGGGTTAGGCAAGACTGAAAGACTAGATGTTACTGTTAATACTGCCGGAGGTTTATTTATACTTCCCGCAAAACAAGAAACAGTCATAGAAGGTTCATATGAGGAGGTCTAGTAGCACTATCCCTTTTGGTTATAGGCTAGATGAGGGTAACGTAGAGTTGCTTACACCTGTACAAGAACAAATAGAAGCTTTAAACAAGATCCTCCCTATGATTAAAGACCGTACAATAAGTCTACGCGAAGGAAGCCTATACCTTGAAAGCATAACAGGGCGTAAGATCTCTCATAATGGTTTAAAAAAGATAGCGGATAAAGATGCAAGATGATTGGGATGTTAATCCTGACAACTATCTCAAAGACGAAGCAGGTGCTTTCGTTCTTAAAGTTGATGGAACACCGCGTAAAAAGTCAGGAAGAGCTAAAGGATCTAAAGGTCGTGGATACACGTATCATTCTAAGACTAAAGCAAAGATGGACGCTAAGAAGGCCGTTAGAGAAAAGCAAAAGAAGTTAAAGGCGGCTCAGACTAAAGTAGAAAACTACAAGAAGTCAATAAGCACAACCAACAAGACATTAAAGAAGCTAGAAGGCACTGGAAGCTCAAACATCTTAGAGGCTCCAGAACTAGAAGCCCTACCTAATGCCTTAGCTGAAGAAGCTGACATTATCTTCAAGGCCAATGAAGGCCCACAGGAAGATTTCCTTGCCGCAGGGGAAACGGATGTCCTCTACGGTGGAGCGGCAGGTGGTGGTAAAAGCTATGCAATGCTTGTAGATCCATTGCGCTTTGCACATAGATCTGCACACAGGGGTTTAATCATAAGGCGCTCTATGCCAGAACTACGAGAGCTTATAGACAAGAGCCGTGAGTTGTACCCCAAAGCATTTCCGGGATGCAAGTACAAAGAAGTTGAGAAGCTCTGGAACTTTCCAAGCGGTGCAAAGATAGAGTTTGGTTTCTTGGAGCGTGATGCAGACGTATATCGTTATCAGGGTCAAGCATATAGTTGGATAGGGTTTGATGAAATTACTCACCTACCCACAGAGTTTAGTTGGAATTACTTAGCGTCCCGATTACGAACCACAGATCCAGAGATAACTTGCTACATGCGCTGTACAGCAAATCCCGGAGGCGCGGGAGCTACATGGGTTAAGAAGCGTTACATAGATCCTTCTCTACCCCACGAGTCCTTTGAAGGCGCAGATGGTTTAACACGGAAATTCATACCCGCTAGGTTGCAAGACAACCCCTACCTAGCGACAGACGGCAGATACGAAAAGATGCTACAGGCTTTACCGCCTACACAGCGTCAGCAACTTCTAGAAGGTAATTGGGATGTTGCGGAAGGAGCGGCCTTCACAGAGTTTTTGCCGCACTTACATGTTATTACACCTTTTGAAATACCCGTACATTGGGAAAGAGTAAAAGGGATAGATTATGGTTATGCCTCTGAAAGTGCTTGTATCTGGGGAGCAGTTGATCCTAGTGATGGAACCCTTATTATATACAGAGAACTATACCAGAAGGGGCTATTAGGAACAGAGCTTGCAGACCTAATTACTAACATGGAACTTCAAGACCCCTTCAGCGTTCAAGGAGTGCTTGATACAGCGTGTTGGAGCCGAACTGGTACTACAGGCCCAACAATCGGAGAAACGCTTCAGAGAGCAGGACACAAGCTTAGAAGAGCAGATAAGAACAGGATACAAGGAAAGATACAGATCCACGAATACTTGAAAGTCATGCAAAGCGGTAGGCCTAGAATACAAATATTAAATACATGCCCTAACCTGATACGCGAACTACAAAGTATTCCTCTGGATAAACGCAACCCAGAAGACGTAGACACACATGCACCCGATCACGCATATGATGCGCTACGTTATCTGATTATGTCAAGACCACGTATAAATGATACACTGAACCAAATGAGACAGTTTCACAGAGAAAGAAGTTATGCTCCAGTGGACTCAACATTTGGATACTAAATAAATTTAATAGGAGATACACCCATGTCAACCCCAACAGGATTAGTAAACATTCGCAAAGACGTAAACGATGCGGCAATAGCATCAGATGTTCGTAGACTTTCAGCACGAGCAGGTGCAGAAGTAACAGTAACCACAGCAACAATTGCAGTAACTGATGACACTAATACTGATGTTAGCTTTACTCAGCCCGCAGGAACTATTATCCGTAACTTGATTGCTATCCCTGCCGGAAACATCGTAACAGGTGGTACAAGCGGTAATGACGTAGACTTTAGTTTAGGAACAGCCGCAGGTGGTGGACAGATTATCGCTACTGAAGCTATCCTAGATGACGGCGGTTCTGCTGTAACTTGGGCGGCTAAAGCTCCTTTGTATCTTATTAAAGATTCTCACGGCCACGGAGCTAACGCTTTTGTAAGCACTTCAGTAACCGCAGGTGTTGTAGGTGGCCCCGCTACTTCAGAGGCTATCGTAATTGCAAGCACTCTATACAGTGCCGCTGACCGCACTCTACACGCTCGACTAACTCCAATCGGAGCCGATCTAGCTACTGCGGCAACAACTGTTAAATATGTAGTCCAGTTCCAAGCTCTATAATTTAACTAAGCATAGCCTGTCGGACTCTTAGGATGACGGCAGGGTTTTAAAGGAAGAATGTATGAGTGAAGAGAACGGTTTATTTGGGAACGCAGGAGAGATTTACTTTTCACCAGTAGAAGGTGAAAGTGGTCTTGACCTGACCCTTGAAGAATCTATACGTCTTAAATTTGTAGGCTTAGTTGAAGATCGTTTTGAACAAGCAGAAAGAGCCAGAGAGCATGATGAAGCTCGATGGCTTCAAGCCTACCATAACTTTCGTGGACTTTACGGCAAAAGCGTAAGGTTCCGCGAATCTGAGAAGTCTAGAGTCTTCATTAAAGTAACTAAGACCAAAGTCATTGCGGCTTTCGGTCAGTTAGTAGACGTTATCTTTGGCACAGGTCAATTTCCAATAGGTGTCAAAGAAACTCGCGTTCCTGAAGGCGTTCCAACGTACAGTCACTTAGATAATTCTCCGGGAATTGAAAGTACTCCTGAGCCTGAGAAAGAAGAAAAGCCAGAAGAAGTAGTAAATCCCTTTGATGTTGGATATGAGGGTGACGGAAAGGTTTTAAAAGCAGGAGCTACCTTCTCTTCGGGCGAATCAGCACTAGAAAACGCCATAGAAGAGGCGGGAGCCACGTTTAAAGACGGTTATAACCCCGATCCACAGGCTTTACAGATTGCACCTGCTAAAGATGCCGCACGGCTCATGCAAAGTCTTATACATGACCAGATTGAAGAGTCTAATGGCTCCTCAGAGCTACGCAACGCCCTCTTTGAGTCTGCGTTATTTGGAACAGGCGTAGTTAAAGGGCCATTCAACTACAATAAAGTACTTAGTCGTTGGGAAAAAGACGAAGAGACAGGCGAAAGAACATACAATCCGCTATCTGTCCGTGTCCCGCGCATTGAGTTTGTAAGTATATGGGATTTCTTCCCTGATCCTAACGCAACAACAATGGATGACTGCGAGTATACTTTTCATCGTCATAAAATGAACCGCTCTCAGCTTAGAGGGCTTGCAAAACTACCGCATTTCAACAAAGATCAGATTCGTGAGTGCTTAGGAATGGGTTCAAACTACATTGAGAAAGACTATGAGTCTGAATTAAAGGATGATCACCGCACAGAAGAGTATGGTGATGGGCTTTTTGAGGTTTTAGAGTATTGGGGCGTTATGGATGCACAGTATGCCCGCGAAGCAGGAATGGAACTCCCAGATGAGGTAGATGATTTAGATGAAGTACAAGTTAATGCTTGGGTTAGTAATGGCAAGCTTCTACGTGGGGTTGTTAATCCATTTACTCCGTACAGACTCCCATACAATGCCTTTCCTTACGAGCGTAATCCTTACTCTTTCTTTGGTATTGGTGTTGCTGAAAATATGGACGATTCTCAACAGATAATGAACGGCCATGCACGTATGGCAATCGACAACTTAGCGTTATCAGGCTCAGTAGTCTTTGACGTTGATGAGTCAGCGTTGGTTGGCGGTCAATCAATGGAGATATATCCCGGAAAAGTGTTTAGACGACAGTCAGGAATGCAAGGTCAGGCTATACATGGCATTAAGTTCCCTAACACAACGCAAGAAAACTTACAGATGTTTGATAAGTTCCGTCAGCTTGCAGATGAGCAGACAGGCATACCTAGTTACTCGCACGGACAGACAGGCGTACAGAGCATGACTCGTACAGCCTCTGGTATGTCTATGCTTCTAGGTGCCGCGAGTCTAAACATCAAAACAGTAGTAAAAAACATAGATGACTTCTTGCTTAGACCACTAGGAAAGTCATACTACCAATGGAACATGCAGTTCTTTGAAGGCGATTTAGCTATTGAAGGCGATCTAGAAGTAAATGCGATGGGTACTAATAGCCTTATGCAGAAAGAAGTACGTAGTCAGCGATTGACTATGTTCTTACAGACTGCACAGAATCCTGCTATTGCACCATTCGTTAAGATCTCTAAGATTGTTAGTGAGTTAGCGTACAGCCTTGATTTAGACCCAGATGAGATCCTCAACGATCCCGAAGAAGCGGCAATCATGGCACAAATTATAGGAGCGCAAAATGTTGGACAAGGCACTGGCGGCGAAGCTGTCGCCCCTGACGGGCAACAAGGAGCTATGGGAGGCCCTGAAGGAGCATCTCAACAACCTCAAGAACTTGGAGCTACAGGGACTGGCGGTGGCAACATCGGAACTGGAACTGTACCGCAAGCAGGGGAGAGTGAGTTCTCTGGCTAATTTGTTACAACTAAGAGATCAAGTACGCGAAGCTAAACAAAGAATTGAGGATTAAAAAATGAAAAACAACCCAATGAAAGTTAAATATAATGAAGGCTCTATGCTCGTAGCTCCAGAAATGGGACTAACAGACATACCCGAAGATACTTATGATAACATCCCTGAAGACGAAGTAGCCGAAGCAGAAGCTTCACAGCTTCCAGACGATGAGATGGAAGAAGGGTACTTAGACTATGTACTAGCAGAGTCATTAGATATAGATGACCAAGAATACTTAATGGGCGTTCTAGAAGGTGATGAACGTCTAAGCAATATCTTTGATCAAGTTATGGATGTTGCAGGAGAATTTTCTGGTGAAGGAGCCGTTGAAGGCCCCGGATCTGGAGTATCAGATTCGATTCCCGCAAGGTTATCGGATGGTGAATTTGTTTTCACCAAGAAGGCTACCGATCAAATGGGCGCTGATCAGCTACAAACTATGATGGACGAAGCTGAGAAAGCCTATGACGGTGGTTTAATGAAGAAAGCATTTGGAGGTCTAACTAACGAACCCGAAATGGAGTCGTATGATAGTGAAGAAGAGGTCAAGAAACAAATGATTTCTGCTAACCAAATGCCAAGTATACGATAAAGCCACTTCAGTTCTCTGAACCCTTTATCATTTTTTTACCTAGAGGCCACCTTGAAGTATCAAGACCCTGTACTGTAAACGCGAACAGCACAGCCACCTTGAAAGACTAGCAAGCCCCAAAAGGAGTGTGATCAATATGTCAAATGCAAACGAACAACTTGAAGAACCAACTGCGAATCCGTATAACTCTAAGAAGGCTTGGCATACGCCAGATGCCCCAAGTAGAGGTAAAGCAGATACGCTTTTCTTTGAAGAACAACCTTCTCAGGCTACCCGTCAAGCGGCCCCTGAACAAGAAGAGGAAGCTACCAAAGGAAGAACTAATTATAAAAAACGATACGATGATTTAAAGAAACATTACGATCAGAAGATAGCATCTTTTAAGCAGAAAGAATTAGAGCTTACCGCGATGGCAACTGAAACGCAACCTGCGTATGCCCCGCCTAAGTCAACTGAAGACCTTCAAAACTTTAAAGAGCAGTATCCTGATTTATATGAAACAGTAGAAACTGTTGCACACTTACAAAGTGAACAACAAATGCAAGCTTTAAAAACTAAGATGTCTGTTCTTGAAGAACGAGAATTAAACATCCAACGTAAAGAAGCTGAGTCTACGCTACGTTCTCGACATCCTGATTTTGAGGATATACGCGGAGATGAAAAGTTTCACGAATGGGCTAAGGAACAACCTGAAGCAATTCAAGGTTGGATCTATGAAAACCCAGACAATGTTTCACTAGCAGTCAAAGCTATTGATCTTTATAAAATGGAAAATGGAATCAAGATTGGAAGTAAGCAGAAGGCAAAGAAATCACAAGCCCCCAAATCTTCAGCGGCAGACATGGTGTCCACACGGACAACACAAATAGATGCTAAAGAACCAAAGATTTGGTCACAACGGGAAATCGCTAAACTGTCTATGGCTCAATTTGATAAATACGAAAGTGATATTGACCAAGCTATAATGGAAGGCAGGATAGTAGATTAATATAATTGTCTTTTTTAGGAGTAACACATAATGGCTTATAATGCCTCAGACGCTCTATTTGAGCAAAGTACAGACACTAACGGTAACTTTGGTAATTCGGTTACTGGTCAAACTAACAGCTTCTTCATGCCCTCAATTTTTTCTAAGAAGGTTCTTAACTTCTTCCGAAAAGCTTCGGTAGCTGAAGCAATTACTAACACTGACTATGCGGGTGAAATCTCAGGTTTCGGTGACTCTGTAAAGATCATCAAAGAGCCAGAAATCACTGTATACTCATATGAGCGTGGTGCTGACGTAACTCAGACTAAGCTAACTGATATTGAAACTACTTTGATTGTAGATGTGGCTAACGCATTTAAATTCAAAGTTGATGATATTGAAACAGCTATGTCTCACGTAAATTTCAAAGAAGTTGCATCTTCATCTGCCGCTTACGCATTGCGTGACGCATTTGACGAAGGCGTAATTGCTAAGATTATTGCGGGCGTTTCAGCTTCAAGCCCTAACCACATCCTTGGTAGCGACAATGCTACTGACCTAGCCGCAGGAACTTTTGACGGTACTGGTAACTTGGATCTTGGTTTTGGCACTAACGAGCATGATCCTCTTGACTTGATGGCTCACATGGCCCGTCTTCTTGACGAGCAAAGCATCCCAGAAGAAGGTCGTTGGTTCTTAGCTCCACCTAGTTTTTACGAGCAACTATCTCAGTCTAGCTCTAAGTTGATGTCTGTTGACTTCAATTCTGGACAAGGTTCTATCCGCAATGGATTGGTATCTTCTGGAAAACTCCGTGGATTTGACATGTACAAGTCTAACAACATAGCCGCTCCTAGTAACGCGGCAGGTCAAGTAGTATGTGGACACATTAGCTCTACTGCAACTGCACAGACCATCACAAGCACTGAAGTCCTTCGTGACCCAGATAGCTTTGGTGACATCTGTCGTGGACTGCACGTATACGGCGCTAAGGTTCTACGCCCAGACGCATTAGTATCTGCGTTCTACGGTATTGACTAAGTAAGTAATTAGAGACGGGGGTGTAAAAGCCCCCTGATCTTTAAGAGGACACTATGGCAATATTAGGAAGTAACTCAAAGCCTATAATGATGCAAGGCAAAAAGAAAGGAAAGAAACTAGGCGATACAGGAAGTTGGTATAAGCCTGAGAACAAAAAGAAATTTGACGATAACTGGGATGCAATTTTTAATAAGCCCACTACTAAAACAGAATCAAAGGCGAAATAATTTATGTCATCAACTTACCTTGAATTAACTAATGAGCTTTTGCGTGAACTCAATGAAGTTGCATTAACGTCATCGACTTTTGCCTCTGCACTTGGTGTACAGCAACATGTTAAAGACTCAATCAATCGAGCTTACTTTGATATCATAACTGAAGAACCTCAATGGCCTTTCTTATCTGTTGCAGAAAGCGGTGCAGTAGATCCGATGTACGGAAACGTGTACGTTGAAACAGTAGCAGGACAACGCTTTTTTGAGCTAAAGCCCGCAAGTTCTAGCATTACAACTGATTACAGTTCTATAGATTGGGATAACTTTTATCTTACTACTGTAGGCGTAACAGATGAAGTAGCACCCTATGAAAGTCGTAACCTTCGGTTTTTAAGTACTGAAGAGTGGAAAGACTATCGCAGAATTAGTGAAAACTTAGATGATGCAGACACGCAACAATACGGCGTACCCAACGCTGTAATCAGAAGCCCAGACTCACGGAAGTTTGGACTTAGCCCTATCCCCGATAAGGTCTATCGCATTTGGTTTTATGCGTGGAACCTACCTACAAAATTATCAGCGCATGGAGACACTATAGTATTTCCAGATTTATATACTGGTGTTCTTCAAGCTAGAGCTAGATACTATATCTGGCAGTTTAAAGACAACCCTCAAGCGGCTTCATTCGCACTAGATGACTACAAGAAAGGATTACGCAGTATGCGTTCTAACCTTATTGAGCCTGTGCCTACTTATATTAAAGATGATCGGATGAGGTTCATTTAATGGCCGCTTCACAACCCTTTGGTATCTCTTGCAGAGGTGGGTTAAATACTAATCTTAATCAGCTTGAGATGCTTGCTCAGCCCGGAGTTGCTACAGAGTTATTAAACTTTGAAGTAAACCCTGACGGCGGTTACAGGCGTATAAATGGCTACACAGACTTTGGAAATAGTCGCCCTAATGGTGGTAGTACTGTTCTAGGTCTTAATGTTTATGCAGACGGAGTAATTGTCTGTAGTGGCGATGGAATCTTTTTCAGTACTGACGGTACAAGTTGGCTACAGCTTAACAGAGCTAGTGTTGCAAACAGTGGAGATAACCACACAGCCTTTACAGGCCGTAGTATGGATGCAAGGACTTCTCAAGCCCAAGTAACCTTTACAGTCTTTGAAGGCAACACAGACTACGGACAGATCATTATTACTGACGGAGTTAACAAGCCTTTTCTATTTAGCATGACAGGTACAGGCGGCTTAACTACTCGCACATTCTTTGCAGAAGAAGTAACAGTAGACGGAACAACGGCCCCAACAGTTTGTGTTATCCACGATAGCCACTTGGTTGTTGCAGGAGCGCCTAGCGCAAAGAACACAATTTATTATAGTTCGCTTTTAGACCCTAGTAGTTTCTCAGGCTCTGGAGCAGGTGCCGCAGTACTGCCAGACCAAGTAGTAGGTATTAAAAGTTTCCGTGACGATCTAATGATCTTCTGTAGAAATAGTATACATAAGCTTGTAAACATTAATGATGCTACTAACATTGCAGTTGTCCCTGTTACACAGAACGTGGGTTGCTTGAGTTCACACAGCATTCAGGAAATTGGCGGTGACTTAGTGTTTCTTAGCCCAGACGGGATTCGTTCTGTTGCGGGTACAGCGCGTATTGGTGACGTTGAATTAGGATCAGTAAGCCGACAGATTCAGTCTGTTATTGCTACGCTTGCAAATTCTGTAAATGCTTATACGCTTTCTAGCACAGTACTCCGCAGTAAGTCACAGTACAGGTTGTTCTTTAGTCAGGTTGGTGGTAGTTCAACATCAGCACTTGGTATTATAGGAACCCTGACACCTAACGGCTTTGAATGGTCTGAAACAAAAGGCATACAAGCAACAGGAATTACAGCAGGTTTTAACAGTGACGGTATAGAAAAAACATATCATGGTGACAATAAAGGCTATATCTATAACCACGACACAGGTAATGCTTTTTCTGATGCAGGAACAGCGTTTAATATTAGCGCAAAGTACAGTACACCTAATTATGATTTCGGAGACATTGGAACTAGAAAAACTTTATATTACGTAAAAATATCTGTTTCTCCTGAAGGGGAGATACTCCCGTTTTTAAGACTTCGGTATGATTACGAAGACTTAAATATCCCTCAACCCGCACCATATCCCGTAATAGGCATTCCAATTCCTTCGGCTTTTGGATCAGCAGTATTTGCGGCGTCTACATTTGGTGGAAGTAAAGATCCAATGTTTAGACAAGCAGTAGAAGGTAGTGGACACGTAGCAAACTTTAGAATTACCAGTGATGACCAAAACGCACCCTACGCAATTAACGGCTTATACGTTGATTACGTTCCATCAGGCAGGAGATAACCAGAATGGCAGGAACAAGTTATACTAGACAAAGCACACTCACGGATGGCGATACAATTACCGCCGCACTTTTTAATGACGAATACAACAAACTTGTATCTGCGTTTGCGTACACTACTACTGGAACTACAGGCCACAGACACGATGGCACCACAGCAGAAGGTGGAAACATACACACAATCGGCGACCAAGACTTTTTAAATAAGATTGTTGCTGATAGCACTAACAATCGTTGGGGAGTTTATGTACAGGTCAGTGGTTCAGCAGTTGAACAGATCCGCATTCAAGATGGTGCAATTGTACCTGTTACAGATAGTGACATTGATTTAGGAACTAGCTCTTTAGAATTTAAAGACGGCTTCTTTGATGGAACAATCCATGTAGATACCTTAGACGTAGATGCTAATGCAACTGTCGCAGGAACTCTGGCTGTAACAGGCAACACAACTGTTGGTGGAACTCTTACTGTTACTGGTACTACAGCATTCAATGGCGGTACGCTCACTCTAGGTGACTCAGCTTCTGATAATGTTGTATTTGGCGCAGATATTAACAGTGATATCATCCCTAACACTGACAGTGCATTTGATCTTGGAAGCTCTTCGCAGGAATGGAGAGACTTGTATCTTGATGGCACTGCACATATTGATACATTAGATGTAGATGTGAATGCTACTGTTGCAGGAACTCTGGGTGTTACGGGCGTTGCAACTGTTGGTGGGCTTACCATAGGCAGTGCAGTAATTACCGAAGCAGAACTAGAAACTATTGATACAATTACGGCAGGAACTGTCGCGGCTTCTAAAGCTGTAGTAGTAGATGCTAACAAAGACATTACAGGCTTTAGAAATGTAACTCTTACTGGAGAAATAGATGCGGCTACAGGTGACTTCTCAGGCGCAGTAGATATTGATGGTGCCTTAGATGTAGCAGGAACGACTAACTTAGATGTTGTTGACATTGATGGCGCTGTGGACATGGCTACAACGCTTGCAGTAGCAGGTAATGTAGACTTTAATGGCGACTTAGATGTAGATGGTGTAACAAACCTAGACGTAGTAGACATTGATGGCGCTGTAAACATGGCGACTACCTTGCTTGTTACGGGCAACGTAGACTTCAATGGCGATTTAGATGTAGATGGTACTACGAACCTTGATGTTGTAGACATTGACGGTGCTGTAGATATTGCTACAACTCTTACAGTAGGCGGCAACGCAGACTTTAACGGCGATGTAGATGTTGATGGAACCTTAGAAACTGACGCGCTTACTATTGCAGGTGTCACTTTATCAGAAACTATTGCTGATACTGTAGGAGCTATGGTAGCTTCTAATACTGAAACAGGCATTGCAGTTACATACGATGATGCAGACAACACCTTAGACTTTGTAATTGGTGATAACGCTATTGTACAATCTATGATAGCTGACGATTCTATTGATTCTCAAATGTATGTAGATGGTAGTATTGACACAGCACACATTGCTGATGACGCAGTTACAGGCGCTAAGCTTGCAAACAACATAGATGTTGCAGGAACTTTAGACGTTACTGGATTGCTGACAGCAGATGCTAACGTAGTAGTTGCAGGAAACCTCACAGTAAACGGCACTACAACAACTCTAAACACTGCAACACTTGATGTAGAAGACAAGAACATCACTATAAATTATGGTGCAGGAGATACTACAGGCTCTGCAAACGGAGCAGGTATTACAATTCAAGATGCCGTAGATGCGTCTAACAATGCTACAATCCTTTGGGATACTACTAACGATGAGTTTGATTTCTCACATCCTATTAATGTAGCAGGTAAAGTTACAAGTACAGGTACTTCAGTGTTTGCATCCCTAGACATCTCTGGAGACATAGATGTTGATGGCACCACTAACTTAGACGTTGTTGATATTGACGGCGCTGTGGATATGGCAAGCACATTAACTGTCGCAGGAGTCCTAACAGGCGCTTCTTTGGATATATCAGGCGATATAGATATTGATGGAACTACTAACCTCGACATTGTAGACGTAGACGGTGCTGTAAACTTTGCGGCAGATGTCACCTTTGCAGATGGCGCAGATATCATCACGGCTTCAGCAGGAACAAGCAACTTCCGCGCAGGTGTCAACGCAGGTAACAGCATTGCAAGCGGTGGTAATTATAATGTTGTCGTAGGCGATGAAGCAGGTACTGCGATTACTACTGGTGATGATAATACGTTTATCGGATATGCCTCTGGAGATGCCACAACAACAGCAGGTGGAAACACAGCCGTAGGTTCTAGTGCTTTTAGT